>Ga0187842_1001624_pt1 | contig 10342 bp, 5 predicted proteins | sample SpaLakP09_SKY_41_FD_134514 | JGI IMG/M metagenome (GOLD analysis project Ga0187842, IMG submission 134514) | Oligotrophic lake water microbial communities from Sparkling Lake, Wisconsin, USA - SP09_SKY_41 | ecosystem: Environmental > Aquatic > Freshwater > Lake | place: USA: Sparkling Lake... | reverse complement strand
AGATCTAAACCGTTACCACGTGGCATCCGAATATCCGAAATCAAAACTCGAGGGGTCTCTTTATCTAGTGCATTTAGAACATCGTTTGGATTAGAAAAGCTTTTATGTGGAATATTTTCACGCGCTAGCGCTTTTTCTAAAACCCAACGAATGGATTGATCGTCGTCAACGATCCAGATTGGTTTCATGAGCTTTTCTCCTGCCTACGGTATGGAATTTGAATATGAAAATCGGTGCGCCCGGGGCGACTATCGCATGCAATAAATCCCTGGTGCTGCTGAACAAAGGTTTGCGCCAAGGTAAGACCCAAGCCACTACCACCTTCTCTGCCAGAAACGAGTGGAAAGAATATGCGTTCGCTAATATCCTCTGGAATACCAGGACCGTTATCAATCACATGAAGATCCAAAGCGAGTTTGTAACGCTGTTTTGATATCGTCACTGATCTTGCGATACGGGTTTTTAATTCGATTTGTGCAGCTCCTAAAAGAATCTCTTCAGATAGGGCTTGTGCAGCGTTATGCACAATATTGAGTACCGCCTGAATGAGTTGCTCGCGATCACCTAAAATATCTGGCAAGCTGGTGTCATAGTTCCGAATAATTCGGAGTCCCTTAGGGAATTCTGCTAATACCAAACTACGCACGCGCTCCAAGGCTTCATGTAGATTAAAGGACTCCATCACATGCGCTTTACGATGTGGAGCCAATAAACGATCCACCAAAGTCTGTAAACGATCTGACTCTTTAATAATGACTTGCGTGTATTCACGCAAACCTTTCTCAGGCAACTCAAACTCTAATAATTGCGCGGCCCCACGAATTCCGCCTAAGGGATTTTTAATCTCATGCGCTAAATTACGCATTAACTGTTTATTTGCCTCTACTTGCTGCGTAACACGCTCATCGCGCTCACTTCTTAACTGCTGATCAATCGGAAACCATTCCATCATCATGAGCGAAGGATCCTCCAATGGGGCTATCACCACATGTGCCGGTATAGAGTCCTGATGAATAGTGCCGGGTAATGAATGCAGCACCATTTCTTGACGTTGAGCTGCGGCATGGCCAAGCTTAACCTCCTCAACCATCGAATTTAAAGCGTTGTTATCACCAAATAAATCATGCACAGATTGACCCTCAAGTGATTTACGTGAGAGATCCAAGGCAGCCTCTGCAGCCGGATTCACATAAATCAATTGATAGCCCTCTGCCTCAAATACCACAATGGCATTTGGCATCTGATCAAGCAATGTCGGAAAAAAAGGAGCAGCCGAAGCTGCTCCCTTGAACGAATTGCGCAACAGACCTGCGCTCAAGTCCTCTCCTTCGCTTACAGGGAGTAATACATATCAAATTCGATTGGATGGGTTGTCATACGGAAACGTGTGACATCTTCCATCTTCAAATTGATATAGGCATCAAGCATAGACTCTGTAAATACACCACCGCGAGTCAAGAACTCATGATCCTTCTCCAAGGCAGCCAATGCTTCTTCAAGGCTTGCGCAAACGGTTGGGATCTTTGCATCTTCTTCAGGTGGCAGGTCATACAAATTCTTATCAGCAGCTTCGCCTGGGTGAATCTTATTCTGCACACCATCTAAACCAGCCATCAAGAGTGCTGAGAATGCCAAGTATGGGTTTGCCAATGGATCTGGGAAACGAGTCTCAATTCGACGACCCTTAGGACTAGAAACGTGTGGAATACGAATTGAAGCAGAGCGATTACGTGCTGAGTAGGCCAACTTCACTGGAGCCTCAAAACCTGGAACCAAACGCTTGTATGAGTTTGTGCCTGGATTGGTGATCGCATTCAGCGCTTTAGCATGCTTAATAATGCCGCCAATGTAGAACAGAGCAAACTCTGACAAACCAGCATAACCATTGCCAGCAAATAAGTTCTCACCATTTTTCCAAACAGATTGATGAACGTGCATACCAGATCCGTTATCACCTACTACTGGCTTAGGCATAAAGGTTGCAGTCTTGCCATAAGCATGAGCAACGTTTTGTACGACGTATTTCTGCCAAATAGTCCAGTCAGCGCGCTGAACTAATGTGCTGAACTTGGTGCCTAATTCGTTCTGACCTTGACCAGCAACTTCATGGTGATGCACTTCAACTGGAATACCCAATGATTCGAGAATCAAACACATTTCAGAACGCATATCTTGGAATGTATCTACTGGCGCCACTGGGAAATAACCGCCCTTCTTACCTGGACGATGACCAGTATTACCGCCTTCGATTACTTTTGATGAAGACCATGGAGCCTCTTCGGAATCAATCTTCACGAAGCAACCTTGCATGTCAGCACCCCAGCGAACGCCATCAAAAATAAAGAACTCTGGCTCTGGACCAAAGTAAGCTGTATCTCCTAAACCTGTTCTCTTCAAATAGGCCTCTGCACGTTTTCCAATAGAGCGTGGATCACGGTCATAACCTTTGCCGTCAGCAGGCTCGATCACATCACAAGTCAAGACCAGAGTTGGCTCTTCATAAAATGGATCAATGTATGCAGCTGTTGGATCTGGTTTAAGCAACATATCGGATGCTTCAATTCCTTTCCAGCCAGCAATAGAGGAACCGTCAAATGCATGACCATTCTCAAACTTGTCTTCGTCAAAGGCGGAAATAGGCACTGTAGTGTGTTGTTCTTTGCCCTTTGTATCCACAAAGCGGAAGTCAACGAAAGTACATTCCTTCTCTTTTACTAACTTCATCACATCAGCGACGGTCTTCGTCATGCAAATCTCCTCTATTAACTAAATTCGGAATTCAAACTTAAGGCATACACCCTTGTTCATTCCAGGCAGCAAACATGCCTAATGGATGTAATTTACTGAAGTAAACAAGTGAGAAGAGCCATTATTGCACTGTTTAAGTGCTCAAATAGCTGTTAAGTAGGTAGTAAAGCCTATTATTGCACCAATATAGTGCAAATATGATCTAGGTAATATCGTGAATTTCATATCCCAACTCTTGGGTGCCAGTACGCAAAGCAGACCAGGCGCTCTCTAGTAAATTGGCGTTGCCTTTGATGCCCAATTCAATATGGCGCTCAGCATAGACCCCGCCTTTTGAAGCATCGCCTACTGAAGGTAGGCTAAACACCTTCACTCCTGGAAAGCTGGCCTCTATTCGCTCCATTAAGGGCGTTAGAGCTGACTCAATTCCCTTGGGAACAATGAAGCTTTGCTCAGACCAGTTTTTCTGATGAAAAAGGTCTTTGTAATAGGTATCGAGGCTCCATGCCATCATCGGGGCTGCCATTACTGGAAAGCCTGGCACAAAGTGATGCTCTTGAATCCGAAAGCCCGGAATTTGGTTGTAAGGATTAGGAATAATTTCACTTCCAATTGGAAACTCACCCATCTTAAAACGATGCTGATTCTCAGGCCTACTGAGATCGGCCTTCATTGGATCTCCTTCTGCCGTCGACTGAATGCGGGCTGCAATCAACTCTCTTGCAGTTGGATGTAATTGTGTTTTAGTTCCCAATGCGAGTGCTGCACACTGACGTGTGTGGTCATCTGGTGTTGCCCCAATTCCTCCGGTACTAAAAACAACATCGCCACTGGCAAAGCTTGCTTTAAGAGTTGCTGTAATTTGATCGGGATCATCGGCAACATATTTTGCCCAAGACAAGCTAAGGCCCCGCTCATTGAGCAACTCAATCAGCTTACTCATATGTTTATCCTGGCGCCGCCCTGACAAAATCTCATCACCTATCACGATCAGACCAAAGCGGCGAGATGTTTTCGCTGGTTCATCAATGAGCACTTTTTTTAATGCATCAACCATGGTACGGAAGCTCCATATCAACTACACGACTTTCTATAGTGAGTGATTTTGCCAATTCTTCTTGCCTTAATTCTTTTAAAGCATCTAATAAAAAATGGCTAAACCACAAAGCCGCAAATACAAAAATAAGAGAGTAAATCCAAAGCGCTACAAAACTCACAATCGGAAATAAAATGAGAGCTAATGCCGAAGTTGCCCAAAAGAAAGTAGGGACAGCCCCGAGCATGCCTGACACTATGCCCATTGTCAGTAGCGGCCAGCGATATTTTTCGAGCAACACATCGCGCTCTTCAGAGCTAGCATGATTAGCAAGCACGTCATAGGACATCAAACGCATCGTCAACCAACCCCATAATAATGGGGGTAATACCGCTACTAGAGGGGGAACCCACCATACCGGCAAAGTCAACAACACTAGAGCCAAACAAATTAGCGCAGACCACAGTGTATAAACCAAGCTACCAAAGAAGCCTCCACCTCTTTTGTAATCTAGATCTTGATAGGCAGCCTGCTTGGCCACAATATTCACAATCGCTGGAACAGTCGAAAAGGCGATAAATACTAGCAAGCTGATTGTGATGAGCGGAATAATCAACATGACAAAAAATAATGGGGCAATCCATGCTCGCGCATTTTCAAATCCAGCCCAAATCAAGCCATCCTGAATCCAACTAGTAAATATGGATGTGGTTAAGAAAATACTAAGGATCTCAAGGGCTGGAGTCCATGTCAGCCAGATCAGGCAACCCCAAAGGACTGACACAATTAAAAAAGGACGCAGACTAAGCCACAGCATTCGTGGATGCATTGTGCCGACTAAGGCAAAGCCAAAAGACTTCAATACTTGCTGTAGACCAATCATATGATTCCTTATGTATGCAAAGCTGCATACCTACTTTGGCAATAATGCTCTTACCGAATGAACCAATCCCTGCCATTGCTGAGTCAGGATATTGTGCGATACCGTTAAGTTTCGCACGCCTGTGGGATAAACCTTATCTGGAAAAATAGCTGTTTTGAACAACATATCCCACCAAGGAAACAAAACACCGAAATTACATCCGCCTAAGACACCAGGCTTTCCTATAGCTTCATGTCCATAGCCTACCGCATGATGCATGCGGTGATACATCGGTGAAATCAACAAATAGCGTGCCCTACCTAAATCCACCTTGAGATTAGCATGCTGCCAACTCTCTATCAATTGGCCTAAAGCGACCAAGAGTACAAATTGACCTGGAGGCATGCCAATGAATAAAGCCACTAAAGATAAAGTTAATGCCCGCATGATGTCATCTAATAGATGATTACGATTATCAGACCATGCAGTCATTACGGTTTGACTGTGATGCAATGCGTGCAACTGCAGTTGCACGCATTGCATCACAGTCAAACCGTAATGACTGCATGGTCTGATAATCGTAATCATCTATTAGATGACATCATGCGGGCATTAACTTTATCTTTAGTGGCTTTATTCATTGGCATGCCTCCAGGTCAATTTGTACTCTTGGTCGCTTTAGGCCAATTGATAGAGAGTTGGCAGCATGCTAATCTCAAGGTGGATTTAGGTAGGGCACGCTATTTGTTGATTTCACCGATGTATCACCGCATGCATCATGCGGTAGGCTATGGACATGAAGCTATAGGAAAGCCTGGTGTCTTAGGCGGATGTAATTTCGGTGTTTTGTTTCCTTGGTGGGATATGTTGTTCAAAACAGCTATTTTTCCAGATAAGGTTTATCCCACAGGCGTGCGAAACTTAACGGTATCGCACAATATCCTGACTCAGCAATGGCAGGGATTGGTTCATTCGGTAAGAGCATTATTGCCAAAGTAGGTATGCAGCTTTGCATACATAAGGAATCATATGATTGGTCTACAGCAAGTATTGAAGTCTTTTGGCTTTGCCTTAGTCGGCACAATGCATCCACGAATGCTGTGGCTTAGTCTGCGTCCTTTTTTAATTGTGTCAGTCCTTTGGGGTTGCCTGATCTGGCTGACATGGACTCCAGCCCTTGAGATCCTTAGTATTTTCTTAACCACATCCATATTTACTAGTTGGATTCAGGATGGCTTGATTTGGGCTGGATTTGAAAATGCGCGAGCATGGATTGCCCCATTATTTTTTGTCATGTTGATTATTCCGCTCATCACAATCAGCTTGCTAGTATTTATCGCCTTTTCGACTGTTCCAGCGATTGTGAATATTGTGGCCAAGCAGGCTGCCTATCAAGATCTAGATTACAAAAGAGGTGGAGGCTTCTTTGGTAGCTTGGTTTATACACTGTGGTCTGCGCTAATTTGTTTGGCTCTAGTGTTGTTGACTTTGCCGGTATGGTGGGTTCCCCCTCTAGTAGCGGTATTACCCCCATTATTATGGGGTTGGTTGACGATGCGTTTGATGTCCTATGACGTGCTTGCTAATCATGCTAGCTCTGAAGAGCGCGATGTGTTGCTCGAAAAATATCGCTGGCCGCTACTGACAATGGGCATAGTGTCAGGCATGCTCGGGGCTGTCCCTACTTTCTTTTGGGCAACTTCGGCATTAGCTCTCATTTTATTTCCGATTGTGAGTTTTGTAGCGCTTTGGATTTACTCTCTTATTTTTGTATTTGCGGCTTTGTGGTTTAGCCATTTTTTATTAGATGCTTTAAAAGAATTAAGGCAAGAAGAATTGGCAAAATCACTCACTATAGAAAGTCGTGTAGTTGATATGGAGCTTCCGTACCATGGTTGATGCATTAAAAAAAGTGCTCATTGATGAACCAGCGAAAACATCTCGCCGCTTTGGTCTGATCGTGATAGGTGATGAGATTTTGTCAGGGCGGCGCCAGGATAAACATATGAGTAAGCTGATTGAGTTGCTCAATGAGCGGGGCCTTAGCTTGTCTTGGGCAAAATATGTTGCCGATGATCCCGATCAAATTACAGCAACTCTTAAAGCAAGCTTTGCCAGTGGCGATGTTGTTTTTAGTACCGGAGGAATTGGGGCAACACCAGATGACCACACACGTCAGTGTGCAGCACTCGCATTGGGAACTAAAACACAATTACATCCAACTGCAAGAGAGTTGATTGCAGCCCGCATTCAGTCGACGGCAGAAGGAGATCCAATGAAGGCCGATCTCAGTAGGCCTGAGAATCAGCATCGTTTTAAGATGGGTGAGTTTCCAATTGGAAGTGAAATTATTCCTAATCCTTACAACCAAATTCCGGGCTTTCGGATTCAAGAGCATCACTTTGTGCCAGGCTTTCCAGTAATGGCAGCCCCGATGATGGCATGGAGCCTCGATACCTATTACAAAGACCTTTTTCATCAGAAAAACTGGTCTGAGCAAAGCTTCATTGTTCCCAAGGGAATTGAGTCAGCTCTAACGCCCTTAATGGAGCGAATAGAGGCCAGCTTTCCAGGAGTGAAGGTGTTTAGCCTACCTTCAGTAGGCGATGCTTCAAAAGGCGGGGTCTATGCTGAGCGCCATATTGAATTGGGCATCAAAGGCAACGCCAATTTACTAGAGAGCGCCTGGTCTGCTTTGCGTACTGGCACCCAAGAGTTGGGATATGAAATTCACGATATTACCTAGATCATATTTGCACTATATTGGTGCAATAATAGGCTTTACTACCTACTTAACAGCTATTTGAGCACTTAAACAGTGCAATAATGGCTCTTCTCACTTGTTTACTTCAGTAAATTACATCCATTAGGCATGTTTGCTGCCTGGAATGAACAAGGGTGTATGCCTTAAGTTTGAATTCCGAATTTAGTTAATAGAGGAGATTTGCATGACGAAGACCGTCGCTGATGTGATGAAGTTAGTAAAAGAGAAGGAATGTACTTTCGTTGACTTCCGCTTTGTGGATACAAAGGGCAAAGAACAACACACTACAGTGCCTATTTCCGCCTTTGACGAAGACAAGTTTGAGAATGGTCATGCATTTGACGGTTCCTCTATTGCTGGCTGGAAAGGAATTGAAGCATCCGATATGTTGCTTAAACCAGATCCAACAGCTGCATACATTGATCCATTTTATGAAGAGCCAACTCTGGTCTTGACTTGTGATGTGATCGAGCCTGCTGACGGCAAAGGTTATGACCGTGATCCACGCTCTATTGGAAAACGTGCAGAGGCCTATTTGAAGAGAACAGGTTTAGGAGATACAGCTTACTTTGGTCCAGAGCCAGAGTTCTTTATTTTTGATGGCGTTCGCTGGGGTGCTGACATGCAAGGTTGCTTCGTGAAGATTGATTCCGAAGAGGCTCCATGGTCTTCATCAAAAGTAATCGAAGGCGGTAATACTGGTCATCGTCCAGGTAAGAAGGGCGGTTATTTCCCAGTGGCGCCAGTAGATACATTCCAAGATATGCGTTCTGAAATGTGTTTGATTCTCGAATCATTGGGTATTCCAGTTGAAGTGCATCACCATGAAGTTGCTGGTCAAGGTCAGAACGAATTAGGCACCAAGTTCAGCACATTAGTTCAGCGCGCTGACTGGACTATTTGGCAGAAATACGTCGTACAAAACGTTGCTCATGCTTATGGCAAGACTGCAACCTTTATGCCTAAGCCAGTAGTAGGTGATAACGGATCTGGTATGCACGTTCATCAATCTGTTTGGAAAAATGGTGAGAACTTATTTGCTGGCAATGGTTATGCTGGTTTGTCAGAGTTTGCTCTGTTCTACATTGGCGGCATTATTAAGCATGCTAAAGCGCTGAATGCGATCACCAATCCAGGCACAAACTCATACAAGCGTTTGGTTCCAGGTTTTGAGGCTCCAGTGAAGTTGGCCTACTCAGCACGTAATCGCTCTGCTTCAATTCGTATTCCACACGTTTCTAGTCCTAAGGGTCGTCGAATTGAGACTCGTTTCCCAGATCCATTGGCAAACCCATACTTGGCATTCTCAGCACTCTTGATGGCTGGTTTAGATGGTGTGCAGAATAAGATTCACCCAGGCGAAGCTGCTGATAAGAATTTGTATGACCTGCCACCTGAAGAAGATGCAAAGATCCCAACCGTTTGCGCAAGCCTTGAAGAAGCATTGGCTGCCTTGGAGAAGGATCATGAGTTCTTGACTCGCGGTGGTGTATTTACAGAGTCTATGCTTGATGCCTATATCAATTTGAAGATGGAAGATGTCACACGTTTCCGTATGACAACCCATCCAATCGAATTTGATATGTATTACTCCCTGTAAGCGAAGGAGAGGACTTGAGCGCAGGTCTGTTGCGCAATTCGTTCAAGGGAGCAGCTTCGGCTGCTCCTTTTTTTCCGACATTGCTTGATCAGATGCCAAATGCCATTGTGGTATTTGAGGCAGAGGGCTATCAATTGATTTATGTGAATCCGGCTGCAGAGGCTGCCTTGGATCTCTCACGTAAATCACTTGAGGGTCAATCTGTGCATGATTTATTTGGTGATAACAACGCTTTAAATTCGATGGTTGAGGAGGTTAAGCTTGGCCATGCCGCAGCTCAACGTCAAGAAATGGTGCTGCATTCATTACCCGGCACTATTCATCAGGACTCTATACCGGCACATGTGGTGATAGCCCCATTGGAGGATCCTTCGCTCATGATGATGGAATGGTTTCCGATTGATCAGCAGTTAAGAAGTGAGCGCGATGAGCGTGTTACGCAGCAAGTAGAGGCAAATAAACAGTTAATGCGTAATTTAGCGCATGAGATTAAAAATCCCTTAGGCGGAATTCGTGGGGCCGCGCAATTATTAGAGTTTGAGTTGCCTGAGAAAGGTTTGCGTGAATACACGCAAGTCATTATTAAAGAGTCAGATCGTTTACAGACTTTGGTGGATCGTTTATTGGCTCCACATCGTAAAGCGCATGTGATGGAGTCCTTTAATCTACATGAAGCCTTGGAGCGCGTGCGTAGTTTGGTATTAGCAGAATTCCCTAAGGGACTCCGAATTATTCGGAACTATGACACCAGCTTGCCAGATATTTTAGGTGATCGCGAGCAACTCATTCAGGCGGTACTCAATATTGTGCATAACGCTGCACAAGCCCTATCTGAAGAGATTCTTTTAGGAGCTGCACAAATCGAATTAAAAACCCGTATCGCAAGATCAGTGACGATATCAAAACAGCGTTACAAACTCGCTTTGGATCTTCATGTGATTGATAACGGTCCTGGTATTCCAGAGGATATTAGCGAACGCATATTCTTTCCACTCGTTTCTGGCAGAGAAGGTGGTAGTGGCTTGGGTCTTACCTTGGCGCAAACCTTTGTTCAGCAGCACCAGGGATTTATTGCATGCGATAGTCGCCCCGGGCGCACCGATTTTCATATTCAAATTCCATACCGTAGGCAGGAGAAAAGCTCATGAAACCAATCTGGATCGTTGACGACGATCAATCCATTCGTTGGGTTTTAGAAAAAGCGCTAGCGCGTGAAAATATTCCACATAAAAGCTTTTCTAATCCAAACGATGTTCTAAATGCACTAGATAAAGAGACCCCTCGAGTTTTGATTTCGGATATTCGGATGCCACGTGGTAACGGTTTAGATCT
>Ga0187842_1001621_pt1 | contig 10355 bp, 13 predicted proteins | sample SpaLakP09_SKY_41_FD_134514 | JGI IMG/M metagenome (GOLD analysis project Ga0187842, IMG submission 134514) | Oligotrophic lake water microbial communities from Sparkling Lake, Wisconsin, USA - SP09_SKY_41 | ecosystem: Environmental > Aquatic > Freshwater > Lake | place: USA: Sparkling Lake... | reverse complement strand
TGGCAACATGTCAGATTGGCGAATTTAGCTTCAGGACCTACAACCGTTGATGCTAATTTTTATCCAAAAAATGCTGATGGTGGTCGATTTGGTGTTCAGAGCATTTCTGGCTTTACCAGCGTGTCTAATATGTCGGGAACTTATGTCGCTTGCTCAAGAGGCATATTGGGTAAATTTGCTAAGCAGTTAGATGTTTCATTGGATGATGGGGATGGAAGTAAAGGTTCAGTAAGAGTCGTTGTTAAAGCTTCAATTAGCGATGGGATTGCAGCGGCTGTAGACTCTAGTACTTATGATGTTTGTATGAGTTTCTAATCCGCGACATAGAAAAGAAAAAGCCCGCCGAAGCGGGCTTTTTCTTTTCTATTATCAATCGCACTCAATTTGCATTAAAATAACGCAATACTTTTACTGCGTAACATTATGTCCGACAACATCGTCGAAATTGATAATCTTTCATTTGGCTACAAAGGCCGATTGCTGCATAAAGGCATCAATATGGTGTTCCCACGCGGCAAGGTGGTGGCCATCATGGGCGGTAGCGGAAGCGGTAAAACCACTTTACTGCGTTTGATTGGTGGTCAGCTCAAGCCTAACGTGGGCGAAGTGCGTGTTGACGGTAAAGTAGTGCACGAGCAAAGTCGTGAAGGCTTGTATCAATTGCGCCGCAAAATGGGCATGTTATTTCAATTTGGTGCGCTTTTTACCGATTTGTCAGTCTTCGAAAATGTCGCTTTCCCAATTCGCGAACATACCGATTTATCAGAGTCCATGGTGCGTGATTTTGTGATGCTTAAATTAAACGCAGTGGGTTTGCGTGGTGCGCACAGTTTAATGCCAACTGAGCTTTCAGGAGGTATGGCACGACGCGTGGCTTTAGCACGTGCTGTAGCACTTGATCCGCAAATTATTATGTACGACGAACCGTTTGCTGGCCTAGATCCTATTTCTATGGGTGTGGTGTGTAATTTAATCCGTAGTTTGAATGATGCACTTGGTGCCACCTCAATTGTGGTGACGCATGATGTTCACGAAACATTTACGTTTGTGGATTACATCTATTTTGTATCTGACGGCATTGTGGTGGCTGAAGGCACTCCAGACGAACTACGAAACTCAGAAATGCCATTTGTCCATCAATTCGTTCACGGTGAGGCGGATGGCCCAGTTCCATTCCATTACCCAGCGCCTGATTATAAAAATGAAATGTTAAGAGGTCGCGATGCTTAAAAGACTATCAGGCGTGCTTGTGGGACTTGGTCATCGTGTAACAACGGGTATTTGGCGCATTGGTGCTGGTGCTCGCCTGTTCTTTTATATTTGGGTTTATTTGATTGAGAGCTTTAAGCGCCCTGGTTTGATTGTGCGTGAGATTTTTGCCACAGGCGTTCTTTCATTGCTGATTATTCTGGTTTCAGCTTTTTTTGTAGGCATGGTGCTTGGCTTGCAGGGCTATAACACTCTGCAAAAGTACGGTTCATCTGAAGCGATAGGTGTCTTGGTCGCTTTATCTTTGGTGCGTGAATTAGGTCCAGTAGTCACGGCACTATTATTTGCGGGGCGTGCTGGGACAGCGATTACTGCAGAAATTGGTCTAATGAAGGCCACTGAACAGTTGTCAGCGATGGAAATGATGGCAGTTAGCCCTGTCGCTCGCGTGATTGCCCCAAGATTTTGGGCTGGTGTGATTTCAATGCCAATTTTGGCAGCCTTGTTTTCTATGGTCGGTGTGCTGGGTGGTTATTTTGTTGCAGTGCCCATCATTGGTGTTGATGATGGTGCTTTTTGGTCACAAATGCAGGCGAACGTTGATTTTAGAGATGACATCATGAATGGCGTTATCAAAAGTCTTGTGTTTGGCGTTGTATGCTCCATGATTGCCTTGTTTGAAGGCTACGATGCACCTCCTACTGCTGAGGGCGTGAGTCGCGCAACAACCAGAACAGTGGTGAACTCTTCTTTGGCAGTATTAGCGATAGACTTTATTTTGACCTCATTTATGATAAGTGTTTGATTTTTCCTACACGGAAACATTAGCAAATTGGAGATTGCATGGAACGTACAACAATAGATTTATGGGTGGGAGTATTTGTAGCGTTAGGTATTGCTGCCATATTTGGTCTAGCGCTTAAGGTGGGTAATCTGACATCTAGCAGTATTGGTGAAACATATACGGTGACTGCTGCATTCGAAAATATTGGGGGCTTAAAACCACATGCGCCAGTAAAAAGTGCTGGCGTTTTGATTGGTCGCGTGGATGGAATTGTGTTTGATAGCAAAGACTATGAGGCTAAGGTGACTATCAAGCTAGATAAACGTTATCAGTTCCCTGTCGATACCTTTGCGAACATTTATACAGCTGGATTGTTAGGTGAGCAATATGTTGGTTTGGAAGCAGGTGGCGATGAAGTTGTCCTTAAAAATGGCGACAAAATCTCACATACTCAGGACGCAGTGGTTTTAGAAAAAATGATTAGTCAGTTCTTATATAACAAAGCTTCAGATAATAAATCCTCTGAAACAATAAAGGCGGCAGAATAAAATGAAATATGTAGTGACACTTTATGTGGGTCTCATGATGTTTGCTTATTCAGCGCTCGCTCAAGCAATTGTCCCGGCTGATGTTTTTGTAAAGTCTGTGGCGGATGAAGTATTAACTATCATCAAAAAAGATAAAGACATCCAGAATGGAGACCAAGCAAAGATTTTTGCGTTGGTCGAAGAAAAAATTGTACCTAACTTTAATTTTGACCATGTTTGTAAGTTGGTGTTAGGTAAAAATTTCAGCAAGGCTACCAAAGATCAACAAGAAGCATTTGAACGTGAGTTCCGTACCTTATTAATTAGAACTTATGCTTCAGCACTTTCAAAATACCGTAATCAAACGATCGAATACAAACCGCTTCGTGAAGCAATTGATGACAAGCAAGTTGTCATTAAAACATTTATCTTGCAACCAGGTGGTCAACCTCTTGGAGTGGACTATAGTGTTGAGCAAGTAGGTGATGCCTGGAAAGTTTATGACATTACTATTGAAGGCGTGAGTTTGGTCACGAATTATCGCGGCCAGTTCGGTACAGAAATACGTCAGGGTGGTATGGATGGGTTGATTCAAAGAATTGTTGATAAGAACAAAAGTAATGCCGCTGCTAAGAAATAATCCATGTTTAGAAAACGCATCGAGAAATTAATTGGCCAAAATTAATAAAACGAATAATCGCTGGGAAATTGACGGTGATCTCACTATTGGTGAAGCAAAATCGCTAATGGCAGAGAGTAATGCTTTGCCCATGGCCGGATCGTTGGTGATTGATTTTGCAAAAGTGACGCATGTCGATACTGCAAGCATTAGTTTAATGTTCGAGTGGTTGCGTCAAGCGCAAGCAAAAAAATGTGACTTAAGATTCACGCATTTCCCAAAAAACTTATTAAGTTTGATGTCGCTTTATGGCGTGATGGACTTAATTCCGCAAGTAACGCACTAAACCATTAATTGGGCGATCTTCTAGCCCGAGGAACCTATGACTCCCGCAATTAAAATAGAGCAAGTCCACAAGCAATTTGGTGCTTTACACGCACTGAATGGTGTAGATTTGACTATTGAACAAGGTGAGTTTTTTGCGCTGCTTGGCCCTAACGGTGCTGGCAAATCTACGCTCATTAACTTGTTGGCGGGTTTGTTACGACCAACCAGCGGAAACCTGTCGGTGATGGGGCATGACGTAATGGCACAATATCGACAAGCACGCCATGCCTTAGGGGTTGTGCCCCAAGAGTTAGTGTTCGATCCATTTTTTAATGTGCGTGAAATGTTGCGTTTTCAAGCTGGCTATTTTGGCAAAGGCCCGGAAAACGACCCATGGATAGACGAAGTGATCGAATCTCTTGGTCTCACCGACAAAAGAAATACCAATATGCGCCGTTTGTCAGGCGGCATGAAGCGTCGTGCGCTCATAGCACAAGCCCTTGCGCATAAGCCACCAGTGATTGTGCTGGATGAACCGACTGCTGGCGTGGACGTGGAGTTGCGCTATATGTTGTGGGAGTTCATCAAGCGATTAAATCGCGAAGGACATACTATTATCCTCACCACGCATTATTTGGAAGAGGCGGAAACCTTATGTTCACGTGTTGCATTGCTAAAACAAGGTGAGGTGATCGCCTTAGATAGTACTAAAAACTTGTTAGCGAGCATCCCAGGAAAAAAACTGCGCCTAAAACTGTCTGGCGCATTGCCAGCTAAACTAACAGAAATGGTACGCCACCAAGATCAGCATGATTACACTTTGTCGCTCAATGCAATTAATCAAGTGGAATATGTCTTGGCTGAGTTAAGAAGTGCCAATGTGCTAGTCGAAGATATGCAATTGATAGAGCCAGACCTGGAAGATGTGTTTGTTGATTTAATGGGGCGAGCATGAGTCTGATTAATCATCGTTTTCGTGGTCCCTGGACACTGTTCAAAAAAGAGATTCTTCGTTTTTGGCGCGTGAGCTTCCAAACAGTAGCCGCCCCCGTCATGACGGCGCTTTTGTATCTGTTGATCTTCTCGCATGTATTGGGTGGACGCGTTGAAGTATATCCTGGCGTGGCTTACACCGTATTCTTGATTCCTGGCTTAATCATGATGTCTGTTTTACAAAATGCTTTTGCAAATAGCTCCTCTAGCCTTATTCAATCAAAAGTGATGGGAAGCATTATTTTTGTGCTACTCACACCATTAAGTTATTTGGAATTCTTTCTAGCGTTTTTGGCAGCGTCTATTGTGAGAGGATTGGTGGTTGGTTTAAGTATATATTTAGTGGCGATTTGCTTTATTGATTTGCCGGTGGTGCACCCTTTATTTATTTTGGCTTTTGCATTTTTTGGTAGCGGAATGTTGGGGGCTTTTGGGATTATTGCAGGCTTGTGGGCTGAGAAATTCGATCAAATGGCAGCTTTTCAAAACTTTGTCATCATGCCACTGTCATTCTTATCAGGCGTCTTTTATTCGATCCATTCCTTGCCACCATTTTGGCAAAAAATATCGCATTTAAATCCGTTTTTTTACATGATTGATGGTTTTAGATATGGCTTCTTTGGGCAAGGCGATATTTCAGCTTGGTTTAGTTTGAGTGTTGTGGTCGGAAGCTTTATTGCACTATCATTAGTGACAATAAGCATGTTGAAAGCTGGATATAAATTACGGGGTTAAGATGTTAAGTGCAGATGAGTTGAAAACCTTTATTACGAATGGTCTTGCATGCGAGCATATTGCAGTGCTTGGCGATGATGGACAGCATTTTGAAGCCATTATTGTGAGTGCTGCTTTTGTGGGTAAGAATATGGTGCAACAGCATCAATTAGTTTATCAAGCGCTGGGCGATAGAATGCGCTCCGAGATACACGCGCTTTCAATGCGTACTTTTACGCCAGAGGCCTGGCAGGCCAATGGCAAACGCGCTTAAAAGAATTTTTTATTAGGAGTTTAGTATGGATGCTCAAGCATTAATTAATAGTCAAGTAACAGGCAACCCAGTTGTGCTTTATATGAAAGGTAGTCCGAAATTTCCACAATGTGGTTTTTCTGGCCTAGCTATCCAGATTTTGCAGGCTTGTGGGGTACAAAATTTAGTGGCGGTGGATGTGTTGGCAGATCCAGCCATTCGTGATGGCATTAAGTTATATGCAAACTGGCCAACTATTCCACAGCTTTATATCAATGGCGAATTTGTCGGCGGTTCTGACATTATGCGTAGCATGTATGAGCAAGGCGAATTGCAAAAACTATTAGCGGAAGTGGCTGCGTAATTGGATAAACTGATTATTCAGGGCGGTGCTCGCCTTCATGGCGAAGTGACTATTTCTGGTGCTAAAAATGCAGCATTGCCAATTTTGTGTGCAGCCTTATTAGCTGAAGATACCTTGAAATTATCAAGCGTGCCTAAGCTCAAAGATGTTGGTACTACGATTCACTTGCTTGAGCATATGGGCGTTAAGGTCAATCGCCAGACAGATAAGGTGGAGTTGGATGCTCGTGTTATTGAGGTCCTCGAAGCCCCTTACGAAATGGTGAAGACCATGCGTGCTTCTATCTTAGTATTGGGCCCCTTGTTAGCGCGCTTTGGTAAGGCGCGTGTTTCATTGCCAGGCGGCTGTGCTATTGGCTCTCGTCCTGTAGATTTACATATCAAAGGCTTGCAAGCCATGGGTGCAGAGATCCGTATCGAGCATGGCTACATTGAAGCAACAGCAGAGCATTTGCCAAATAAGCGCTTGCAAGGTGCACGTTATTATATGGATTTAGTCACCGTGACCGGGACTGAAAACTTGATGATGGCAGCCGCTTTGGCGAACGGTACAACCGTTTTAGAAAATGCTGCTAAAGAGCCTGAAGTCGTAGACATGGCAGAGTGTTTGATTAAGATGGGTGCCAAGATTAAAGGCGCTGGTACTGATGTCATCACTATTGAAGGTGTTGAAAAGCTTCATGGCGCAACGCATCAGGTGGTATCTGATCGCATTGAAGCTGGCACTTACATGGTTGCAGCAGCAATGACTGGCGGAGAAATCAAGCTTCTTAATGTCAAAGAGAACTTGCTGGATGCTGTCATTGAGAAGTTACGCGAAGCAGGTGCTGAAGTCATCTGTGATAACAACACTATTACAGTAAAGAGTGACGGCAAGCTAAAAGCGGTCAATATTCGAACCGCGCCGCATCCTGCATTCCCAACCGATATGCAAGCGCAGTTTATGGCGCTCAATACCGTTGCTGAAGGCGTTTCAAAAGTTACAGAAACGATTTTTGAAAATCGTTTTATGCACGTTCAAGAAATGCAGCGTTTGGGCGCCAATATTGATATTGATGGCAATACAGCTTTAGTGCAAGGTGTAGCTCAGTTAGAGGGCGCTACTGTAATGGCGACTGATTTACGTGCCTCCGCAAGTCTTGTATTAGCTGGTTTGGTGGCTAAAGGCCAAACGGTGATTGAACGAATCTATCATTTAGACCGTGGCTACGAAAATCTTGAAGAAAAATTTAATGCGCTTGGTGCAAACGTAAAGCGCGTTTCTAAATAACGAAAATTAAAGACAACATGATTACCATCGCACTTTCAAAAGGCAGAATATTCCAAGAAACCACCCCGTTGTTGGCGGCGGCAGGTATTCATGCCTTAGAAGACCCTGAAGCTTCACGCAAATTGATTTTGCCAACGAATCGTGACGATGTGCGATTAATTATTGTGCGTGCTTCCGATGTGCCTACCTATGTGCAATATGGCGCTGCCGACCTTGGAATTGCTGGCAAAGATGTGCTTGATGAGCATGGCGGTGAAGGTTTGTATCAGCCAATTGATTTACAAATTGCAAAGTGCAAAATGATGGTTGCCGTTCGAGAAGATTTTGATTACTTCGCCTCCATTCGAAGTGGTGCGCGACTCAAGGTGGTGACCAAATACGTTAAAACTGCGCGGGAGCATTTTGCAGCAAAAGGCATGCACGTTGATTTAATTAAGCTTTACGGTTCAATGGAGCTTGGCCCTTTAGTGGGATTAGCTGATGTGATTGTCGACTTGGTCAGTACTGGGAGCACATTGCGTGCGAACAATCTAAAAGCAGTTGAGGAAGTGGGTGAGGTGAGTTCACGTTTGGTCGTGAACCAAGCCTCTTTCAAACTTAATCGATCTAAATTACAGCCTATGATGGATGCCTTTATTGGCGCTGTCGGTAAATAATCATTTAAATAACATTCTAAATAAATATTAGAAATAGGTTCAGGAAGCTATGAGTACCGAAATTAAAGTAAGGCGTTTTTCTAGTGCAGATGCGGATTTTGATAGCAAACTTAAAGCCTTGCTCGCATTTGAAACTGCGCAAGATGATACCGTTGATGAGGTTGTAGCGAATATTCTCAAGGACGTGAAAAAGCGTGGTGATGCCGCTGTGTTGGATTACACCAATCGTTTTGATAAAACTAATGCAACGACTCTCGCGCAATTAGAAATTCCTCAAGCAGAGCTTTTGGCGGCATTAAATGGATTGCCAGCTGAACAGCGTGATGCTCTTAAAGCAGCGGCTGATCGTGTTCGGGTTTACCATGAGAAGCAGTTGATGGCTTCGTGGCAGTACACTGAAGCGGATGGCACAATTTTAGGGCAGCAAGTGACATCTTTAGACCGTGTAGGTCTTTACGTGCCAGGTGGTAAAGCCGCATATCCGTCGTCAGTGTTGATGAATGCGATTCCAGCTAAAGTGGCAGGTGTTGAAGAACTCATCATGGTGGTACCAACCCCAAATGGTGAGAAGAATCAATTGGTGTTAGCAGCTGCCGCAATTTCTGGTGTTGATCGTGTGTTTTGTATAGGCGGTGCACAAGGCGTTGGTGCAATGGCTTATGGGACTGAAACAGTGCCACAAGTTGATAAAATTGTCGGTCCAGGCAATGCTTATGTGGCCGCTGCGAAACGCCGAGTATTTGGTGTGGTCGGTATTGATATGGTTGCTGGGCCTTCAGAAATCTTAGTGATTTGTGATGGCAAAACCAATCCTGATTGGGTGGCGATGGATTTATTCAGTCAAGCGGAACATGACGAATTGGCGCAGGCTATTTTACTCAGTCCTGATGCTGCGTTCTTGGATCAAGTCCATGCGAGTATTCAAAAGCTTGTACAGACCATGCCGCGTAAAGAAATTATCTCTACTTCACTTACAGACCGTGGCGCATTAATTCAGGTGCGTGATTTAGATGAAGCTGCCGAAATTAGCAACTATATTGCGCCTGAGCATTTGGAGCTTTCGCTTGAAGATCCGCTCGCGTTCAGCAAAAAAATTAAACATGCAGGCGCAATATTTATGGGGCGTGATACCTGCGAAGCGCTGGGTGATTATTGTGCTGGTCCTAACCATGTGTTGCCAACTTCCCGAACTGCAAGGTTTTCTTCACCTTTAGGTGTGTACGACTTTCAAAAGCGCTCAAGCCTAATTTTTGTATCTTCAGCTGGCGCTCAAACATTGGGTAAAGTCGCTGCTACTTTAGCCTATGGTGAGGGTTTGCAAGCTCACGCCCAATCAGCGGAGTATAGATTAAAGAAATGAGTCGATATTGGAGCAAGCTTGTTCACGCCCTGACGCCTTATCTCCCGGGAGAACAGCCTAAAATCAACAATCTCATTAAGTTAAATACTAATGAGAATCCTTATGGGCCAAGTCCAAAGGTGATTGCTGCTTTGCAGAAAGAGGCAACTGATAGTCTGCGCTTATATCCTGATCCGAATTCGGATGGTTTAAAGCAGGCGATAGCTCTTTATCATGGCCTGAATGCAAATCAGGTTTTCGTTGGTAATGGTTCAGATGAAGTGCTGGCTCATGTTTTTAATGCGCTGCTCAAGCATGACAAGCCTATTTTATTTCCTGATATTACTTACAGCTTTTATCCTGTTTATTGTGGATTGTATGAAATTGCATTTGAAACAGTACCTTTAAACGATGCATTCGAAATAAAAGTGGAAGATTATTTTAAGGCAAATGGCGGAATTATTTTTCCTAATCCGAATGCGCCTACGGGGCGCTTAGTAGACTTGGGAGACATTGAGCGACTGTTAAATCAAAACACTGAATCTGTTGTGGTGATTGATGAAGCTTATGTGGATTTTGGGGGCGAGTCGGCGGTTAAGCTTGTGAATCGATACCCACAATTATTGGTGACTCACACCCTTTCAAAGGGTCGCTCGCTTGCAGGGTTGCGTGTTGGTTATGCTGTCGGTCATCCGGACCTGATTGATGCCCTGCATCGGGTTAAAGATAGTTTTAATTCTTATCCGCTTGATCGTTTTGCACAAGCAGGAGCAACCGCAGCGATTGAAGATCAAGCCTATTTTGAGGAGTGCTGTCAGCATGTCATTAAAACACGTGGCGTAGTCGTTGAATCTTTGCAGCGACTTGGTTTTGAAGTATTGCCTTCAGGCGCCAATTTTATATTTGCAAGGCACCCAAGTCATGATGCAGAACGTTTATCTGCATTGCTCAGGGAACAAAAAATCATTATCCGTCATTTCAAAAAGCCTGCACGAATTGATCAATTTTTGCGCATCACTATTGGGACTGATGCCGAGTGCCAAGCGCTTATATCTGCACTTGAAAACATCATTTAAATATAAAGAATTTTGACCAAATAGCGAAATAGTTATATAAAGTCACTTTTGGTAAAGTAGTATCTATTTACCATTAAGTTCATAAAAAAATGTATCATTACGCGGTAGTTAAATCGTAAACGTGTAATTAAGCGGAGGAAGTAACATGGCATTAACACAGATGGCTTTAGACTCATTGGATTTTGACGCAACAGTTGCATTGGCTACAAAAGTTGCTCCACATGT
>Ga0187842_1001618_pt1 | contig 10364 bp, 11 predicted proteins | sample SpaLakP09_SKY_41_FD_134514 | JGI IMG/M metagenome (GOLD analysis project Ga0187842, IMG submission 134514) | Oligotrophic lake water microbial communities from Sparkling Lake, Wisconsin, USA - SP09_SKY_41 | ecosystem: Environmental > Aquatic > Freshwater > Lake | place: USA: Sparkling Lake... | reverse complement strand
GGGGTTTGGCAAAACCAAACGCGTCGTTTTTTATGACACCTTACTGGAGCGACTGCAACCGAATGAAATAGAGGCAGTGCTTGCGCACGAATTTGGTCACTTCAAACTCAAACACATTTTTAAATCCTTGCTGGTTGCAACCATCCTGCTTCTTCCTGTCATGGCATTGCTTGCCTACCTGAAAAGCCAGATTTGGTTTTACACAGGCCTGGGTGTCGATCCTCTGCTGATGACGAACAATGATGCAATGGCGATTATCCTGTTGATGCTCTCATTACCTGTGTTTACCTTTATTTTTTCACCTTTGGGTGGTATCACCTCACGCAAACACGAATTCGAAGCCGATGCCTTTGCCGCCAAACACACCAATGCCAATGACCTCATCACTGCTCTGGTCAAAATGTATGACGACAATTCTTCTACCCTGACGCCTGATCCCCTGCATTCGGCGTTTTATGATTCACATCCTTCAGCATCGGTGCGTATTAACCACCTGCTGGCAGCACAATAACGGAGACACCATGATCAAATTTACAGACTTGCTGGCGAAAAAATCCCAGCACACAGAAACTGGCCTGGATGATGCCAGCCTGCCTGCCTACTTTGCTGCTACTCCTGAATGGACTCAGGATGGTCCACGTATCGTCAGGACTTTTCAGTTCAAGAATTACTATGAAACCCTGTCCTTCATCAATGCGATTGCCTATGTAATCCATGCAGAAGATCACCACCCTGAACTGGTCGTCACTTACAACCGCTGCGTTATCAAGTTTGATACGCATACCGTCAATGATGGTAAAGGTGGCATTTCAGAAAATGATTTTATCTGCGCCGCCAAGATAGACGCCATTTTCCAGCAGAGTTTTTCCTGATGGCGCGTTCAAAGGCATTAGTCATTGCTGCCCATGGCCGCCATTATCTGGTGCAGGCAGAGATAGACGGCGTGCAGCTCAAGCTGCATTGCGTTACCCGTGGCAAAAAAAGCGATGTCTCGGTTGGCGACATCGTTGAATACGCCCTGACCTCAAAAAACCAGGGCGTCATCGAAGCCATCACTACGCGCAAGACTTTGCTATACCGCTCTGACCAGTACAAATCCAAGATGCTGGCAGCCAACCTGACGCAATTGCTGATCGTGGTTGCGACTGAACCGAGCTTCACCGATGATCTGGTATCCCGCGCGTTGGTGGCGGCAGAATCATCCGGCATCAAACCACACCTGATCTTGAACAAGGTCGATGTCACCGCCTCTCTGCCCAAGGCAAGAGAACGCGTTGGCCTGTATGCCAAGCTGGGCTATCCGGTACATGAAGTATCTGTCAGAACAGACCCCGAAGGCACACGCCAGCTCATGCATAATCTGATGCAGGGGCAAAGTACCATCCTCATCGGCCAATCTGGCATGGGCAAGTCTTCACTGATCAATTTGCTGATCCCAGACGCAGAAATCGCCACCCGCGAAATCTCGGCAGCGCTGGATACCGGCAAACACACAACCACCTTCACTCGTCTGTATCACATGGATGCCAACTCCTATGTGATCGACTCTCCCGGCTTCCAGGAATTTGGTCTGCATCATTTAAGTGAAGGCATGCTGGAGCGCGCCTTTCCAGAATTTTTACCGCACCTGGGCAAATGCAAATTCTATAATTGCCATCACCATACCGAGCCTGGCTGCGCAATTCTGGCAGCAGTCAAGGATGGTGATATCTCGACCATGCGGCATGATATGTTTGAACAACTGGTGCATGAATCCAAGCAGACGATTGGGTATTGAGACGCGACCAAGGCACTTCAAAATCCCTGTAGTCATATCTGACCATGGCAAATAAAATACTATGCAAGACGAGATAAACACCGACAACTGGCCGCCATCCGACTGTCCAAGCCTGAGTTGGCCTGAAATCTCCGAATCTTTTACACGCTCAGACTGGTATCGCGCTGTCATCACAGCCTACGCCGCGCTATGGGATGGACATGTCAGTCAAGTACACTTTGCGCCAGTGAGTGAGGCTGATTTACTCGAACTGGAAGTACGTTTATCTTGTCAGTTACCGCCAGCCTTGAAGGCTTACCACCATGAATTTGGGGCATTGTCGCTGGCAGAAAAACTATGCAACGTCAGCCCGGCTGGTGATACCCCTATACGTCCTTTGCTGGAAGCCTATCCAGGCATTACTGACATGCTGGAAGATTGCGATGATGAACATGTGCTTGAACTGTCAGCACAACTAATCGCTTTTGGTGATTATCTTGGTAACGGCAACATGTTTTGCTTTCATCGGGAAAATCATGCAGTCTACTATTTTGATCATGATGATGGCAGTATGCTCAGCCCCTTTTTCACTTCAGTTGAAGAATATTTGGATGCACTGATGATACGCTGCCTGACGGAAATATATGAGGATGAAGACGCTGGTCTTGAGCTGCTGGCGCAGCGACATGGATCTGCACTTGTGAGGAAGTGGCTGTATTAAACTGTGTAGTTATTTTCAAGAAATACCGATATCTCATTCAGGAGTTCAGGTCACCATTCCGATGTGCTTCCAACCATTTATTGCATAAATATGGAACGATACTGCTGGCCTTGCCACGCATGAACTTGAAACCGAAAGGCAGCTTATCCATCTCCAGCGCAATCAGTATTTTCTCTGCCCTGCCGCGCGCATCTCTGACCAGTGAGGCTGCAGGGAAAACTGTCAATGAAGTCCCGACAACCAGCACCCTGGCCGCCGTTGCGATATGCCGCCGGGACTCTTCCATATACTCTACGTCTTCTCCAAACCAGACTATGTCCGGACGGAGTTGCGTGCCATCTTCACACAACTGCCCCATCAGTATAGGGGCAGCATCAATACGGTAACGCTTGCGTGCGTCAGAAGTACAGCGCGCATAATTCAACCGACCATGTACGTGGATGACGTTTGAAGAACCCGCTCTTTCGTGCAGATCATCAATATTTTGAGTAATGACGACGACTTCGTAAGCAGACTCAAGCTCAACAAGGGCGCGATGTGCGGCATTGGGTTGCGCCTGAGCGGCCTGCAGCCTGCAGCCTGCAGCCTGCGCTCATTATAAAATTCCAGCACGACTTCGGGATGTGCGCGCCAACCGCTGGGGCTGGCCACGGTTTCCCAGGAGTAGTTATGCCACAGGCCATTTGCATCACGAAAAGTTGGAATGCCACTTTCAGCGCTGATGCCTGAGCCGGATAAGATCACTATTTTGTTTGCCTGGATTTCGGGTTTCATGCTTCTGACTTCAATTTAATGCATCAAAGAAGCATCAATCTACCATCACCAGTACGGACGATGTCAATTTCGTTTTCATCATCTTCATCATGCCTGCATGAATATCTCGCATTGCCATCTGGTTTGATAGATCTACCTATAACCTGTAAATACTGACCATTGCCTGCGAGCTTGCCTGCCATGACCTCGACTTTTGGTATCTCTGCCAAAAGCGCAGGAAAGATGGAGTTGGCCATTGATAAGCGAGATAGGCGATCTTCTCTGTCAAGGTAGAAAACCCAGACCAGCATGCGGCCCATCTGAAACTCATCCCTGTCTGAGTAAGTACTTAAAGGTCTGCTGAGCTCAGCATCCGTTCGCATTCAGTAACTGCTTACACCATCAGCTTTTGGAGCTGAATGATGCCAGCCATTTTTTCTCTGATGTTGTCAACGTTTTTTGCAGCATGCGCTCTGGTACTTCCCAGACCACGACTTTCGGTGGCTGGCTTTTGAATTCTTTACTGTTCAGATAGGCAAAGGCAGCACCATCAAAATCACCGCCATCCTTGGCCAGATTGGCGACTGGTGCACCCAGACGCTGGCTCAGGAACGGAACAAAATTCGCTGCACGGCTGAAGGAGGTTCCAAGCAGCGCCACCGTTGGCAAACCTGCGTCACCAAACAAGTCATCGCTGGCAACCGCTACCGGCGCAACCTTGCTGACCTGGGTCACTTCAGTTGCAGGCCGCATCCAGGCTGGCAGTCCCTCCAGATTGGAAACGCGCATCAGATCACCAGATCGTTCAGTCGTATTGGTTTGTATGGCCTTGGGGTCAGGCGGCGTGGCTGGCTTGTCAACCAGCTTCATCGCTTGCAAGCGCTCTGCCAAAGTCTTTGCTGCCAGATCGGCACCACGCTCATTCCAGTGAGAATCACTGCGGTAATAGCGTTCTCCCGTCATGGCAGCCAGCGCTGGGGTGAAATTGAGCACTTCAACCCGATTATTGACCAGTGTGGCAACCCAGTCATTGACGCGATTGGCAAAAGCCGCAGGGCGATGCAGGCCACATAAATGGCTTTCTTCTATGCGGGTTTTATCCGGCACGACGGCGACCACCAGCTTGATGCCGCTCTTTTGCAAGTCACTCGCAGTCTGGCTGATGATTTTTGCCCTGGCGGCGGCATTGTCTGCTGCGTTGGCATGTGGCGTGAGTTCATCTGACAAAAATAGCCAGCCCGGGCAGCCCTGGCGCACTGATGCACCGGTATCGCCTGCTATCACCCAGGTAACACCACGTTCAATTTTTGCGAATGATTTACTTAACAGGAAGTGGTCATTCAATTGCGCGGAGAATTGCCGTGTTGCCTCACCTTCGAGCAAACGCCGGGGATCACCAACACCTTCCCATTTTTCAGCAGGCACATCGCGCAAAGATGTTTGCGTCACGGCAAAACCACCCAGCATGATGACGCTAAAGGCCGCCACCGGAATGAAGCGTGTCCAGCCAGCTTTTTTGGGATCAAAGGTAAAACACTCACTCATGATGATCTCCTAAAACTGGAAGTACAAAAAGGGAATCGCTTTTTGCCCGGCCAGAACCACGACAGCATAAGCAAAAGTCAGGACTGGCCAGGTCATGCTCCAGCCTGCAAAGCCGAGACCACCCTGCTTGCCAATTTTGGTGGCAGGATAAATAACGCAGATCAGGCCAAGCACAAAGGTCAGGATGATGCTGGGTCGCAATGCCTGCGCAATCGCATCCCCCATGGCAACGCCGTGCATGCCAAACTGGCCTGCCCATATGTCAGTGGCGGTGGCAAAACTCTCGGCACGGAAAACTGTCCACGCCAGCATGACAACAAGCAAGGTCAGAGTGCGTGACAAATAATTGGGCATGGATAAACCACGCTGCGTAAATGCACGGTCACAGCAAAGGGCCGTGCCCTGAATAATGCCCCAGATCAGGTAATTCCAGTTCTCGCCACCATGCCACAGGCCACCTATGGCCATGGTCAACAGAAGATTGATATAGGTGCGGGCAGGGCCACCACGGTTACCACCCAGGCTGATATACAAGTAGTCACGCAACCATGACGACAGCGTCATATGCCAACGCCGCCAGAAATCCTGTATTGATACGGCCAGATAGGGATTATTGAAATTCTCCTGGAAATCAAAGCCCAGCATCATGCCCAGACCTATGGCCATGGCGCTATAACCGGCAAAGTCAAAATACAATTGCAGTGTATAAGCAGCGCAAGCAGTCCAGGCATCGATCAAACTGGGATTGTGCAAGCCAAATCCCAGAGTGACGATGGGAGATAAGGTGTCGGCAATCAAGACCTTCATCGAAAAACCAACCATAAAGCGACGCACGCCAGCGGCAAATTTATCGATGGAAAAAACCCGCTCGCGCAATTCAGTATCGATAACCTTGTAGCGCACAATCGGGCCAGCGATCAAATGCGGGAACATGGCCATATAGGCGCTGAAAGAAATAATGCTGTACTGCGCATCCACAGTTTTTCGACGCACATCAACGATATAAGAAATCGCATGCAAGACCGTGAAAGACAAGCCTATAGGCAACATCAGGTTTTCCCACGGTATGGTGGGCATGTCACGCCCTGTCAAGATGGTATTGAGTGAATACACCAGCATATTGGTGTACTTATACCAGACCAGGGAAGACAGATTAAGAACAATGGCAATGACCATCAAACGAGTTTTGCGCTGCTCGCTCTGGCTCTTGTCTATCAGTATTGCAGCACCCCATCCCAGGACGGTCAGGGCGATGATCAGCAGCAAAAACTTTGGGGTCCACCATGCATAAAACAGCCAGCTGCCGACCAGCAGGATGTGATTACGAAAGCGCTGGGGCGTGACGAGATAAATTGCAAAAAATAAGGGGAGAAAGAGTGTAAGAAACTCCAGGGACGCAAATACCATAGCCAGAACCCGTATTCAGATCAGGATGTACTGTCGCGTACAAAGAAAGTCTGGCGCGCTTTTTTGCCAGGCATGAGCACCACGCTATAACGTTCGCCTGGTTGTAATTGTCCCAGGTCGACTACTTTGCCTGCATCTTTGGCATCACACATTACCTGAGTTTTCAGGCCGATGGGGTTAACCAGACGACGCTGCAGGCTGGCTGGTTTAACAGCTTCCACTATGGCTGTGTTTTTTTCGGCCACATTCAAGCCAGCAGCATTGCATGACTTATCCAGATTCAGCAAGGCGACAGAAGCCTTACTGGCGTTGAAATCGGTAGGCGTATCCTTGACGACCACGGTATCTATCCCTGCGCCATTGCTGACGATGGCAATGGTCACGAACTCGCCCGGCTTGGCGACTACTTCCACTGCTGCCTTGGCATTGCCTACCTGTACATTGGCTGCCAGCTTGGCACCAGCTTTGACAGGATAAAAGCGGGAAACCCTGCCGTCACCCTGAGCAGCCAAAGCTACTTTGGCTGCGCCGTTGACGACATTGGCTTTATCTTCACTTGCATTGAGGAACCTGACAAAGGATGAATCCTGAGCAGGCCCGGTTTCATACAAGGGATTGTCGGCGTGTGCAGCCAGAGTCAAGGCTGAAGTCAAGCAAGCAAAGATAAGCTTTTTCATGGGTAATCAGTGTCCGTAATTATTTTTTGATGGTCTGCAAGACTGCCGGCGAAGAAATCGCATTCCCAATTGCTGCGCCCCAGGCTTTGTAACCCGCCAAATCAAAATGCTGACCATCAGAAGACGCCCATTCACCCGGCTTGGACAAAGTCAGCGAATCTATGTAAGTACAGGGAGCGACGATCTCGGACAAATAACCCGACATTTCTTTAGCGCGGGCAAATGTCTTATTGAACTTACCACCTTCAGTACCCCATGCAGGTCCAACCCAGACGCAACCTACCGTATTGTTTTTGACGCCTTTGGTGAGGCGGGACACTTGTTGCCAGATCCAGGTCTTCGGCAATTCAGGCGCAGCGTAAGAAGCCATAGTGTCGCCATTGACGACAACCACCAGATTTGGCTTGTAGGTTTTGATGAGTTCATTGAATGGACGTGTCATCGCATCCTGACCTGTTTTGACTTCTACCGGGCCATCCTTGATACGCGCAGCACCGCCGCAAGGCGACTGACTCTTTACCATCCAGTCCCCAGCGGCAACGCCGCAAGCACCGAAGGAATAGACCACGGCACCCTTGCTCATCAAATCGTCATGCAGAGTGGTGATCAGGTAATCTGGAGTCGACATATGGCTATCGCCAATAATCAGGACGGTCAATCCGGCTAACAGTGCGCTCATGGTATGTTTACTTATAAATATTCATTTAAAAAATATTCGTCGTTTTTGCGCGCCTGGCTGTTTGACAAGCATGCTGGACGAACTCTGGAAAATAAATCTTGCATTTATTTACACTTCATTGCATTTGCTTACAATTCACTTGGACCTTGTCCCAAGTTCAAGACTAAGGACAGATATTTATGCAAATACAGCAATAAAATCTAGTTTAAACAAACCAGTTTGAAATTCCAGCTAGTTGACGAAAGTTCACAAATACATTTCTTTAAGCAATAAATGTAAGCAGGGAAACTGCAAGCGATTTTTACATGTAAATTGAACTCATTTGGCGCGGGGCGTGCACCGGGACAAGTAAATAGTGCTAAGCTTCAACAAGCTGAAGATTAAGCAGCTGAACAGCTTACTTTTCAGGCAAGCTCCAAGTAATATGGATCAAATTTGCCTGTTCCCGGAATTTAATATGGGCAGCCCTGATTAATCCCTTATAATTAAGCAGTTATGACAAGCGGCGGCATGTAAATGCTGCCCGTTTTATTTATGGCTATCAAACATTTCCTGCAGTTCTCCGATTTCACCTTGTCCGAATTTGAATACGTGATGCAGCGTGCACGCATCATCAAACAGCGTTTCAAGGCTTATCAGACTTATCACCCTCTACTGGATAGAACTCTGGTGATGGTGTTCGAAAAAAATTCCACCCGTACCCGCCTGTCATTTGAAGCAGGCATGCATCAACTGGGCGGTGCTGCCATCTACCTCAATACCCGCGACAGCCAATTGGGCCGTGGTGAGCCGGTAGAAGACGCAGGCCAGGTCATGTCACGCATGTGCGACATCATCATGATCCGCACCTTTGAGCAGGAAATGATAGAACGCTTTGCTGCAAATTCACGTGTGCCAGTCATCAATGGCTTGACGAATCAACATCATCCCTGCCAGGTATTGGCAGATGTATTTACTTATATTGAACACCGCGGCTCCATCACCGGTAAAAAGGTGGCATGGATAGGTGACGCCAATAACATGCTGTACTCGTGGCTGCAAGCAGCACAGGTATTCAACTTTCATCTGCATATCTCTACGCCGAAAGGCTATGACATGGACTTGAAGCAGGTGACTGCAGACCCATCGCAATACACGGTATTTGACAGCCCGTCCGACGCTTGCGCCGGAGTCGACCTGGTGAATACCGATGTCTGGACCAGCATGGGCTATGAAGATGAAAACCAGGCCCGCCTGAAAGCCTTTGACGGCTGGATAGTCGATGAAGCCAAGATGGCCCGCGCCCATCCTGACGCCCTTTTCATGCACTGTCTGCCCGCACACCGTGGTGAAGAAGTGTCTGCTGGCGTCATAGATGGCCCGCAATCAGTCGTCTGGGACGAAGCCGAAAACCGCCTGCATGTGCAAAAAGCCTTGCTGGAGTATTTGGTGGTTGGCGAGATTCGTTGAGTTTGTCATTTTAAGAAAAGACCTCTCAACACAGAGGCACGGAGACACAGAGTAAGCACAGAGGAAAAACCGAAGAAAATCTTGTTGGTACGAGATTATTCTTGAATCAGTGGCCTGTGAATGGAATCGTTTCTCTGGGAATCGCATTTGTATTGGAAAGGTAAGCTCAAATAAATCTCTCCCTCAAAGTAACGAGACTGAAAAATATGATGTTTCTCCTCATGCTTTTCTCTGTGTCTCCTTGCCTCTGTGGTGAGCCTTTTGGTCTTCCCTATTATTTATTTTTGAAAGCACATCATGAGCGATACTAAAAAAGTCGTCCTCGCCTATTCTGGCGGTCTGGATACCTCTGTCATTTTGAAATGGCTGCAAGATAATTATCAGTGCGAAATCGTCACTTTCACTGCCGATCTGGGCCAGGGTGAAGAGCTGGAACCAGCGCGCGCCAAAGCCATCAAGTTTGGTATCAAGCCTGAAAATATTTTTATCGATGATGTGCGTGAAGAATTCGTACGCGACTTCGTCTTCCCTATGTTCCGCGCGAATACGGTGTATGAAGGTGAGTATCTGCTGGGTACGTCCATCGCCCGTCCACTGATCGCCAAACGCCTCATCGAAATCGCCAAAGAAACTGGTGCAGACACCATTTCCCATGGTGCGACTGGCAAAGGTAATGACCAGGTACGTTTCGAGCTCGGCGCCTATGCGTTGATGCCAGGTATCAAGATCATCGCCCCATGGCGCGAATGGGATTTGCTGTCCCGTGAAAAACTGATGAAATATGCTGAAGACGCAGGCATAGAAATCGACCAGAAACATAAAAACGGTGGCGCGCCCTACTCTATGGATGCCAACCTGTTGCACATCAGTTTTGAAGGCCGTCACCTGGAAAACCCAAGTGCCGAAGCCGAAGAATCCATGTGGCGCTGGACTGTCAGCCCAGAAGCAGCACCAGACCAGCCAGAATATCTGGATGTAGAATTTGAACGCGGTGACATCGTCGCCCTGAATGGCGTGCGCATGTCGCCAGCAACGGTGCTGACTGAATTGAACCGCCTGGGTGGCAAGCACGGCATAGGCCGTCTGGACCTGGTGGAAAACCGTTATGTCGGGATGAAATCCCGCGGCTGCTATGAAACACCAGGCGGCACCATCATGCTGCGCGCCCACCGTGCAATTGAATCCATCACCCTGGACCGTGAAGTCGCCCATCTGAAAGATGATCTGATGCCACGTTACGCCAGCCTGATTTATAACGGCTACTGGTGGGCGCCAGAGCGCGTCGCGCTGCAAACCCTGATTGATCATACCCAACACACAGTCAATGGCTGGGTACGCCTGAAGCTGTACAAAGGCAATGTCATCACGGTATCGCGC
>Ga0187842_1001616_pt1 | contig 10376 bp, 10 predicted proteins | sample SpaLakP09_SKY_41_FD_134514 | JGI IMG/M metagenome (GOLD analysis project Ga0187842, IMG submission 134514) | Oligotrophic lake water microbial communities from Sparkling Lake, Wisconsin, USA - SP09_SKY_41 | ecosystem: Environmental > Aquatic > Freshwater > Lake | place: USA: Sparkling Lake... | reverse complement strand
CTAGCCAGTGCCACTACCACATGGCCCTGCTGCTGCAGGGTGGCCAGGAGATTTCGCCCCAGAAAGCCGGTGGCACCTGTCAGCAGAATTTTCATGTGATTCTCAGAAATTCACGCCAATAATGGTTTCAATTTTCTCAACACTGTAATCGAGCATGTCTTGGGTCAGTGCCGGATGCACGCCGATCCAGAAAGTGTTGTTCATCACCAGGTCCGTGTTGTTCAGCTCGCCGCTGATGCGGTATGGCTGGCCGTCCATATACGGTTGGCGGGTCAGATTGCCGGCAAATAGCAGTCGGGTGCCCACACGATGCTGGTCGAGGTATTGCAGGACGTCGACACGGCTGATGCCGCTTTCCGGACGGATGGTGATGGGAAAGCCAAACCAGGATGGATCGCTGTTTTCGGTAGCTTGCGGCAAGATCAGGAACTCGCTGCAGCTTTGCAGGGCATTGCTCAGATAGCGGAAGTTGTCCTTACGCGCCTGGATGAAGCTTTCCACCTTGTCCAGCTGGGCCAGGGCACAGGCGGCTTGCATGTCGGTGATCTTCAGGTTGTAGCCCAGGTGACTGTAGGTGTACTTGTGGTCGTAGCCCGCCGGCAGGCTGCCCAGCTGCCAGCCAAAGCGCTTGCCGCAGGTGTTGTCGCAGCCCGGTGCGCAATAGCAGTCACGACCCCAGTCGCGGAAAGACTCGATGATCTTTTTCAGTTCGGTATTGTTGGTGAATACCGCGCCGCCTTCACCCATGGTGATGTGATGGGCAGGGTAGAAGCTTAGAGTGCCGATATCGCCAAAGGTACCTACCAATTTGCCGTCGTAGGTACTGCCTAGCGCATCGCAGCAGTCTTCGATCAGCCACAGGCCGTATTTGTCGCACAGCTCGCGGATCACCTTGAGGTTGTACGGGTTCCCCAGCGTGTGGGCCAGCATGATGGCCTTGGTTTTGCTGGTGATGGCGGCTTCAATCAGCTCGGGCTTGATGTTGTAGGTCGGGATGTCGACATCGACAAACACCGGGACTGCGCCGAATTGCAAAATGGGATTGACCGTGGTGGGAAAGCCGGCAGCAACCCCGATGACTTCGTCACCTTTACGGATGGCACGCTCGCCCAGCTTGGGGGAGGTCAATGCCGAGAAGGCAAGCAGGTTGGCCGACGAACCGGAGTTGGTGGTCAGCAGGTGGCGCACCCCCAGAAAGGCCGCCAGGCGTTTTTCGAACATGTCGTTGAAACGGCCGGTGGTCAGCCAGCCATCCAGCGAGGCCTCAACCATGTTTTTCAGTTCCGCGCCATCAATGACCTTGCCGGATGGGGGAATGACGGTCTTGCCTGCTTCAAACGGGCGGGGGGCCATGGCAATGGCTGCGTATTCATCAACCAGCTGGGCAATTTGCTGGCGAAGTTGTTGGGCTTTGTCTTGTGTGCTCATTAATGCTGTCCCTGGGCGGGCTGGGCCTCAAAGGCCTTGATTTGTTGAATGGTGATGTCTTGCATATCGGCCCCGGCCAGGTGTGCCTGATGCCAGCTGCAGATGTGTTCGAGTGCGGTATGCAGTGTCCAGCGTGGTTGCCAGTCAAGACGGGTTTGTGCCTTGCTGCAATCCAGACGCAGATAATGGGCTTCGTGCAGGTCTGCACCGGCAGGGTCGATCTGGTAACTGGCACCCTGGCCCCAGATCCGGGTGAGGGTGTCCACTATCCAGGCTACCGGCTGGGCATCTTGCGGTCGTGGGCCGAAATTCCAGCCTTCGGCAAATTCGCTGCCCGAGCTGAACAGCTGCTCTGCCAGGAGTAAATAGCCTGACAAGGGCTCTAGTACGTGCTGCCATGGGCGGATGGCATGTGGGCTGCGTATCTGCACAGGCTTGGCCTGTTCGATGGAGCGCATGATATCGGGAATCAGCCGGTCTTCCGCCCAGTCGCCACCTCCGATGACATTACCGGCACGGGCACTGGCCAGGGCCACGCCATGGCGTTGATAGTCGGCCGGGTTGAAATAGGAGTTGCGATAGGCACTGGTCACCAGTTCAGCACAGCCTTTGCTGTTGCTGTAAGGGTCGTAACCTCCCATTGCCTCATTTTCTCGATAGCCCCACAGCCATTCGCGGTTTTCATAACACTTGTCGCTGGTGACATTGACTACGGCACGTACGCTCGGGGTTTGCCGAATGGCTTCCAGCAGGTACACCACCCCCATGACATTGGTGGAGTAGGTTTCGACCGGATTGGCATAGGAGTAGCGTACCAGCGGTTGGGCTGCCATGTGGATGACGATGTCAGGCTGCGCAGCCTGCATGGCCTGCATGAGCTTGGCCGGGTCGCGGATGTCGCCAATGATGGACGTCATGCCTGCGGCAACCCCTGCGGTTTCAAACAGGTTCGGTGTGGTTGCCGGTAACAGCGCATAGCCGGTGAGCTGTGCGCCTAACTGTTGCAGCCATAGCGACAGCCAGCTTCCCTTGAAACCGGTATGCCCGGTCAGGAAAACCCGCTTGCCTTGCCAGAACTCACGCTTCATTCCCATACCTTCCATGGCGCCTGACCGCTTTGCCACAGCTCTTCCAGATGGTTCTTGTCGCGCAGGGTATCCATGGGTTGCCAGAACCCTTCATGACGGAAAGCCGACAATTGCTGCTTGCTGGCCAGCTGCTCCAGCGGTTCGCGTTCCCAGATGGTGGCATCGTTATCAATGAAGTCGATCACTTTGGGCGACAGCACAAAAAAGCCCCCGTTGATCATGCCACCATCGCCTTTGGGTTTTTCCTTGAAAGTGGTTACTTTGTCGGCCTGGATATCCAGTGCGCCGAAGCGGCCGGGCGGGTAGGTGGCGGTAAGGGTGGCTAGCGTTTCTTGCTGCTGGTGGAATTTCACCAGTGCGCCAATGTCGACATCGCCAACGCCATCGCCATAGGTAAAGCAGAAGGCTTCTTCATCTTCCACATACTTGCGGACGCGTTTCAGGCGGCCACCGGTCATGGTGTCTTCACCAGTATCCACCAGGGTGACGCGCCAGGGTTCGGCATAGCGCTGGTGAACTTCCATGCTGTTGCTCGACATGTCAAAGGTCACATCGGACATGTGCAGGAAGTAGTTGGCAAAGTATTCCTTGATGACATAGCCCTTGTAGCCGCAGCAGATGACGAAATCGTTGATCCCGTGGTGGGAGTACATTTTCATGATGTGCCACAGGATGGGTTTGCCACCGATTTCAACCATGGGTTTGGGGCGGACAGATGTCTCTTCGCTGATCCGGGTACCAAGCCCGCCTGCCAGAATGACTGCTTTCATGATGTGCTTCCGTTCAATCAAAAAGCTGCGCGGCATTGAAAGCGCAGGCTTGCTCGTCCTTGCCGGACAGGGAGGGCGTGCTGTCCAGCATCCAGTCTATGCCCAGTTCTGCATCGTTCCAGATGATGCTGCGCTCAAGGTCAGGGGCATAGTAGTTGGTGGTCTTGTACAGAAACTCGGCATGCTCGGACACAGTGACAAAACCGTGGGCAAAGCCTTCAGGAATCCACAACTGGCGTTTGTTGTCAGCTGACAGCATCACACCCACCCATTGACCGAAGGTGGGCGAGCTGCGGCGGATATCCACAGCAATGTCATATACTTCGCCCAGCGTGCAGCGTACCAGCTTGCCTTGTGCACACGGCGGCATCTGGTAGTGCAGCCCACGCAGCACGCCCTTGGCGGAGCGGCTGTGGTTGTCCTGGACAAATTCAACCTTGCGGCCAATGGCTTCTTCAAAGCGCTTCTGGTTGAAACTTTCGAAGAAAAAACCACGGTCGTCGCCAAATACGGCAGGTTCAATGATTTTGACGTCCGCAATGGCGGTATCGATGATTTTCATGAATGGCTTGCTTTCTTACTTCAGCAGCTGCAACAGATATTGCCCATAGGCATTCTTTTTCAGCGGTTGCGCCAGTTGCTCTAGCCGGGCTGCATCAATCCAGTGCTGCACGTAGGCAATTTCTTCCAGGCAGGCTACTTTCAGGCCCTGACGGTTTTCCACGGTAGCAATGAACTGGCTGGCTTCCAGCATGGATTCGTGGGTGCCGGTATCCAGCCAGGCATAACCACGGCCCATGGTTTGTACATCCAGCTGGCCTTGTTGCAGGTAGTGATTGTTGACGTCGGTGATTTCCAGTTCACCACGTGGCGAGGGGCGGATGGACTTGGCGATGTCGACAACCTGTTGGTCGTAGAAATACAGGCCGGTCACGGCATAGTTGGATTTCGGGATGGCTGGTTTTTCCTCGATGGACAAGGCTTTGCCCTGGTCATCGAACTCCACCACGCCGTAGCGCTCCGGGTCCTGTACGTGGTAGGCAAACACGCTGGCACCTTGTTGCTTGGCGTTGGCCGCTTTCAGCAGTTTGGGGAAGTCGTGGCCGTGGAAGATATTGTCGCCCAGAACCAGCGCCGAGGGCGCGCCCGCCAGGAAGTCTTCGCCAATGATGAAGGCCTGTGCCAGACCATCCGGACTGGGCTGTACTGCGTATTGCAGGCTGATGCCCCACTGGCTGCCATCGCCCAGCAACTGCTCGAAGCGCGGGGTGTCCTGCGGGGTGGAGATGATCAGGATGTCGCGAATCCCGGCCAGCATCAGGGTGCTGAGCGGGTAGTAGATCATTGGCTTGTCATAGATGGGCAGCAATTGTTTGCTGACCGCCAGTGTGGCGGGGTACAGGCGGGTACCGCTACCCCCCGCCAGAATGATGCCTTTACGTTTCATCTGCTTGCGTCCTGCATCAGGAATTGAAGATCTGCTGGAATACCTGTTCCACGCCACCTTGCCATGCTGGCATGATCAGGCCGAAATTGCGCTCGATTTTACTGCAATTTAGCCTGGAGTTGCCGGGGCGTTTCGCTGGGGTCGGGTAGGCGCTGCCGGGAATGGCGTGCAGGTTCTCCGGCTTCAGTTGTAGTGTGACACCGTAACGCTCCGCCAGTGCAAGCAAGTATTCGGTATAGCCATGCCAGCTGGTGCTGCCGCTGCTGGTCAGGTGATAGGTACCGAGCAGCTGCTTGTCCTGGTTGGTTTGCCATTGTTTGATGATGTGGGCGGTCACATCGGCAATCAGCGCAGCGGGTGTGGGCGCGCCAATCTGGTCGGCCACCACATTCAGGCTGTCGCGTTCGCGCGCCAGGCGCATGATGGTTTTGAGGAAGTTGCCGCCATGTGCGCCCACCACCCAGCTGGTGCGCAGGATGATGTGGTTGGCACCACTGGCACGGATGGCCTGCTCACCCTGGCATTTGCTCAAGCCATATACCGACTGCGGGTTGGTGGCATCGTCTTCTTCGTAAGGCGTGGCCTTGTCACCATCAAACACATAGTCGGTGGAGTAGTGCAGCAGCAGGGCATTTTTTGCCGCGGCCCAGTCGGCCATCGCGGCCGGTGCGGCTGCGTTCACGGCATGGGCCAGTTCGGCGTCAGTCTCGGCCTTGTCCACGGCGGTGTAGGCTGCTGGATTGACGATGATATCCGGCTGGTATCGGTCCAGTACGGCAGAAATGTCAGCGGGGCGGGACAGGTCCAGTTGCTGGCGATCCAGGCTGATGCATTCGCCCAGCATGGCCAGCGAGCGGCGCAGCTCGAAGCCCAGCTGGCCATTGATGCCGGTAATCAGGATGCGGCTCATGCCTTGTTCCCGTAATGTTGCTCCAGCCATTGGCGGTACTGACCGCTGGTGACATTGTTGACCCAGTCCTGATTATCCAGATACCACTGTACGGTTTTACGGATGCCGCTTTCAAAGGTTTCTGCCGGTTTCCAGCCCAGCTCGCGTTCCAGCTTGCGTGCATCTATCGCGTAGCGACGGTCATGGCCCGGACGGTCCTGTACATAAGTGATTTGCGTGGCGTAGCCGGTGCCATCTGTCTTGGGGCGCAGTTCATCCAGAATGCTGCAGATGCTGCGTACCACATCCAGATTGGCTTTTTCGTTCCAGCCACCAACATTATAGGTTTCACCCAGTCGGCCTTGTGCCAGCACGGTGCGGATGGCGCTGCAATGGTCTTTTACATACAGCCAGTCGCGGATTTGCTGGCCATCGCCGTAAATGGGCAAGGGCTTGCCGGCCAGTGCATTGAGGATGACCAGCGGAATCAGCTTTTCCGGGAAATGATAGGGGCCGTAGTTGTTGCTGCAGTTGGTCGTCAGGACCGGCAGACCGTAAGTATGGTGCCAGGCGCGTACCAGGTGGTCCGACGCAGCCTTGCTGGCGGAGTAGGGGCTGTTGGGTTCGTAACGGTTGCTTTCGCTGAATGGTGCGTCGCTGGCGGACAGCGTGCCGTACACCTCGTCGGTGGAAACATGCAGGAAGCGGAAGGCAGCCTTGGCCTCGCCTTCCAGACCATTCCAATAGTCCCGCACCGCTTCCAGCAGGTTGAAGGTGCCCACGACATTGGTCTGGATGAAGTCGCCCGGGCCGTGGATGGAGCGATCAACATGGCTTTCCGCCGCAAAGTTGATGACGGCGCGCACCTGATGTTGTTGCAGCAGTCGACTTACCACTTCGCGATCGCCGATATCGCCCTGGACAAACAGATGGCGCGGGTCGTTTTCCAGGCTGGCGAGGGTTTGCAGATTGCCGGCGTAAGTCAGCTTGTCCAGGTTGATGACCGCTTCGTCATTGCCATTCAGCCAGTCCAGAACAAAGTTGGCTCCAATGAAGCCGGCACCGCCAGTCACCAATATCATTTAACAATTCCAATAAGTAAGTGGTTTTTGCTTGGCGCGGGGCCATGGTAAAGTAGACCGCCGCGGGCAAGTGCACAGTGCTCGCCTGCAAGGCCGACATTATAAGACAAAATTGCCCGGCTTCTCCTTGTACAGTCTTGCGACTGCTGCGGGTAGGCCCGATTATTCCGATTTCACGCCCATTCAGGCCTTGATGCCCCATGTTGCAGATTCTCTTGCTCGCACTGATTGCTTCTTTTACTACCGGGCTGCTGCTGATTCGGTATGCGCATTTGCACGCACGTTTTTCTAGTGATGGTGACGTCACTGGCGTGCAGAAATTCCATGCCACGCCGGTTCCCCGCATTGGCGGCCTGCCCATCATGCTGGGCCTGATTGCCGGTTGTGCCTTGTCTGGTTATCTCAATACATCCGTGTGGGTGTTGCTGCTGTTGCTGTCGGCCTTCCCGGCATTTGCTGCGGGCTTTGTCGAGGATCTCACCAAGAAAATCGGCCCCTTGCCGCGCTTGCTCGCCACTTTTGTTGCGGCGGCGTTGGGGTATTTTCTGCTGGGTGCCGGGCTGGCTCGACTGGATATTCCACTAATCGATACCTTGCTGGGACATTACTGGTGGCTATCCCTGCTGCTGACCATGGTGGCGGTAGGTGGTGTGGCTCATGCCGTCAACATTATCGACGGCTATAACGGGCTGTCCGGCATGGTGGCGGTGTTCATCTTTCTGGCCATTGCTTATGTCTGCTTCAAAGTGCAGGACATTGTATTGATGAGCGTGTGCTTTGCCATGCTCGGGGCCATTCTGGGCTTTTTGTTCTGGAATTTCCCGCGCGGGCTGATTTTTGCCGGGGATGGCGGGGCTTATCTGATTGGCTTCATGATTGCTGAAGTTTCCGTACTGCTGGTGGCACGTAATCCTGCGGTCTCTCCGTGGTTTCCCTTGCTGTGCGTGATTTATCCGGTTTTCGAAACGATTTTCTCCATTTATCGGCGCAAGTTTCTGCAGGGGCGGGCGGTAGGCTATCCGGACGCCTTGCATCTGCACCAGATGGTGTACAAGCGCATGGTGTTGTGGATGGTCGGCTCCAAAGAGGCCCGCCATCTGACCCAGCGCAACAGCATGACCTCCCCCTACCTGTGGGTTCTGGCCTCTTTTTCGGTGGTGCCGGCCATGCTGTTCTGGAATCACACCTGGATTCTGATGCTGCTGGTGCTGTTGTTTGTGCTGGCCTATCTTCGCTTGTACCGCATGATTGTCCACTTCAAAACCCCGCGCTGGATGGTGTTGCGCCGCGACGACTCTTCCCGCTGAGCCTTCCCCCAATGCGGACAGGGGTGGGCAAGTTTTTGCCGGCCCCCCTCTTGAAACATCGTCCCCCCGTCCCTATTATTAGCACTCGTCAGGGGTGAGTGCTAAAACCCGCCCCGCGCTGCCATCCTGGCAGTACATATTGCATTCAACAGCCACTTTGTATTTAGGAGAGATCAATGGCAATTCGTCCGCTGCACGATCGTGTTGTTATCAAGCGCCTTGAGGCTGAAGAAAAGACTGCTTCCGGCATCGTTCTGCCGGGTGCTGCTGCTGAAAAGCCCGACATGGGCGAGGTGCTGGCTGTCGGTAACGGCAAGGTTCTGGACAATGGCGAGCGCCGTCCGCTGGAGCTGAAGGTTGGCGACAAAGTGATTTTCGGTAAGTACTCCGGTCAGTCCGTCAAGGTTGACGGCGAAGAAGTCCTCGTGATGCGCGAGGAAGATGTAATGGGCATCGTCGAGTAATTCCGACCCATACCGACTTCAAACGACCCTATAGAATTCTGGAGATTTGAGAATGGCTGCAAAAGACGTAAAGTTTGGTGATTCCGCTCGTGCCAAGATGGTAGTTGGCGTCAACATTCTGGCCGACGCTGTCAAGGTTACCCTGGGCCCGAAAGGCCGCAATGTCGTACTGGACCGCTCCTTTGGCGCGCCGACCATCACCAAGGACGGTGTTTCCGTTGCCAAGGAAATCGAACTGAAAGACAAGTTCGAAAACATGGGCGCGCAAATGGTGAAGGAAGTGGCTTCCAAGACTTCCGACGTGGCCGGTGACGGTACCACCACGGCTACCGTACTGGCCCAGGCCATCGTTCAGGAAGGCATGAAGTACGTTGCTGCCGGCATGAACCCGATGGACCTGAAGCGTGGCATCGACAAGGCTGTGATCTCCCTGGTCGGTGAAATCGCCAAGATCGCCAAGCCATGTGCCACCACCAAGGAAATCGCCCAGGTTGGCTCCATCTCCGCCAACTCCGATTCCGATATCGGTGAAATCATCGCCACCGCCATGGAAAAAGTGGGCAAGGAAGGCGTGATCACCGTTGAAGACGGCAAGAGCCTGAACAACGAGCTGGACGTGGTGGAAGGCATGCAGTTCGACCGCGGCTACCTGTCCCCGTACTTCATCAACAACCAGGAAAAACAGATTGCCGCTCTGGACAATCCGTTCGTACTGCTGTTTGACAAGAAGGTTTCCAACATCCGTGACCTGCTGCCGGTACTGGAGCAAGTGGCCAAGTCGGGCCGTCCGCTGCTGATCATCGCTGAAGATGTTGAAGGCGAAGCGCTGGCTACCCTGGTAGTCAACACCATTCGTGGCATCCTGAAGGTGGTTGCTGTCAAGGCTCCGGGCTTTGGCGACCGTCGCAAGGCCATGCTGCAGGATATCGCCATCCTGACCGGCGGTACCGTGATTGCCGAAGAACTGGGCCTGACCCTGGAAAAAGCCACCCTGGACATGCTGGGCCAAGCCAAGCGTATCGAAGTGGGCAAGGAAAACACCATCATCATCGATGGCGCTGGTCAGGCTGATGCCATCCAGGCGCGCGTGGGTGAAATCCGTCGCCAGATCGAAGAAGCTTCTTCCGATTACGACCGCGAAAAACTGCAAGAACGCGTGGCCAAGCTGGCCGGCGGCGTTGCCGTGATCAAGGTTGGTGCCGCTACCGAAGTGGAAATGAAAGAGAAGAAGGCTCGCGTTGAAGACGCGCTGCACGCTACCCGCGCCGCTGTAGAAGAAGGCGTTGTGGCTGGTGGTGGCGTGGCCCTGCTGCGTGCCCGTTCCACTCTGGACAGCCTGAAGACCGACAACGTTGATCAGGATGCCGGTGTGAAGATCGTACTGAAGGCCATCGAAGCCCCGCTGCGTCAGATCGTCAAGAACGCTGGCGACGAGCCGTCGGTGGTGGTGAACAAGGTACTGGAAGGCAAGGGTAACTTCGGTTACAACGCGGCTACCGGCGAATACGGCGACATGCTGGAAATGGGCGTGCTGGATCCGGCCAAGGTAACCCGCTCCGCTCTGCAACACGCTGCTTCCGTTGCCGGCCTGATGCTGACTACCGATTGCATGATCGCAGAACTGCCGGAAGACAAGCCGGCTGCTGGCGGCATGCCGGATATGGGCGGCATGGGTGGTATGGGCGGCATGATGTAAGTTGTCTCAGCCTCTCGCTGAATCAAAAAACCCGCACTTGTGCGGGTTTTTTGTTTTTCTGCGCGATGGCGGGTAGCTGCCGGCTTCTCTGGCACAATAGGCAGCAGCTCATTTCGCAAGGATACATCATGCAATTACCGCAGCTGCTTGCCAGCATGGATGAATGGCTGGAGCCATGGCGCTATCAGGACTACGCGCCAAATGG
>Ga0187842_1001613_pt1 | contig 10378 bp, 10 predicted proteins | sample SpaLakP09_SKY_41_FD_134514 | JGI IMG/M metagenome (GOLD analysis project Ga0187842, IMG submission 134514) | Oligotrophic lake water microbial communities from Sparkling Lake, Wisconsin, USA - SP09_SKY_41 | ecosystem: Environmental > Aquatic > Freshwater > Lake | place: USA: Sparkling Lake... | reverse complement strand
TGGAAATGACGCGATCGAACTGCTCGAAGGAACCGTGGTTGCACCGTCGGCGACATGTCTGACCAAATATGTATTTCGTCGCGCCTGGACTGAGCTTCCGTGAATGGCAAAAAAAATGGACCAGGCATTGCTGCCCGGTCCATCCCGAAAACACCGGCCCGGAGGGGGCCAGGCGGTGTCTAACGGCCGTACCCGTGCCCGTGCCCGTGACCGTGCCCGCGACCATGGCCGCGGCCATGTCCGTAACCGCGGTGGCGATAGTAGCGGCCACGCGGCTCCACATACACCACTGTCGGGGCGCTGTAGTAACGCGGCGGTGCGTAATAGACGGGCGCCGGTTCGTAATACGTACGTGACTGGACATACACCGGGGCCGGACGGTAGCCGCGACGCTCGTAGCGGTTGTCGTAGCGGTCGTCGTAGTCATTGTCGTAATAAGCCTGGCTGCGATTGCGGTCACTGGTGCGGATCGAATTGCCGACCGCAGCGCCCAGCACACCGCCGACCACCGCGCCATTGCGGCCCGACACATTGTGACCGATGGCGGCGCCAACAACCGCGCCAACGGCTGTATTGACGCCGCGGTCGCTAGCTATCGCGGTGGACGAGACGGCCGCAGCGGCCAGAATCACCGCACTGACGAATTTAGTATTGAACATGGCGTTTCCTTTTGGCCTCTGCCGGGATCGGGATGATCGCAAAGTGGCGGGGCATGTAGCCACTATAGCGAGGGCACATCGAAACGCCATTGCTAATACAGAATCTTACAAATGCACGCAAGATGTAACACGGCCTTGCGTACCGGCCCGCTTGCCCCATCTAAGGCTGGTTATTCCCGTTTCCCGGACTGCCCATGTTTCCGCGCCGTGTCTTGCTCACCGTCCTGGGCTTGTTGTCGCTGCTGCACATCTATATCGGCATGCGCCTGATTCCCGCCATCGACCCCGGCCCCTGGGGCGTGGCCGCCGGCGTCGTGCTGCTGGCCATGTCGACCCTGTTGATGCCGGCCGGGCTGGTGTCGTCGCGCTACCGGCGCTGGAAATATGCCGACCAGCTGGCCTGGGTCGGCCTGGTGGCCATGGGCTTCTTTTCGTCGTTGCTGCTGCTGACCATCTCGCGCGATGCGGCCCTGCTGGTGCTGACCCTGTTCGGCGCGGCCACGCCGCTGGTGGTGCGCGCCAGTGCCATCGCCGTGCCGCTGCTCGCCCTGGGCGTCACCCTGGTCGGTTACATCAATGCGCGCCGCGTTGCCAAAGTGGTCACGGTGGATGTGCCCATCGCCGGCCTGCCTGCCGCGTTCGAGGGCTATACCATCGTGCAGATTTCGGACATCCACGTCGGGCCCACCATCAAGCGCGGCTACCTGAATGCCATCGTCACCAAGGTCAATGCGCTCCATCCCGACGCGATCGCCATCACCGGCGACCTGGTCGACGGTTCCGTCAAGCGCCTGTCCCTGCATACCGAACCGCTGGGACGGCTGGCCGCCGCCGACGGCACCTTTTTCGTCACCGGCAACCATGAATACTATTCGGGCGCGCAAGAGTGGATCACGGAACTGCGCCGCCTGGGCCTGACCGTGCTGCTCAATGAACACGTGGTGCGCGAGCGCGGCGGCGACGCCCTGATGATCGCCGGCGTCACCGATTTTTCGGCCCACCAGTTCCACGAATCGCACCGCAGCGATCCTTTCGCGGCGGCCGCGGGCGCGCCGGGCAATGTACGGGTGAGGGTGCTGCTGGCCCACCAGCCGCGCAGCGCGCCCGCCGCCGCCGAGGCCGGCTTCGACTTGCAACTGTCCGGCCACACCCACGGCGGCCAGTTTTTCCCCTGGAATTTCTTCGTCCCCTTGCAGCAACCGTTCACGGCGGGCTTGAACCGCTTGCGCGCGCTGTGGGTTTACACCAGCCGCGGCACCGGCTACTGGGGACCGCCCAAGCGTTTCGGCGCGCCGTCCGAAATCACGCGGGTACGGCTGGTCGCTGCTTAATTCCAACAAAAATATTGCCAGATGCGCTATTGTTTGAATCCCTGTCCACGCCTCTAGGATTCGCCGCATGCAACAAAAGCCGCTGCTCACCCTGATCGCCGCCGCGCTCCTGTGCGCAGGCGCCCACGCCGCCACCCCGGGAAATGACCCCGCCGCGCTGAACCAGATCCGCGAGGCCGCGCTGCGTAGCGACTGGGCCTTCGAACGCACCGCCGACATGACCGACCTGATCGGCCCGCGCCTGTCCGGTTCGGCCGGCTATGCGGCCGCGGTGACCCAGGTGGCCGAGGCGATGCGCAAGCTGGGCGCGAAGGTGACGCTGCAGCCGGTCAAGGTGCCGCACTGGGTACGCGGCGCGGAAACGGCGGCGCTGGTGGAATACAAGGGACGTCCGGCCGGTGTCTCGCAAAAAGTGGTGCTGACGGCGCTGGGCGGTTCCGGCGCCACGCCTGCCGGCGGCTTGACCGCGCAAGTGATCGTGGTGCGCAATTTCGATGAACTCAAGGCGCGGGCGGCGGAGGTCAAGGGCCGCATCGTGCTGTTCAATGTGCCGTTCGACCAGGGGCTGGCCGCCGGCGGCCAGGCCGGCCAGGCCTATGGCCAGGTGGTGCGCTACCGTGGCGGCGGCACCCGCATGGCGGCCGAGATGGGGGCCGTGGCCGCACTGGTCAGTTCGGCCGGCGGCGCCAATTACCGCTTGCCGCATACCGGTTCCAGCGGCTTGCAGGACGGGGCCCGCATTCCGGCCGCGGCCGTGACAGTGGAAGATGCGCAGCTGATGGCGCGCCTGGCTGCGCGCGGCCCGGTCAGCATGCACCTGGTGCTGACCCCGCAAACGCTGCCGGACGCGGACAGTTTCAATGTCATTGCCGACTATCCGGGCACCGACAAGGCCGACGAAATCGTGATCGTGTCGGGCCATCTCGATTCCTGGGACCTGGGCACCGGCGCCAACGACGATGCCACCGGCGTGGCCAGCGCCATGGCCGTGGTCGAAACGCTCAAACGCCTTGACTTTCGTCCGCGCCGCACCATCCGCGTGATTGCGTGGGCCAATGAAGAAAATGGGGGACGCGGCGCCGCCGCCTACCTGCAGGGCTACAAGGACAGCGTCCATCATCATTTCGCCGCCATCGAAAGCGATGCCGGTTCCGGGCGGCCGTTCGGCATGCGTTCGAGCGCGCCGCAATCGGCCAACAAGCTGTTCGCGCCGCTGCAAGCGGCACTGGAACCGATAGGCGCCGCTGCGCTGCAGCGTGCAGATGCGCTGAGCACGGGCGACCTGGGCGGGCTGGAACAGGCCGGCGTGCCCAGTTTTACGCCGCTGATCGATACCTCGGATTATTTCCACTACCACCACACAGCGGCCGATACGCTGGACAAGGTCGATCCGCAGAACCTGCGCAAGCACGTGGCCCTGATGACGTCGCTGACCTGGTTCCTGGCCAATGTGGAACAGCCGATCGGCCGCTGGAGCGGGCCGGTCAAGCAGTAAGGCTAGAAGGCGTTGATGGGAATTTTCAGGTAGCGCACGCCATTTTCCTCGGCCGCCGGCAATTGCCCGGCGTTGAGGTTGACCTGGATGGCCGGCAGGATCAGGGTCGGCATGTCGAGCGTGGCGTCGCGCGTGGTGCGCATGCCCACGAAGTCGCTTTCCGACACGCCCGCGCGGATATGGATGTTGCTGGCGCGCTGGTCGGCCACCGTGGTTTCCCAGGCTGCGCTGCGCCCTTGTGGCGGATAGTCGTGGCACATGAACAGCCGGGTCGCCGGCGGCAGCGCGAGCAGCCTTTGCACCGAGCGATACATGGTGGCGGCCGAGCCGCCGGGAAAGTCGCAGCGCGCCGTGCCCACGTCGGGCATGAACAGGGTGTCGCCGACGAACACGGCATCGCCGACCTGGAAGGCAATGTCGGCCGGCGTGTGGCCCGGCACATGCAGGGCGCGCGCTTCCAAGGCGCCGATATGGAACACTTCGTCGGGGGCGAACAGATGGTCGAACTGGCCATACTGGCGGGGGAACACGGCCGCGAAGGCTTTTTGTACATTGCGGATCGATGCGCCGATGCCGGTCTTGCCGCCCAGCTGGGTGGCGAGATAGGGCGCGGCCGACAGGTGGTCGGCATGGGCGTGCGTTTCGAGCAGCCATTCCACGGTCAGCCCCTTGGCGCGCACGAAGGCGATCATGGCGTCGGCCGACGTGGTGGACGTACGGCCCGACTTGGGATCGTAATCGAGCACCGGGTCGATGAGCGCACAGGCACTGCCGTCCGTTTCGTACACGACGTAGGAAACGGTGGAGGTGGCCTGGTCGAAAAAGGCTTGAATCGTGGCTTGCATGGCGTTGGGCGAGTGTTGGTTTCGCGATTATAGCCCAACGAAATAGCGACTATGCATTGAAAAGTTGTCTATAATAAATCTTTGTTGACACTCGTCTGCATCGATACCCCAATGACACTGCTTTCCGGAAAAAATGCCGCGAAATGCCTGCTTTTTATGGCGGCCTTGTGCGTGGCTGCCGGCGAGCTGTTCATGGTGCGAGCGCTGGTGCCGCTGGAAAACCGCGTGCTCGACTTCCTGGTTCGACACCAGGCCAGCACCCTGGTTCCCGATCCGGACATCGTCATCATCGATATCGACGACGCCAGCCTGCAAAGCATGAAGGATGTGGCCGGCAGCTGGCCGTGGCCGCGCTCGGTGCATGCGGAATTGCTCGACGGCTTGCGCGCCCAGCAGCCGCGCGCCATCGTGTTCGATATCACCTTCACCGAGAAGGATGTCTACCGGCCTGACAGCGATGCGCAATTCAATGCCGCGCTCGCCGGCAATACGAATATCTATTTCCCCATCATGCGCCTGCCGGAAGGACGCGACGTCCACGGCCCGCTGGCCGCCGAGGTGGCTCCCTGGCTGGGGCTGGTGAAAACGTCCCGGGCCGACCCGGCGGCGCGCGTGGCCATCCAGCCGCCGCTGGCGGTCGACGAACAATACTGGCGCACGGGCAGCATCAATTTTTCCAAGGACGACGACGGCATTGGCCGCCGCTACAACTTGTATACCGATGCGGGCGGCTGGCTGATTCCTTCCTTGCCCGGGCGCGTGGCCAGCGGGCTGGGCTTTTCCATGCCAGGCACGGCCGACGTGCTGCTGTCCTGGCGCGGCGGGGCGCGCACCTTCCAGCACATTCCCTATGCCAGCCTGTATCACGACTTCGGCCGCGAAAAACGCCAGCGCCCGGCGGACGAATTCAAGGGCAAGATCGTCATCATCGGCTCGGACGCCACGGGCTTGAACGACCTGCGCGCCACGCCGATATCGAGCCTGTATCCGGGCGTGCAAATCCTGGCCACCGCCATCGACAACCTGAAGAACCAGCGCACCATGCGCACGCCGCCGCCGTGGGCGGTGCCGCTGGCCACGCTGCTGGCGATGGCGCTGCTGTTCCGGGCATTTATCCGCGGCACCAATGTGCTGCAGATCGGCGTGCCGCTGGCCGCCTGTTCGGTGCTGCTGGTGGGCGGCCTGTGGTGGGGCATCGGCCAGCGGGTGCTGGTGCCGGGCATCGCCGCGCTGATCCTGGCGTGGCTGTATTACGTGGCCGGCGCCCTGCAAGCCTACCTGGCCGAACGCAAGTCGCGCCAGGAAGCGGTGCAGATGTTCAGCCGCTTCGTCAATCCCACCGTGGTCCAGCTGCTGCTGACGGCCGGGGGGCTGGCCCGCAGCGGCGAGGCGCGCCAGGTGTCGGTGTTGTTTTCCGACATACGCGGATTTACAACGCTGTCGGAAAACCGCACGCCGCAGGAAGTGGTGGGCCTGCTGAACCGCTATTTCACGCTCCAGGTGGAGGTGGTGTTTCGCCACGGCGGCACCATGGACAAGTTCATTGGCGATTGCATTATGGCATTTTGGGGCGCACCATTGGATGATCCCAGGCACGCCGAAAATGCGGTGCGGGCGGCGCTGGAAATGGCCGACGTGTTGCAGCAATTCAAGCGTGAACTGGGCGAGGAAGACGCCGATTTCGATGTCGGCATCGGCATCCATTCCGGTCCGGCCGTGGTTGGCCTGATCGGGTCGGAGCAGCGCAAGGAATACACCGCCATTGGCGATACGGTCAACCTGGCCAGCCGCATCGAAGGCTTGACCAAGGGTGTGTCGCGGATTCTGGTGTCGGAAGAGACAATGCATCAATGCGGTGCGGCGTTCGGCTTTACCCCGTATGGCTCGTTCGAAGTCAAGGGGCGTGAACAAGGTGTCCGCTTGTTCGGACCACACAAAGGGGAATCACAATGAAGAAAAGCATTGCGGCATGCACCGGCATGTTGATCGTCATGGGCAGCGCCTGTGGCGCCGAACTGGCGTACACCGTGCGTCCCACGGAAATGAAGGCCAAACCTTTCACCAACGCGGCCACCCTGGCCAAGCTGGCAGGCAACAGCAAAGTCGACGTGCTGATGCGACAGTCGAGCTGGCTGCAAGTGAAGGCCGACGCGAATACCGGCTGGGTCAAGATGCTCAGCCTGCGCTTCGACCAGATGGGCAATGCGCCCAAGGCGGGCGCCGGCAACAGCAATCTCGGCACGCTGTTCAATATTGTCCAGACGGGCAGCGGCGGCAGTGGCGCCAGCACCGGCGTGAAGGGCCTGAAGATCGAGGAAGGCTTGCGCAATCCGCGTCCCAATCCCGATGCGCTGCGCCAGATGGAAGAGCTGGACGTGAATGACGCGGAAGTGAAAGCCTTCGCCAAGGCCGGCAAGCTGAGCCCATCCACGATGGCCTATGTTCCTGCACCGGGAGCGAACTGATGAAAACCACACTGACCCTGATCGCCCTGGCACTGGTGTGCTCGGGCTGCAAGACGGTAGCGCCCATGCTGAACGACGCCGTGCGCAATATGAGCGTGAGCGACGTGCAGAATGCGGCCGCCAAGGCGCAAAAGATTTCCGAAGGCCAGCGCGAATTCACGCAGCCCGAAGAAGTGGCCCTGGGTTCCGGCATCGCCAGCAATATGCTGGGGGCCGCCAACCTGTGGTCGGACAAGAAGGCGCAGCGCTATGTGAACCAGGTGGGGCTGGTGCTGGTGGCGCACTCCGAGCGCACCGACCTCAACTGGCATTTCGCGGTGCTCGACGACATGGAATTCAATGCCTTCGCGGCGCCGGGCGGCTATATCTTCATCACCCGCGGCCTGTTGCAGAGCTTGCGCAGCGAAGCCGAACTGGCGGGCGTGCTGGCCCACGAGATAGCCCACGTGGTGCGCAAGCATCACCTGACGGCCATCAAGAAAGCCTCGAACCGCGAACTGCTGGGCGAGGCCGTCAATGCCGGCACGGCCATGGCGGTGCGCAACAACAAGTACAGCGGCGCGCTCACGCCGGCGCTGGCCAAGCTGGCCTCGGTCGGTACCGAAATGTATGCGCGCGGGCTGGACAAGGATGACGAGTTCGAAGCGGATCGCATGGCCGTGGTGCTGACGGCGCGGGCCGGCTACGACCCCTACGGCTTGCCGGCAGTGCTGCAATCGCTGCAGACGGTTGATCCGAACTACGCCGGCCTGGCGCTGATGTTCAAGACTCATCCGACCTTTCAGGCCCGGCTGGACTTGCTGGCCAGGGTGATGACGTCGGACTTCGACAAGTTTGAAAAGAACCAGACGCTGGAAGGACGTTTCAAGTCGCAGGTGGCGGCGCCCAAAGCGGGCAAATAACGCGGCCTTGTAAACGAAACGGGGGCGCTGCCGATGCCGGCAGCGCCCCCGTTTTATTTGGCGAACCAGGACTACAGGTTCAGCTTGGGCAGATAGCCGCCAGGGATGATGCCGAAGACGGACAACACGATCAGGATCAGCAGGATGATGAACAGGACGCGGACGATCTGGGCCACCGGCGAGGGGAGCGGCAGCATGCTGACCAGCCACCAGATGAGGCCGAAGATGACGAGATAGACGATAAGGCTGATTAGGATGTTCATGGGATGGTCCTCGATTGCATTTTTTGTAGGGGGCTGATAGCCGAATTAGACAGGACCAACCTTAGTTGATTACAGATGAGTTATCCGTACGGTAGGGCACATAGCGCACGCCGGTGAGGAATTATTCCTCGTCGACAAGCAGGCGCCGCACGGCGCGGGCGCGTCCGCGGAAGGGGCGGCCGTACATGGTTTGTATGCCGCTGGTGAAGTTTTGCCCCCATACCAGGTGCGAGCGCGGCTCTTGCGGTTCGCTGGACCAGTACCACACGCGCTGGAATTGTTCGCGCAGGTTGGCATAGAGCAGGGCCAGTTCGCGCCGGCTGGGCAAGTCGCCCCCATTGCCGATGGCCCATTCGCGCGCCGCCGACCAGGATATTTCCTGAGCTTCACCCGGTAGCAGCACGACATGGTGATCGGGCACGCCTTCTTTGCCAAGGATGAGCCCGGCATATTGCTCCCCGTCTTTTAGCGCGCTTCTGACCTGCATGTAATCTCTCATGGCTGCCTCTCGGGGTCGCGGGTAATCAGGTGTAGGACAACGGCGCAGGTTTCGAGTTGCATGCCAAGTGCTTGATTGCAAAAAATAAAGTGCCTGTAGTCATTTGATACTTGCCAGAAATTTTCCTAAGAAAACATTGAACTTAGGCAGTTGATTTGGCTCAAACCTTGCTCATTCACGACACAAGGTAAGGAACCTTCAATGATTAAATTTGTCACTTTCGCTTCGGATAAAAAACTCAGCGCCCTGGTCTGCTCCAGCATGGCCGTCCTGCTCACCGCATGCGGTGGCCAGGCCGTCGAAGACAGCCCGACCCAGAGCGCCACTGCCGGCTTTATCGCCAGCAGCGAGCAGGCAGCTGCCCCGGCAGTAGCCATCCAGGCCCAGGACAGCGCAATCACGGCAGCCCCCCAGGCTGGCACTGCGGTTACCACCGAAGCCGACTTCGCCATGAGCGGCTACAACGGAGACATACAACAAGGCAATACCAGCGCGATGCAAACCGCGTTCGCACCCCAGGACGACGCCGCACTGGCGCCAACCACCAATACCCCGCAAGTGACCATTCCGGCGACCACCTACAAGCTCTACGTTTCGCCGAGCGGCAACGACAGCAGCGCCGGCACCGCCACCGCGCCATTCAGGACACTGGCCCGCGCCGCCCGTTCGACCCGCGCCGGCACCACCGTGTTCGTGGCCCCTGGCACCTATGACGGCGGCTTCAAGACCACCGTGCACGGCACGGCCAGCGCCCGCATCTACTATGTATCGACCACCAAGTGGGGCGCGAAAATTGTGCCGCCGGCCAGCTCGACCAACAAAGTGGCATGGGACAACCGCGGCAACTACGTCGACATCATCGGTTTCCACGTCGACGGCAGCGCCCCGCGTGCCGGCACCCGCTGGGCCAGCGGCATTTACAACGGCGGCTCCTACGACATGATCCGCAATAACTGGGTGCACCACATCGCCCACAACATCACCTGCGGCAGCGCCGGCGGCTCGGCCATCGGCGTGGACAGCTACTACCGTGGCGTGAAGACCGACGTCGTCGGCAACCTGGTGCACGACATCGGCCCTGCGGGCTGCCGTTACGTGCAGGGCATCTACATCAGCACCTCGGGCACGGTGAAGAACAACGTGGTCTACCGCGTGGCCGAAGGCGCGATCCACCTGTGGCACGATGCGGCCAACGTCATCATCACCAACAACACGGTGACGGCGTCGAATACCGGCATCATCGTGGGCGGCGGCGACTTCTATTTCACGTCCGGTCCGAGCGACAACAATGCGGTGTACAACAACATCGTGTACGACAACAAGATGGGCATCTCGGAACAGGGCAAGACTGGCCGCAACAACACCTATCGCAACAACCTGGTGTTCCAGAATTCGACCTACAACTGGAAGCTCAACAACGGCCTGACGCATACGTCCACAATCACCTCGTCGCCCCTGTTCGTCGCCTACAGCCGCACCGGCACGCCGAACCTGAAACTGTCGGCCAGCTCGCCGGCGATCGGGCGCGGTACATCGGCCCAGGCGCTCGCGTATGACTTCCTGGAGCGTCCGCGCAACGCCACCACCGGCTACGACGTCGGCGCCTACCAGCATTAAGCTGGTCAATACGCGCGCACTTCTTTTTTGAAGTGCGCGTGCGCAATGCTTGTCGTTCCGGTAGGATTGTCCAATTACCATTTGGAGAAAACCGATGCGAACGACAATGTCACTGTGCCTGGCCGCCATGCTTTCGAGCCTGGCGGCTCCTTCCGTATACGCCCAGCTGCAAACCAGCGAGGCGCCCCCGGCGGCCAGCGGCTGGAAAACGGTCGCCGTCGCCGACGGCCTGAACCACCCCTGGGGCATGGCCTGGCTGGCCGATGGACGCATGCTGGTGACCACCAAGGGCGGCGTGCTGC
>Ga0187842_1001607_pt1 | contig 10411 bp, 7 predicted proteins | sample SpaLakP09_SKY_41_FD_134514 | JGI IMG/M metagenome (GOLD analysis project Ga0187842, IMG submission 134514) | Oligotrophic lake water microbial communities from Sparkling Lake, Wisconsin, USA - SP09_SKY_41 | ecosystem: Environmental > Aquatic > Freshwater > Lake | place: USA: Sparkling Lake... | reverse complement strand
GGATCAGGGTTTTCTTCAGCCGGTGATTGAGCAGGAACAGTGCATTATCCACGGCCTGTGCCACCGCGACGGATTCGCGTTCGCCACTGGGGCGGCGGGCAAAGGATTTCAGCTGCTCGGTGAGCGCACCCAGCCGCGCCACGATGTCGGTAATGCGCTCCAGATTGGTCCGCGCGGTGGCCAGGTCGTTGATTTCCAGAAAGCGCACGGTATTGGCCGATAGCGCCGACAAGGCAGCCAGCGGCTGGTTGATTTCGTGGGCGATACCGGTGGACAGCTGGCCGATCACCGCCAGGTTTTCGGTGCGGATCAGCTCGTTCTGGAAGTTCTCCACCTGGCGCGCAGCCTGGATGCGTTCTTCGATTTCCATTTTCAGGCTGGCATTGGCCTGTTTCAGCTCACTGCTGCGCTGTTCTACTTGCTCTTCCAGCTGGTCATGGGCGCGCTGCAGGGCGCGACGGGCCTCGGCCTGGGTCTTGATGCCCATGCGCCACAGCCGTACCGAGTGCAACAGCAGGCAGGCAAAGCCCACCATCACCGCCACTGCCAGCGCCCGGGTCAGCGCCAGGCTGTGTATTTCGTGGGTATCGAGCAGCATGGTCAGCGTCATGCCGCTGACCGGGATGGTCTGATTGATGGCCAGAAATTCGTGCCGAGTGCGGCCCTGCCCCATCTGCACCAGCATGGCCTGGTTGTTGAGCACGCTTTTGCGCTGCCAGATGGGCGGCTTGATGATCTGCTTGTTGTACTGCTGGGCTTTTTCCAGTGCCAGCCGGGCGTCAAAGCTGAGCGGCACCGTGGCGTGGTATTTCCATTCCGGCACCGATGACAGCACCACCACGCCGTTGGAATCCGACACCAGCAAGGGCTCCACGATATTGCCCCACATGTGCTCCAGCTGTTCCAGCCCGATCTTGATGGCCACCACACCCAGCCGCTCGCCCCCCTGGTAGATGCCGGTGGCCAGATAAAATCCCGTCGCGTTGCCGGTGGTGCCCACGGCGTAAAAGGTGGTGATGCGGTTGGCCGCCGCCTGCTGGAAATACGGGCGATAGGCGATATTACGCCCGACAAAGCTGTCTTTTTGTTGCCAGTTACTGGAGGCAATCACCTTGCCCTGCTTGTCCATCAGATAGGCCTGCAAGGAGCCGGCCCCCTGATTGAGCCGCAGCAGGTAGTCATTGGCACGGGCCAGCTGTGGCGGATCGGCCGGCTGCAGCAGCGCTTCGCGCAGGGTGTCGTTATACGATGCGGCCAGCGGCAGCAGGCCGTATTTGTCCACCTCGTGCTCCAGAAAGCCGGCATTGCGTGCCAGCCGCCGTGCCGACTCCTGCTGCCGCTGCTGTAACAGCTGCTGCCAGCTGATGCTGTACACCGCATAGGCGGCCAGCAGCGACAGCAGCATGGAAAACAGCAGATAAAGATAAAAACGGGTTCGCTTCATACCAACTCCGGGTCACACACCCGTCTGACTGGAAAAACCGGCCTTGTTGCAGCCATGGCGGGCGCATTATCCCACAATCACCCGATAATTATTGCGCCGCAACATGGCAAGCAAAAAAGCCACGCAGGGTCATCTGCGTGGCAAGGTCATGGCAGAACCATGACGACCGAAAGGAGAAAGAACAAGACAGCTAGAACACGTTGACCAGCACGATGGTGAACACGGCCATCACCAGCCGGGACACGGCATACCCTACGGTATAGCCCAGTGCCGGCACCTTGCTCTGGGCGGCGTCCTGCAATGCACCCAGCGCGGCGGTGGTGGAACGGGCGCCGGCGCAGGCTCCCAGCAGGATGCCAGGGTGGAACTTGAACACGAAGCGCCCCAGCAGCAGGCCGACAATCAGTGGCACCATGGTGACCACGGCTCCGGCAAACAGCAGGGTGAGGCCGTATTGTTGCAGGCCGGAAATGAAGCCCGGTGCAGCGTTCAGGCCGATGACCGCGATAAAGCCGTTCAGGCCGACATTATTGAATACCCACAGCGCCGGGCCGGGAATCTTGCCAAAAGTACGCATGGAAGCACGCAGGTAGCCGCAGACAATACCGGCCACGATGGAGCCCACCGAAGTACCGAAGCTGAGCGGGATACCGGCCACGTGCACGGTGATGGCACCCAGAATGCTACCGGCCACGATGCCGAAGCCCATGAAGGCCATGTCGGAGTTTTCCAGCGGACGGTCGGCATAGCCCAGTTGCTTGGCCACTACAGCCACGTCCTGCTTGGCACCCAGAATGGTCAGCACGTCGCCGCGTTGTACCACCACATCCTGCCCCATCGGCATGTCCAGATCACCACGGCTGAAGCGGGTGAGAAACAGGCCACGGCCCGGCTTGCCGAACAGTTCGCCGGTGATGTCGCCCAGCGTCTTGCCGGCGTATTTGCGACTGGTCACCACCAGGTCGAGCAGTTCGGTGGAGAAGTCCAGCAGCGGCACGTCTTTCACTTCCTGGCCGAAATGGTGCTGGTATTTCAGCAGCGCGGTCAGCGTGCCGGAAATGGCCACCACATCATTGCGCTGCAGGCGGGTGCTGCCTTCGCAATCGACAATCCTGGCGCCCACGGCCTGGCGCACGCGGCGCACGAAGATTTCGTGGTTGAACATGGTTTCTACTTCGGAAACCGTCTTGTCGAACAGATCAACATTGTTCAGCAGGAAGGCACGGGCGGAAAACTCGCGGTAAGCGGTGCTGCCCACGGTGTGGCCGCTGCCGTTTTCCTTTTCGTAGGTCTTGCACTCTTCCACCAGATTGAAACCGAGCATTTTCGGTGCAAAGGAAGCCAGAAACCAGGCCGAACCGGCGGTGCCGAAGGGATAGGTCACGGCATAGGCCACCGGCATCAGCGCCATGGCCACCTTCACGCCACCGGGCATCTGGCTGGCCTGATTGAGCAGGTCGGTTGCCACACCCAGCACGGTGGAATTGGTATAGCCGCCGGACAGCAGGCCGGCAGTCAGCGCGGCATCATAGTGCAGCATCTTGCCCAGCAAGATGGCGGTGAACAGGCCGGAGGCACACACCAGCACGGTAAAGAACACTTGCGAGATACCGTCGCTCTTGAGGGCGCGGATGAATTGCGGCCCCACGGCGTAGCCGACGGCAAACAGGAACATGGCAAAGAAGGTGGATTGCAGCACCGCCGGAATCACCAGATGCACCTGGCCAATCAACAGGCCAGCCAGCAAGGTGGAGGTAACCACCCCCAGATTGAACTTGCCCAGATTGAGGTTACCCACCCAGAAACCGACGGCGATGGTCAGATAGATCGCAATCTCCGGGTATTTCTGCAGGGTATGAATGATGTAGTCCATGATAGACACCTTTGTTTGGTCAGCCACCACCAGCCGACATGTCGTACCGGTGGTGGCCATCAGGCGCGAAGCACCCGTCAGCTATTCACGCGCCACCCGTCCGGGCGGCGCATGTCTTCCCTCTCAGTACTGCGGCTTGTACAGCTGAGCCTCAAGCCAGGCGCGGATATCACGCGGACGCTCTACCTGGGCCAGACCGGAATCGAACATGTACTCGGCAATACGGGCTGCCGTGGTCACTTCGGTTTCCAGAATCTGCTCCTGGCTGGGGAACAACATGCCCTTGGCGCGCTGGGTCAGCGTGACCTGGTCGGCGGTGGCGTGGGCGGCCACGATAAAGCACTCGTCGTTCAGGCGGGTCGGGCGGCAGGCATAGGTCGCCAGGCCGATGGCCGGGTAGATGTAGAAGTTGTTGGCCTGGCCCGGGCGGTAGGTCTTGCCTTCGTATTCGAAGTCGGGGAACTGCACGCCAGCGGCAAACAGCGCCTTGCCCTTGGACCAACTGTAGGCTTCCTCGGCACTGCACTCGGCCTTGTGGGTCGGATTGGACAGGGCAAAGATGATGGGCTGCTCGTTCAGCTTGCTCATCAGCTCGATCACTTCACGGGTAAAGGCGCGCGCCTTGGTGCTCACGCCAATCAGCACGGTCGGTTTGAACTCTTCGATGGCCTTGAGGAAATCCTTGCACGGCTTGGCCGGGCGGGCATACAGCTTCTGGGTTTCCGACAGGTCAGTACGGGAATGCTCGATCAGGCCGTTGATGTCGAACAGGGCAACCTGCTTGCGTGCTTCGGCTTCGCTCAGGCCCAGGGTTTGCAGCTCGGCGCAGAACAGCTTGGCAATGCCCAGGCCAGCAGAACCGGCACCGAGGAACATCACGCGCTGCTCGGTCAGCTTGCCACCGGTAATGTTCATGCCGGCAGCGATACCTGCCAGTGCCACACTGGCGGTGCCCTGGATGTCATCGTTGTAGCAGAGGATCTTGTCTTTGTAGCGATCCAGCATGCGAATGGCGTCGGTGCCCTTCCAGTCTTCAAAATGCACGCAGCAGTTGGGGAAGACCTCCTGCACGGCCTGGATGAATTCTTCGGTCAGTTCGTCCAATTCGGCTTCGGAAACCGGGGCTTCGCGGGTACCCATGTAGAAGGGGTCGGCGCGCAGGGTTTCATTGGTGGTACCGATATCAAACAGCACCGGCAGCAGGCCGGCCGGCGGTACTGCAGCGCAAGCGGTGTACAGCTGCAGCTTGCCAATCGGGATGCCCATGCCATTGGCGCCGATGTCGCCCAGACCCAGAATGCGGCCACCGGTAGACACGCAGATAAAGCGCACGTCTTTTTCCGGCCAGTTGCGCAGCACCTCGGCCATGCGGCCCTTCATGTAGCGGGTGATATACATGCCACGGGCGCGGCGGTAGTTGTTGCCGAAGGTTTCGCAGGCATCGGCCACGGTCGGGTCGTACAGCACCGGGATGAAGCGTTTCGGGTCGGACATCACCGTCTTGTAGAACACAGTTTCGTTACGGTCTTCCAGGCCGATCAGGTAGGTGTAGCGTTCCAGATCGTCTGCTTTTTCGTCCAGGTGGGCCATGACGCGCTCTACCTGACGGTCCAGGTTTTCCACCGCATGCGGCAGCAGGCCTTCCAGACCCAGCTGACGGCGCTCTTCCACGCTATAGGCCGTGCCCTTGTTCAGCTTGGGTTCATGCAACAGCGGCATGCCGCCATGTTGGCCATTGGCGCTCAGCTTGTCATTCTTGACGGAAGTGTTCTTTACAGTCATGGCAATCTCCAGTTTGTATCGAAAGGGTGAGTTGAAAGCTTCTCAGCTGCCCTTCTTATTGCAACTGGCGTGCCAGCCTTTCCGGCCCGTTAGAAATTTTTATCTTATTGTTTTTAATGATGTTTTATTTCCAGAAAAAACCATGCTGACGTCAGGCCGTACTTTGCCCCGCACGGCGGGTGCGGAAGTCCGTACTTTGTGAATGGGCTTTGCGCGGCTAGGAAAAAAGCTGGTTTTGGGGGGAAGGAGGAAGGGAAAGAGAGCTTGGCGCGCCATACCTGTTTTGGGGTAAGACCCGCGAAGTTAAGCCCGACATCGCCACACCGCTGTCGCCTGGCAACTATCGAACTGTTCAAACATCAGCTGTCCGCCAGGCGGATGATGATTTACCTGCCGCTGCGGCACGGCGGACGGGAAAGGGGTCGCATCGGTGCGGTCAGGTATGCGGATCGGGTGAATGAGGGTGAATGCGGATAGTGGAACGGCACAAGTTTAAATAGATTACTGACAAGGGGGATTCTGCTTACGCCCCTGAGCAGCTATCCCAGATGTGTATACAGAATTACCGGAGATCGGCCGGAGCGGCCAGTCACCTCGTCCTCGACAAATAGCCGCTGTCACATCGGAAAGCAGCCATCAATGTATCTAGCAAACAAGGGCTCTAACCAGTCAGGGCATGGAAGAAATTGCTGGCCCAGAAATGAGCACGCGAACAAGCCTCCATGCTGACTAGGCAAGGTGGGATGTTGGCAAAGAAAACAGCCAATTTTGCACGAGCAAGCTGTTTCTTCAACACAATCAGACCGCGCTCATCAACGGCGTGAATCTGGAAAACCTGTTTGGCTAGATCCAGCAGGCCAATGGTCTTGATTGTCATGGTGGACTCCCTTGTAAGTGACACGCCTACTATCCCACCGGGCAGGCCGGTCAGGGGGTAGCGTCCATACCATTAACAAAGCCATATGAGTGCCAGTCACTCATCTCCCTTATATACAGCGCGGAACTTGAATAAGCCGGAGCCATTGAACGTCCCTTCGTAGAAAGCGGTCTCGGTGAAGCCGGCTACTGAGTCATGGATATAGCTATCGAGAAAATGCTCGATAGCCGGAGTGAGTCGTCGCAAGTCAAGACTGCTGGCTATATGAACTGGATCGGTTTCCGGTGAAACTGCAGGATTTAATGCCAGGCCGTAGTGAGATTGATTATTTTTAACCTTTTCGGCAGCATGTATCGGATCAAAGTCGGATGACATGGGGTCGCCAGCATGCAGCTTGGCCAAGCCGTTGATGATCCCTTTCTGGGTTTGTCGTAAATACTCTTGGTGTTTGCTACTGGCCGTGCGGTAGGGTGCACGCTGGGTAAACTCGCGCCGGTATTTGAAGCGCTGGCTTAGATATAGCGCCATATGCTGCTGGTGCATCTTTTCGGCTGAGGCGGCGGTCACCTTGGCATCGCGCAGATAAGCGTTGAAGTCGTTGATGACCTGCAGTGTGGGGGTGAGAAGCTTCTGTACTTGATCGGTTAATTGGTTCATGGCCAGTAATGGTACGCCAGCCTGAAGCGCCGCTTCGTACATGCGGCGACAGGGAATCACGCACATCTGGCTGTTTTGTGCAGGCATGATGCCCAAGTCACCACTGGCATAGCCACCGCCTACGTCAGAGTGTGAGCCCGGGTACATTACTTCCACTGTATTGGCAGGGTAACTATTGCCACGGCGTACGGTATCCAGTGGAAAACAGGCCCGTACTTCGTGTCCGGCCAGATAGTGCACGCATTGTTCTACGGCCGGGTGAATACCCAGATTGTTATCAGCCCAGGCCATGTGGCCGGTAAACGGGAATTTGTCGGGAATGAGTTGTGCGATGCCAACAGAGGCAACGGTGTCAAAGATTCCCAGAAACTGGGTGCGCAGTGGGATGCCGGCAAATTGCCAGCCACCATTTTCCTGCTCGCAGAGTCGGTACAGCCAGTTGACGAAGGCACGAGCTTCGGTGGCACCGCGCGAAAACCCAAATACGGATAGGTTTATTTGCGTCACCTCGGGTTTGCGGCCCTTCAATGCAGCCTGCAATCGACGTTGCCAATTAGTGAACAAGGCCCAGCGCATAGCACCGCCAGTTACGCCACTAGCCATTTCTGTGATGGACTTAGCTAGTCCATCGTCAATCAAGACCCCTTTAGTGACATAGCGATAGGGTGCATTTACCAGTCGTGTTAGTGCCCACAGAATGCGTGCTTCGCCGCCGGCACCTGCGGCACCTCCCAGCACACCCCCCTTGTCACCAATTTCCGGGAAAGGTGTGCCGACACCAGGCATATAGAAAGCGAAATAGCCATTATCTGGCTTGTCTCGCGCGGCCAGAAACATACGGGCGATATTGCTGGGTTTTTGTCGTTCTGGCTTAACCTCGAAATAGTCCTGATTAATATTATTGCCAGTGCCATCGAAGAACAGCACCACATGGATCTGGCCTTGGCATTTGGAGCTATCTTTGCCGCTGACGCAGGCCAACGCTTGTGCTCGTTGTAATTGCTCCCGTGCAGTGAGTACGCGTTGCCCGCTTGGGTAGGGGGCTGGATTTTGGGTACTCATTGGGTGGCCTTCTTAGTCTCGCGGGGATAGGCTGGTCGATAGTCTGGATGCTCAGGGAAGATATCACTCAGTTTGACCAGCACCTGGTCGTTGGGAAGAAAGTGGATATCAACATGCTGCATCTGTTTGGCCTGATATTCCGGGATGGTCACGGTGCGAGTTTTCCAGCTGCCTTCAATAAACACCTTGTCGCCATTTTGCATCACGACATTACCACTGGCATCACGCTGGAAATGTCCGCCTTGCAGCCAGCCAATCTTGACTGTTAACCCCGGTCGCCATTTTCTAGGGACGACGACACAGCAAACTTCTTTGCCTCCGCCACCCATGGCCGGTACATTCAGCACGCCGCCTTGATCGTTAATGGTGATTGAGTCGATTGGCTTTTCGGTGTGATTGACCGCCAGATAGCTCAAACTTGTTTTTTCTTCTTCGCAGCCAGCCAGAAATAGCAGACTCAGTAGTAGTAATGCGAAGATTCGCTTGCGCAATATGCTCATTGGAAACCTGTCTGCTCCAGATAGGTGCGTGGGTTGTGAATACTCATTGAGTGGTCTCCATCGTTTCGCGAGGGAATGAAAACTGCCTCTTAAACGCGGACTGGCCGATTGCGTGTCTGCTGAGCAAGTTCAGTGCCAATTGCCGCAGCTCTGTTGGAGACGCTCGCCGCAATAGCCTTCGATGCCATAGGAGGCAAGCAGGGCAGAGCAGGCCAAGACGGAAATCAACACAATGGCTATCCATAGGCGTGGAATCCACACACTTTTCTTGCGGCGACTGAGTTCCATAATGCCAAACGGAAGCAAGCATATACCCAAGATGACACCAGGAATAAACCACATCAGCAGCAAAGAAAAGAATGTATGGCTTTTAAGCTCATAGGACGTTATTTCATTAAACAATCCAAAAATGAAATAGGTCACAAAAGGTGATATCAATAACACGCAGCTAATCAGAAAAAGCGTGTAGTCCCTTATCGTGGGCCAATATTTTGAGAAATAAGAAGGCATCTTCAAGGTCTATCCTGAATATTTAGTGGTGTCCGGTGTGTGGCATTTGTTGGTTAACATCACAGGTGCAGTGCCACGCTATTTAAGTACTGACGGATTGTGCTGGCTCCAATAGCTGGGCCAGCAAGGCAACTCGTTTGCCAGGGTCAGGCTGAGCCAGTGCTTGGTGCAATAGCGGGTCATCCAGCAAGCGTCCTTCGCTGTAACACATGGCCACGGCTACGGTTAGCTGTTCTGGGGCATCCTCAATGTGATGTTCTGCTAACAGATCTGCCGTACGTTGCAGCCAGCCATGCAGTACTGCACCAGAGCTAGGGAGCAGGTCGGAGAAGCCTTCGTGTAACTGGTCTGCCAATACGTCTGCCTGGGCGGCTTGCATCAGGGCGGTAAATTCTTGAGTACTCAGCAGCCATGGGTCCTGCGCATCGGGAGGAAGCGTCTTGGGTGGCATTGGCAATGCCCGCAGTTGGCTGTGGCGGTCAATAATCAACCACTGTTCCACTGGTTCGCACAGCCGTTGCCAAGCTGCAGCAGCCAGTACCTGCGGCAGGCTGGCTGCGATGCGCGTATCGGCAAAACGGACGACGTACCACTGCCCGTCTTCGGTGGTGGCATTGAGGCTACGTTGCCAGGCATCCCGTACGGCGGGGGCGCTAAGCTGGCTTGTTAGAAAGCTCAGCATTGGCCGCCCCTTGCAATGTCGCAGCAGCCGTTGCAGATCTTGAAGGTTGTCGGGATGCAACTCGATGAGTCTTGGTGAAACCTCGCGTAGCTCACCCCAGTCCTGCAGGTGATACAAAGGCCAGCTTGCTTTGCTCTGCCATATCTTGCGCCGCTGGTAGTCGAAACCATCGTCTACCAGGGCGTAGCAATACAAACCGTCTGGTAGTTCTTTGAGTAGCGTCTCCAGTTTTTGTGACTGTTCCGCTATATTTCCTTCGTCCATCGCAAAATACATTGCCATTCCTATTGTCCCGCCAGTGGTAGGCCGGACTTGAGTGCATTGAGCATGCATTGCAAGCAAAACTGCTTACCAGGGAAAACCGGCATGGGGATATTCATGCTGTCTGGCCCGGATAGGTTGTGGCTGGCCCCCTTGATACTGACAGTCCCTGGGCAGTGCACTTCGATATTGCCGCCTTTCAGCCGGATATAGCCTCCGCCGCTGGTCAGCAGAATCTCCTCTTTGGCTGCAATGGTGATGCGCTCCTTGCAGGAGGTAATCGTCACATCCTTGTCTGCAGTGATCTCCATCGCATCACTCTGCGCTTGCACCTGCACCTTGCCCTTGGCTGCTATCAGCTTCAGCGCGATCTGGTCTTTTACTCCCGCCACGAACAGGCTGATGTGCTGGCCGACGTTGTGCAGCCAGCGGCGGCCGGTGGTGTGGTTGGCGTCGTGCTGGGCGATGAGGTTGAGGTTGGTGCCGGCAGAGAGGGTTTGGCTTTGTTCGGTCAGGCTGGCGATGCCGGCCGGGGCGGACAGGATGAGTAGCGGCTGTTGGCCAGCTTGGTCTTTTGCTGTTTTGCCGTCCTTGTCGGTGTTGCTGCCGGCTTCCCAGGCTTTGACGGCGGCGGCGTGGTGTTGCAGGTGGCCGCGGTCTTTCTTGCCGTCTTTGCTGTTGTCCGGCTTGATGCCGTCCGGCCCGGTTTCCATGGTGTCGGCCAGTTGGCCGGTAGCGACTTCCGCCAGGCTTTGGCTGAGGC
>Ga0187842_1001604_pt1 | contig 10413 bp, 10 predicted proteins | sample SpaLakP09_SKY_41_FD_134514 | JGI IMG/M metagenome (GOLD analysis project Ga0187842, IMG submission 134514) | Oligotrophic lake water microbial communities from Sparkling Lake, Wisconsin, USA - SP09_SKY_41 | ecosystem: Environmental > Aquatic > Freshwater > Lake | place: USA: Sparkling Lake... | reverse complement strand
TATAGATCGCACCTTAAATCGCCTGCAAGGCTTATTTATTCTTATCGGTTTCTTCATGATCTTCTTTATTGCACTTGCTTCGCGAAAAGTTATTCAGGTCGGCTTGCGCCCACTTGCAACTGTTGAAGCAACGGCAGAGAGAATTGCTGAAGGTGATCTAACCGCACGTTTGCCCGACCTAAAACCGAACACTGAAGTGGGTCGTTTGGTTAGTACTCTCAACACAATGCTTGGCCGTATCGAAGAATCTTTTGCTGCGCGCGTTGAAAGTGAAAGCAAGTTACGTCGATTTGTTGCAGATGCATCTCACGAGCTACGTACACCAATAACTGCTATTCGAGGCTTTGCCGAACTTCATCGACAAGGCGCCGTGACTGGCGAAGAGAAAACTAAAGAGTTGCTGGGCCGTATTGAAAACGAATCAAAGCGCATGGGTTCACTTGTCGAAGATTTGTTATTACTGGCGCGCTTGGATCAATCACGCCAAATGAAATCTGAACCGGTTAATTTATCTAAATTGGTCTCTGACGCGGTTGAATCGGCCCGCGTCGCTGGTCCTTTGCACATTATTAAATATCAAAATCCAACGGATGACATCTACGCCCTCGGTGATAACGATCGAATCCATCAAGTTGTTGCTAACTTGCTGGCCAACGCACGAACACATACACCTGCTGGAACGGCGATTGATATTTCAGTTACGCACGATGATGATGGTGTTCGAATTCGAATTTCAGATAACGGTCCAGGGTTAAGCGATAAAGACCAAGCGCGGATCTTCGAGCGTTTTTATCGCGCCGACAGTTCGCGTGTTCGAACCGATGGCGAAGGCACTGGACTCGGACTTTCAATCGTTGATGCGGTTATGCGCGCGCACGCTGGTCAAGTTAGCGTTGAATCAAAGCCGGGCGAAGGCGCAACTTTTACGCTCTTCTTTCCCTTATCTTCGTAAGTACTGAATTGAAAAAGGGCTGAGGCGCATAGCCCCAGCCCTTTTTCGCTCAGTTATCTATGCGCCTATGGCGCTAATCTGGAAATACCACAAAGCGATAATTCCAACTGCTGTAATTGCCATGAAGATCTCCGGAGGAGCTTTACGGGCGTTTCTATTCCACTGCGAATCTTCGCTCTTCGGAATGTCCTTAACGTAGGCCGCGATATCGCCGAATACGCCAAGTGCGAACACTAAGAAAAATGCCTCGATGATGCTGGCTATAACTTTCCAGCTAGTTTGCATATCACCGGAAAGGTTTGCAAACGCTGTTATTGCAAAAATACCCAAATTGGAAAACATACCAACGAGCATTACTGATGATGTTTGGCTTGCTGCTATTTCGTAACGCTTTTCATTTATTTCGCGTTGATCCATTGTTCTGCCTATCTGGGAAGTGCCAATTTGGCTGGCAAAAACCTATCTATTTGGCGGACAGGTTTCAAGAATCTACTAACTAATTCCAGGTTAATTCTTAGTTTCCGAGTGACTCCATTGCGCGCAGAGTTGCGATGCGCTCTTGAATTGGTGGATGTGTAGAAAACATCTTGGAAACTGCTTTGCCATCCAATGGGGATTCAATCCAGATATGCGCCACCGCATTCGATTTCTGATGCACAACAGTCGAGTCTGCAGCTAAAACTTCCAGAGCTTTGCGTAAGCCTGCTGGGTTGCGTGTGTATGAAACTGCGGTTGCATCAGCAAGTGATTCACGGCGGCGTGAAATTGCGCTCTTAAGCAGCGTTGCTGCAATAGGTGCCAAGATTAAAACAAATAAAGAGACGACCAACATAATCGGGTTAGCGTTGCTATCGCGATCGCGACGGCCGCCGCCAAACCACATCATGCGCATGAGGAAATCACTCAATATTGCAATTGCACCAGCCGTGGTTGCAGCAACGGCAGAAACTAAGGTGTCGCGGTTAGCAACGTGGGACAGCTCGTGGGCGATTACACCTTGCAGTTCATCGCGATCCATAATTTCTAAAATGCGGGTTGTGAATGCGATTAGCGCATGCTCGGGATCGCGACCAGTGGCAAAAGCGTTTGGCGCACTGTCCACGACGATTGCAACTTTTGGCATTGGCAGGCCACTTGCGATAACCACTTCTTCAATCACGTTAAATAGTTCGGGGTTATCTTCTCGTTGGATTACTTTCGCGCCAGTCATTGTGATTACCAATTTGTCGGATCCGTAATACGAACCCCAGACACCAATTAATGAAATACCTACGGCAAGCGGCACCATAAACGTTGAGGTACCAGCACCAAAGTACGTTAGAGCTGCATATGCAACAAGACCTGTAAGTAGCCCCATTGAGGCAAGTAGGAAATAGGTCTTACCTTTATTAGCGCTCTGTTGTGCGCGAAAATCGTGCGTTTCCATTCGGTTTTAGAAAGTTACCTTTGGCACATTGCGTGATTGTGGATCTTCGACTTCATAGAATTCGCGCTCTGTTACCTTCGCAAAACCGGCAAAAAAGCTGGTAGGGATGGTTTTTACAGCAGTATTTAGGTTGCGCACATTATCGTTATAGAACTGACGCGCAAAAGCAACTTTATTTTCTGTGGTTGAAAGTTCTTCTTGAAGTGAAAGAAAGTTAGCAGAAGCTTTTAGATCTGGGTAAGCCTCAGCAACTGCTAGCAATCCGCGTAGCGCTTGAGTGAGCATCCCGTCCGCAGCTGCAACATCGGCAACAGTTGATGCTGTCGTTGCTTTTGCACGCGCGGTTACGACTGCGTCGAATGTGCCTTGCTCGTGCTTGGCATAACCTTTAACGCTTTCAACCAAGTTGGGGATTAAATCTGAGCGGCGCTTTAGTTGTACTTCGATCTGGGCAAATGATTCATCGACGCTGATATTTAAGCGGATCAATCGGTTGTATTGCGCGATGAAGAAAAGGACAAGCAAGCCGACTACGGCGAGCGCGATGATGATTTCCATAGTTACTCCAACCCATTAGGCAAAGGTTGTATTCCCTTGCGAGTTACTTGATCTTACTCTGATGAAAATTCAAGAAGGAGCGGCTAGCAGTTGGTCCACGTTGGCCCTGATACCTAGAACCATATTTCGTGCTGCCGTATGGGTGCTCTGCAGGAGATGAGAGTTTGATCAAGCAGAGTTGACCAATTTTCATGCCCGGAAATAATTTAACAGGCAGGTTTGCCACGTTGGAAAGTTCCAAAGTGATGTGGCCTGAAAATCCTGGATCAATAAATCCGGCAGTTGAGTGGGTGAGTAGTCCTAGTCGGCCAAGTGAAGATTTTCCTTCTAGGCGCCCGGCGATGTCATCGGGCAAGGTAATAATTTCGTAGGTGCTTGCCAGAACGAATTCACCTGGGTGCAGGATAAAAGCCTCACCGTCATCGGCTACAACTTCGCGGGTTAGCTCTGGTTGTTCGATCGATGGATCGATCACTGAATACTTGTGGTTTTCAAAAACGCGGAAAAATTTATCAAGGCGCACATCGACGGATGAAGGTTGAATCATCGCCTCTTCAAAAGGCTCAACTGCTACTCGGCCTGCGGTTATTTCGGAGCGGATATCGCGATCACTTAGAAGCACGGCGTGAGCCTATCGCTAGGTGAGGTCAAAGAAGTGGATCCTGGGCCCAGAGCCAAATATTTCGATCCTTTGGTTCGCCCTCCATAACTTGTAGACCGAATGGCCCATCGTTCTGTCTCTGCCAATCATTTGCCGCCAATGCTCGTGAAAGCCCAGCGAGTGCGATTGGGTTTGCTAACTCATCAGGTGTTCCGTGGAAATCAACTGGGCCGGCATGGTCAAATATCACCGTACCGATTGCAATTTTTCCATCTTTAGTTTTAACAATTTCGATCGTGCGAGATTGTTGCGGCCAATCGATATGTGAACCGGTTCGGATCTCCCAAAAAGCATGTGAGCCATCTGATTTCTTACGTTGCAAAATTTTGTGATCATGAACGTGTCCAGCAAACCACAAAATAACATTTGGGAACTCAAGCAATAGCTGTTGCACTTCTTCTTCTAGGGCAGGAGCTGGCTGATCATCTGGAACAAATCCGTTAAATAAATTTTCTAATGGATGATGTGATGATAGAACAACGTACTTATCTCTAGAAGCTAGGAGAATTTCGCGCAACCACTCAAACTGTTCGCGGTGAATACAGCCTTGCCATCCACCATATTTGTTAACAGTATCCAGCCCGATCAAACGCAAATTGGAACCAATGTTTCGGTACCAGTAAGCAGTTTTAGAATGCTCCTTCTCTAGACCGTGATCGTGTCCACAACGTGTATGTATATCCACCCATTCTTCTAAGGTAGTTAACTTTCTTCGTGGGTCTGCCGTTACATTATTTGTGAGCAAGTGATCAACGCTCGGGTAAACAGCCGGGCCAACTTCACCAAAACCAGTAAATAATTCTGCCAAGATATTCATATCTTTTAAACCCGACAACTTTTCTGGTCCGGTTGCTAGATCATTTAACTCAGGAGTTGGTGCTGCAGTGCCTTGCAATAGGGCATCGTGATTTCCATGAACAGCTAGCCATTTGTGGTTCAACCCTCGGGCTTGAAAAGTTCGCTCGGATGCTGCTAAAACTCCTTTAAAATGTGGGAACTCGTGCAGTACGTGCGGTCGATCTGCTGGGGAATCTGCTGGCGGGCCATCAGGGTGGTAATAATGATCGTCGTAATACTTTGGGTTTGAGGAATGCGATGCTTCTGAAATTACTTTATCGCCGCTTTTTGGTTCTACTAAACCACCATCGAGAATATTTATATACCAATTCAATTCATTGCTTTGCGCGTTATCAACCACATCACCGGTGATAACAACCGCATCAATGGGAGCACCTGTTAGCGGCCCCGCGCTAATTTCATTAGCTGATTGAACCATCGCTTCTAAAACTTGAGTAGTTAGAAATTCTTGTGCGCGGTATGTGCCGATATAAGGAACCATCGCTGAAAGTGGGTTATCTGGATCTGCAATACGGTCTAGATATTCCATCCGGGCAGGTGATGCTGCATCACAAATATGTAAATCACTTAGGTGGATAAAAGATGCGACAACAGATGCAATCTCGGGGGTTTCACCAAGAGTTGGTTCACCACGATCAAGACTCAAATACTTCCATCGGTTATCTGGATTTGAAGTTACTCTAATTATTCTGTAGTTGAGCGAACTAGCCATGTGTTACTAGTACTTCCGATGTTGCAACTTCAAGTTCGACCGATGATCCAGGGTGAAGATCTCCTGAACCAGAACTTGTCATCAGGGATTGCACAATTGTGCCATCCGATAGCTGGCAAACAATATTTGAAGAAGCGCCTAAAAATGATCTCGTTAAAACCTTGGCATTTAAATTAGTTGAATTTGTTTTAACGTTTATAGATTCTGGGCGAATTAAGGCGTGTACCTTGCCGGCGCTCTGCTCGCTTTTAATAGCCTTTAGACGTTTACCAAATACCTCGACATGACCATCTGATAGTTCACTTGGGATTTTATTCATCACTCCAACGAAACTTGCCACAAAGTTCGTGGCAGGTTGGTTGTAGAGCACATCAGGGGTGTCAATTTGCTCTAGAACTCCGTTATTCATAACGCCAACTCGATCAGAGATGGCCATTGCCTCTTCTTGATCGTGGGTAACGAAGAGGGTCGTAGTACCGAGAGAAATCTGTAATCTGCGGATTTCTTCTCTTAAGTTAACGCGAACTTGTGCATCAAGTGCCGATAGCGGCTCATCCAAAAGAAGAATCTCTGGCTCAAAAGCTAGTGCGCGTGCAAGTGCAACTCGCTGCTGTTGACCGCCTGAGAGTTGATGGGTGTAACGCTTTCCATGGGTCGGAAGTCCCACTAACTCAAGCAAGGCTTGAGCTTTCTTAATTCGCGCTTCCTTATTTACCTTACGCATTTGTAAACCGAATGCAACATTTTCTTCTGCTGTGAGATTTGGAAAGAGTGAATACGCTTGAAAGACCATACCCATGTTTCGCTTGTGCGCTGGGGTGGAAGAAATATCGTTCTCTCCCACAAATACTTTCCCAGAATCTTGGTTCTCAAGACCTGCAACAACTCGGAGAGCGGTTGTTTTCCCGCAGCCAGAAGGGCCAAGTAGGGCAACTAACTCACCAACGCCCACCTCGAAGTTGAAGTTATCTAGAGCGGTGACGTTTCCGAACCTTTTGGTTACATTCGCCAACTTTAGACTTTTGCTTGACATTATTTTCTCCCTTGGTTTGAGCGTTCTGGCAAAGCCAAAGTTATTCCGGTCAAAATTAAGAATGGAATAATTAGCGACATCATCGAAATTGCAATTGCACCTAAAATGTTTTCTTGGGCGACAAATGTGACCCACGTAGGAAACGTGTCCCAGTGAAGTAATACCGTTAGCGTGTATTCACCAAGAGAGAGAACAAAGGTAATAGCCACTGTTGCCATGACAGATCCGCGAATTGCTGGAACTATCACGCTGTTTATTGTGCGAATAGGGTTCGCTCCGGAACTGCGAGCCGCTTCAGTTAAGGTTTTAAGCGGTATTGCGCTAAGTCCAATATCAAGTGATCTGTAAGCATATGGAAGGCAAAGAACAAAGTAGAGAAAAGGCAGTTCCAATATTGTTGATTGGACAAACTCTGGAAGAGAAATCTGGGCTCCCACTGCGAAAGCTACGACAGGAATCACTAGTGGCAGTAAAGAAATGGCATCGATCAAAACGCGAAGTGGGGATTGCGATAAGTGAAGCCAGGTTATTGTAGGAACAAGAATCAAGAGGGTGATTAGAACGGTTAAGAACGCCAACCAGCCCGACCTCATTATGTAATACACAAAATCATCTTGAGTTACTGCCCAAATGTAATGCTTCCAGCCATATCCGCCTTCCAGTGGGGTTCTAATTGAATATTCAAATGCCGAAATCATCGGCACAAAAACAAAAAATCCAAAAAGGGTTAAGGTCAGAATCAGTGGGAGATTACGTTTGAACTTCATCGCTTCTGCCACCTTGCGCTGCGCCTTTGAATAATTAAGTAAGGAATTATTGCAAGGGCGGAAATCAATATCATTACGCTGCTGAGCGCTTTACCTAGATTTAACTGGGAGGCAGAAACGTTGCCATCCAATAGGCCACCAATTTGTAATGGGGTCAAGGGTAGGTTTCCAACTGTGAGTGCATTTGCGGTTGCGTATGCTGAAAATCCGCTGGCGAATAGTAAAAGAAACGATGCTACAAAGCTTGGGAATAGAAGTGGGATACCCACGGTGCGCCAGTAGTTAAATTGATTCGCACCCAAGTTGTAAGCAGCCTCTACCCATTCTCTGCGAAGAGCCACGATGGCTGGAGAAAAGATTATTATCATCAGCGGAAGTTGAAAATACAGATAAACAATTAATAGCCCGGTAAATGTTCCGAGTGAAAATTGCCCAGCGTAGATATCCCATCCCAGAACTTTTAAGATCTTAGTTATCTGGCCTTGAACACCGATCGCGGCAAAAAACATAAATGCCAAGGGGACGCCGCCGGTATTTGCAAGAACTCCATTCATTACCGCAATTGTGCGGCGAAGTTTTGAAGAGCCTCGAGTTTCAATGAAATAGGCAGCAAAGGCGCCGGGTAAAGCTGCAATCGCAGCAGAAAACAGGCCAATCTTAATCGAATTTATAAATCCAGTTTTGTAAGGATCTTTAAATGCGGTTACAAAATTGCCCAAGGTTAAAGTGTTTTCGTTGGATAGAAATGAAACGTAAATTAACTTAGTTATTGGAAACAAAAAGAAGTAACCCACTACCAATAAAAGGGGTAGCGCCGGTAAGTAACTCTTTAAGGGGAAAGTGAAGAAGGTGCGCCCCCTCGTTGGCGCACCTTCTTCTATGACTAAATGAGTCATATTTCCTTTTTACAAGCTAGCCCATGAAGCAATTACTTGTTCACGAGCTGCTAGAACGTCGGAGATTGTGGTTGTGCTAATAATCTTCGCCGTTGGTGAGACCTTGAAATCAAGAAGTGACGGAACTAGTACCTTCTTGGTTGCCATTGCCTTTGACATGATTGGATCAGCACCTGACTCCTGGAAGTGGTTCTGTCCACCTTGCAACAAGGCGAATAGCTTTGAACCAGGGAGTTTGAGATCTGCTGCAGTTAAATCAGCGGCTTTCTTTCCCTTGTTCTGTGAGTAAACAAACTCTTGCCATAGGCGTGCGTTTGCGCAGTTTGGAGACTTCGCATTGATCGCGTTGATGTATGGAGGAGCTTGTAGAACGTAATCTGTTGGGTATGCGAACTTGAGATCAACACCAGCAGCCTTTGCTGCAGGAACTGTTGCAAGTGCGTAGAAGTCCCACATGAAGCCAACCTTGGCAGTTCCGGTTACAAGGTTTGTACCGTTCACCTTCACGATTGGAGCAGCTGTCTTAACTTCTTTCCAAAGAGCTAAGCCCTTTGATACATCTGCGAGATTCTTTTCTCCGCCATTACCGATGCTGGCAGCAAGAAGTGACATGAATGCTTGGTTTGATGAAGTTGGATCGCCAGTGATTCCGACAACGCCCTTGAATGCTGGGTTTGTGAAATCTTTAGCTGTCTTTGGAACAACAGGAAGTGATGTGTTGTAAACAATGGCGAGCTTGCCTCCGTAGTTTCCGTACCAAAGTCCTGAAGCTTCCTTAGCTGTAGCTGGGATGTCCTTCCAGTTAATGACTTGGTAAGGAGATGCCAATGGCTTTCCACCTGGAGGTGTCAACTGTGCAACTACTAGAGGTCCAATGTCGATTGAATCTGGTTGACGTGACTTTGGGGCAGTCTTCATTGTGTCAATTTCGTACTGTGATGATCCATCTGGATTGTCAACAGTGACCTTTACACCGAAAGCTTTTGAGTATGCGTCGTGAATCGCACCATAGTTTGCCCAGTCACGTGGAGTTGTGATGAGAGCAAGCTTTCCTTCTTTCTTGGCAGCCTTTACAAGATTATCTAGGCCGCCTGCTTCTGCAACATTCTTCGCCTTACAGATATCTATTGCAGCTTGTGCAGGTGCTGCAATCGCAACAATTCCGGCGATCATTACTGCTGAGGCCACTGTGGCCACTAAACGCTTTGCGCGCATATTTGGGATCCCTTCCTAAGGATTGTTCGCGCACTCTTGTATGAGGATGAAAACATTTTGTGACTTTAAGGTGACCAGTTAAAGATGATGAAATGAACAGAATTAAAAAAGTAAGGGTTAAATTAGTGAAGGCAGATCGGCTACGGAGTTAATGACATGTGTCGCGCCGGCAAACTCAAGCACATCACGAGTGTGTGCTCCAGATAAAACACCGATTACAAGATTGGCTCCAAAGGCCAATCCGGCTTGAATATCTGATGCCGTATCGCCAATAACAATTGTCTTATTTGTATCCGTTATCCCTAATTGTGCAGCTGCGTAATTAAGCATGTCAGGGTGTGGCCTACCACGCCCAGCCTCTTCTGGTGTCACTGAGATATCCAAAGCTTCTCTCCAACCAACATTATCAATTAAAAAATCAAGAGTTGATCTGCTAAAACCTGTGGTCAGTGCAATTTTAATTCCGGCGTTCCTTAAGAAGGCGAATGTTTCGTTTGTTCCTGCGATTGGTGAAATTCCCACTTCAGCAATATGGCTTACATAAGCCTCTTCAAAGGCAACATTTGCGCGGTGTGCTTGCTCTACATCTCCGAGAAGTTCAGTAAATACATGAATTTTTGATTGCCCCATGGTGTCGAGGGCGTATTGCGTCCATTCTTGACCTTTAATGGGCCAAAGCTCGGGTTGGGTTGCTTCAAATGCCTCTTTGAATGCATGAATAACTACGCCGTCATCATTTAACGTAGTTCCGGCGACATCAAATGCAACAAGTTCTGGCTTCACTTCATCCCCTTGATTGTTTTCTCAGCAATTGCCGGGGCCAAGGTATTTCCGCGACCGCCTGGTCCTGTAACTGAAATGATATTTGTTGCTATTTGACGACGATCACAAATGCCACCGTCTGTTTGTTGGCTATATACCCCGCTCCAACGATTTGTTATCGGTGGAAGTTTTCTTCCTAAAAGGTTGCTAGCAACCTCATGTAGATATGTGTAGGGCTCTTCCTGCAATTTGAATGGAAATGGCTCGTCGTACTCATGGGTGTCCCCAATTGTTAGTGAGCCATCTGCTCTTTGCACCATCAGTAACTGCATGTGGTTCTTAGAAGCTACCGTTGCTTGTGGTGGTAGCTGATCTAAGGTTGGAACTTCATATGCTGGGTAGTACCGCATTGAGTCACCGTCAGCAATTGAAGTAGTTAATACTTCATCTAGCGGAGCGGTGCTCATCATTTGCAGATAAACTTTTCTAATTGGAGCAGAATCAAATTGCTCTTTGTAAAGTGACTTATGATCGGCGCCTGGGCAAAGAATTAAATAGTCTCCAGTAAAGACT
>Ga0187842_1001593_pt1 | contig 10443 bp, 9 predicted proteins | sample SpaLakP09_SKY_41_FD_134514 | JGI IMG/M metagenome (GOLD analysis project Ga0187842, IMG submission 134514) | Oligotrophic lake water microbial communities from Sparkling Lake, Wisconsin, USA - SP09_SKY_41 | ecosystem: Environmental > Aquatic > Freshwater > Lake | place: USA: Sparkling Lake... | reverse complement strand
GCCGTGCGCACGGCCCTGAATACGCCGGCCGTCATGGAGTTCGCGCAGCTGACCCATATGAACATGGATCCGCCCGAACTGATCGCGGCGCGGATCGTCGATGCCATTCGCGGGCGCAAGAAGGACGTCTATTTCGGCTTTCCCGAAAGCCTCTTCGTCCGTCTGAACGCCATCTTCCCGCAGCTCATCGATCGCGCCCTGTCGGCCAACGACCGCAAGGCTGCGCGCCTTTTTGCCAACTGATCGGCAGGACATCATCATGAAGACGTTTTCCGCCCTGGCCCTCGCCGCCGCCGTCGTGGCTCTGGCCCAACCCGCCCTGGCCGGGGACCCTCTGGACAGCCGCATCGACGCCTTGGCTCGTACCTGGGCGCACGTGAACTACGAGGTGAAGGACAAGTCGGCCCAGGCCAACGAGGCAGCGAAGCTGGCCGCTGAAGCGGACGGTCTCGCCAGGCAGAACCCCCGCCGCGCCGAGCCGCTGGTCTGGGAAGCGATCGCCACGGCGACCGAAGCCGGTGCCAAGGGCGGCATGGGCGGCCTCGCGCTCGCCAAAAGCGCCCGGGACATGCTGGAGCGCGCCGAGAAACTCAACCCGGCCGCCCTCGGCGACGGCTCGGTCTATACCAGCCTCGGTTCGCTCTACGCCCAGGTGCCGGGCTTTCCGATCGGCTTTGGCGATACCGGCAAGGCGCGCGCCTATTTGACCAAGGCGCTGGCGGTCAATCCGAACGGGGTTGACGCCAACTACTTCTACGGTGATTTCCTGATCCGTCAGGGCGACTACGCCGGGGCGGAAACGGCCCTTCAGCGGGCCATCAATGCGCCGGCCCGTCCCGGTCGCGAGGTCGCCGATCGTGGCCGCAAGGCCCAGGCGAGCGAGCTGCTGGCGACGGCACGCCGGAAGGGACACGGCTAGCCTCAGATGGGGCGTCAGCGCGCGTGGTCCGACACCGCGCGCGCCGGCCCCCCGGCGTCCGGCAGCCCCGACGGGCCGAGTGGCCTGCACAAATTGGGGTTGAAACGCCCAGTTTCCTGAAGAAGGGACGTGCGTCGCCCCCCGGAGCGGGTCTAGTCTCGTTACAAAAGAGACTAACTGGGGGGGAAGGCTTTGAAAAAGGCCATGTTTGCCATCGCCGTCACCGGCGTTTGCGTCGTCGCGCTGCTTGGCTGTGATCAGGTCGGCTCGAAGGTTCGAAACCTGACCCGGGCACCGGTCGTGGAAACCGAGTTTCCGGAACGGGTCTATTGGGGGGATACCCACCTCCATACCAGCAATTCGGTCGATGCCTTCGGCTTCGGCGTTCGTCTGGGGTCTGAAGAGGCGCTGCGCTTCGCCCGCGGGGAGGAAGTGACGTCCACCGGTGGCCTGAAGGCCAAGCTGGCGCGGCCGCTGGACTTTCTGGTCATCGCCGATCACTCCGATGGTCTGGGCTTCACCCGCAAGATCTATGACGCACCCGGATTCCTGCTCCGCAATCCGCTGTTCAAGCGCTGGCATGACCTGATGCACGAGGGCCCGCAGGGTTCGATGAAGGCGACGGGCGAGCTGATCGACGCTGCCGCGAGCGGTTCCCTGCCGCCGGCCCTGACCGATCCCAAGCGGTCGGCCAAGGCAACCCGGTCGATCTGGAACGACCACCTGTCGATCGTCGAGCGCTACAACGACCCGGGGCAATTCACCGCCTTCATGGGCTTTGAATACACCCTGATGCCCAAGGGCGATAACCTCCACCGCGTGGTGATGTTCCGCGACGGCAAGGCGGAAGTCTCCAAGGTGGTGCCCTATTCATCCCTGGTCGGAACCTCGGCCGAAATGCTGTGGGACTATATGGATGCCTATGAAAAGACCACGGGCGGCAAGGTCCTGGCCATCCCGCATAACTCCAACGTCTCCAACGGTCTGATGTTTGAACTGACCGGACCCGGCGGTGGTCCGATGTCAGCGGACTATGCCCGCCGGCGGGCGGCACGGGAGCCGCTGGTCGAGGCGACCCAGATCAAGGGCGACAGCGAGAGCCACCCGTTCCTGTCGCCGAACGACGAGTTCGCCAGCTTCGGGGATGCTGGCTGGGACCTCGGCAACCTGCCGATGTCGGCCAAGAAGACGCCGGACATGTATGCCGGCGAATATGTGCGGGAGGCTCTGAAGCGGGGTCTGGCGATCGAGGCCAGCACCGGGGTCAATCCCTACAAGCTGGGCATGATCGGATCGACGGACTCGCATACCGCGCTCGCCACGGCCGATGAGGACAATTTCTTCGGCAAACATGCTGCGGTCGAGCCGCGGGCCGGACGGGCGATGGAGCCGCAGAATCTCGGCAGTCGTGAGGGCCGCTACGGCTATCACTATCTGGCCGGCGGCTATGCAGGGGTCTGGGCCAAGGCCAATACGCGCGCCGCGATCTTCGATGCGATGATGCGGCGGGAAGTCTACGCGACAACCGGCCCGCGCATGCAGGTCCGGGTGTTCGGCGGCTGGGACTTTACGGCCAATGACCTCAAGACCAACTGGGTCAAGGCCAGCTATACGCGCGGCGTGCCGATGGGAGCCGATCTGAAGCCGGGCAGCGGCAAGCCGCCGGTCTTTATCGTGTCGGCCCTTAAAGACCCGATCGGAGCCAATCTGGACCGGGTGCAGATGATCAAGGGCTGGGTCGACAAGGCCGGCGTCACCCACGAGCAGATCTATGAGGTGATCTGGAGCGATCAGGCCAAGCGCGCGATGGTGGGCGGCAAGGTGCCGCCGGTCGGCGATACCGTCGACCTGAAGACGGCCACCTATGCCAACTCGATCGGGGCCCCTGAACTGACGACAGTCTGGACGGATCCGGACTTCGATCCGGCGGTGAAGGCCTTCTACTATGTCCGCGTCCTGGAAATCCCGACGCCGCGCTGGGTGGCCTATGACGCGGTGCGCTACAAGGTGAAGATGGGCCCGGAAGTGCGCATGAAAGATCAGGAAAGGTCCTATACCTCGCCGATCTGGTACACGCCCAAGGGCTGACGGATGACGCTTCGCCAACGTCTGGTCCAGGGAGCCCGCGAGCCCTTGGTCCAGTTCCTTCTGACCGGAGCCCTGATCTTTGCCGGGTTCGCCCTGCTGGGTCGGGGGCCGGATCAGGGTGACCGCAAGGTCGTGGTCGATCAGGCCCGCATCGAGCGGATCGTCACCCTGTGGATGCAGACCTGGCACCGGCCGCCGACCCCGGCAGAACTCGACGGCCTGATCTCCGAGTACGTCCAGGAAGAGGTCTATGTCCGCGAGGCGCTGCGGCTGGGTCTGGATGGGGATGATCCGGTCATCCGGCGCCGGCTGCGCTCGAAGATGGAGTTCCTGGCGACCGACCAGCTGGAGAGCGCCAGGCCGGAAGAGCGCGTGCTGGAGGCCTGGCTGCAGGCTCATCCCGGGCTCTATGTTCAGGATCCGAAGATCAGCTTCCAGCAGGTCTATCTCGGTCCCGCCCGCGATGCGTCGCGTGACGGCGAGGCTGCAGCATCGGCCCTGGCGCGGCTGAAGGCCGGGAGCCCACCTGCGAGTGTGGCTGTTCCGCTGTCGCTTCCCCGTGACTTGACCTTGACGAGCCGGACCGAGATTGACCGCCAGTTCGGCGGCAGCTTTTCGGACGCGCTTCTGAAGGCTCCGGCAGGGCAGTGGACAGGCCCGGTCTCCTCCGGCTTCGGCGTCCATCTGGTCCGGGTCAGCCAGGTGCAGGCGGGGGCCAGCCCCCGGCTTGATGACGTCCGGCAGTCGGTCGAGAACGACTGGCGGGCCGCTACCCGCGCTGAGCGCGAAGCCAAGGCCTACCAGGACCTGCTGAAGGGCTATGACGTCGTGATCGAGCGTCCGGAATGAGGCTCGCCTGGTGGGTCGCCCTGGTCATGGGGGTCCTGGCGCTGGCCGGAACCGCCCGGGCCGATGACCTTCGGCCCGGCTATCTCGAGCTGACCCAAACCTCTCCGTCCGCCTGGCGCATGGTCGGGAAGGCCCCGATCCGGGGCGGTCTGGCGACCAATGCCCAGCCGAGTGTTCCGTCACAGTGTCGCGGCGCGCCGCCTGTCCGGAGCCTGGCCGGCTCTGCCCTGGTCGAGGTCTGGACCCTTGACTGTCCGCAGGGGCTGTCCGGACATTCTGTCGGCCTGCAGGGACTGGACCGGGCCTTCACCGACGCGCTGGTGCGGATCGCGCCCCTGGGCCGGCCGGTGCAGGTGGCGCGCCTGACCGCCGAGAACCCTGAGGTCGAGGTCCGGGCCGTACCTGACCGGCTGCAGGTGGCCCGCACCTATTTGCTGCTGGGCATCGAGCACATTCTGACCGGCTATGACCACCTGCTGTTCGTGCTCTGCCTGGTGCTGCTGCTGCGCGGTGGCATGCGGATCGCCAAGACCGTCACGGCCTTCACCATCGCTCACTCTCTGACCCTGGTCGGGACCACGCTGGGCCTGGTCAACCTGCCGCGCCAGCCGGTCGAGGTCTGTATCGCCCTGTCGATCGTCTTTCTGGCGGTCGAGATCGTCAAGGCAAGGCCCGACGGCCCGCTCCGGCTGTCGGAACGCGCGCCTTGGGTCGTCGCCTTCGCCTTCGGCCTGCTGCACGGGTTTGGCTTCGCCGGGGCCCTGGCTGAGATCGGCATGCCTGAACGCGAGGTGCCCACGGCCCTGCTGACCTTCAATATCGGGGTCGAGATTGGCCAGCTCGTCATCGTCGGGGGCGCCAGTCTGGTGCTGGTGGCCGTCGACCGCTTTGCGCCGCAACGCCGGACGTTGGTCCAGCGGGTCGCGGCCTATGGGATCGGCATTACGGCCGCCTACTGGTGCATCGCCCGTCTGCTCGGTTGAACCAGGCTCTACGGGCGATGTCACAGAAGGTCCCGTCTAACCCCTGATCAGCCTGCGTAGTTGAGCCACGGCCCGCTCCGGCGGCGACTGGTAGGCGATCGGCTCGACAAAATGGCCTGCCTTGTCGAACAGATAGATCGCCGAGGAGTGGTCGATCGTATAGCCGCCACCCTCCTGCGGGACCTTCTGGTAGTAGACGCGATAGGCCTTGGCCGCCGTGGCGACGGCCGCCGGGTCGCCGGTAAAGCCCTGGATACGCGAATCGAAGTTCGACAGGTAACGCCGCATCTGCTCGGGCGTGTCGCGCTCCGGATCGACCGAAACGAACACGACGTTCAGCCGGTCAGCATCGGGGCCCAGAGCCTTCAGCCAGGCGGTGAGGTCGGCCATGGTTGTGGGGCAGACCTCCGGGCAGAAGGTGAAGCCGAAGAAGATCGCGGTCGGCTTGCCGAGCAGCGACTTTTCCGTCACCGGCCTGCCGGTCATGTCGACGAGCTTGAACGGCCCACCGATCCTGACCAGAGATCGTGCCGCGCCCTGGCCCTGGTCGCCGCAGGCGGCCAGGGGGGCAGAGGTCAGCACGGCAAGGCCGAGGCCCAGGAGGCTGCGCCGCCTCAATGGGCCATTCCCCCCATGGTCGCTGCCGCGGGCGCGCGGACCACGGCCTCGACCTTGACGGCCGGGGCTTTCTGGAACTTCAGGGTCAGGGAGACCTTGGTTCCCTCGCTCAGGGTGACCTTCGGGCCGATGAGCATGATGTGATCGGCCCCGGGCTTGAGGCTGACGGTTTTGCCAGCGGGCAGGGCCAGGCCTTCACTCAGCTTGCGCATCCGCATGATGCCGCCGTCCATCGACATGGTGTGGATCTCGCCGCGATCGGCTGCGGAGGTTTCGACCGCGACCAGGCGGTCATCACCACCGGCGGTGAGGGTGACATAGCAGCCCCCGGCCAGGGCGGCAGGCGGGGCCGGACGGCACCAGGCGTCAGCGACGACCACCTTGGGCGCGGGTGAAGCGGCGGTCAGGGCCAGGGCGGCGGCGGAGGCGGCCAGCAGGGTCAGGGTCTTCATGTTCAGGCTCCGGTCGGGATGCGCGGCGACATCAGCCGGCGCAGGATGAGATCAAGGAGGAGCGCCGCAGCCAGCGACGCCCCGACGAGGGGATAGAGCACGGCCAGCGGCACAACGATCGCCAGCAGGCCGACATAGGATCCGGGATGCGTCGGACGCGCCGGGGCAGCGAGGCGTCCGCTAGGGCGACGCTTCCACCACATGACCAGGGCCGAGACGCCCATCAGCCAGACCGCGATGCAGCCGCCCAGCATGATCAGCTTGTTGATCAGACCGAACTGATGGCCCTCGTGGACCGCGATGCCCCATTCAATCGCCCGGGCCGCCGGGCCGAAGTCGCGATAGCCGATGTCGGCGAGCACACGCCCATCCTTGCCGTCGAGATAGACCGCGCGGGTATCCTCGACCTTGTCGGGCATGTAGGCGGCCGTCCAGGTCCCGCCCGGGGTCTTGGGCAGGGACAGGGTGAAGCCCCCCGTCAGGCCGGCGGCGCGCGCCCTGGCGACGATGGCGCTGGCGTCGAGAGGGGGCGGCGCGTCCATCATCATCATGTGGTGTGCGTGGTCGCTCATGTCAGCCCCCGCGCTCGATGGGGGCGGTGCCCTGGTCTGCAGGGCCCAGGGCACGCCCGTGGCCACTTCGACCGGGGCGGGCTTGCCGTGATGCGGCTCGGCGACCGGCGGCTTGGGGCGACCCCAGCCGGCCTGGGTGGTCATCTGGCGGACTTCCTTGCCCCAGAAGGCCGACCACGGCATGCCGCTGACAGCCAGGAACACGATCACACCGCCGGCGAAAAGGCCGGTGACCGCGTGCAGGTCGCGCCAGAACAGCCGCTTGGCGGGTTGGCTGCGCACGGTGACCACGCCGCCTTTCTGGCCGCGCGGCCACCACAGGAAGATGCCGGTGGCGACCAGTACGATGGCCCAGCCGGCCACGACCTCGACCAGCAGGTTCATCACCGGCCCGGCGATCTCGAGGCTATGCAGGTCCTTGACCACCCCCATGACGCCACCGGGTTCTGTGGTTCCCAGCACCGCGCCGGATCGGGGATCGACATAGGCGGTCTGCTTCTCGACCCGGGTCTCGACATTGACCTGGACCGAGCGGTCGGTCCGGTCGGGGATGACCACCTGCCTGGCCTTGCCGCCCGTAGCGGTCTCCGCTGCGGCGATCCATGCCGTAGGCGTCGTTGCGGCAGGCCCCTCGGCCACCACGACCAGCGGACGGTGGACCACGGCGGTCAGTTCGTCCTTGAACAGATAGAGGCCCCCTGTGAGGGCCATCAGCATCAGAACGGGCAGGACCAGCAGGCCCGCATAGAAGTGCCAGCGCCAGAAGGCGCGATAGACCTCGCCTGCGGGGGCAGTGGTCTCGGTCGTATCGATCGCGGTCATCGCGAGGCTCCGGAGTTTGGGGCGGCGATCCTTGCGAACCGCCGCCCCGTCAGGACCAGACGTTCAGGGTTTAGAAGCCGACGGTCACGCCGCCGAACACCGAGCGGCCGTCGCCCGGCCACAGCACGGCGCTGGCTGCCGTCCAGGCAATGGCGGCCTGGGTGTTGGAGACATAGGCCTTGTCCGTCAGGTTCCGCGCGTCGAGGAAGACGGATACCGCGGGGGTGACCTTCCAGCCGGCGTTCAGGTTCAGGATCGCATAGCCCGGAGCTTTCCGGGTGTTCCGGTAATCGATCCACTGGTCGGTGGCCGACCACTCGACTGACGGAGCCACGAACCAGCCGCGCGGAGCATCGTAGCGGACTTCCGAGCGGTAGAAGCTCTTGGGCACGATCGGCAGGCGGTTGTCGCCGTACTGGACGTCGTCCTTGAAGCGGAAGTCCGAATAGGTCCAGGTCTGACGCACACGCCAGTGCGGGGCGACGGCCCAGTCCAGCGCCGCCTCGATCCCCTGGTGCAGGGTCTCGTCGGCATTGAAGGTCGAGGCCGGGATCGACGGATTGACCGAATACTGCAGCATCTCGCCCTTCAGCTCGGCGCGATACAGGGTGACGTCATAGGTGAACGGACCCCGGCGGCCGCGGGTACCGACCTCGCCCGTCCAGGCCTTCTGCGACCGCACCGGCGCAAAGCCGGTGTTGGTCGGAGACATCGAGCCGAAGTTCGGCGGTTCGACCGAGCGGGTCAGGTTGGCGAAGACCTGGTCGCCGGCTTCATTCTGCCAGAGCAGGCCCACGCGGGGCGAGATCCAGTCATAGGTCTTGCCGGCCTTCAGGTTGAAGGTCGAACTGACCCCCGGGACCGCAAAGCTGGTATAGTCGCGCTTGGCCTGACCCCAGTTTGCACCGGCCACCAGGGCGATCTCGTCGGTGACGAACAGCCGCCCCTCACCGAACAGATCGAACGCCCTGGCGTTCTGCAACGTGCGCGAGGTCGGCGCGCCACGGGCACCCCGATTGTTGACATAGAAGTTGGAGTCCATGTCGCCCGAACGGTACCAGGCCCCGAAGAAGGCGTCGGCGCGCTGGCCGCCGATCTCGCCGTCCCAGTCGAAACGACCGAAGGCCCCGTAGTTGCGGCTCTGCTGGTCGATGACCTGGAAGATCGGGTGATCCAGATCCTTCCATACCGCATAGACCGCACCCTCGAACACCAGGCTGTCGTCGAGCCGCCAGGTGGTGCGTAGCGAGCCGCGCACGCCGCGCTGGTTGCGGCCGTTGTCACTGGCCAGGTTGCCGGCCGCCGACTGGCGCGGATTGGCGTTGAACTGGGCCAGGGTCAGGGAACCGGGAATCTCCTGGTTGATGTTCGAGGCGTTGACGATGAACCGCACCTCGCGCTCCTCGCCGAACGACCGGCCGATGTTCAGCGAGCCGAACTGGATGTTCTGCTGGCTCTGCGAGCGCCAGCCCTGGCTGGTCTGGTTGGTGGCGGCCACGAAGACGTCCCAGTCGCCGGTCTGGCGCGCCAGGGCGATGTGTTCGCGCGCCAGACCATAGGAACCGCCATCGACCCGGATCCGGGTCTGGAAGCCGGCGTCCTTGCCGGTCGGGGTGACCATGTTGACCGCGCCGCCCAGCAGGGCACCGCCTAAGCGCAAGGCATTGCCGCCGCGATAGACCTCGGCATAGCGGGTGTTCAGCGGATCGGCGATCTGGGTGTCGCCATAGCCGTCAGCCTCGTTCAGCGGCACGCCGTCCTGGGCGATCAGGAGGCCCCGGTTGTGGTTGGCATTGCCGATGCCCGAGCCCCGGATCGAGACCCGGATGTCGCCGCCCCACTTGCGCTGGGCATAGACGCCCGGCGCGTCACGCAGCATGTCATCGAGGGCCAGGGTCTGGCGGTTGATGTAGGATTCCTGGGAGATCACCGAGACCGCGCCGGGCGTTTCAGACAGGCGCTTGCGGGCGGCGGCGACGACCGGGGGATCTTCGGGATTTGGGCGGGCGGTGACGATAACCGAGCTCACCTCGGTCTCGGCCGGTGGGGCGGTGTCGGCGGCGAAGGCAGCGACAGGCAGGGTAAAGAGAACGGCCGTGGAGGCCAGAAGCAGGGATTTCATACTGTAGGTCCTTGGGCGCGCGACAGGGCGCGGCCGAAAGCAGGCTGATAATGGGATGGAGCCTCGCGGGGTCGGGACCTTGGTCCTGACACGCGGGCAGGGGGGCACGATCCGGCGAAGGCCGGTCGGCTAGATCAGCAGGCTGGGAGGACCTCGGGCCGGCAGGGGGGGCGCGGCCAGGCCACGGCCCGGTGCCAGGTGCACGCGCTTGACCGGCGGCGCGGGCTGGAAGGTGACAAACTCGACGCGGGCGATGATCAGATCGCTCGGCGGCGGTGCTGGCGTGGCCTGGGCGGCGAACGGACAGGGCGTGTCGTGTCCGGCACGATCGGCGGGCGACCCGTGCTTCTCGCCCAGCGGTGCCCCGGGCTCGGCGACCATCGGTCCCTGGCCCGTGCAGAGGACCAGCGCGAAAGGTAGGCCGTTGCGCGGTTCCGGCGCGGTCATGAAGCCGGCCGGGATCAGGATCTTCAGGACAATGGCCAGCGTCGCGAGGACCAGGAAGGTCTCTCGGGCAATCCGTCTTGCTGTGGCGGCCGGGCGAGTCACGGCTGCCGTTTAGCGTACGACCAAGCCTGTGTCACCTCAGATCGATCCCTTAGGGGAAGGCGCAAAGGGCCATTGCCGATCGTCCTTGATAAGCCGTCAGACCAGCCAGAAGTCATTGAGGGTGATCGCCGCCTTGTTGGTCAGGGTCGCGATCTGCACCTTGTCGGTCCCGTCGCCGCCATTGGCATCGAAGAACAGCGCACCGGTGGCGGTGTCGTAGAGCAGGGTAGCCCGCCCATCCGAGGGGGTTGGCGACAGGCCGCTGATGAAGGCGATGTCGGACAGGCTGATCACGCCAAAGGCGGTGGCCTTCAGGGCGATGTGATCGACCCCGACTTGCAGATCCGCGATCCGGTCGATCCCGTGACCGATGCTGTCGAAGCGGAAGACGTCCGCGCCGCCGCCACCGGTCAGGATATCGCTGCCGATACCGCCGTTCAGAACGTCGATGCCTGCGCCGCCGACCAGG
>Ga0187842_1001588_pt1 | contig 10464 bp, 10 predicted proteins | sample SpaLakP09_SKY_41_FD_134514 | JGI IMG/M metagenome (GOLD analysis project Ga0187842, IMG submission 134514) | Oligotrophic lake water microbial communities from Sparkling Lake, Wisconsin, USA - SP09_SKY_41 | ecosystem: Environmental > Aquatic > Freshwater > Lake | place: USA: Sparkling Lake... | reverse complement strand
GGGTTGGCCCGCGCATAGGCAATCAATTCGGGCAACGTGCGGATCGGCAGCGAAGGATTGATGGCGACGGTTGCCAGCGAGTTGCCGATATAGGCGACGGGCACGAGGTCGTGGAACGGATCGAACTTCACGGCCACCAACTGCGGCGCGATGGCCACATTGCCAATCGACGTATTGAGCAGCGTGTAGCCGTCTGCCGCGGACGCCGCCACGAAGCCCGCGCCGAGCGTGCCGCCGGCGCCGGCCTTGTATTCAATCACCACCGGTTGCCCGGCTTTTTCGGCCAGCCGCTTGGCGATGATGCGCGCGACATTGTCATTGGTGCCGCCCGGCGTATACGGCACCACGTAGGTGATCGGCTTGGACGGGAACGGCTGCTGGGCCAATGCATCGTTGGTAGTGGCGTGGAGAGAAGCGATGACGACCGCTGTGGCGAGCGCGGCGCGGAATACAGGAAAACGCATGACAATCGGGAAGGGATACAGAAGGAGTGAATGCATGAGACATGAGGCAGGAGGCGGTCAGGCGGCAGCGGCTTCGGAAGCGAGCCGTGCGACCGTTGCCGGATGCGCCGGCCGCTTCAGGCCCAGATGGTCGCGCAGCGTCTTGCCGGCGTATTCGCTGCGGAACAGGCCGCGACGGCGCAGTTCCGGCAATACCAGACGAATGAAATCGTGCAGTCCGCCGGGAAGATACGGCGCCATGATGTTGTAGCCATCGGCACCGTAGTGACGGAATCGTTCTTCGAGCGCGTCTGCAATCTGCGTCGCGGTGCCAACCAGTTGCCAATGGCCGCGTGCGCCGGCCACGCGCTGATAGAGCTGGCGGATGGTCAGGTTTTCTCGGCGGGCCAAATCTATCACCAGCCGCTGACGGCTCTTGGTGCCGTTGGTTTCGGGCAGATCGGGAATCGGGCCGTCAAGCGGATAGGCGGACAAATCGAATCCGCCGGCCAGGTTGGACACCAGCGTCAGGCCCACCACGGGATCGATCAGCGCCTGCAACTGTTCGAATTTTTCCTGCGCCTCGGCCTGGGACTCGCCCACCACCGGGAATACGCCCGGCATGATCTTGAGATCGTCGGCGGTCCGGCCATGGCGCGGCAGGCGCGACTTGAGATCAGCATAGAAGGCGACCGCTTCGTCCAGCGTCTGCTGGGCCGTAAATACAACTTCGCCACAGCGCGCGGCCAGTTCCTTGCCCGCTTCAGAAGAGCCGGCCTGCACCACGACCGGATGGCCTTGCGGTGGCCGCGAGACATTGAGCGGCCCCTGCACCTGGAAGTGCTCGCCCTTGTGGTGCAGCACATGGCGCTTGTCGCGCTCGAAGTAGAACCCGGCGGCCTTGTCGCGCACAAAGGCATCGTCTTCCCAGCTATCCCAAAGGCCGGTCACGACATCCACGAACTCGCTGGCGCGCGCGTAGCGGTCGGCGTGCAGCAGGTTGTTGTCGCGGTTGAAGTTGCGCGCCTCGTGGTCGTTGCCGGTCGTCACCACGTTCCAGCCGGCGCGGCCGCCGGACAAGTGGTCAAGCGAGGCAAACTTGCGGGCGATATGGTACGGCTCGTTGAAGGAAGTTGACGCGGTGGCCACCAGGCCGATGCGCTCTGTGATGGCCGACAGCGCGGACAGCAACGTAATCGGCTCGAACTGCGCCTGATAGTTGTGGGCGACCCGGCTGAGGAAGTCAACGTTGTCGCCTCGCGTGCCGACACCATCGGCCAGGAAGATCAGGTCGAACTTGGCCGCCTCCGCCGCGCGGGCGAGGTCGGCATAGAAGCGCAGGTCGGTGCCGCCGTCGGCCTGCGCCTGTGGGTGCCGCCATGCGGCGATGTGATGGCCAGACGGGTAGAGAAAGGCCCCCAGGCTCAGTTGACCGGTGCGTTGGGACATGGATGTGGTCGAGGATCGTCACGATGGAGCCTCCCAGCCTAATCAATCCCTGACCCAAGGCGAACTACGAATACCGCATGTCGATACTGCTGCCGGCCGTTGAACGATATGCGGCAATGCGCCGACGTGCGGTCGCGGCTACCGGCCGCGCGCGGCAGGGTGCCAGAAGACCACACGCCGATGGATACCCCGTACCGCCTCCACGCCGATCAGCCCGGCTATCGCCAGGAGCAGCACGCCAGCAAACATCGTGGCCAGACTCATGCTGACCGACGATGAGGCGATCAGGTAGCCGAGCCCGCGCTGGGCGGACAGGAATTCGCCCACCACGGCACCGATCAGCGCCAGCGAGACGCCGATCTGCAGGCCCGAGAAAATGTCGCCGAGCGCCGCCGGCAGCTTGACGTGCCACAGCAGAAAACCGCGCGATGCACTGAACGCGCGGCAAGCTTCCAGCAGTTCAGGGTCGGTGCGCCGGATCCCGTTGATCGTGTTGACGAACAACGGGAAGAAGCAGACCAACGCCACCAGCACGATCTTCGATGCCGCGCCAAAGCCAAACCAGACCAGCAGGATAGGGCCCAGCGCCACCTTGGGCGTGGCCTGAAGGCCCACCAGCAGCGGGTAGACAAAACGTTCGAAGGTTTCGGATTCCGCCAGTAGCGCGCCAAGCGCCACGGCAAGCACGCTGCCCACCACAAAGCCGGCCGCGGTGTTGAGCAGCGTAGCGCCGATATGTGGCCACAGCGTGCCGGTGGCAAATCCATCCGCCAGCGACCGAAACACCGCCTCGGGCGGCGGCAACAGATAGTCGGGAATATGCAGCCATCGCACCGCCTGGTCCCAGGCGAGCAGCAGCAGGCCAACGCTGATGGCGGGATAGATCGGCGCGGGCAGGCGCCGGGCCGCGGTGTCAGTGGGCATTGAAGTGTCTCCGCAAGTGCTGGGTTAGCGCGGTGAATTCGGGATGGTCGAAGGTGTCGACGCTGCGCGGGCGCGCCAGCGGATTCTGCAGCGACTCGACGATGCGGCCAGGACGCGGCGACATGACCAGGATCCGGTCCGCCAGGAACACGGCCTCTGGAATGCTGTGCGTAATGAACAGCACGGACTTGCGCTGGACGCTCCAGATGTCCTGCAGCGCGAAGGTCAGCGTTTCGCGCGACAGCGCGTCCAGTGCCGCAAACGGTTCGTCCATCAGCAGCAAAGCGGGGTCCGGCAGCAGCATGCGAGCGATGCCGACCCGTTGCTGCATGCCGCCCGACAACTCGAACGGATAGTTGCCGGCAAATGCCGTGAGGCCCACCAAGTCCAGCAGTTGGTCCGCGCGGGCCTTTGCGCGGGATAGGTCCAGGCCCTGGGTGCGCGCTGGCAGCAGAACGTTCTCGCGCACAGTCTTCCACGGCAGCAGGCTTGGCTTCTGAAACACCACGCCGGTGCCACGGCTGGGCCCGTCGACCGGTTGCCCGTTCAGCGCGATCCGTCCCCGCGTTGGCGAGAGCAGCCCGGCGGCAAGACGCAACAGCGTGGACTTCCCGCAGCCTGACGGGCCAAGCAGGGCGACAAACTCGCCCTCGCCAATGTCCACATCGACATCGGCCAACGCCTCGGTCTGCCCGGAGCGCGTGGGATAGGTCAGGCCTACCCCGCGTATCGACAGCGCTGCGCTCATGATGCGGTAGCCCGCCCGGCATTGCTGTTTGCCGATCGCTGCAGGGCATCGGCCAGAAAATCGACCACACGTGTCCACGAAGCGGCGCTGGCGCGCGCGTTAGCCAGAGCGGTGCCTCCACCATCGAGCAGCAGCCCGGCCACGGGGTGCGGCTTGGCGATCTGCGTCGCCGGCAACTGCGGCAAGCCAATCGCGTGCCCAGCGCCTTCGCCGCGAAAGTGCTCGACATGGGCGCCATCGCCGCGTTGACGCAGCGTCTCGGCCACCTGGTCGCTGTAAAGCGTCGAAGGCCAGAAGCCGTCATCGGTACCAGAAATCAACAGCACTGGTCCCCGGATGCGTTCCACCGGGATACGGGCGCGCACCACGGCTTGCGTGTTGCGCAGCGGTGTATGAAAAGCAGGCGCTTGGCGCACCGGCTGGCCGGGTTCCGGAGGGTGATCGAATGCATGCCAGTCGGCGTCGGGATTGTCGCGCCAGACATTGGGCAGCGCCTCGCCACGCCATCTCCACGCGGTGGCGTCGCGTGGCTTGTCCGGATGGCCCGCGCGCAGCGTCCCATGTACCACGGCGCTGGGCACGTAGGCGACCACGGCAGACACCAGCGCCGGAAAGTGCGACGCCAGCAACAGCACCAGTTCGCCGCCGCGCGATACGCCCGATACCGCGACGAATCCGTCTCTTGGCGCGAGGCGATCGCGCATCCATTGCAGCGCGGTTTCAAAGTATTCGAGCGGCGTGTCGTCGATATGGTCGGGCCGGCCCGGTGACTTGAAGTAACCGAGGGCCAGCGCAGCGTAGCCGTGCGCGGCGTACAGTGCGGCGCGTTGTTCGTGCGTGCCGCCGCCGGAACCTGCGAGCACCAGCACCGCCGGATGGGGGCCCGGACCCGCCGGGGTATAAAGCGTGCCGCTGAGCCCGGCTTCGCGCACCGGGCGATGCGTCACACCGGGCGCCAGGAAGCGCAGCGTGTACTGCCCGCGCGTCTGCGCGCCATATTGGCCAGTGGCTGTCAGCGCGATGTCGAGCGGCGCAATGCCTTCGCTCCATGCGGGACGCGTCGGCGCGCGCAGCCGCTGCATGGCCCACACCGGTGCGGTGGCGTCGGCCACGAGCCAGCCGCCGCTGACCGGCGCCGTATCGCCGACGACCACCGTGCCGTCGGCATCGGCAATCAGCACCGCATGGCTTTCCCATTGGCTGCCGTCCGGGTGGTTCAACGTGCCGGTCAGGGTCACGCGTTCGTGGGCGTTGAATCCGCGCAGCGTGATGTCGCGCGGGACATCGATCAGCGCGTCGGCCGGAACGATATCGATGCGTGCATGCGAGGGCCGGGTCATTGCGCCGCCTTTGCGCGTCGCACCAGTGCGGCGCGGTCGAAATCGGTGAAGGCCGGGACGAAGTCATTCGAGAAGATCTTCTGCAGCGGCACATCAGCACTGGGATACTCGCCGGCCTTGGTCATGGCCTCGATGCCACGCTGAATGGCCGGCAGATCGTACTGGCCCGGTACGCGGGGCGCACCGGACGGCGTGTACAGCACGCGTTTCAGGCGGCGCGTCAGCAGTTCCGCGGCTTCCGCAAGTTGCCTGGCTTCGTCACCAGCCGGCCGGGATTCCGGATGCTGTTGCCAGAACGCCTTGACGCAAAAAACGGGGTTCGCCTCGCACACGATCTGCGCCTGCGTGTAGGCGCGGCCGAAACGGCGAACCAGGTCCGGCTGGTCGCGGAGGGTGTCGACGTGGGCGATAAAGCCGTTGCCGGCCGTCTCCTGGAACACCGCCGGATAGGCGATGCGCCGGATGCGGGTGCCGGAGAACTCGAGCAGGTCGTTCCAACTGCTGTTGAAGTTCAGCGCATCGACGCGATGGGTACGCAGCGCCTGAAACCCGGCGCCAAGCGCCCCGACGGCCACGTATTCGACGTTTTTGCCCGGTTCCAGCCCGGCGATGCGCAGCGCGGCACGCCCGCCGGGAATCGTCCCCCAGGTCAGGGCGCCCACGCCGATCTGCTTGCCCTTGAGATCGGCCAGTGAGCGGATCGGTGAATCGGCCAGTACCGCGAACTCCATCGTGTTGCCCGGCACGCCGTTATAGAAATAGCGCAGCGGCAGCGGGTCCTTGCCCGAAAAGTAGCTGGCGATGACCGGTTCCGACGTGGGATAGCCGAACGTTACGCGCTTGCTTGCCACCTGGGGCAGCAAGGCGCCGGCGCCCTGGAAGACGATGGTCTTGACGCTGAGGTTGGCTTCCTTGAACAGGCCCAGCGCTTCGGCGGCCGCGTAAGGCGCCCCGTCGTGCACGGCGGGCGGAATGGCCAGGGCCACGGTGACTTCATCGAGCGCGTGGGCCGAGGTGGCGAACAACGCAGCGGTGCCGAGCGCGGCGAGGGTGGCGCCGGCGCGCGCCGGCTTGCGGAACAACATCATTGACTCCTGCGGATTGCAATCGGATGGATCTTTACGGAAGCAGCAGGCGCACGGCCTGCTCGGCCAGTGCGCGGCGATCGATCTTCTGTGTGGCGGCCAGGGGCAGCGCATCGACGTACCAGATGCGGCGCGGATGCTGGTAGGAGGCCAATTGCGTCAGCGACCATTCGCGCAGCGCGTGTTCGGTCGGTGGCGCAATGCCCGGGCGCAGCACCACGAAGGCCACCGGCTTGGTGCCCTTGATCTCGTCAGGCACCGGCACGACGCTGGCCTGCTGCACCGCCTCGTGGCGCTCCAACGCCTTCTCGATCTCGCCCGGATAGAGGTTTTCGCCGCCGCTGACGAACATGTCGTCGCGCCGGCCCACGAAGGTGTAGAAGCCTTCGGCATCGCGGCGAAACACGTCGCCGGTGATGTAGTAGCCATCAGCGGTGAAAGGCCGCAGCTCCGCGCGCCCGTGGTAGCCGAGCATCAGCCCGGGGCTGCGCAGCTCCAGGACACCTTCGTTGGAAGCCTGACCGTGCTCGTCGATCAGCCGCACCGCTACAGCGGGATGCGGATAGCCGACCGATTGCGCGGGCGTGGGCAGTCCATCCGGATGCGGACCGAACACGACAGGGCCGCCCTCGGTGGTGCCATAGGCATTGATCACGCGCGCGTTGGGCAACAGCTGATGAATCTGCGCCTTGAGCGCCGGGCTGACCGGAGCGGACCCCATGCGCACGGCGCGGACGCTACCTAGGTCGGTGCGCGCCAGCAGCGCGCGCTCGCGCAGCATCATGGCAATCATCGGCGGCACAGCCGTCAGCCAGGTGCACTGGTAGCGTCCGATGGCATCGATATAGGCGGCGGCCTGGAACTGCGGCAGTAGCACCGACGGCGCGTGGCAGGCCAGCGCCAACAGGATCAGCGCCAGCGCGTTCATGTGGTACAGCGGCGCGGCAATCAGCATCCGCTCGTTGGCCAGCGGCGTGCTGGCCTGGCGTGTCCGCACCACCCACAGATGGCTGGCATGGCTCAGGCGTACGCCTTTGGGGCGGCCCGTGGAGCCGGACGTGTAAAGCAGCAGCGCCAGGTCGTCGTCGGCCGGTACGTACGGCGTGAGGGGCGCTGTATCGCCGTCCGTCGCAACCAGGGCCGCATGCTCGGGCGATCCGAACACGATGGCTAGCGTGCCCGTTGGCACTTGCGCGTGGTGCGCCGCGTCGCACAGCACAAGCCGCGCGCCGCTATCGGCGACGATATAGTCCACCAGCGTCTGCGGCAGCTTGAAGTTCACCGGAACCGCGACCAGCCCGGCGCGCATGATGCCGAGCAGCGACACCACGTAGTCGACCGAATTCACCCCCAGCAGGGCGATGCGGTCGCCCTGCGCCAGGCCACGCCGCAGCAGGCCCCGCGCAACGGCGTCGGCGGCAGCGTCGATGTCGCCAAACGTATGCGTGGAGGCCTCGCCGTTGGCACCGATGCCAACGATTGCCAGCGCGGCAGGATCGGCATCGCGCGCGATAACGCTGCCAAGGTTGCGGCCTGAATGGCTGGCCAAAGCGGCGTGCGTATCAGCGGCCATGATGCGTCAGCCCTGCGCAGGGGTGGCGTAGACGCCGCGGCCGCTGGCAACCAGGCGGCCTTCGGCGTCATACACGTTGGCCTCGGCCGCGCTTACCAGGCGGCCCGTCTTGATGACGGTGCCCACCACCTTCAGATCGCCGCGCGCCGGGCGATGGTAGTCCACGCGCAGATCGACCGTCGGCACGCCCTTGCCGGTGTGCGATACCAGCGCCCAGTCGGCGCCAAGGTCGACCAGCGCGGCCAGGATGCCGCCGTGGATATAGCCGCCGTCGGGGTTGACGATCCATTCGTCACGGAATTTCGCGGTCAGCGTGATCTCGCCTTCGGCGACGGATTCGACCTGCAGGCCGAGCCATTGGTGATAGGGCGCGCGCAGCAGTCGAGCCTGGACGTCGGCGGCGGAGGGTTGGGAAGGGGCTTGCGTCATGATCGGGTCTCGATGAAAGGTTGGCGTGGAATGGGCGTACAGCGTGTCGACGCACAATTCAAGGCGTCACCACGACCTTGCCCAGCACGGCGCGGTCGCGGATCAACGCCAGTCCGCGAGCGGCCTGATCCAGCGGCAATTCGCTGTCGATCACTGGATCGAGCTTGCCTTCGGCAACCAATGCCAGCAGAGCCTTCAGGTTGTCGTCGTAGAAGCTGTTCGACCCCTTGATGTTCAGCTCGAAGCTCCACACGTAGCGCAGATCTTCCTTGGGATCATGGCCGGCCGTGGCGCCGCACACCAGCAGCGTGCCGCCGCGCTTCAGGCTCTTGATCGACGGCAGCCAGGTGTCGCCGCCGGTGAAGTTGACGATGACGTCCACGCCGCCCTCGAAGGTGCGCCGCTGCGGCTTGCCGTAGCGCTCGATCACCCACTTGCCGAAGTCGACTTCGCGATAGTTGAGGACATGGTCGGCGCCCAGCGCCTTGAGGCGCTCGCCTTTCTCGTCGGAGCCGGCCGCGGCGATGACCTCGGCGCCCAGTATTTTTGCCAGCAGCACCGTGGCCGTGCCAACGCCGCCGCTGGCACCGAGTACCAGCACTTTGTCTCCGGCCTTTACGGTCCGGTGGGTGATCAGCATCCGATGGGCGGTGCCGTAGGCCACCGGCAGCGCGGCCGCTTGCGCGAACGTCACGTTGTCGGGCAGCGCGATCAACTGGCGCGCATCCACGCGCGCAAACTCGGCCATGCCGCCATCGGTCATTTCGCCCATCAGGCCCACACCCGGCTTGAGCGGGTTCACCAGCACGCGATCGCCGATCTTCCACCCGGTCACCCCGGCGCCCAGTTCGGTGATCGTGCCGGCCAGATCCAGCCCGATCACGACCGGAAACGGCACCTTGATGCCGGGCATGCCGTGCACGGTGAAGACGTCGTGATAGTTGAAGGACGAAGCGCCGACGCGGATCACGACATGGCCTTCGTCGGCCTTCGGTACGGGCTTGTCGGCGACCACGCGCAGTTGTTCTTCGAGGGTGCCGTGTGCGTCAAGCACCAGCGCTTTCATGAATTGGGTCACGATGGATTCCTTGGGGGAAGGGAAGCGGAAAACTAGAAAGAGTGAGGAGCGTGCCGAAGGGCTTACTTGAGCGCCTTGGCCTGCTCGTAGGGCTTGCGCGCGAAGAGGTCGTCCTTGAGCTCGCCCTTGACCAGGCCAGATTCGACGAACACGGCGTGCTGGCGGCGCAGCGTGGCGATGTCCGCCGGCTCGAAGGCCACGCGGTTCATGTCGTTCCAATGGCTAACGTAGACCTTGGCATCGTCGGCCGGCAGGTTGGCTTTTTTCTGCAGCATGCCGGGCATCCAGAGCCGCTGCAGCCGCGATAGCGGTTCCCCAGAATGCTCGGCAAACGCGTCGATGCCAAATTCCTGGATGGCCTTGAAGAGGACCAATCCCACCAAATACATGTCGCCCGTATCGAGCGCGATTTCCGCCTGGGCGGTCCAGCGCGCTGCACGATCCTTAATTTTTTCCGCTTCGGCAAACCGTTCCGTGATGGTTGGCATGAACGCGTCGCCGGGCGGCAGAAAGGTAAAACTCATCAGACGGCTCCTGTCCCCGTATCCAAACAATGACGGCATTCTTCGCCAGAAACTGTAGTGGTCGAAAGTAGATATGATCGATCTGTGCAATTTCCGGCAAAAATACAACACTTAGCGATTTGCACGCCACAAGCGCTGAAGGCCCGCAGGGACCGATCGTGCACCGCGCCGCCATATTGAGCGTTGTCAGCGCGCAAGGCGCCCGGGCCCGGCGCAGGTTTCAGATCAGATGAATTGCGATCCGATTGATCGCAACATGCAGCGGGAAGTGCAGTTGATGCCGGTATGCCGGCGTGCGGGCGCTACAATAGCCGGTCGCCGCTTCCTGTCCTCCACACATGTCCGACCATCCCCGCTTTACCGTCAACCGATCCATGATCACGCTGCTGCCCGAGCAGCCGTTCCTGGACTGGATTCAGGCCGTCGATCCCGACCCTGTCCCCACGCTGACGCTGGACGACGTGCGCGACGACGCCAGCGTCTTCCTGCTTCCCGGCGAACTTGCCGACACACAGGAAAATGCCTTGCACTGGGTGGAAAAGCGCTGGCGCCACTTTTTCGAATTCATGCTGGGCGAATGGTTTGACGATTCCGTCTGGCCCGAAACCCTATCCCTGGCGATGTTCCGCGAATGGTTCACCATCCGCTTTCACTCGATGGTGTGGGACATGGCGCCCGAGGCACCGATCGAGCACGAGGACTGGGAAGGCGAGGACGACGACGACATGCCAACCATCCTGCACTGACCGGGCGCGATATTCGTCCCCTGGCATTCGAGCACGCCATGCAAGCGCGCTACGGCGCACGATGTCGCGCGCACAAATCGCCACGCAGCGCCCAACAAAAAACGGCACGCCATGGCGTGCCGTTT
>Ga0187842_1001585_pt1 | contig 10476 bp, 9 predicted proteins | sample SpaLakP09_SKY_41_FD_134514 | JGI IMG/M metagenome (GOLD analysis project Ga0187842, IMG submission 134514) | Oligotrophic lake water microbial communities from Sparkling Lake, Wisconsin, USA - SP09_SKY_41 | ecosystem: Environmental > Aquatic > Freshwater > Lake | place: USA: Sparkling Lake... | reverse complement strand
GATCTGACGCGAAATGCGGTTCATCTTGTTGATGGTTTCGATCATGTGTACCGGGATACGGATGGTACGGGCCTGGTCCGCAATGGAGCGGGTAATGGCCTGACGAATCCACCAGGTGGCATAGGTCGAGAACTTGTAACCACGACGGTATTCGAACTTGTCCACCGCCTTCATCAAGCCGATATTGCCTTCCTGGATCAGGTCGAGGAACTGCAGGCCACGGTTGGTGTACTTCTTGGCAATGGAAATCACCAGACGCAGGTTGGCCTCGATCATTTCCTTCTTGGCACGACGCGCCTTGGACTCACCCGCCGACATCTGGCGGTTGATTTCCTTGAGCTCCTTGATCGGCAACATGGCGCGATCCTGCAGCTCGGACAGCTTGGTCTGCTTCTCGATGATGGCGTACTTGAAGCGGGTCAGTGCCTCGCTCCAGGCCTTGCCGGAATCGATTTCGGTTTCCACCCAGGCGGTGTTGATTTCGTTACCCGGGAATACCTTGATGAAGTGGGTACGATCCATGCGCACGCGGGTGACGCAGATGTCCTGGATATCACGCTCGAAGGTGCGGATTTCATTGACACGGCGACGCAGCGATTCACACAGCGATTCGATCTGGCGGGTGGAGAAGCGCACCATCATGAATTCGGTGGTGATGGCGTCTTGCAGTTCCAGATAGCCCTTGGACTTGGAGCCTTCCTTTTCCAGCACCTTGACCATCTTGTCGAACATCATGCGCACGCCGGCAAAATGCTCCAGCGTTTGCTGTTTCAGCTCTTCCAGATTGGCCAGGTTGGCGGCTTCGGCACTGGCCTCGTCGTCTTCGGCGTCCGCTTCTTCGTCTTCGAGCAGCGCATCTTCCTCGACTTCCGGCTCGGCAAACGGCAGTGCCGCTTCCGCTGCATCGGCATTCGGGTCGATGAAACCATCCACTACTTCGTCAACGCGGATTTCTTCCTTGCTGATGCGCTCAACCAGCTCCAGCACTTCGGCCACCGTACCCGGACATGCCGAGATCGCCAGAATCATGTGCTTGAGGCCGTCTTCGATACGCTTGGCGATTTCGATTTCGCCTTCACGGGTCAACAGCTCGACCGAACCCATTTCGCGCATATACATGCGCACCGGATCGGTAGTACGGCCGAATTCGGAGTCGACCGAGGACAAGGCTGCCTCGGCTTCTTCCACCGCGTCTTCATCCGCCACGGCCGGGGTGGCATCGGACATCAGCAGGGTTTCTGCGTCCGGGGCTTCGTCGTAAACCTGGATGCCCAGGCCGGAAATCATCGTGACGATGTTTTCGATCTGTTCGGCATCGGAGACATCTTCCGGAAGGTGGTCATTGATCTCAGCGTAGGTGAGATAGCCACGTTCCTTGCCCAGCGCAATCAGCTGGCGCAGGCGTTTACGCTGCTCTTCCAGGCTCATTACCTGTTCTTCGTTGTCCTGTACGTCTTTTTGATTTTCGGGAGAGGCCGCCATTTTGCTTCCTGCTTAAAATAAGCCGAAAAAAACAGTTGATTATAACACAACTACGTCACTTCTGCCCTGGCTCACGGGGATGAGCCAAGCAGGTCTCGGAGCAGTTCCCTGAATAATGCTTTCTCTTCCGGTGTTAGACCTTCGTTGCGGTCTTTCAGTTTTAGCCTTTCCACCTGGGCTTCACGCAGCATTTTCAACAGCTTGGCATTGCCGTGTTGAAACTGGGTGCGATCATCCTCGCCGGGGTCGGCAAACTCGTCCGGATCCTGCATGGCCTGGTGCAGCACACTGTCGATCAGCCCTTCGTAGGGGGTGCCGCGCAGCCCCTCTATCAATTGCGCCGTATTGGGCGGCTGTTCGTGTCCCTGCACACTTTCGGCCAACATCGCAAAGCAGGCCAGTTCGTCGGACAGCGGCAGGCTGTCCGGCAATGTCACATCACCGGCCCACGCCGGGTTCATCAGCAGCCACTTGATCTGCTTGTGGACGATGGGCGTGTTGATCTGGCGATATGATTCTTCCGGCAGGCGGTATTCCCGCTTGCCCTTGCGCTCCGGCGCCTTCTTGCCCGTGGTCAGCATGTCGAAATCGTCGACGTCCATGCCGGCGAGTTCCGCCAGCCTTTTTCTGATCATGAAGCCGAGCGCCGGTGCTGCAATCTGTGCCAGTAGCGGGCTGGCCTGCTTGATCAGGTCTGCCCGCCCTTCCGGCGTATTCATGTCCACGCGGCCGGTCAGCTCGCGGGTAAAGTAAACCGACAGCGGCAGGCTGTGTTCTTCCAGCTGCTGTTCAAATGCTTCGGTACCGAATTCCCGGATATAGCTGTCCGGGTCGTGTTCCTGCGGCAAAAACAGGAAATTCAGCGCCTTGCCATCCTGCAATTGCGGCAGGCTGTTTTCCAGCGCACGCCAGGCGGCCTTCTGGCCAGCCTTGTCGCCGTCAAAGCAGAAATACACCTGGTCGGCATGGCGCATCAGCTTGCGCACATGCTCACCGGTGGTGGCCGTCCCCAGCGTGGCCACCGCATAGCCGATGCCATATTGGGCCAGCGCCACCACGTCCATATAGCCCTCCACCACCAATACGCGGTTCTTTTCGCGGATAGCCTGGCGGGCTTCATACAGGCCGTACAGCTCGCGGCCTTTTTCGAACAGCACCGTTTCCGGCGAGTTCAGATACTTGGGCTCCCCCTTGCCCAGCACCCGGCCACCAAAACCGATGATGGCACCGCGCTGATTGCGGATGGGGAACATCACCCGCTCACGGAAGCGATCGTAACGCTTGCCGCTTTCTTCATTCAGAATCACCAGGCCGGCATCCACCAGCTTGTCGTCCTGATATTGCGGGAAAATGGCCTGCAGATTCTGCCATTCGCCCGGCGCATAACCCAGCCCAAAGCGCCCGGCAATTTCGCCACTGACACCCCGCCCTTTCAGATAACTGATGGCAACCGGGGCCGATTTCAGTTGCTGCTTGAAATAGCCTGCCGCCAGCTGCATCACTTCTTCCAGCGACAGCTGACGCTCACGCGCCGCACGGGTAGCTTCCGGATTGATGCTGCGCACTTCCGGCACTTGCATGCCGATGCTTTCCGCCAGCATCTTCACTGCATCGACAAAGCCCAGTCCCTGGTATTCCATGACGAAACCAATGGCAGAGCCATGCGCGCCACAACCGAAGCAGTGATAGAACTGCTTGCTGGGACTGACAGTGAAAGAAGGGGATTTTTCCTTGTGAAAAGGACAGCAGGCCAGATAGTTCTGGCCGGCCTTCTTCAGCGGGACATAGCGATCCACCACGTCGACCAGATCGACACGGGACAGCAACTGATCAACAAAGTCCTGTGGAATCAACGGCGAACACCTGCCTTAACACGAGGGAACAAAATACCGGGCCTGACTGCACCCGGCCATGGGTCAGGCGGTCAGCTTGGCCTTGATGCGGGCGGAAACCAGCGCCATATCGGCACGGCCTGCCAGCTGCGGACGCAGCAGGCCCATGACCTTGCCCATGTCCTGCATGGAAGCAGCACCGCTATCGACCACGGCCTTGGCGACCAGTTCGTCGATTTCAGCCTCGGACAGCTGCTGCGGCATATAGGCCATCAGCACGGTCATTTCAGCCTTTTCCTTGTCGGCCAGATCCTGGCGCTGGGCTGCTTCGTACTGCGAGATGGAGTCACGGCGCTGCTTGAGCATCTTGTCGATCACCACCACGATGGCTGCGTCATCCAGCTCGATGCGCTCGTCCACTTCCTTTTGCTTGATGGCAGCCATCAACAGGCGGATGGCGGCCAGGCGCTCGGTGTCCTTTGCCTTCATGGCGGACTTCATGTCATCGCTGATGCGAACTTTGAGGCTCATGTCGTGCTCACAAGGGGCCATGTCAAGACATGGCGTAAGAATTCTGGAGTACAAATGGCAAAACCGCAGGCCATGCCTGCGGTCCCGCTTTATTGCCGGAGCAACTCTTAGAAGAGTTTCGGCGGCAGCATCTGGCTGCGGATGCGCTTGTAGTGGCGCTTTACGGCAGCAGCGTGCTTACGCTTGCGTTCGGTGGTCGGCTTTTCGTAGAACTCACGAGCGCGCAGTTCGGTCAGCAGACCGGTTTTTTCTACAGCGCGCTTGAAGCGACGCATGGCGACTTCGAACGGCTCGTTTTCTTTAACGCGAATATTCGGCATTGACTCAAGTATCCTTAGATCCGTAGGTATGGACGTACCGCTACCTATAAAAAACAGCATTTTAACAACAATACGCGGTTTGGAAAAGTCTGAAGCATTCCCGACAAGCTTTTTGTGGCGCTTTTGTGCATCACGGCTTGCGAGAAGAAATCACCCCCTCACTAGGAGAACTTGGTACAGCGCTATAAAAACGTTTCGGCATCCGCTCCGCACAATAGGCGGCGCGGCCTGCTTCGACAGCCAGTTTCATGGCATGTGCCATCAATACGGGATTACCGGCAGCGGCAATCGCGGTATTCATCAGCACGCCATCACAACCCAGTTCCATGGCGATGGCCGCATCGGATGCGGTCCCCACGCCGGCATCTACCAACACCGGAACACTGGATTGCTCGATGATCAGTTTCAGATTCCACGGATTCAGAATGCCCATGCCCGAGCCAATCAGACTGGCCAGCGGCATGATGGCGCAACAGCCGATCTGCTCCAGCTCGCGCGCGATGATCGGGTCATCCGAGGTGTACACCATGACATCAAAGCCCTCGGCGACCAGTACTTCGGCAGCTTTCAGGGTTTCCTTGACATTGGGGAACAGGTTGCCGGAGTCGCCCAGCACCTCCAGCTTGACCAGACGGTGGTCATCCAGCAGCTCGCGCGCCAGGCGCAAAGTGCGGATGGCATCCTCGGCGGAATAACAGCCCGCCGTATTGGGGAGCAGAGTGTAACGGTTCTGCGGCAAAAAATCGAGCAGATTGGGCTCACCGGCGTGCTGACCCAGATTGACACGTCGAATTGCGACGGTAACGATGTCGCAGCCCGAGGCATCCAGCGCCTCGGCAGTCTGTTCGAAATCACGATATTTGCCAGTACCTACCAGCAGGCGTGAATTATAGGCCTTGCCTGCAATAACCAGTTGATCCTGCACTTTCCACTCCTTCGGCGCAGCGTCAGCCACCGCCAACCGCCACCACGATTTCCAGTTCATCCCCATCCGCCAGCGCGGCAAGACCATGCTGGCTGCGGGGTACGATCTCGCCATTGAGCTCGACGGCAACCCGCTTGCCGACCAGCTCCAGCGCCTGCACCAGCTCTGCCACGGTAGCCAGCGCGGCAAATTGTTTCATTTCGCCATTGATACGCAACTGCATGGCTTATCTCCTCTCCGCCCGCTGCACCACCACCAGACTCTGGATTTCGTTCAGTACCCGCGACAGATGCTCGACACTTTCCACCTGCAGGCGGAAATGGATGTGAATGAAGCCGTCACCCACATGGGTATCCTGGGTATCGACGCTTTCGATATTGGCCGAAGCCTGCGAGATGGCGGCGGCAATATCCGCCAGCGCACCGCGCTCATTGCGTGCCAGCACACTGACAGAAACGCCGAACATGCGGTCGCGCTGCGTTTCCCAATTCACATTGAGCAATTTGTCGTGATCAACGCGCTGCACATTCGGACAAGCAATGCGATGGATCACCAGGCCCTGGCCCTTGGTGATGACGCCGAGGATTTCATCTCCCGGCAAGGGATTGCAGCAACTGCTGAGCTGCACGGTGCCGCCCTCGTTGCCACGGATGGTGACCGGACCCACCTTGACATTTTCACCCAGACGCTCGCCGGCCAGCTCGACCAGACGGCGCGCCACGGCAATCGGCAACAGCTTGCCAGCACCGATTTCCGCCAGCACTTCCTGGAAGCCTTGCAGCTTGTCGCCATGCACTGCCATATATTCAGCCTTGAGCGCATCATCCAGCAGCAGCGGCGACACCGCCAGCGCGCCAATGGCTTGCTTGAGCAGCTTCTCGCCCAGCGTGGATGCTTCTTCGCGCTGCAGGCTCTTCAGATAATTACGAATGCCGGAACGGGCACGGCCACTTTGCACGAAAGTAAGCCAGGACGGATTGGGCTTGGCCTGGGTCGAGGTAATGACCTCGACGGTATCGCCATTGCGCAGCACGGTACGCAGCGGCATCAGCACATGATTGACGCGCGCGGCAATACAGCGGTGCCCGACATCGGTATGTACGGCATAGGCAAAATCAACCGGGGTTGAGCCTTGCGGCAGCACCATGATCTTGCCCTTGGGGGTGAACACGTACACCTCGTCCGGAAACAGGTCGATCTTGATGTGCTCGAGGAATTCGACGGCATCGTCGCTCTCCTCCTGCATGTCCAGCAGGCTTTGCAGCCACTGGTGCGTGCGCTGCTGGGCGGTATTGATGCCGGCATCGCCGCTCTTGTACATCCAGTGCGAAGCCACACCGGCTTCGGCCACACCGTTCATTTCACGGGTACGGATCTGCATTTCCACTGGCGTGCCGTAAGGGCCGAACAGGGTGGTATGCAAACTCTGGTAGCCATTACCCTTGGGGATGGCGATGTAATCCTTGAATTTGCCCGGGATAGGCTTGTACAGGCTGTGCAGCGCACCCAGCGCCAGATAACAGCTGGGAATGTCGTTCACTACGACACGGAAGCCGTAGATATCCAGCACCTCGGAAAACGACAGGTGTTTTTCCTGCATTTTCTTGTAGATGCTGTAGAGGTTTTTTTCGCGCCCCTTGATGGTGGCTTCGATATTGCTTTCCACCAGCCGCTGGCTGACGGTTTTCAGAATCTTGTTGACCACTTCACGGCGGTTGCCGCGCGCGGCACGTACGGCCTTGGACAGCACGCTGTAACGGTGCGGGTGCAGGTGCTTGAACGCCAGATCCTGCAGCTCGCGGTACACCTTGTTCTGACCGATGCGGTTGGCAATCGGCGCATAGATTTCCAGTGTTTCCAGTGCGATGCGCTGGCGCTTGTCCTCGCGCATGGAGTCCAGCGTGCGCATATTGTGCAGGCGGTCGGCCAGCTTGACGATGATGACGCGGATGTCGCGCGCCATGGCCAGCACCATCTTGCGGAAGTTTTCCGCCTGGGCGGTTTCCTTGGTCTGGTATTCCAGCCTTTCCAGCTTGGACAGGCCATCGACCAGATCAGCCACCACCTTGCCGAATTTCTCGGCCAGCGTGGGCTTGGTGACGCCGGTATCTTCCAGTACATCATGCAGCAAGGCAGCAGCCAGCCCCTGCACATCCAGCCGCCAGTCGGTCAGCATGGTCGCAACCGCCAGCGGATGGGTGATGTAGGGCTCGCCACTCTTGCGGGTCTGGCCTTCGTGCGCCTCGCGGCTGACATCGAAGGCCTGGCGCAGCAACTGCACGTCTTCCGGCTTGAGATAACGGGCGGCTGCCTCGAAAAATGCCGCCGCTTCGCGTTCGATCAATGCCTCGTAATCGATGGCGATCTCCAGCCCGGTCTCCATGTGTCGCTCCGCCTGCACCCTGATCAGCTCTTGCTACGGGTGAGAACTTCCTTGCCTACATGGCCGGCGGCGATTTCGCGCAGCGCAACGACAGTGGGCTTGTGACGGCCGGCATCCACGAAGGAAGTCGCGCCGGAGGCAACCTGACGGGCGCGATAGGCTGCAGCCAGAGTCAGGTCAAAACGGTTCTGGATGCGATCCAGGCAATCATCTACGGTAATTCGTGCCATCTGATTTCTTTCGTAAATTGCGCGATGTGGATAACTATATCGAGTTTTGCCGGAGCAACCAATGCGTGCTAGTCGTGCTGCACGCCCATGCGGGCCAGCGCCGGCGCCAGTCGCATGGTTTGCACCGCCGCACGCAGGCGGCGTGCACGGAAAATGCTGACCAGATCACCTTTGGCACGTTCGAAATCGTCATTGACCACGATGTAGTCGTATTCGGCTACCTTGTCGATTTCGGAACGGGCCGAAGCCAGGCGGCGCAGAATCACTTCTTCGCTGTCGGTACCACGGCCACGCAGGCGGCGTTCCAGCTCTTCGATGGAAGGCGGCAGAATAAAAATGCCAACCGCATCCGGGAATACCTTGCGCACCTGCTCGGCACCCTGCCAGTCGATTTCCAGCAGGATGTCACGCCCCTGCTCCAGCCGGCTTTGCAGCCAGCGCACGCTGGTGCCGTAAAAATTGCCGTATACCTCGGCATACTCGAGGAAGTCCTGGCCAGCGATCATGGCCTGGAATTCGGCGTGGCCGACAAAGTGGTAATGCTGGCCATCCACCTCACCGCTGCGCGCAGGGCGCGTGGTGTAGGAAACGGACAGCTCAACGCTTGGCTCTGCCTGCAGCAAAGCCGCTACCAGCGAGGTTTTGCCTGCACCGGAAGGTGCCACCACGATATAGATGTTCCCGACTGCTTTGCTCATCAATCGAGCTTCCTGCCAAAGAAAGGGTAATTTTTCAGAATACCACAGAGTGGATTTCCGGTTAAGAGCAAAAGTATCTTCATGTCAAGATTTAGGTGTTTGTCTTCACACCGAAGTAAAATCCCGCGTCTTAACCAAACCATAACAAGGCTCGGAGCATCTCTGTCATGCAACTACTGGAAAGCTTTTTCAAGCTGAGGGAACACGGTACTTCGGTCAAGACCGAAGTGATCGCCGGCTTCACTACCTTTCTGACCATGGCTTACATCATTTTGGTCAATCCGCTGATTCTGTCCGCCACCGGCATGGACCTGAACGCAGTATTCGTCGCAACCTGCCTGGCCGCTGCGCTGGGTACTGCCATCATGGGCCTGGTGGCCAATTATCCGATGGCACTGGCTCCGGGCATGGGCCTGAATGCCTACTTCACCTTCAGCGTGGTCAAGGGCATGGGGATCCCCTGGCAGGCAGCACTGGGGGCAGTATTCATTTCCGGCATCGTTTTCCTGGCTGTCAGCCTGTTCAAGGTGCGTGAAGCGATTGTCAACGCCATTCCGCGTTCGCTGAAGTTTGCCATTTCTGCCGGCGTCGGCATGTTCCTGGCCATCATCGCACTGAAAGATGCCAGCGTGATCGCAGCCCATCCGGCTACTTACCTGACCCTGGGCAATATCCACAATCCCACCACCCTGCTGGCGATTCTGGGCTTCTTCCTGATCGTGGCGCTGGAATACCGCAAGGTACCGGGTTCCATCATCATCGGCATCCTGGTGGTGACCGCGCTGTCCATCGCGCTGGGCCTGTCCAAGTTTGAAGGCATCTTCGCTCCGGTACCGAGCATGGCGCCCACTTTCATGAAGATGGACCTGCATGGCGCCATGAGCGCCGGCCTGGTTGGCGTGATCTTCGTGTTCTTCTTTGTCGACCTGTTTGACACCACCGGCACGCTGGTGGGTGTGTCGCACCGCGCCGGCCTCTTGGACAAGGATGGCAAGCTGCCGCGCCTGAAGCGCGCCCTCTTGGCTGACTCGGTCGCCATTACCGCCGGTGCCATCATGGGCACCTCGTCCACCACGGCCTACATCGAATCGGCCGCCGGCACTGCCGTGGGTGGTCGTACCGGCCTGACCGCCACCGTGGTGGCCATCCTGTTCCTGGCCTGCCTGTGGATTTCGCCGCTGGCCAAGACCGTACCGGCCTACGCCACCGCACCGGCACTGTGCTATGTGGCCGTGCTGATGGCTCGTGGCCTGGCGGAAATCGACTGGAACGACCTGACCGAGTCCGCCCCTGCGGTGATGACTGCACTGGCCATGCCGTTTACCTTCTCGATTGCCGACGGTATCGCTTTCGGTTTCATCAGCTATGCTGTGATCAAGATTCTGGCTGGCCGCTTTGCCGACCTGAAACCGGCCGTGGTGGTGATAGCCGCGCTGTGGATCTTCAAGCTGGCTTTCTTCGCCTGATCGACATCAGACACACAGGGCCTGCCGCTTGTTGCGGCGGGCCTTTTTACTTTCAGCGCCGCCAGACACGATCGCTTCATTTGAAAGTACAATAGCGCCATGGAAAATCTCAGCAATCTCGACTACGCCAGCTACCTCAAGGGCTGGATCCGCACCGTGCCCAACTGGCCCAGCCAGGGCGTGATGTTCCGCGACATCACCCCGCTGCTGCAAAACCCCAAAACCTTCCGCATGCTGATCGACATCTATGTTCATCGCTACATGCTGGAAGAAGTGGACCTGATTGCCGGTCTGGATGCCCGTGGCTTCATCATTGGCTCGGTACTGGCTTACGAGCTGAATGTCGGCTTCGTACCCATCCGCAAGAAAGGCAAGCTGCCTTTCACGACCGTGGCAGAAGAATACGAACTGGAATATGGCAACGCCACGGTGGAGATCCACACCGATGCCTGCAAAGCCGGCGACCGGGTGATTCTGATCGACGACCTCATCGCCACCGGCGGCACCATGATGGCCGGCTACAATCTGCTGAAAAAGCTGGGGGCAAATGTACTGGAAGCCGCCACCATCATCGAACTGCCCGAACTGGGTGGTGGCCAGCTGATTCGT
>Ga0187842_1001580_pt1 | contig 10490 bp, 9 predicted proteins | sample SpaLakP09_SKY_41_FD_134514 | JGI IMG/M metagenome (GOLD analysis project Ga0187842, IMG submission 134514) | Oligotrophic lake water microbial communities from Sparkling Lake, Wisconsin, USA - SP09_SKY_41 | ecosystem: Environmental > Aquatic > Freshwater > Lake | place: USA: Sparkling Lake... | reverse complement strand
GTCGAGGTCGATAGGCTTGCTCAGGTGGTCGTTCATGCCCGCCGCCAGCGACAATTCGCGGTCGCCCTGCATCGCATTGGCCGTCATCGCCAGGATCGGCAACTGGCGGCCGCGCGGATCGGCGCGGATGGCACGGGCGGCCTCGTAGCCGTCCATGTCGGGCATCTGGATGTCCATCAGCACGGCGTCGAACGGCGCCTGCGGTGCCAGCGCCAGCCGCACCGCCGCCGTGCCGCCATCGGCCGTCGTGACGAGGGCGCCGCGCCTTGACAGCAGCTCGCGCGCCACTTGCTGGTTCAGCGGATTGTCGTCTACCAGCAATAGGCGCAGCCCGGCCAGCGGCGTGGCAGGCGCAGCACTGTTGGACGGCGGCGGCGTCGCCACCTTGGGTTGGGTCGCTTCCTGAATCGCATCGATGAGCATCGGCGCGGTGACCGGTTTGACGAGAAAGCCGTGTGGCAGGATGCTGGCCCGCTGCATTCGCTCAGACAACTCGGCGCGTCCGCTCGCAGTGACCATGATTACCACCGGCAGCTCGTCGGCGCCACATTGATGGGCGATCCGGCCGGTGAGCTCCCAGCCGTCCATCCCGGGCATGCGCCAGTCGACCAGGATGACGTCGTAGCGCTGCGATTGCGCCAGCATGGCGAGCGCCTGCGGGCCATCGGCGGCGCAGTCGGCACGCCAGCCAAGTGCCTCGACCATGCCCGAGAGCACGTCGCGCGCGGCGCCATTGTCGTCAACGATCAGCACCCGCATGATCTCGCCCACGTGCTCGCACGGCAATGGCCGGCGCCGTGGCGGCGGCCCGTCTTGCGCCGCTTCCGGCAACGCCAGCTCGAAGCTGAATTTGCTGCCCAGACCCGGGCTGCTTGCGACAACGAGCTGACCTCCCATCAGCCGCACCAGCCGCTGGCTGATCGCCAGTCCCAGCCCGGTGCCGCCGAAGCGGCGCGTGGTCGATTCTTCGGCCTGGCTGAACTGGTCGAAGATGGTCGCCAGCTTGTCGGCGGCAATGCCGATGCCGGTGTCGCTGACGGCAAACTCGATCCGGCCGTCGCCGCCGTGGCGAATCGACAGGCGCACCTCGCCGCGGCCAGTAAATTTGATGGCGTTGCCGGCCAGGTTGATCAGCACCTGGCGCAGGCGCAGGGAGTCGCCGAAGAGGTGGCGCGGCACGGCGGGATCGATGCTCAGGATCAGTTCGATGTGCTTGTCGCCGACCAGCGCGCCGAGCATCGATGCCAGCTCGCTCGTCAGCGCTGCCACGCCGAAGCTGTGCTCATCCAGACGCAGTCCGTCTGCTTCGATGCGCGACAAGTCGAGGATGTCGTTAAGCAGGGCCAGCAGAGACCTGGCCGCTCCCAGTATTTTGCTTGTATAGTCGCGCTGGATCGGCGTCATGTCGGTGTACTCCAACAACTGCAACATGCCGATTACCGCATTCATCGGCGTGCGGATTTCGTGGCTCATGTTGGCCAGAAACTGGCTCTTGGCCCGGCTGGCCGCCTGCGCGGCGTCGCGCGCGACAATCAACTCTTGCTGGCGCGCCTTGTCGACCCCGATGTCCTTGGCCAGGCCGAGGTAGCCGATGACGGCGCCGGCGTCGTCGCGCACCGACGACATGGTCAGGTTGACGGTCAGCGCGCTGCCATCCTTGCGCCGATAGGTCCATTCGCGCGATTCCGAGCCGCCTTCCTTGATCGGCGCGACCACGGCGCTGTACAGGCTGGGCAGGGCGCCACAGCTGTCGCCCAGGCTGTCGGTGCGTGTCAGCAACTCGGCAGCTTCATGCAGCAGCTCTGGCGTTCGGACGCCGACCAGCTCGTCGGCCTGGTAGCCGAGCATCAGTTCGGCGCCGGGGCTGAACAGGGCAATGGTGCCGGCGGTGTCGGTCAGAATAATGGCAAAATCGCGCGCCGCATCGACCACGCTGCGCAACTGCGCCAGTGCCGCCGCCTGGCCAGCCTCGGCCTCGCGCAGGGCAGTGACGTCACTGATGAAAGCGTAAAACCCCTTGACGATGCCGTTGTCGATATCGGGGATGTAGGAAAACAGCGCCCGGCGCTGCGCGCCACCGTTGAGCTCGACAAGTGATTCGAACAGCGCCGTTTCGCCCCGCAGCACGGCGCGTACGCGCGGTTCATGCTGGGCAAAGCGACGGCGCCCGATCAGATCGACCATGCTCATGCCCTGCACCTGTTCCGGCGCCAAGCCGAGCCAGTCGTACGAGGCGCGGTTGGTGAAGCGGTTCACCAGGTCGGCATCCCAGTAGACCACCAGCGCCGGGTTGTGGTCGATCACCGCCTGGACGTCGGCGCGCGCGCGCGCCAGGTCGGCCATGCTGGCCTGGAGGGCCTGCTGCGCCGCCTCGCGCTGGACGATTTGCGCGCGCGTCAACGCCTGCGTGCGCTCGAGTTGATCGGTCATGTCGTTGAAGGCCGCCGCCAAAAAACCGAGTTCGTTGGTCAGCGGCAGCCGCACACGCGCCGCCATGTCTCCGGAAGAGACCGCTTCCATGCCGCTCTTCAGGATCTCGATTGGATGCAGCACGCGGCGCCGGATGGCGACGCTGCCAAAGGCGATCAGGCTGCCCAGCATCAGCACGTTGAGCAGCATCAGCGCCGACAGCAACTGCTGAGTGCTGCCGAGCTCCTCGCGGCTCAGGCGCGTCAATGCGAACGCATCATCCGCCATTTCCTGGGTCGCCAGAAACAACGCATCCATAATCGCCGGCGCTTGTTGCTCGTGGGCGGCGGCGCCTCTGATCAGCGGCGCGACCCCGGGAAGCGTCAACTTGGCGTACAGGCGTTGTATCACGTCGAGGTTGCTGTACTGGCTCGCCAGCAGCGCGCGCGTCGGCGCCGAGTCCGGTTGCAGTGCTGCCAGTGCCGTGCGGAAACTGCCGACGCGCGCGCGCCACTGAGCTGCGGACCGGTCTTCCTGATGCAGCGCCGTCTCCATGGCCAGGTAGCGAAAGTGGGCAGTCGCACGGGCAACCAACTCTGCCTTGCCGGCCTGCACCGCCGCCTTGCGGGCCAGCGCGCTGGCGTACAAGGTGAGCGCCAGGCACACGGCGATCGCGACGCTGGCGGCGAGGATGAACCAGTTGGTTTGGCGGTGCAAGGTCATGGCGTCTACCGGATCAGCTTGATGGCGGCCGGTTGCATCAGCGACAGCGGCCGCACATCGATCGCATCAAGATAGTTGGGGACCTTGCCTGCCGGAATCAGGCCACGTTTCATGGCCCAGCGGGTCTGGTCGTCGAGCGAAAGCAAGAGCGACTGGTCGAGCGAGAGCGCATAGTCGCTGGCGCGAAACGAGGCCGCCAGTTGCTGCGGCTGCAGCCCGATGGAGCGCGCGATCAGCGCCTGCGCGTCGGCCGGCCGATCATGAATGGTCGCCACCGCGTCCGCCAGCGCGGCCAGAGCGCGTCGGACCGATTCGGGATGGGCGTCGAGAAAGCGCTTTTTACCCACCAGCACGAAACGGTAGACAAACATGTCAGGCTCCATCATGACGGTGGCGTTGGGCCCGTGCTCGTCCTGGATCCGGCTCAGCAGCGGGTTCCAGGTGGTGAGCGCATCGACCTGGCCGCTGCGCAGCGCCTCGGCGAACTGGGCCGGATCGAGCGCGACGATCTTGATGGCCGTGTCGGGAATGGCGTGAATGGCGAGCAGCTTGTCGAGGAAGTACTGGGCGTTGGTACCTGTGGCGGTGCCCAGCGTCTTGCCAGCGAGGTCGCGCGGCGCGCCAATGCCGCGGTCGCGCCGGCCCAGCAGCGCCATTGTCTGGCGCGAGGCAAATACGGTCGCCACGACGGCGATGGGTTCTCCGCGAGCGCGGGCGAACATGAAAGGTACGTCGGCGACCAGCGCGAGGTCGGCCTTGTCATCGAGCACCGATTGCAAAGCTTGCTTGCCCAAGGTGAAAGGCTGCACCGTCACCGCCAGCTGCTGCCGGCTGAAATACCCTTTGTCGCGGGCGACGAACACGGTCCCGGTGCTCATCTGGGTCGGAATGGCGATGGTCAGCGCTGCGACAGTGGGAGCAACGCTGCGTTGCCACACAAACGAGCCAAAACCGATCGCAGCGCCCACCAACAGCAAGGGGACAGCAAGGCGGGATAGTGAGAGCATCTTCGTTCCTTGCAGAGTGGGCGTGGATTCTTGTTGGGAATTATACGGGGCGGCAGCGCGCGGGCAGCAGAAATTTTCCCAGTCCTTAAGTGGCGGCGATCGGGCGCTGTTCGACCAGGAAGCAGCCATCGAGCAGGCCCGCTTTGGAACGGCTCGATAGATAGCGAACCGACCATGCGGGCCGGCCCGCCAGCGCCACCGCCAGCGCCGCCGAGCTGGGCGCAGCGCCCGTCAGCGCCAGCTCCAGTGCTTGCCCGTGGGCGGCGCGCGCGCCCGGCTCGATCTGTGCAAGCCATGGGCCCTGGTCGAGTATGGCATGGTGGTCGCCCAGCAGGGCGGCGAAGCGCGCATTGCTGAACTTGCAACGGGCCGACAAGTCGAGGAAGGCCAGCGCCCGTCCGCTCAAGTCGGCGACAGTATGGGTGAAATGATCGTTTTCCTCGCGTGCGTGGGAGCCTGCTTCGGCGCGGTTGCGCGCCTTGATCAGCTCGGCCTCGAACAGGCTGCGTTCACGGGCTACGAACATAACCCAGGTGTAGCTCGCGCTGGCGCCCTCGCCACCGCCGCTGGCGTTGACCATCACCGGGATGCGGGTGGCGTCGCCCGCACGCAGGTGCAGGTAGATCTCGCGCACTGCGGCTTCCCGCAGCAGCATTGGCCACACGTGCGTCTGGAGAAAAATACGGCTCGCCGGTGGCAGCAGTTCGTCCATCAAGGCGCCCGGGCGAACCGGCGAAGCGGGGCCGAGGATGCGTATGAGTTCGGCATTCATTTGGATAATCTTGCCTTCCAGGTCGGTCTGCAGCACGGCGCAGGGAAGCTGGTCGTACAGGTTCATCGGTGCTGGCCAAGCAGGTCGGCCGGGGCCAGCGACAAATACCGGCGCATCGCCGCCACCACCAGTTGCGGATGGCTCATGTGGGCGCAATGGCCGCTGACCTCAAGCACTTCCAGCCGGCTGTTGGCAAGCCGGGCATGCAGGTAGTCGCCTACCGTCAGTGGCGCCAGCGCGTCGTGCCGATGCTGCAGGATCAGGGAAGGTACTGTCACCGCGGCAAGGTCGGCGCGGTTGTCGGCGAAGAACGTTGCACGCGCAAATGTCCGGGCGGCGAGCGGATCGGTCGAGCAAAAGCTCGCCGCCAGTTCCGCGCCGGTCGATTCGGCCTGTGCGGCGCCGGCTACTACCGGCGCCAGGTACTGCGCCCAACCGATATAGTTCTGCTCCATCATGTCGAGCAGGCCAGCGAGGTCTTCACGTTCGAAGCCGCCGAAGTAGTTGGGAGGGTCATTCAGGAAACATGGCGACGGACCGATCAGTATCATCCGCTCGAACAGGGACGGGCGCGCGATCGAGGCCAGCAAGCCGATGCTGCAGCTGACCGAGTGGCCGACAAGGCGCACCCCTTCGGTCAGGCCGAGCGCGTCGCAGACATCGAGCAGGTCCTGTACATAGCCGTCGAGATTGGCATAGCGCCGAGCATCGAACGGCGCGCCGGCGGCGCCGCTGCCAGTATAGTCGAACAGCACCTGACGGTACTGGCCAAACGCGCTGGTGATCCGGTGCCACATCGCCTGGTTGCAGCCGAAGCCGTGGGCATATATCATCGTCGGGCCGGAGTTGCCGATGACGGTGACACGATTGCATTCCAAGATGTTTTTCATAGGCGTCCTGTTGCACAAAAGTGCGCATGCGGAGGTAGGGGGCGCACCTTGTGTCGGTAAGGATTCGGTCTCGGGGCTGGGAGGCGCGGGACGCTGTCGATGCCACCCGGCGCCAAGAGACAACTCGACGAACGATTCTAACCCAAACACATTGGGAGATGGCAACTAGTTCGCGCGGGGTATATCCTTACATGTCGAGAGTGAGAAATTCGCAGGCAAAACTGCTCCATGCTGGAGAGGATCGCGTCAGCGGTTTTCGTCCGGAGGAAGGGCTTCGGCTCAGCGTTATTTATCTTGAGGTAAGCGCGTATCGCATCCTCACGCTGTCGGGGCCAGTGACGGGTCCCGCGACGCATCTGCTTTCCAGTCAATGTGGCAAACCAGCGTTCGACCTGATTGCGCCACGCCGCTAGTGTTGAGCGACGTGGCTTTGAACGCCGCTGCGCCAGTCGGACGGTTGGCAAAATCATCTACCGCGCCGACGGGGGCGGCATCGCCCCCGAGCTGCGGCGCATGGTCTTCCAGCCTTTCCAGGGCGGTTCGGGCCTGGGCATGTTCATCGTCCACAACCCGATCCGCGGCCCGCTGAAAGGCGAGATCCGTATCGACAGCGAGGTCGGCGCTGGTGTAGTCTTCACCATGAACCTGGCGGCGGTGTCACCAGTGAACAATTAAACCCACCCATGAAGGCGCGGCCTGTTCAATGAAAATCAAGCGTATCGCCATTGTTGGCGGAGGATCGGCCGGCTGGCTGGCAGCCAATCACCTGGGCGCGGCGCTGCATGCCGACCCCGAGATCGAGATCACCTTGATTGAATCGGAAGATGTCCCCATCATCGGCGTGGGCGAAGGCACGGTTCCCCTGATCCGCGAATCGCTGCAACAGTTCGGCATTTCCGAAGCCGATCTCATCGTGGACTGCGATACCACCTTCAAGCATGGCATCAAGTTCGTCGACTGGCTCAATCCGCGCAAGCATGGGCAGGGCAATTTCTACTACCACCCGTTTTCGCCGGCTTTTCCTGACGGCTACGACATCACGGCCTTCATGCTGGCCAACCGGGAGCGCCTGCGCTTTTCCGACGTGGGGCCCGGCATGCCGGCCTGCGAAGCGATGCGCTGCCCGAAAAAGATTTCCTCGCCACCCTACCAGGGCGAGATCGGCTATGCCTACCATGTGAACGCCCACAAGTTCGCCCAGCTGCTGGCGAAGAATGCCAGGGAGCATTTCGGGGTCAGGCATATGCTGGCGACCATCACCGGCGCCACCCGGCAGGAAGACGGCGGCGTCCAAGGGCTGGTCCTCAAGTCCGGCGACACCATCGCCTTCGACTTCTATGTCGATTGCAGCGGCTTCGCCGCGGTGCTGGCCGGCGGCGTGCTGGAGGTGCCCTTCGTCGACAAGTCGCACCAGCTGCTCACCGACACGGCCATGGTGCAGCAAGTGCCCACCGCCGAACAGGACCCGATTGCGCCCTACACCAAGGCGACGGCCCATGCCGCCGGCTGGATCTGGGATATCCCGGTCACCAACCGGCGCGGCACGGGCTTTGTGTATTCCAGCGCCCACATGAGCGAAGACGCGGCGGTGGACAGCTTCGCCAGCTACCTCGGCATCAACGCCAGTGCTTTCGCGCCGCGCAAGATTCCCATGAAAATCGGCTACCGGAAAGACTTCTGGGCGAAGAACTGCGTCTCGCTGGGACTGGCCCAAGGCTTTGTCGAACCGCTGGAAGCGACCTCGATCTTCCTGACCGATATATCCGCCAAGCTGTTCGCCACCAACTTTCCGCGGTTCACCTCGGACATCGACGTGGTGAAAGACCATTGCAACGAGGTTGTCGCCTACTGGTGGGAACGCACGATCGACTTCATCCAGCTGCATTACCATATTTCGGACCGCGACGATTCGGCCTTCTGGCTGGACAACGCGAACGCGGCGCCGCTGTCGGCCATCCTGAAGGATCGCCTGGCGCGCTGGAAGCTGGCCTCGCCCAAGCGCACCGACTTCTTCAGCAATTTCGACCTGTTCGACGCGACCAGCTATTCCCACATCCTGTACGGCATGAAGTACAACACGCGGCAGGCGCTGCTGACGGCGGAGCAGGCCGACGAAAGCAGGGCGCAGCTGGGCATGGTCCGCCAGCGCGCCGAGCAATTGCTGGCCGAACTACCGGGGCACCGCGAGTGGCTGGACAAGTTGAATGATGCCATGCGGAACATGCGGCGCTAGCGCGGACGGTGTGAGCCAGCGTACCGACGCGCGCTCCACGGTGGGCTAGGCTTCCCGGATCATTCATCACCATCCAGGGAGTGCACCATGCTGAACGACAATGACGCAATCGCCATGATTGCCGTAAAGGACCTGGGCGCCGCGGCGGCGTTCTATGAAGGCACGCTGGGCTTGTCCCGGGTGTCGACCGAAGGCGAGGAAGCCATCACCTATCGCAGCGGGGGCTCCAGGCTCAATGTGTACCGCTCGCAATTTGCCGGCACCAACAAGGCTACTGCGGCGGCCTGGAATGTAGGCCCGGAAATCGGCGCCATCGCGGCCAGCCTGAAAGCCAGGGGCGTGCGCTTCGAACACTACGACATGCCCGGCATGACCCGGGACGGCGATCTCCACCGCTGCGGCACTATGCAGGTCGCCTGGTTCAAAGACCCCGACGGCAATATCCTCAGCATCATGAACGGCTAGGAGGCCGGCATGAACTTACGCACAATGAACATGCTGGCGGCCGCCGCCGGTGTCGCGTGTTCCGCGTTCGCCATGGCCAGTGGGGACCAGCAAGTCGCGCTGATGGATGCCAACCGCGACGGCAAGGTATCGGCCGCCGAGCATGCCGCCGGCGCGCGCGATGTTCAGCCAGATGGATGCCAACCAGGATGGCAGCGTCACCGCCGCGGAAATGACCGCCGCGCACAAGGCTGTCACGGGCAAGGACGCAAAAAAGTCCGATATGTCCGCGCAGGATAAAATCAAGGTGGTCGACATGGATGGCGACGGCAAGCTCACGGCGGCAGAGCACGCAAGCGGATCGGCGTCCATGTTCACCAGAATGGATGCCGACCTCGATGGCTTCCTGAGCAAGCAGGAGCTGGCGGCAGGTCACGCCGGCATGATGAAGAAATAGCGGTGCAATGGAAAGGGCAGCATATGGTGTGTCTGAAGCGCGCAGTCGCGATATTGATTGTTTTCCTGGGCATGGGGACAGGCCTTGCCTCGGCCGCGCCGCAGATCGGCGTGCAGCTGTGGTCCGTGAAAGATGAAGTCAAACAGGATTTCGAGGGCACGCTCGCCAAGCTGTCCGGGATGGGTTTCCAGGGTGTAGAATTCGCCGGCGACTTCGGCCGCTACGCCGGCGACGCGGCCGGCTTGCGCGCCTTCATGCACAAGACCGGCCTGCAGTGCGCCGGCGCCCACCTGCATTTCGAGGCGCTGAACGCGGCCAATATCGGCGCGACGACCAGCTTCTACAAAACGCTGGGCTGCGCCAACCTGATCATCGCCATGGACCGCCGCGCCTTTACCCGCGACGGCGCCGCCGTGGTGGCGCGCGAGCTGTCGGCATTGTCGGCACAGCTGGCGCCCATGGGCATGAAGATCGGCTACCACAATCACGCCGAAGAGATGGCCGGGCCGGACGGCCGGACGCCGTGGGACCTGATCGCCGCCGGCACGCCCGCCGCCACGATCCTGCAGCAGGACGCCGGCTGGACCACCTTCGCCGGCAAGGATCCCGCGGCCCTGGTCAGGCGCTATCCCGGGCGCACGCTCAGCACCCATGTCAAGGCGAAGTTCCTGAAGGGCACCAGCGGCATCAGCATCATCGGCCAGGACAAGACCGACTGGGCGGCCGTCTTCGCGGCGGCGCGCAGCGTGGGCGGCACCGAATGGCTGATCCTCGAACAGGAAGACTATCCGAACGGCATGGGACAGCTGGAAGCGGTGGCGGCGTCCCTGCGCGGACTCAAGGCCGTGCTGGCGCAGATGCCGCCCTGATGGACAGGGCAGGGAAGTGTGCGTAGACTGTTGATGTTGTCAAAAAATTAAACATCAAAGGCTTGCATGCACTTCTTCCGCCACTTTCTCCCCCTCACCCTCCTGCTGGCACTGTCGCTGCCGGCGCAAGCCGCGATCCCGGGCGCCGGCGACCTGGCGCCCGATGTCCTCGGCAAGACGCTCGACGGCAAGGCGGTCAAGGTCAGCGACCATGCGGGCAAGGTGGTAGTGGTGTCGTTCTGGGCCACCTGGTGCGCGTACTGCCTGAAAGAATTGCCGATCCTCGAGGGTGTGCAAAAACTCGGGGGAGCCGCCAACGTCCAGGTGATCGCCGTGAACACGGAGGAGCGCGACATGTTCCGCCATGTGTCGCGCGAACTGAAAAAAATGACGCTCAAGCTGGCCTACGATCCGGACAAGGCCGGTGCGCAAGGCTATGGCGTCAAGGGCATTCCGCACCTGGTGATCATCGGGCGCGACGGCAAGATCGTGGAAGTCTACCGCGGCTACAGCGAGGATAGCCTGGACGGCATCATAGCCAGCATCAACCTGGCGATCGCCACGCCGGCGCCGGCGCCGGCCAACTGATTCATTGCAGCTGCTTGTGCAGGGCCAGGGCTTCCTGGGCTTGCGCGAATTGCAGGTTGCCTGCCACCAGCACGTCGAGTTCCTTGCGCGCGCCCTGC
>Ga0187842_1001578_pt1 | contig 10500 bp, 8 predicted proteins | sample SpaLakP09_SKY_41_FD_134514 | JGI IMG/M metagenome (GOLD analysis project Ga0187842, IMG submission 134514) | Oligotrophic lake water microbial communities from Sparkling Lake, Wisconsin, USA - SP09_SKY_41 | ecosystem: Environmental > Aquatic > Freshwater > Lake | place: USA: Sparkling Lake... | reverse complement strand
CCAGCGACAGCCAGCCACAACGCCGCACCACCAGCACCAGCCCTGAACGCGAGCCCGCTCCAATGGCCCGTGCGCCATATACCTCGGCCGCCACGGCAAATCCATCCAGCAGGCTGACGCACACCATGAAGGCCTGCAGCAACAGCTGATTGGCCGCCAGCGTCAGCGTCCCCAGCTGCGCCCCGCTGCGCGTCATCAGGGCAAATGACACCGTCAGCAGCAAGGTCCGCACCATGATGTCCAGGTTGGCAGCAAACAGCTGCCACCACGGCGCCATGCCCCCCAGGCGGTGCCAGGCGGCACGCCACTGCGGCCACGGCACCTGCCTCAGCATCACCCACCCCGCCAGCAGGCTGGCGGCGGCTTCACTGATGGCGGTCGCCCAGCCGGCACCGGACACGCCCCAGCCCAGCCCGGATACAAAGCTGATGGCCAGCGCCGCATTCAGGACATTCATCAGCACTTGCAGCAGCATGACCTGGCGGGAATGCCCCAGCCCCAGCAGCCAGGCAAACTGGGCATAAGCCAGCAAGGTAAACGGGGCCGACCAGATACGGGCATCAAAATACTGCCGGGCCAGCCCGGCCACCTCGGCCGGCGGCGCCAGCAGGTGCAAGGCCAGCCAGGCAATCGGCTGCTGCAGCAACAGCAAGCCGATGCCACCCAGCAAGGCCGCCAGCATGGGCCGCAAGCCGGCCAGCACCACGGCTTCCCGCCCCTGCCCGCCGGCAGCCTGGGCCACCAGCCCGGTGGTGGTAAAGCGCAAAAAGCTGAAGCACCAGTACACCACATTGAAAATACTGCCACCCACCGCCACCGCCGCCAGCGCCACCGGATTACCCAGCCGTGCCAGCACGGCGGTATCCACCAGCCCCATCAAGGGCGTGGCCAGTGCCGCCAGCATCACCGGTATGGCAAAGGCGATCAGGTATCGTGCAGAAGGGGCAAGAGGGGAAGCGGCAGTATCAGACATGGACAAGGCGGACAGACAGGAAAACAGCATGGTAACAGAGCCGCGCCCCGCTGGCGGCAGGCACGGCCGGCTGGGCGAAAAAGCAAAAAGCACCCGCGCGGGGTGCTTTTCATCAATCGCGTGCTGCGGCAGGCTCAGGCCTTTTTCACGAACTCCGACTTCAGGCTCATGGCACCGATGCCGTCGATCTTGCAATCGATATCATGGTCGCCGTCCACTAGGCGGATATTCTTGACCTTGGTCCCCACCTTGACCACCAGCGACGAGCCCTTGACCTTGAGATCCTTGATCACCGTCACCGTGTCGCCATCCTGCAGCAGGTTGCCATTGGAATCACGCACTTCGCGCCCTTGCTCCTCACCAGCGGCATCGGACTGGGCCGACCACTCGTGGGCACATTCCGGGCAAACCAGCATGGCACCGTCTTCGTAGGTGAATTGGGAACCGCACTGGGGACAATTGGGCAAACCGCTCATGCTATACCTTGCTCGCTAACAGAAAAATCAAACCCATCGACCGCAGCCGATGGCGCAAAGGCGGTATTGTACGCCAGCACGCCGGCAAGATCACCCACTGCGCTCATGGTCTGGCCACTACCAGCCTAGCGCGGCTTCTGCCGGCTGAACGCCCACCAACCGGCCAGAAAGGTAAAACTGGCAACCAGCAGCACCAGCACCCAGAAGCCATGCGGATGATTGGCCAGCGGCACACCGCCTACATTCATGCCGAAAAAACCGGCCACGATATTGATGGGCAGTGCCAGCACCGTCACCATCGTCAGGGTGAACAAGGTGCGGTTGGTCTGCTCGTTCAGCTTGGCGGCCAGCTCTTCCTGCAGCAGCTTGATGCGTTCCACCAGGGAGGCCAGGTCGTTCAGTACCAGCGAAAACTCCTCGGTCGATTCGCGCAGGGCCTGCACGTCGTGCTCGGCCAGCCAGACGGGCGGACGGTTCAGCAGACGGAACAAGGCGCCGGGTTCTGGCGCCAGCAATCGCTGCATGCGCACCAGGGTGCGGCGCATGCCGGACAGCTCGGCACGGTGATCCTGCAAATGCTCGGCCAGAAAACGATCTTCGATGTGGTCCACCTTGCGCGCAGACTCGCGCACGATGCCGGCCATCACATCAGCCTGATCCTGCATCAGATGAAACAGCAAGGAGCGGGCCGAGAGAAATACTTCACCGCTTTTCACCGCCGCCCGCAGCCTGTCCACCGAACGCAAGGGGCGCACGCGCGCGGTGACCAGCAAGCGCGAACCGGCAGCCACCCACAGTGTGGCGACATCGGAGGTCACTACACCAAAACCCAGTGCCACATCATTGATTACCGCCAGCAACATGCCACCCGAGGGTTCGATGCGGGTGGAGCTGCTGCCCGCATGCAGCAGTTCAAAGAAATCATCCGGCAGCGGCATCTTTGCCCGGAGCCAGCGCTCGCAAGCCGCATGCGCCAGATTGAAATGCAGCCAGACAAAACCATCATCTGGCGTTGGCTGCTGCAAAAAGCGTACTGCCTCTTCCGATGCAATGGGCTGACCCGCCTGCCCGGGCAGAAAGAGAAAGCCACTGATCAGTCCGACCTGATCCGCACCATACATTCCCTCGGCAATCGATACGCTCATGCAATACACCTTCCCGCAATACTGCCAGCCCAGCACTGGCCGGCATCAGCAAACACGTTTAATTAGCGCAGGATAACACTCCGCTTGGGCCCACTTTACCCGAGGCAGATGACAATTTTGACCTGGCGCGGGCAGAAAAATACCAGCGTACTCAGCCACTGAGTAGGCGGCTGATACGGCCCATCAGTGCTCAAGAAAATTCTCGACAAACAAGAAGAAACAAGAGCAATTTTATTAGGAAGACATCCCTTATTTGCCGCGATGGGAGTTCATAGACTGGCTCGTGTCCTCTTGTGGACACCACCAACCCACCCAAGTCTTTTACTCAGGAAAACCATCATGAAACTGATTGCATGGACTGTAGCTGGAGTACTGCTGGCCGGTCCCGCCCTTGCCAACAAACTGCACCAGCAATCCCCGACTGCCAGTGAAGTAAAAGCCTGGAAAGAAGATCAAGACAAGATCAAAAAGCAAGACGCACACAAAAAACAGCAGCACAAGAAAAAGTCGGCATCGGGCGCCAAGCACCAGGTGAAGGAAACCGTAGGCGGACACGAACACAACAAGTAAGCCCCTGTCAGCATCCGCCTGGCGGGTGCTGACTCTTCCCCGCCGGTCACCACCCGCCCCCTCATTCACGTCCCCATTTTCATATTTGATCAAATAATTTGGCAAGCGCGGCTTGCCTGCGCTAGAATCAGCTGGCATGTGCAAAATATTAAACGAAAAGTTTAACGAAATGCCACAAACCAGCTACCCCGAATCCTACTACGCCGCCTCTGCCAATCCGGTGCCTGCGCGCCCGGCCCTGCAAGGCGAAATCGAAACCGACGTCTGCATTATCGGTGCCGGCTACACCGGCCTGTCCACTGCACTCTTCCTGCTGGAAAATGGCTTCAAGGTCACCGTGCTGGAGGCCGCCAGGGTTGGCTTTGGCGCATCCGGTCGCAATGGTGGCCAGATCGTCAACAGCTACAGCCGCGACATCGATGTGATCGAACGCACCGTGGGCAGCAAGCAAGCCAAACTGCTGGGTGACATGGCCTTCGAAGGTGGCCACATCATCCGCGAGCGGGTAGCCCGCTACGGCATCGACTGTGCCCTGAAAGACGGCGGCGTGTTTGCCGCACTGAGCGAAAAGCAGATGGGCCATCTGCGATCACAAAAAGCCTTGTGGGAGCGTTATGGCCACCGCCAGTTGCAAATGCTGGGCAAGGATGACATGCGCGGCATCGTGGCTACCGACAGCTATGTGGGCGGCATGCTGGACATGAGCGGCGGTCACATCCATCCGCTGAACCTGGCACTGGGCGAAGCCGCTGCGGTGGAGTCGCTGGGCGGCGTGATTTACGAGCAATCGCCGGCACTGAGCATCGAACGAGGCCAGCAACCCGTGGTAACCACGCCGCAAGGTCGGGTCAAGGCGAAATTCCTGGTAGTGGCCGGCAATGCCTACCTGGGCAACTTGCTGCCGGAACTGGCTGCCAAATCCATGCCTTGCGGCACCCAGGTGATCACCACCGAGCCGCTGGGCGACGAACTGGCTGCCAGCCTGCTACCGCAAGACTATTGCGTGGAAGACTGCAATTACCTGCTCGACTACTACCGCCTGAGCCAGGACAAGCGGCTGATTTTCGGCGGTGGCGTGGTGTACGGCGCACGTGACCCGGCCAATATCGAGGCCATCATCCGCCCGAAAATGCTGAAGGTCTTCCCGCAACTGGCCAAGGTAAAGATCGATTACGCCTGGACCGGCAACTTCCTGCTGACACTGTCGCGCTTGCCGCAGGTGGGCCGCATTGGCGACAACATCTATTACTCGCAGGGCTGCAGCGGCCATGGCGTCACCTACACCCATCTGGCGGGCAAGATCATGGCCGAGGCACTGCGCGGCCAGGCCGAGCGCTTCGACGCCTTTGCCACCTTGCCGCACTACCCCTTCCCGGGTGGCGAACTGATGCGTGTGCCCTTCACCGCCATGGGTGCCTGGTATTATTCGCTGCGCGACAAACTGGGCATCTGAGTTTCCATGCGGTCAGCCACCTGCCGACCACACATCGCCTGACAGCAAGGGCCGGCCTCACCCCCGGCCCTTTTCTCATCTTGCCACCCCTGCTCCTCTTTAACTGACCAAATAGCGCCGATCCGGCCGCCACCCTTACGCCTCTTTACCTTGTTTGCAAAAACCAACATTTTTTGACCTGTCCTGCACATCCTGCCCAAGGTTCTGTCGGGGATAATCGTGACCACAGCCATGAGTCCGTCATAGCGTCACCCACAAGGCAAGCATAGACAAGATGAGCAGCGCATCGATCACCACCTCGGCAGGTCCGCTCGACGTACAGAACATTGTCAGTCAGTTGATGACGGTGGAAAAACAGCCACTTGCCACCAGCCAGAGCAAACTGAGCAGTTTCAACAGCAAGCTCAGCGACATCGGCCAGGTCAGCTCTGCCATTTCCGGCCTGCAAACCGCCGTGAGCGGCCTATCCTCCGGTGCCTTCCTGCACACCATCAAGACCAGCAGCTCGGATGCCACCGTCGCCACGGTAGAGAGCAATGGCAGTGGCGCTGCCGGCAACTACCTGCTGGATGTGCAAGAACTGGCCAAGCCGCGCCAGCTGGTATTCGACACCACCGCAGACGGGCAGGCCATCACCAGCACCAGCAGTGCGCTGGCTGACGTGCCGGACTCGCTCACCTTCGAGGTAGGCGGCAGCAGCACAACCGTGCAGCTACGCGATGCAGCCAGTACCGCAGTGTCGGACAGCACCGGCACCACCGGTACGGCAACAGCCGTGAGCACGCCGGCCAGCGTCAGCCTGCAGAACATCGCCGACAAGATCAATGGTGCCAATGCCAGCGTCAACGCCTCCATCGTGCAATACAAGGGGAGCTATTCGCTGGTGATTGCGTCAGCACAATCCGGTTCGGACAATGCCTTCAGCGTAACGGCAGGCGGCAGCGACAGCAGCCTGGAGAGCAGCAGCACCAATACGCTGGCAGGCCTGCAACAAAGCGATACCGCCATCAGCGAATCCAACGATGCCAGCGACGCCGCGCTCACTGTCAACGGCGTGTATGTTTCTTCCAGCAGCAATACCGTTAGCGATGTGATCAGCGGAGCCAGCATCAGCCTGCAAAAAACGGGCGAAGCCACGATCAGCCTGGCACAAGACAGCAGCAGCATTGCCAGCAAACTGCAGGGGTTTGTCGACGCCTACAATAAGGTACAAGGTGCAATCAATACCGCATCGGCCGGCAGCATGAAGGGCGATGGCGCACTCAACTCCATCCGCAACCAGCTCAGTGCCGTACTGCAAACGCCGGTCAGCGGTGCCGACCCGCTCACTTCCTATGCCTATTTATCCCAGGTGGGCATTGCCATCCAGAAAGACGGCACCCTGTCACTGGACCAGACCGCCTTCAACAAAGCGCTGAGCAGTCAGCCCGCTGCGGTAGCCAATCTGTTCGGCAACAGCAGCAATAGCGGCTTTGCCGACCGCTTCAACACCACCATCAACAATCTGCTGGGCCCTGCGGGAATCATCATGACCAAGCAACATGACCTGAACCAGAATGTGACGGATGAAACCAACCACCAGTCACAATTGCAAACCAAGATGAGTGACAAGCAAGCCAATTATCTGCACCAATACACCACGCTGAACGCCACGCTGTCCAAGATGCAGCAATCCACCAGCAATCTGGCGGGATTGATGGCCGGAGTGGGCTCGACAGGCTCCGCAGGCTAAGCTCCACCGCCAATAGGCTGCGCTACCGACTAGCGTGGACAGAGGCCGGTCGACCTGTTTGCAGCAGCGCAGCTTGACAATGTGTGACTGCCTTAACAGTTAGCAACATCTTTTTACCCTGTTTTGCCATCAAGTTCGCCGCATTCTCAGCCGATAATGCAGAAAGAAACATAATGGCAAGCTTGGCTCACCGCCAGCAGCAGGGAGATTCACATGAGCACCGCATCCATATCGACATCGACAGGACCTCTCGATGTACAGTCGCTTGTCAGTCAGCTGATGAGCGTGGAGCAACAACCGCTGACAGATAGTCAGAATCTGGTTAGCTCCTACAATAGCGAACTGAGTGATATGGGCCAGATCAGCTCGGCACTGTCTGCCCTGCAGACCTCGGTCAGCAGCCTGTCTTCCGGTGCATTCTTGCAGTCGTTCACCGCAACGACATCCGACAGCACCATCGCCAATGTTTCCACCAGTACCGGCGGCATTGCCGGCAATTACCAGTTGAGCGTCAGCAAACTCGCGCAGTCACGCCAGCTGGTATTTGACCAAAACAGCAGTGGCCAGCCAATCACCAGCGCCACCACCGCGCTGAGCGGCGCTCCCTCGTCGCTGACTTTCAGCGTCGCCGGCACCGCCACCACCGTCAACCTGAACAATGGCGGTAGCGGCGGTGAAAGCCTGCAAAACATTTCCGACGCCATCAACTCCGCCAATGCCGGCGTCAATGCCTCGGTGGTGCAATACAATGGTAACTACTCGCTGGTCATTGCCTCCAGCAACTCGGGTACTGCCAATGCCTTCAGTGTGACGGCAGGCGGCACTGACAGCGGCAACACCAGCGGCAACACCCTGGCCGGACTGCAGCAAAGCAGCACTGCCACCACCGAATCCTACGCTGCCGGCGACGCAGACCTGACCGTCAATGGCGTCAATGTCTCCTCCAGCAGCAACACCCTGACTGGCGTCATCAATGGCGCATCCGTCAATCTGGAGAAAACCGGCCAGGTGACCATTGGCATGGCACAGAACACCTCGGGCATTGCCAGCAGCCTGCAGGGCTTTGTCGATGCCTACAACAAGGTGGTCTCTACGGTAAACAGTGCCGAAAGTGGCGACATGAAGGGCGATGACTCGCTGCTGTCCATTCAGGACCAGCTCACCTCGGTCTTGCAAACACAGGTTCCCGGCGTCAATGCCGAAACCTCGTTTGCCTATCTGTCGCAAGTAGGGATCTCCCTGCAAAAGGACGGCACACTAGCCCTGGACCAAACTGCCTTCAACTCGGCACTGGCCAGCAACCCCAGCGCCGTGGCCAATCTGTTCGGTAATAGTAGCAGCACGGGCTTTGCCGACCGTTTCAACTCCACCATCAACGATTTGCTGGGGCCATCGGGAATTGTCGTGACCAAACAAAATGACCTGAATCAGAACATTACCGATGAAACCAACCATCAAACCGAGATTCAGACCAACCTGACAGCACTGCAAGCCTCCTACACGCAGCAGTACACCACCTTGAATGCCACGCTGTCACAAATGGAACAATCCACCAGCAATCTGGCAGGCCTGCTCGCCTGATCCGGCAGACCATGAAAAACGCCGCCCGGAACAATCCGTGGCGGCGTTTTTCATGCCTGCCCAGCAGGGGGCAATCAAACGGTGTGCCGTTAAGCAGCAAACCGCGCTAACCCAGATCCAGCGCAGTACCATTGATGGCATTGGCCAGCGCCAGGCCACCCAGTACCAGGAAAATGATGGATGCAATGATGTGTACCGCCTTGGTGGGCAGGCGGTCGGCAAAGCGGCTACCCAGGTAGATGACCGGTACGTTGGCCAGCATCATGCCCAGCGTGGTGCCGGCCACCACCGGCAGGAAATCATGAAAGCGGGCCGCCAGCGCAATGGTGACCACTTGGGTCTTGTCGCCCATCTCTGCCAGGAAAAACGCGAATACCGTGGTGGCAAACACGCCCATCTGCCGCTTGGGCATGACGATTTCACCTTCGTCCAGCTTGTCGGGAATCAGTATCCAGCCGGCCATCAGCGCAAACGACGCCACCACGGCCCAGTTGAGGATATTGGGACTGAGCGCGGTCGACAGCCAGGCACCAATACCACCGGCACCTGCATGATTGACCAACGTGGCCAGCAAGATACCGAGAATGATGGGAACAGGCTTGCGATAGCGTGCAGCCAGAATCAGGGAAAGCAGTTGGGTTTTGTCGCCGATTTCGGCCAGGGCCACCACGCCGGTGGATACCAGAAAGGACTGCATCGAGAATTCTCCATGGCCGGGACGCGAAAACGAGTGACCGCAATGCGTCCCGGCCATGCAGAGCATTACGGTCAAAAGTCTCGCCAAGTCTCGGACCACGTGTGCCATGCCGGAACCGGCAAGTCTGTTGACACACGTCCCTCTCACGCTCGGAGGGCGGCTACTCCCTAATGACGGATGGCATTGTAAAGCAGCCATGCCATTTGGCAAGCCCCTTGGCCTGATTTTCGCCATGCACCGGGCCATGCAGCTGCCCGGCCATGGCCACAGGGTTTAGCGCGCCGCCCAGGCGTTGAAACGCTGCTCCAGGTTTTCGCCATGATCCACCCAGAAACTGCTGTCAATGGCCACGCCCTGCTTCAGGTTTTGCGGTGCGGTGGGCAGGTTGGCCAGGATAGCCTTGTCGATCAGCGCCGAGGCCTTGCGGTGGCTTACCCCGTAGCTGATCCCCTTAACGTATTCCGCCTGTGCGCCAGGCTGGCTGACAAAGGCCAGGAATTTGTAGGCGGCATCCAGATTGGCGCTACCCTTGGGGATGGTCCAGTAGTCGTAGTCATAGATATTGCCGTTCCACACCATTTGCAGCTGTTTGCCGCCTTCTTTCTGTGCCGCGCTGATGCGCCCGTTATAGGCGGAGCTCATCACCACATCGCCTGCCGCCAGATACTGTGCCGGCTGGGCGCCGGCTTCCCACCACTGGATGTAGGGCTTGAGCTGGTCCAGCTTGGCAAAGGCGCGGTTCAGCCCAGCCGGGGTATTGAGCAGCTTGTACACATCATGTGGTGCTACGCCGTCCGCCATCAGCGCGATTTCCAGTGTGTACTTGGCCCCTTTGCGCAGCGCACGCTTGCCGGGATATTTCTTCACATCCCAGAAATCAGCCCAGGAACGCGGCGCGGTCTTCAGCTTGTCGGCGTTGTAGGCAAGCACCGTACTCCAGGCATAGGCCGCCATGCCACAGGGCTGGGCCGCACCGGGCAGCAGCTCGGCCGGCTTGATGATGCGGCGATAGTCCAGTTTCTCGAACATGCCTTCGTCGCAACCGCGCATCAGGTCGGGCGACTCCACATCCAGCACGTCCCAGCTCACCCGCTTGCTGTCGACCATGGCCCGCACCCGGGCCATTTCACCGTTGTAGTCTCCGCTTACCACCTTGATGCCGCTGCTAGCGGCAAAGGGCTGGTAATAGGCTTTCTGCTGGGCATCCTTGTTGGCCCCGCCAAACGACACTACGGTCAGCTCGGCCGCCGACAGCACCGGGGCCAATAGCAATCCGGCATACAGGAAAACACTTGGAAAACGCATGGATGAAGGCATGACTATCCCCTTGAAGTTGCACAGCCAGGTGGGCGGCTGTGTGACTTACTCTAGGGACAAGTCCGGGAATAGGTAAAATAGCTTTACCCTGTCAACTGCATCGCTTTTTACGATGCAAGAAAGCGGCGTGGCCTGGCTCAGCCCAGTCGGCTGATGCTGCGTTCGCACAGGGTGACAAAAGCCTCGGCGCGCCGGGTCAGGCGCAACTCCTGCGGCCAGGCCAGCACGATATTCAAGGCTGGCACCTCCTCCACGATGGGCAGGCACACCAGTTGATCACCGGCATAGCTCTGTGGCGTCTGCGGCCGCAGGTTCAGCAAGGCATAGCCATTACCGGCAGCCACCAGCCCGCGTACCAGTTCGAAATTGACGGTTTTGTGGCGCACCCGCGCCTCCAGCCCCTGCAGGCGGAACACCGACAGGAAATACTCGCGGCTATGTGGCAGGTCGAGCAACACCATGGGCAAGGGGGCGAGATCCTGCAGCGACACCGCTGCCTGCCCGGCCAGCGGGTGGGCGGCCGGCAGCAGCACATAAGGCAGCACGGTTTGCAATG
>Ga0187842_1001575_pt1 | contig 10502 bp, 9 predicted proteins | sample SpaLakP09_SKY_41_FD_134514 | JGI IMG/M metagenome (GOLD analysis project Ga0187842, IMG submission 134514) | Oligotrophic lake water microbial communities from Sparkling Lake, Wisconsin, USA - SP09_SKY_41 | ecosystem: Environmental > Aquatic > Freshwater > Lake | place: USA: Sparkling Lake... | reverse complement strand
GTTACCAGTTTCGATGATGTGGAGCCAGCCCTCGGCAACAACGCTGATCTGGAAGCCCTGACGACGGCGCTGCGCAGTGCCGGCATCAGCCTGTGTTCGGACTTTATCCTCAATCACGTGGCTGATGACCACGTGTGGGCGCAGGCCGCCAAGGCGGGCGATGCCACGGCACGGGCCAAGTTTCATATCTTCCCGGACCGTGCCCTGCCGGACCAGTACGAAGCCACGCTGGGACAGGTGTTCCCGCAGGTGGCGCCGGGTAATTTCAGCCATGTGGCTGCAGCCGGCGGCTGGGTCTGGACCACTTTCTATCCCTACCAGTGGGATCTGAATTACGCCAATCCGGCAGTGTTCGCGGAAATGGCACAAGCCCTGCTACGGCTGGCCAATCGCGGGGTGGAAGTGTTCCGTCTCGATTCCACGGCTTTCCTGTGGAAGCGGATTGGCACCAACAGCATGAACCAGCCGGAAGCACACCAGTTGCTGCAGGCATTGCGTGCCATCGTTGATATCGTTGCGCCGGGTGTGCTGCTGAAAGCCGAAGCCATCGTACCGACGCGTGAGCTGCCGGCCTATCTCGGTAGCGCTAACGCGGCCGAATGCCATATTGCCTATCACAGCAGTCTGATGGCAGCTGGCTGGGTAGGTCTGGCCGAACAGAATACCGAGGTACTGCGTGGCGTGATCGGGAATACCCCCCCACTACCACCCGCAACGACATGGCTGAGCTATGTGCGCTGCCACGATGACATCGGCTGGAATGTGCTGCGTGCCGAGGCGGGCAGCGACAGTGCCGCAAGGCTGGCACTGGTGGCGCGCTTCTTCAGCGGCGCCGAAGGCAGTTATGCCCGTGGTGCAGCATTCCAGAGCAGCGACCCGAACGCGGCCCATGGCAGCAACGGCATGGCGGCCGCGCTGACGGGACTGCAGTCGGCGCAGACCGGGCAGGAAGCCGAACTGGCCATGCGCCGCATGCTGCTGCTGCATGGTTTGGCGCTGAGCTTCGGCGCCTTGCCGGTGCTGTACATGGGCGACGAACTGGCGATGGAGAACGACGAGAGTTATCTGCAGCGCCCGCAGCACGCAATGGATAGCCGCTGGTTGCAGCGGCCCCGCTTCGACCGTCAGCGCTGGCTGCAACGGCATGATATGGCAACGCCCGCCGGGCGCATGTATCAGGGCTTGACGGCTTTGATCAAGGTGCGCCAGGCCCATGCTGCGCTGGCGGCGCACGCCCCCCGTACACTGCTCGATGATGCTCCGGCCGCCGTGCTGGCGCTGGCGCGCGGCGAACAGTTCCGCGCTCTGCTGAACTTCAGCGCCGAAGCGCAGCACTATACTCTGGCAGGGAGCTGGACGGACTGTATCAGTGGCGCCATACTGGGCGGCACCATCACGCTGGCGCCCTATGCGCTGCACTGGCTGGAACGCGGAGACTGATAAACATGAGCCAACAAACTATCGCCGTGTTCGGCGAAGCACTGGTCGACGACTTTCTTACCGAGCAGGTGGTCGGCGGTGCGCCGTTCAACGTGGCGCGTAATCTGGCCGCCTTCGGTGCTGCCACGTTGATGATTACCCGGGTGGGGCAGGACCAGAACGGCGTGCTGTTGCGTAACGAGTTTTCGCGTTTCGGCATGAGTGAAGCGGGTCTGCAAAGCGATCCGGTGGCGCCGACCGGTAGGGTAGTGGTGGAGCGCGGCGAAGGCAGCCACCGCTTCATCATCCTGCCGGATCAGGCCTACGATTACGTCGAAGCCTCGGCCGCGCTGACGGCACTCAAGCAGGCCGCGCCCGCCACTATCTATTTCGGTACGATGGCGCAGCGCCATCCCTGCTCGCGCGGCACCCTGCGCGCGCTGCTGGAGACCACGCCGGCACAGCGCTATCTGGACCTGAATGTGCGCGAAGGGCAGGTGACGGAACGCTGTGCGTTCGAGTCGCTGCATCTGGCCGATGTGCTGAAAGTGAACGAGGACGAACTGAAGGATCTGTTCCGCTGGTACACCCACACCCAGCCCGGTACCAGCGTCATGGATAGCCGGGAAATGATCGATGCCTGTTTCAACCTGATGCGTACGTTCCGCCTGCAAGGCATGATAGTGACGCTGGGCGAGCGTGGCGCCATGCACTTCGGCGCCGATGGCGTGGTCACCACCAGCACGCCGCATGCCGCGCCGGTGCAGATTGTCGATACGGTTGGGGCTGGCGATGCGTTTTCTTCCGTGTTCCTGTACGGGCAGATGCAGGGCTGGCCGCTGGCGCTGACGCTGGACCGTGCCAATGCCTTTGCCGGTGCCATCTGCGGCATCGCCGGTGCCGTGCCGGCCGATCTGGCCTTCTACAAGCCGTGGCTGGCGGCGTGGCAGCAGGGAGCACAGACATGAAGCCGCGCCTGTCGTTCTGGCAGATCATCAATATGAATATCGGTTTCTTCGGTATTCAGTTCAGTTTCGGGCTACAGCAAAGCAGCATGAGCCCGATCTACAAATATCTGGGCGCCGACGAAGCCAGTTTGCCTTACCTGTGGCTGGCCGGTCCCATGACGGGGCTGCTGGTGCAGCCATTGATAGGCGCCATGAGTGACCGCACGGTAACGCGCTGGGGCCGCCGTACGCCTTATTTCCTGATCGGCGCCATCCTGTGCAGTCTGGGCCTGCTGGCCATGCCGTTCAGTCCTACCCTGTGGTTCGCCGCCAGCCTGTTGTGGATACTCGATGCTGCCAATAATGTGACGATGGAGCCGTATCGCGCCTTCGTCAGCGACAGGCTCGATCCGGCGCAGCATTCGGTGGGCTTTCTTACCCAGAGTGCGTTCACGGGACTGGGCCAGACACTGGCCTATCTGACACCGTCGCTGCTGGTATGGGCCGGCATGAACAAGGATGCCGTCAACAGCCACCACATACCCCATATTGTGATCATAGCTTTCGTGATCGGTGCGATCTTCTCCATCAGCTCCATCCTGTGGACGCTCAAGACCACGCCGGAACTGCCGCTCACCGAGACCGAAGCGGCGGCCATGCGTGCCCGGCCTGACGGCTGGCGTCACACGCTGGCCGATGTGGCCAGCGCCGTGCGCGAGATGCCGGACACCATGAAGCAGTTGGCTTGGGTCAAGCTGTTCCAGTGGTACGCCATGTTCTGCTATTGGCAGTACATCATGCTGTCGCTGGCAACCACGATTTATGGCAGCACCGACCCGGCCTCGCAGGGCTTCCGCGATGCCGGCCTGCTGACAGGACAGGTGGGGGCGTTCTATAACGCCGTGGCTTTTGTGGGGGCGCTGGCCATGGTGCCGTTCACGCGCCGCTACGGTCCGCAGCGCAGCCACAGCGTGTGTCTGGCGCTGGCCGGCGTGGGCATGCTGCTGATCCCGCAGATTCACAATCCCTTGCTGCTGCTGGCGCCAATGATAGGCATAGGGCTGGCCTGGGCCAGCATCATGGGTAATCCGTATGTGATGCTGGCGGGCTGTATTCCGCCCGAGCGTACCGGCGTCTACATGGGCATCTTCAATATGTTCATTGTGATCCCCATGATCATCCAGATCTTCACGCTGCCGCTGTATTACCAAAGTCTGCTTGGTGGGAATCCGGAAAACGTGATCCGGCTGGCGGGGGCGTTGATGTTGTGCGGTGCAGTGGCGGTGCTGGCGGTGAAAGTGAAAACGGCAGTGGGCACCGTAGCGGTCCAGCCCGCACAGGGACGCGGCGCGCACTAGACGGCGCAGCCAGTCGTGCCGGTCGACAGTTGGGAATTTCGTTGCGCAAACAAAAAGGCCAGCAATGCAAGCTGGCCTTGGTCGTCTTACTCGTCGTGCATCTGGCTTTGCAGATAGTTTTGGATGCCGACTTTCTGGATCAGATCGAGCTGGGTTTCCAGCCAGTCGATATGTTCTTCCGTATCGTCGAGAATTTCCAGCAGCAGGTCGCGCGACACATAATCGGCAGCCTGTTCGGCGGCGGCGATGCCGGCTTTGACGGTGATCTGCGCGCCCTGTTCCAGCGCCAGATCGGCGCCCAGCATTTCTTCCGTGTTCTCGCCTATCATGATCTTGTGCATGGCTTGCAGATTAGGCAGGCCGTCCAGCATCAGGATGCGGTCGATCAGCTTGTCGGCGTGCTTCATCTCGCCGATGGATTCATCGTATTCCTTCTTGGCGATGCGGCTCAGACCCCAGTGGCGGTACATGCGTGCATGCAGGAAATACTGGTTAATGGCGGTCAATTCATTGGTCAGCTGCGCATTGAGCTGCTTGATTACTTCCGGATCACCTTTCATGGCGTTCTCTCTTATCGTGGTGGAGGAATACGCCTATTTTGCCACGTTGCGGGCAAGTTGGGGCCTGCCTGAACGAAGCCGAAAAAGTGACTTCGATCAAGTTGCTGGCCGCGCCCCGATCAGCCCAGCTGGAAATTGACGGGGACGAGGGCGTAGACGGCGATGGCTTTGTCGTCTTCGACGTAGGGTTTGTAGAGGGCGTGCATGGCCGCCTGGCGGCCTGCTTCGTCCAGATTGGCGGAGCCCGAGGATTTATGCACGACTACCTGTTCGGCCTGGCCTTTTTCGCCGATCAGTACGCGCAGCATGACCACGCCGGTCTCGCCCAGGCGGCGCGAGATGTGTGGATAGATGGCTTGCGGTGCGCGCAGATATTCCACGCTGGAGACGATTTTCGGTGTACCGGCTGCGGCTACCGGCGTGCTAGCCGCGGCGGCCACGGCCACACTGGCGTTGCTGGCGGGGGCTTCGGCGGAGCGTGCCGGCGCGGGCGCCACGCTGATAGTGGGCTCGCTGGCGGCGATCGCCACGGGTGGCAGTGGCGGCACGGTGACCTGAGCCACCGGCATGGGCGTGCTGGGCAGTACAGGCGGGGTAGCCGGTTTGACGGGCTCGGCGGCGGCAACGAAATTGATGGTGACGATATTCGGCAGCACGGCATGGGCCACCTGACGCAGCATGCCGGTGTGGAACAGGTAGAACATCAGGGCGTGGCCGGCCACGATGGCGGCCATGGGCGCCAGCTTGCGCCAGCGGGCGTGATCGTCGCTGGCCGACTGGCCGTAGCTGTCGAAACTGAGGGTGTGCATGGCGCCCTCCTTAATTGCTGCTGACGCTGCTGGCAATATGGCGTTGCAGCACAGTCTCTTGCAGCGGGGCGCTCTGGGCCAGCGTCTTGTTCAGCAGTTCGCTCGCGTAATCGAAACACTGGCCGCAGCAGGTGGCCACGCCCAGATCGCGCTGCAGCGCTGCGATGGAGTCGGAGCCCAGCTCGATGGCCATGCGGATTTCGCGGTCGGAGATGTTGTTGCAGACACAGACAATCATGGTATTACCTTCAGTCCTGAGTTCGATTGAGACAGTGCGGCAGGCGCGATGCCTGTCTGATACTGTTGCATTTCGTTCACTTAATGCGAATCATTATCATTTCCGGTAGTTTGCCTCAGTTTTCTGCGCTATGCAAGCGCAAATAGAAGTAATTCGCATTACCGTTTATAATAGGTCCATGATATTTCCGCCTGGAATAAGCTCTTGACGGGGCCAGGGCCAGGGTCGGAAAACCGCTGCGGCACCTGCCCGGCGGCGTTTTGAACGGATTTCGCTATGACGCATGCTGTTCCTCTGATTACTCTCGATACGCTGGCGGTGGGCGCCAAGGCCACCGTGGTCCACATTGCGCCCGGCAATCCGCAAGATGATGGCGCCACGCTGGCGCGCCGGCTGATGGAGCTGGGCTTTGTGCCGGGTGAGCAGATCCGCATGCTCAAGCGCGGCATGCCCGGAGGCGAGCCGCTGGCGATCAAGGTGGGCAATGCCACCTTCGCACTGCGCCGCTTCGAAGCGGCACTGGTATCAATTCAACCGGAATAAGTTATGGCTGTCGTCGAAACACGGGCGGCTGCTAGCGCCGCTGCCGCTGCTGCGCCCATGGTGGCGCTGCTGGGCAATCCCAATTGCGGCAAGACCGCGCTGTTCAACCGCCTGACCGGCGCACGCCAGAAAGTGGCCAACTACGCCGGTGTGACCATCGAGCGTAAAGAGGGCAGCTTTACTTCGCCGGATGGCCGCGCCTATCGCATACTTGATCTGCCCGGTGCTTACAGCCTGTCGGCGCATACGCCGGACGAAGCGATCACGCGCGACGTGGTGGCGGGCAAGCGCAACGGCGAGGCCGTGCCGGACGTGCTGGTATGCGTGGTGAACGCCACCAACCTGCGCCTGAACCTGCGCCTGGTGCTGGAGATTCAGCGTCTGGGCCTGCCCATGATCCTGGCGCTGAATATGGTCGATGTGGCGCGCAAGCGCGGCATCGTGATCGACGAGGCGCGGCTGGCGCAGGAACTCGGCATGCCGGTGGTGGCCACGGTGGCGGTGCAGGCCGGCGGCGAACGCGCGCTGGTGCAGGCGCTCGATGCCATGGCGCTGACGGAAAAAGTCACCCCCAAGCCGCTCGACGCCATCGATACTGTGAGCGTGGAAGACACCCAGCGCGAAGTACGCCGGATACTGGCGCTGGTATGCCACGAGAAGGATGACCGCGGCAACCTGAGCGAAACGATCGACCACATCGTGCTGCATCCGGTGCTGGGTCCCATCATTCTGGCGGTGCTGATGTTCTGTGTGTTCCAGGCCGTGTTCAGCTGGGCCACCGTTCCCATGGATCTGATCAAGGATGGCGTGGATGCGGTTGGCAGCATGGTGAAAGACGCCATGCCTGATGGCTTGCTGCGCAGCCTGCTGGTGGAAGGCATACTGGGCGGCGCCGGCAGCGTGCTGGTGTTCCTGCCGCAGATTCTGATTCTGTTCTTCTTCATACTGGTGCTGGAAGACTGCGGCTATCTGCCGCGCGCTGCCTTCCTGCTCGACCGCCTGATGGGCGGGGTGGGTTTATCGGGGCGTGCGTTCATTCCGCTGCTGTCCAGCTTTGCCTGCGCCATACCCGGCATCATGGCGGCGCGCACCATCCAGAATCCGCGCGACCGGCTGGTGACCATCATGATCGCGCCGCTGATGACCTGCTCGGCGCGGCTGCCCGTGTATGCGCTGATCATTGCCGCCTTCATCCCCGAGCGCGAAGTGGCGGGCTTTGTCAGCCTGCAGGGGCTGGTGCTGTTCGGCCTGTACGTGGCGGGCATCGTCTCGGCCATGCTGGTGGCCTACTTCATGAAGCGCAGCATGGGCGCCAACCACCAGCAGCCGCTGATGCTGGAACTGCCGTCCTACCACTGGCCGCACCTGCAGAATCTGGCGCTGGGCTTGTGGGAACGCTGCAAGATCTTCATCACCCGGGTGGGCACCATCATCCTCACGCTGATGGTGCTGCTGTGGTTCCTCAGTTCCTTCCCCGGCGCACCGGAAGGCGCGACCCATCCGCCTATCTACTACAGTCTGGCCGGCATACTGGGACGCGGTCTGGAATACATCTTTGCGCCTATCGGTTTCAACTGGCAGATCTGCATTGCGCTGGTGCCGGGACTGGCCGCGCGTGAAGTGGCAGTAGGCGCACTGGGCACCGTGTATGCCCTGTCGCAAAGCGGCGATGCGCTGGCCCAGTCGCTCACGCCCATCATCGCCGGCTCGTGGACTCTGCCCACCGCGCTGTCGCTGCTGGCCTGGTATGTGTTTGCACCGCAGTGCATGTCTACCCTGTCGGTGGTGCGGCGCGAGACCAACAGCTTGCGTTATCCGCTGCTGATGGCGGGCTATATGTTTGCACTGGCCTACAGTGCATCCTTCCTGACCTATCGCGTGGCGCTGATGCTGACCGGAGGCTGAGATGCTACAGAACTTGATTGTCGCCCTGATCGTTGTGCTGGCGCTGCTGCATTTCTGCCGGCGTTATCTGCCTGCCGCACTGCGCCGCCGCTGGGCGGACGCGCTGGGCCAGCGCGGCGTGGATGCGCGGCTGCTGGCACGTCTGTTCGGTGTGCGCGAAGGCTGCGGCGATGGCTGCAGCAGCTGTGGCGGTTGCGATAGCGGTCCACAGGGCAAGGGCGGCAAGGGCTCGGCTGGAACGGGCGCTGGCGCTGCAGGGCAGGGTGGCAGCGGCGCCGCTGGCAAGTCCTCGGCACGCGTCATCATGCTGCACGTGCAGCGTTGATCCGTTTTGCCAGTGCAGTGGTTGGTGCAATACGGCCTGTGCGCTGGCGCTCTAGATGCTGAGCGGCTGGAACGATTCTGCCTGCGCCATTGGCCAGTAGTGGCCGAACACTGGCGGCAGGCGGTGTAGCTGTGCTGGGTCGAGCAACTCCCCCGGGTCCAGATAGGGCAGCAGGGCCGACGCCAGTTTGACCTGATTCGGCGAGAGCCGCCGCACCAGATGGTGGGGCCGCAGCTGCGACGGATGGGTCAGGCCGGCAGCGGCAATCAGCTGCGCCAGTGCTTTCAAAGTATTTTCGTGATAATTGGCCACCCGGCTGATCTTGTCGGGTACCACCAGCGCCTGCTGGCGTTGCGGGTCCTGCGTGGCGACGCCGGTTGGGCAGCGGTCGGTATGGCAGCTTTGCGACTGAATGCAGCCGAGCGCAAACATGAAACCGCGCGCCGCGTTGCACCAGTCGGCACCCAGTGCCAGCATGCGGGCGATATCGAAAGCGCTGATGATTTTGCCCGATACGCCGATGCGGATGCGTTCGCGCAAACCGGCCCCCACCAGTGTGTTATGCACCAGCAGCAGCGCTTCCTGCAAAGGCGTGCCGACGTGGTCGCAGAACTCCACCGGCGCAGCGCCGGTGCCGCCTTCGCCGCCATCGACCACGATGAAATCGGGCGTAATGCCGCTGGCCAACATGGCTTTGACGATGGCGAAAAATTCCCATGGGTGGCCGATGGCCAGTTTGAAGCCGGTGGGTTTGCCGCCGGACAGCGTACGCAGGCGCTCGATAAAGGCCAGCATTTCGAGCGGGGTATCAAACGCGCTGTGGCGCGCGGGCGAGACGCAGTCTTCGCCCAGCGGCACGCCACGGGTGGCGGCAATTTCGGGGCTGACCTTGGCTGCCGGCAGCACGCCGCCGTGGCCCGGCTTGGCGCCCTGCGACAGTTTGAGTTCTATCATCTTCACTTGCGGTGTCGTGGCGTTGGCGACGAAGTGGCTTTCCGAGAAGCGCCCGTCCTCACTGCGGCAGCCGAAATAGCCGGAGCCGATTTCCCACACCAGATCGCCGCCGTGCTGGCGATGGTAGGGGCTGATGCTGCCTTCGCCCGTATCGTGCATGAAGCCGCCCGCTTTGGCGCCGCCGTTCAGTGCCAGTATCGCATTGGCCGACAGGGCGCCGAAGCTCATGGCGGAGATATTGAAGACGCTGGCCGCGTAGGGCTGGGCGCGCCGGCAGGCCGGGTGGGCGCCGATCTCGATGCGGAAATCGTGGTGCTGTTCCGGTGCGGGGCTGATCGAGTGGTTGATCCATTCGTAGCCGCCAGCATAAACGTCGAGCTGGGTGCCGAACGGGCGCTTGTCGGTTTCCATCTTGGCGCGCTGGTAGACGATGCTGCGCTGGTTGCGCGAGAATGGTTCGGCTACCGTGTCGTCCTCCAGAAAATACTGGCGGATTTCGGGCCGGATCGACTCGAAGAAGAAGCGCAGATGTGCCAGTATCGGATAGTTGCGGCGCAGTGCGCGGCGGGTTTGCAGCAGATCGGACAGTCCCACGCCCGCCAGCAGTAGTAGCGTCAGCGTCAGCCACCAGGGGCCGGTGAGCCAGAGCGACAGCGGCAGCGCCAGCAAGACAGCATGCAGGGCCAGATAACGCGGCGAGAGCAAACGGCTAAACAATAGCGAGACTGGCTTCATGGGCACTCCGGTAGGCGGCGATAGGCGCAGTGTACTGTGCTGCACGTGCGCTGGCTAGCCATGGTAAGCTGCCACGGTTGCGGCGCACGGCCGTGCTTTTTCTGGAATGCTGACCATGATCGTCGTACACCATCTGAATAACTCGCGTTCGCAGCGGGTGCTGTGGCTGCTGGAAGAACTGGGCCTGCCTTACCAAATCGTGCGCTACCAGCGCGACCCCCAAACCATGCTGGCGCCGCCCGAGCTGCGCGCCATTCACCCGCTGGGCAAATCGCCGGTGATTAGCGATGGCGATATCGTGGTGGCCGAATCGGGGGCCATTGTCGAATACCTGATAGCCACTTACGGGCAGGGCCGGCTGCAGCCTGCGGCCGGCACGCCGGAGCGGCGCCGCTGGACCTATTTCCTGCACTACGCCGAGGGTTCGGCCATGACGCCGCTGCTGATGAAACTGGTGTTCGACCGGGTTGAGAGCAGCCCTGCGCCGTTCTTCGTCAGGCCGATCGCCAAGGCGATTGCGCGCAAAGTACTGGGCAGCTATGTGCTGCCGCAGATCGCCAGCCATCTCGATTATCTGGAAGCGGAACTGGCCCAGCGGCCATGGTTTGCCGGCGCCGAATTCAGTGCTGCCGATATCCAGATGAGTTTTCCGCTGGAGGCTGCCGCTGCCCGCGCCGGCCTGAATGCCAGCAGACCGCATCTGATGGAC
>Ga0187842_1001573_pt1 | contig 10509 bp, 9 predicted proteins | sample SpaLakP09_SKY_41_FD_134514 | JGI IMG/M metagenome (GOLD analysis project Ga0187842, IMG submission 134514) | Oligotrophic lake water microbial communities from Sparkling Lake, Wisconsin, USA - SP09_SKY_41 | ecosystem: Environmental > Aquatic > Freshwater > Lake | place: USA: Sparkling Lake... | reverse complement strand
GGATTACGGTGTAAAGTGCAAAAATCACAAGAATTCTTGCGTCTACCACATGAATTTCGATCTAGCCGATTTACGCGCGTTTCTGGCCGTCGCCGATCTGGGCAGCTTTAAGGCGGCTTCAGACGCGATGTTCCTGTCGCAGTCGGCGCTGTCGCGTCGGGTGGACAAACTGGAAGAGGCGCTGGGCGTCGCGCTTTTCACGCGGACTACCCGGAAGGTCGAGTTGACGACGCTGGGCCGCATGTTTGTCCACAAGGCGCGCAACGTCATCAACGAGTTGGAAGAGGCCATGCTCGGCATACAGACCGTTTCTGAGCGGCTGTCGGGCGAGGTGACGCTGGCCTGCGTGCCGTCCGCGGTCGGACATTTCCTGCCTTCCGTAGTGGGGCCGTATCACGCGCGATATCCGGGGATACGGCTGCGCATCATTGACGAGTCCTCCGGGGATGTCCTGCTTGCCGTCACGCGCGGCGATGCCGATTTCGGACTGACCTATATCGGGACACAGGAGCCCGACATCGAATTCTGCCCATTGATTGAAGAGGCGTTTGTTGTTGCCTGTCGCAAAGGGCATCCGTTGGCCACGCAAAAAAGCGTCCAATGGAAAGACCTTGGAGGGTTTGACTACATCACGCTCGCGCAAGGCAGCGGTAATCGCTTGCTGATCGACCAGGCCTTGGCGCGACTGCCGGTCAGACCGCGCTGGTACTGCGAGGTAAACCATGTACCCGCCTTGGTAAGCCTGGTCGAGGCGGGCCTGGGAATCGGTGTGGTGCCGAGAATGGCGTTGCCGCCGAAATCCAGCAGTGGGCTACTTGCGATACCACTGACAGAACCAGCGATCACCCGAACCCTGGGATTGATCTCTCGCCGAGGACGCCCGCTGGCGCCGGCCGCGCAGTTTCTCTTTGACATGCTGATCCAGAGAGGCGCAGCGAAACCACCGGGCGCGTGACATCGAACCACGCACACAGAAGCGGCAATTTCCGCACCCTCCTCTTCTGATTTATCGGCGAATTAAAAATGATGCAGCACCGACGGCACTGCGCTTACCTAGAATCGCAAGGTCGCGTTCGCCCAGTGAGGTTGGTATGGACCGAATGCATGCCGTGCTGATGGCGCTGGAGCGGACGTACCAGGCTGCGCTGGACGACAGTGCATGGACCGATGCGCTAGCGGGCATGACGAAAGTGCTCGATGCGCCTTGCGGCATGGTAGTCGACGCCGAAACGCCGACCATGCTGCTGGCGTCGGTTGGTATGGATCGCGAGGCCGTCACCCTGCTCAGCCACGAACTGAGCCACAACTGCCCCGCGTGGATTCGCACGCTACCGGAAGGCGTGCCGACACGGCAGACCGCCCGCATTAGCGACGTGGAGTTTGCCCGTTCCGAGCTCTATCAGCACTGCATCCGCAAGGTAGACGGCTTCTACGGCATGCTCGTGCCATTGCCGCAGCGTGAGCGCAGGCCGCGCTATTTCGTGGCAGGGCGCCTGCTAGGTCAGCCCGATTTCGATGCCGACGACGTCAGGCTTGCCGCATACATGGCGCCGCATTTGCAAGCCGCGCTAGCGGTGCGATCGCGCCTCGATATCGTTTCGGTACAGACGCACTGCATATATGACGCGCTGGCCCATGTCCATGTGGGCGTGATCCTGCTGGATGCCCGCCTGCGCCCCGTCTTCGTCAACGCACGCGCGGAGGCGCTGGCTGGCGATGGGCTGTTGATTTCGCGCGACAAGATATCGGCGTCGCATCCCCACGAAGTCGAGCGCCTACACGCTGCAATTGCCAGCACAGCACTTATGGGCAACGCGCAATGCCCTGGCCCCACCTGTTACCTGACAAGACAGCCGCCGCATGCCCCATTACAGGTGACGCCCGTGCGATTCGACGCCGCCATATCGGGCGGACCCGCGGGCGCGCGACTACTGCTGCTAGTTACCGAGGGCAAAGGCACGTGCGGAAAGGACATGCGCACGTGGGCGCAGTACCGCTTCACGCAACGCGAATCAGCCCTTGCAGACCACCTTGCGTCCGGCGCCAGCCTGGCCGCTGCCGCCGAGAGTCTGCAGATCAGCATCGAAACCGCCCGCACGCATCTGAAGCATCTGTTCGCGAAGACGGACACGCGCCGGCAAGGCGAACTCGTTTGCGCATTGCTAGGTGTGCCGCGGCCCCATCTCACCCGTTTCGAGTAGCACCTCCGACACGCGCCCTAACCTCTTTTGGGGAGGTAAGCGGTGCCGTCCGTAACTATATTCTCCACGCGCAAGCAGCGCGCGACATTCCTGCGCTACCGGATCGTACTCTTTTGCGGGATTGCCATGCGGGATTCCCGCTAAATCCTTGTGTCCCGATACAGGCCCGAGGGAAGCCATTTGACGGACTTGGCGATAAGCGGCGTGGTAACGATTCCTGGCTAGCGAGTCATCAAAACGTAACGTCAATCTTTCGGTTTTTTCCGCCGATTGATCTGGGCGAAACATCAATAAGGGGCATTGCAATGCCAACAAGTTTCCGAGATATACATGACAGTCTGGTTGCGCGAGGACTGATCGTCGATCACGATTTTTCCTCTCTCAAGCCTGACGACAAACTGCCTGCCGCCTTGAGGGACGCGCTTGCGCACTATGTGCCTTCCGGCAACGGGATCCAGCTCCACCCACGGGTTCGAGATTTCGATTCGCCAACGCTCCAGGCGATTTTGGATGCTCTCAACCGCCCGCATTGTGGCGTACCTAACGGATCGCACGGTCCAACTCAAATTCAGACTTTTGGGTCTCCCGGCGGACGTTGGGACAGAGGCGTCCTGACTTTCTCGATTGACCCTGCGGGAAGCGGGTTGCCGCCTAATGACGTCGTAAATACGATCGCCGGGGCTTTCGCGCAGTGGCAGGCAGCTAGCGGATTTTTCTCTTTCACGCGCGTCGATTCTGGCGGCGACATCCAGCTGCGGTTCGGCGGAACTGAGCTACGGAGCTATTTCGGATCTGCAGGCGGTGTACTGGCGGAAGGCGGCTATCCGCCAAGTGGACGGATCAATTTTGATAGTGCCGAAGCCTGGACAACGGCCGGCCTTTTATCCGTCTCGCTTCATGAGATTGGTCACGTACTTGGCCTGTCTCATTCGAATGATCGGCGCTCTCTAATGTACCCATACGACTTGAATGCAGCCGTCATCGACTCGGAGAGCACCGATGCGATAAGGAATCTCTACGGATGGCGCCCCCAAATACAGCTGGGTGACCGGGCCACCAGCGACCGGCCTGCACTTGCGGTGCGGTCACGCGCGACATCGACTCAGACCCTGCATATGGTTTGGAAGGGAACGGGAGACGATCAAGGAATTTATGAATCGCAGCTTATGAACAATGTCTGGAGCCAACAGAAGAAGATCTCAGGCATTGGATCAACCGAAAGCCCCGCACTCGCGACCATCCGCGCGAGTGATACATCAAATGGCCTGATCATGGCGTGGAAAGGAGTCAAGGGCGATCAAGGGCTTTACTACTCGATCATTGGTGACGGCGATTGGGCACCGCAGCGCAAGATTCCAAACGTCGGTTCAAACCATCGCCCCGCGCTAGCAAACTTTAACGGCACGATCTACATGGCGTGGAAGGGCGTGGATGGCGATCAGGGAATCTACTGGTCGATCCTTTCAGGCGGAAACTGGACGCCGCAGCGCAAGATCAACGGTGTGGGGACATCGGCGCCGCCAGCGCTGGCAGCGCTTCATGGCCGACTTTTCATGTTCTGGAAAGGCGTGGAGGGAGACGATCTGGTCTATTGGTCGTCGATCGACAATCAGCCGGGGGCGATATGGCAGCCGCAGAGAGTCGTATCGTATGTCGAGAATGAAACGGAAGGCGGCGTTTGGCGGAATATCGGCAATAGCAATGGCCCATCGGCGACCGTCAGAGGGAATCGCATCCTGCTCGCGTGGAAGGGCATTCCCGGTGACTCTGGCATTTATTTCTCTCTTTTCGATGGCAATGAGTTTACTGGCCAGATCAACGTGGCTGGCGTCGGCACGTCGCAAGGGCCAGGCGTGTGTACGATAGGCGGGATCACGCACATGCTGTGGAAGGGAGTCCAGGCCGACAACACCATCTGGTGGTCTACACTCTGAAACAGGTGGTTGAATGGCGCCTCTGCGTGACTGGCTCGATCTGGCTGCTTTCGGTTCCGTTGGCGCCGGCCAGCACCGCCGCCGTACAGAGCACCCCACATCAACGATGTGTTGCGGCGCAACGGATGAATCGCTCATTGCTTTCCGGCCTCGTATTCCCGTCCGGCATCGACGCAAGTGCGATGCCGCTTCTTGCCGGGCGGGCGTTGCGCGGCTTCTGCGATGGCTTCGTGGCTGTGCTGTTGCCCGCTTACCTGCTGGCGCTTGGCTTCGACCAACTCGCCGTGGGGCTGATCAGCAGTGTCACGCTGATCGGCTCCGCAATCGCAACCATTTTGGTCGGATTCAGCGGGAGCCGCTTTCCCCAACGCCGCCTGCTGATATGGGCGGCGGTCCTGATGGCCGCTACCGGCGCGGCTTTTGCGGGTCTGTCATCGCTCTGGCCGCTCCTGATCGTCGCGTTTGTCGGCACGCTGAACCCCAGCTCGGGGGACGTCAGTGTGTTCCTGCCGCTCGAGCAGGCGCGGCTGGCCGAGGCTGCGGCCCCCGAGGCGCGCACGGCATTGTTCGCGCGTTACGGGCTCGCAGGGTCCCTCTCCGCTGCGTTCGGTGCGTTGGCCGCGGCGATACCTGGCTGGCTTGGCTCGCACACCAGCCTGTCTTTCCTGGCCGCCATGCGCCTGATGTTCATGGTCTATGCCTTGACGGGCATTGCGCTGTGGGCGCTCTATGCAAAGTTGCCCGAACCTCACGCGCAGTCGACATCGATCACGCCGCTGGGGCCCTCACGCCGGATCGTCATCCGGCTCGCGCTGCTGTTCAGTGTGGATGCGTTTGCAGGCGGCCTTGTCGTCAATGCCTTGCTGTCGCTTTGGTTGATGCAGCGTTTCGGGATGGCTCCGGGCGCGGCGGGCCAGTTTTTCTTCTGGGCCGGACTTTTGACCACGGCTTCCCAGCTTGCCGCCGTTCCCCTGGCCCGAAAAATCGGGCTATTGAACACCATGGTGTTCACGCACATTCCATCTAGTGCTTTTCTGATTGCCGCCGCCTTTGCCCCAACGTTGCCGCTGACCTTGATGTTGCTGCTGGCGCGCAGTGCGCTGTCTCAGATGGATGTGCCGACGCGGACCGCATTCGTGATGGCGGTGGTCACTCCCGCCGAACGGACCGCGGCGGCAAGTTTCACCGCCGTGCCGCGCAGCCTGGCCGCCGCGATCAGCCCGGTGCTTGCCGGTGGGCTCATGGCCTTGGGGTGGACTGGCGCGCCGCTCCTTGCCTGTGGTGTATTGAAGATCGGCTATGACCTGGCCATACTTGCCGCGTTTCGACGCGTTGGCCCGCTCGACAGATGAGACTCAAGCCATCTCACTGACGGCCGCCTGAATCTGCTGCCTGAGCCACACGGCCGCGGCATCGGCTTGCGTGCGCCGGTTGTGGATCAGTTCGATATCGAACCCGGTATCGGCCAGTTCTTCTGGAACTTCAAGAATCTGCACGTCGGGAGAGGCCAGCCGATGCGCCACCCGTCTGGCAACGGTGGCAACCAGATCGCTTTGCGCCACCGCCAACGGCAACGCGACGATATGCGAGAAGGTCGCCGCGACACGCCGTTGCCGACCGAGCTTGTCCAGCCTGCCATCGACGACCCCGCGGCGCGATCCACTATCGCCGGGGGCAAACAGTGCGTGGGGCAGTTGCAGATAGGTCGATAGGTCCATCCGGCGCCGTCGTCTGCCAGCGCGCAGTTGCGGATGTGAACGGCTGGCGATGCAGACGAAGTCCTCTTCATACAACGTGGTTTGCACCATGCGCTTCGGCGCGGACAGGTGTCCGCCAATCGCGACGTCGACAATGCCTTGGTCGAGTTGCTCGTAGATCGCGGCACGGTCGAGCGCCATGATCCGCAGATCGATCTCAGGCGCCTGCCGCCTGAGCCGGCCGATAACGTGCGGCAGCAGGACGATGTCGGCGTAGTCGGTGGCTGCGATGGTAAAGCCGCGACCAGCCGGTGCGGCGGGATCGAAAGCCACCGATTGGCCCACCGCCTGGCGAACGTGATCTAGCGCAGTGGAAATCCCGGGCATCAGCGTGTGCGCCAGTTCCGTGGGCTCCATCCCTGCATGGCTGCGCACAAACAGCTCGTCGCCAAATAGCGTCCGGAGACGGGTCAGCGCATTGCTTACCGACGGCTGGGCGCGGTTCAGGCGCCTGCCGGCCAGCGTCACACTGCGCGTCTGATACAGCGCCTCAAATGCCACGAGAAGATTCAGATCGATGCGGGATAGATTCATTTCGTGAATTTAACGGATAACGAATATCCATTTCAAGAATCCGGGGCGCATCGGTACGATTTGCTCTCCCCTCCCCTTCGTCCGCCTTCCGGACAGCGCCAAATGCAGACCGTACTTGTGACCGGCATCGAGCCATTCGATGGTGAAACCCTGAACCCTTCGTGGGAAGCGGCCCGCGCCGTCGATAACCGCGTGATCGGCGGCGCCCGCGTGCTGGCCCGGCGGCTGCCCTGCGTGATTGCCGAGGTCAGGCAGGCGCTCCTGGATGCCATCGCGGAGGTCGATCCCGTTGTCGTCCTGTGCCTGGGACAAGCGGGCGGACGTAGCGACGTGTCGATCGAACGGGTGGCGATCAACGTCGTCGACGCGCGCATTCCCGACAACGCGGGCCGGCAGCCCGTTGACGAGCCGGTGATTGCCGGCGGTCCTGCCGCCTACTTCTCTTCGCTGCCGATCAAGGCGCTGGTCAGCCGCCTGCGTGCGTCTGGCATCCCCGCATCGGTCTCGCAGACCGCCGGCACCTACAATTGCAATGCCATCTTTTACTCGCTGCTGCATTACATCGCAACCGAGCGGCCGGCCCTGCGCGGGGGATTTATTCACGTCCCCTATCTGCCGCAGATGGCCGCTGCCCATCCCGGTGCGCCAAGCATGGATGTTCGCGTGCTGATCGAAGCCATCGAGATCATGGTTGCGACGGCGCTTGAAGTCTCGATCGATCTCAAGGAAATCGGCGGCGCCACACACTAGCCGCATAACGGCATGCGAAATCGGTCGTTACGCGTCGAAAGAATTGCTGCACGATGTCTTTCGTGCTCATTCGACGAGAAACCCGAAGGACAACCGCATGCCATTTCAAGAACCCCTTGCGCCCTTGATCGCTACCGAGACGGATGCCGCGCCGCCGACGTCGACGCCACAACTGCTGCCTCCGGCTGCCGATGTGGCAATACTCCGCCAGCGAGCCAAAGCGCTGCTGCCCGACATCGCACGAGACGCCGCACAGCGCGAAATCCATCGCGAACTGCCTTTTGATTTTGCGCGGCGGGTAGCCAACGCCGGTCTGCTAACGTTCCGCATTCCGAAAGCGTATGGCGGCCCCGGTGGCAGCATGCGTGACGCCATCCGCTTTGTGCAGGAACTGGCCGCCGTCGATGCCAACCTCGCCCAGGCATTGCGGCCCAATTTCGGACTTATCGAAGGCCTGCTCGCGGGTCACGACAACGAAGCCGACCGCAAGCGCTGGTTTGCCCGGCTGCTAGGCGGCCAGATCGTCGGCAATGCCGGCGTGGAGCGCGGCGGCAAGCATGGTGACATCCAGGCCACCATCGCTCGTGAGGCCGATCACTATGTGGTCAACGGCACCAAGTACTACAGTACCGGCGCGCTCTATGCGGACTGGATCAGCTCAATCGCCGTGGATGAGGCTGGCAAGGAAACGCACTTCACGGTGCCGCGCGATCGAGCCGGCATGACGCTGCTCGATGATTTCGACACCATCGGTCAGCGGCTGACTGCCAGCGGCACCACCCAATTCACGAACATGCGCGTCGAGCCCGAAGAACTGCGCGCAAGCCACTTGCCACGCGACCGCCGCAATCCCGTATCACCGGTCTTCCAGCTATTCCTTGCTGCCACGGAAGCCGGCATCGCACGCAACGCGCTGGACGATGCGGTCTGGTTCGCGCGCAACAAGGCCCGGCCGATCAAGCACAGTTCGGCCGAGCGATCGGTGGACGATCCTTACGTGCAGGAAACCATTGGTCAGATCGCTGCGCAGGTATTTGCGGCCGAAGCCGCCACGCTGCGCGCGGCCGACTCCATCGACGCCGCCTGGGCGGACAACCTCAGCAATGCCTCACTGACCCAGGCGTCGATCGACGTCGCCCAGGCGCAGTACTTCGCCGTCGCAGCGGCGCTGAAGAGTGCGGAGCTGGCGTTCGATGTCGGCGGGGCATCCGCCTGCGATCGCCAATACAATCTTGACCGGCACTGGCGCAATGCCCGCACCGTGGCCAATCACAATCCGCGTCAGTGGAAGGCGGCCGCCGTGGGCGCATGGCTGCTGAAGGACCAACCGCCCCCCACGACCGGCCTGTTCTGAGGACACGCCGTCCCAAAAAACGATGCGGGCGGCGTTGCTATCGGCGGTGATCGAAACGGCGAGCCAGCCGCTCGCCCGCGAACTGCACCACCGTCACCAGCACTATCAGGATTGCGATCACATTGAACATGACCGCCGTTTCATAGCGCTCGTAGCCATAGCGGATCGCCAGATCGCCGAGGCCACCCGCCCCTACGGCGCCCGCCATCGCGGACGATCCGATCATCGCGATCACCGTCACCGTAGCGCCGCCGATCAGCGCCGGCAGTGCCTCCGGCAACAACACGTGCCGCACGATATGCCAACGTCGGCAGCCCATGGCGCGCGCCGCTTCGATCAACCCTGCGTCGGTTTCATTGAGCGCCACCTGCGACACCCGCGCAAAGAATGGAATCAGATGCGCGCTGAGCGGCACCACGGCAGCCCAGGTGCCCATCGTCGTGCCGACGATCAGCCGCGTAACCGGCAGCATGGCCACCAGCAGGATGATGAACGGGATAGAGCGAAACATGTTGACCAGCACCGACAGCACGCGGTTGGTACGCGGCCGCGGGCTCAGCCCGCCAGGCGCGGTAACGGTCAGCACGATGGCCAGCGCCATGCCGACGACAAACACTACGAGGCACGCACTGCCGGTCATCAGCAGCGTTTCGCCAAACGCCTTCAGGTACTTCTCAGCCATTGGCAACACGATGGGATACCTCCACAGAATGTCCGTTCGCCGAGACGCGCTTGCGCAGCGGGCGCAGCAGCGACAGCGTGGCCTCGGCCTGCGGATCGGCAAACACGCGCCATACCGGCCCCTGCTCCTGCACGTGGCCGTGGTCCAGTACCAGCACGCGGTCGCACGCTTCTTCGATCACGGCCATGTCGTGCGTGATCAGCACCACGGTCAGACCGAGCTGCTTGTTGATATCCCGTAGCAGCGCCAGGATCTGCTCCGTCGTTTCGGGATCGAGCGCCGAAGTCGCTTCGTCGCACAGCAGGATCTCCGGGCGATGCACCAGCGCCCGCGCAATACCGACGCGCTGTTTCTGCCCGCCGGACAGCATCGCCGGGTAGGCGTGGGCCTTGTCCGCGAGTCCAACGGTCGCCAGCAGGTCGCTGACCCGGCCGTCGATCTCGCTACGTGGCACGCCGGCCACGCGCAGCGGAAGCGCGACATTGTCGAAGACGGTCTTCGCCGACATCAGATTGAAGTGCTGGAAGATCATGCCGATGCGCCAGCGCAGCCCGACCAGACCATCTTCATCGAGCTTGCCGACGTGCGTGTCGTCGATCCATACATGACCGCGGTCCGGCCGCTCCAGCATGTTGATGCTTCGCAGCAGCGTCGACTTGCCCGCGCCGCTGCGGCCGATGATGCCGAATACCTCGCCGCGCTCAATCGTGAACGAGACGTCCACTAGCGCAGGCGCTGCGGCGCCCACATAGGTTTTGCCAACGCGATCGAACACGATGTGCGGGTCGCGCGTCGGCCATTGCGAAATCGTGCGCATGTCATCGCCCCTGTTCACAAGCGCCTCAGAACGCCGGAATGACCGACCCCTGATACTTGGTCAGGATGAACTTGCGCACCGCCTCCGATTGGTACGACTTGACCAACTGCGGCACCCACGGTGCGGCGCGGTCCTTCTCACGCACGGCAATCACGTTGACGTAGGGGTTGTTTTCGCGCTTCTCCACCGCAATGCCATCGCGAGTGGCGATCAGGCCGGCCTGATAGGCGAACGTGTTGACGATGGCGGCGGCGTCCACGTCCGGCAACGCACGTGGCAGCACCACCGACGCGCTTTCGATAAATTCGAGCTTGCGCGGATTGGCCGTGATATCGGCCAGCGTGACGGTGCCCGTGTAAGGATCGAAGCCATCCTTCAGCTTGATCAGGCCATGGTCGCGCAGAATGACCAGCGCACGGGTCTGGTTGCTGGGATCGTTGGGGATACCAATGCGCGCGCCGTTCGGCAGCGCTTCCAGAG
>Ga0187842_1001571_pt1 | contig 10516 bp, 10 predicted proteins | sample SpaLakP09_SKY_41_FD_134514 | JGI IMG/M metagenome (GOLD analysis project Ga0187842, IMG submission 134514) | Oligotrophic lake water microbial communities from Sparkling Lake, Wisconsin, USA - SP09_SKY_41 | ecosystem: Environmental > Aquatic > Freshwater > Lake | place: USA: Sparkling Lake... | reverse complement strand
TATGAGAGAACCATCTGCAGAAATGTTACCATTAACTGTGAGCTTTTCTGCAGGTACAGTTGTGCCAATACCCACATTTCCAACTGGTCCTAATAACAAATTATTATTAGGGTTTATTAAAATGTCGCTGCTAGATCCAATGTTTAAGCTACCATAGGAACTACCAATACTGCCATTTCCAGCAGGCCCGTTTACATCTAAATTAAAATAAAGAGGGCCATATGTCCCGATACCCACTGCATTAAATGCCTGCATTCTGCTAGCTGATAATGTACCACGAGCATTAATTGAATTGGTTGTTAAATCTCCATCACTGTTAATGTTTATGACATCAGTAGTTGCAGCACCAAAAATTGAACTCAAACCAAATGCATTGGTTAGTTCATTGTATTCCAATCGGAATCCAGAGAATGCAGATGCAGTGGTACTGCCAGTAGTGAATTCACCCAATTGAATGAATGCGTTGGTACCATCATTGGCAGGTGTGTGCACAATGGAGATGTCTCGCGCAGTCAGGGGATTAACTGCAAGGGATCCAGAAGCAGAAATGTTGCCAACAACTGTCAGAGCATTGGCTATGCTGTCAGTGTTTATGCCCACTGCATTGTTCAAGAACAGACCATTGGCTGCACTCACCACAAACTGATCAGACCTGGTGGTAGACAATACTGCTGCATTAGTAGATCCTTTCCATGCCCAGGTTCTGTCATGAGCTGCTTCTACATAACCACCAGCTGCATGGCTATTGTAACCTGAAGCTGTGGTAACTTCACCTTCAGCATGGCTGCTATTACCTGAAGCTGTAGTACTGCTACCCTCTGCATGGCTGAAAGCGCCTGAAGCTGTGGCATTGACACCTTCTGCATGACTGGTCTGACCTGAAGCTGTTGTATCCTGACCTTGTGCATGGCTGTACAGGCCCGAATTGTCAATCAAATATCCATTGATTGAATTACCACCAATGACATCTGCAGTTGCAACAATTGCTCCTGTGATGCCACTTCTGCTAGCTACAACAATGTTGAAATAATCACTAAGCACATTATATTCATACCCACCCAATACAGTACCTGCTGCAACATATGCAAAATTGGCTGATATGGCAGGAGCAAACGTAAACGTTTTGGTTGCAGCTGTGTAGGAGGCAAATGCATTGCGGCGACCAGTGGCAGTACCAAAACCTTCTGCATGACTGCCCTGACCTGAAGCTGTGGTATTGGCACCTTGTGCATGGCTGTACTGACCTGAAGCTACAGTGCTGTTACCTTCAGCGTGGCTATCAGTACCTGAAGCAAGGGTGCTGGTACCTTGTGCATGGCTACCGGTACCTGAAGCCACAGTGTTGCTGCCTTGTGCCACAGAATATTGACCAGTAGCATGGCTGTTGAAAAAGCTAACTTTAAAATCATCATCTATGCGAAATGTGTTGTTGTTATCATCTAAAAACAGCGCAATGGGCTGTACCCCTGTTTGTTGGATTGTGAGCGCCGGTCCAGTGCCTGTGTTCACAACACTCAAAGCAGAGGTAATGGACACAATGGTTTCAAAAACACTTTGTGTGCCCAACACAGACAAGTTGCCTCGAATGGTAGTGTCTTCTGTGACCAGCAGGTTTTGCGCTGTGAACAAGCCAGCGCTTAGTCCATTCTTCAGAGCAACTACTGGGTATTTTTGTTCCTGTACGCCAATGAATCCAACCAAGTAATCACTTGCAAATGTGGCAGAATTGCCAGTAAAATCAGTAAAATTAATCCATGACATATAGTTTATTTATTGTTCCACAGTGTAGATCTGCATGGTTATGCTGTAACTTGAAATGGGTTGTGTGGTGGGTTGAGTGTTTCTGCGTCTGCACCATCTTGCACTGGCAGTATGCGGGTGATGGGTGTGGTGAGTGGTGGTGCTATGAGTCTCAAGTAAGTTATGCTATCATTGATCAATGCCAGCAATGGATATGCATTAAAATTAGAATTATCTGAATCACCTGCCACTCTGTCTGATCCAATGCCATGTTGATGTGTCAATTGTTCCTCTTCCTTCTTCATCACATCTTCCAGAATATAATTGTATTGTTCCACTCGAGTAGCAGTATTCTCTTGTACTTCCTTAAAAGACGGTGCTATATATTTTTTCGTTCTATACACATAACCCACTTGGGCCACAGCGTCAGAATAATCTCTTAGTTCTACAGTATTAACAATTAAATTATCACCTTGAAAAAATGGTGTATACGAAAATGATTCGTTTACTGCTAACTCAATATGCTCAATATTGCCGGTCATCACATCGACAATCTCAATCTTCCTCTGCTTTGAATTTACAGTATAATTATAGCGCTTGGTGACACAAGGTGCGCTAAAATACATTTCTTGTGTGGGAAGCGGAAAATTAAGTAAAGAGGAAGAGTGTGTGGAGAGTATATTTTCTTCTAGAATCAAACCATCTCTTGAACTAATCAGCTGTCTTACAAGATTAATTCTCTCTCTATTATCAACTATAACATCAGTTAACTGCTCGGTTACAACTGCAACGTTAATGCCTTCTACTATAGGATAACCAGCCAACTGACCTTTATATGAGAACAATACAGGATCATTATCGTTATTCTTAATTTCTAAAATATTATTTTTAGTATCCACAAAACAGCTCACATGATTCTTTTTGGTAAAAATTTGTTGCAACGCTTCAACTCGCAAAGCAATTTTATTTTTTAAACACTCTTTCAACAACAGCTCTTTTTTAAATATTTCAACAAAATTAATATTCTTGGGCGTTTCAAACAAGGGGCGTATGTACCAGCTGGCCGGCTTGTTTGCATTGAGCGCTTCATTCACTATGTACTCTGCATCATAGAAACTATTCTTATCCACAGGGTCCACATTCACATTCACATATGTCTCTTTGACATATTCACTGGAATCAGTGTCATTAACAACAACGGGATTGAGTTTGATGGGATTGATTCTGAGGTTCACAATCTCTGGTGCATCTCTTCTGGCACTATTTGCAAGATTCTTTTCTGCAACAATGCCCATGGTGGGCTTTTTGTGTCTCAATGCAACGTTGATGTCTTGTTGTGTGAAGGTCTTCTTGATCTGTTTCTTGGGGTTAATAATTTCATTCACATTGTAATGTTCATCCATCAAATGCAAAGACTTGCGACTCAATTCCAATTTGCCATGACCTTTTTTGACCTGCACCATGAGATTGACCATCTTGCCACCACTGGATACTGCCACATTGATTGCCGGGTCACTTGCCGTGCCAATGTTTTCATATATCTTTTCCACACCATTGACTGTGATGCAAAGCAGGGGAGTCACCATGTCCACATTGGGCACAAACAAATTTTCTAATCTGTTCACATGCAGGATGTTCCGCTCTTGCAAGTTATGCACTGTGGGCAACGTTACCGTCTTTTCAAGCAGCAAGCTCAAGGTGTGCATCACCTGTATTTATACCGGTTTTGTTAGCTTTAAATCTTTTATTTTCTTCTTCTTTTTAGCATCTTCTTCTGATTCTGTGCCAACAATGTTTGCTTCAATGTTGCCTGTGCTGTGTGCATCCTCTTTGGGTGTGTAGCGGTAGCTGTTTTGCTTGGTGGTGGTGTTGTTCAGACTGCTAGGGTCTTGCATGAACTTTGCAAAGGTCTTCATTTGCCAAAAGAACTGTCCATGCCCTTCACAATGAACTCACCAGTGATCTTCACAGGTGATGTGGATATCTTTGGATCCCTCACCACAACACCTTCATGCTTGGTGAGGTCACCAGCAGAAGATCCCAATCCTTGCAACACACTGTTGCCCAGCACTCGCGTGGCATGATACAAAATGGCACCATCCACAATCAACTTCTGCATCTTGGGATCAGTTGCAATGGCATCAATGGGCTTGCCTTGCAGCACATACAAGTAATTGCTCTTGGTCATGGCTGGCACTTTCTTGCCTGCAACATTTACTATTTGTGCATTGCGAGGGTTGACAGCTTTCTTGAGCCAGTTGGACAATGGCTGTGTTACACTGTTGTTGGCTGCATACACCACAGTGATGGGTTGGCTCAGAGTTTCTGTGAAGTCTGCAGCTTGTGTCAGATCCACGCGCGTGGGACCAAACACTTCAAATCCATGTTGATGCAGCACAGGTTTCAGTTTTGCAATCATGGCATCCAATGCCACTGTATCATATGAAGTTTCACGAGACACTCTGCCAATGCGAGCCAACTTGGGGCTCTTGGCCAGATAAAATTCTTTGATGCCATGAAACACCAGCATGTTGCGATCATACTGAGTCACATTGGTGGTGCCTGTGATGTATTCTGTGTTGAGAAATCTGTTGCTGTTGGATGTCATTTTTAATTTCTTGAGCTCTGGCATTATGAGGTCAATGGCACTGTCCAGCACAGGCAACAAGAACTTGCCCACTTCAATCATTTTCTGTCCACCGCCAGTGGTGGTATCAAATCTTTGATTGATGTTGTCTACTGTGATGCCCTGAATGTCGATTTCTTTGTTGCTGCCTCTGTCCAAGGCAAAACGAAATGCACCCTCTGCAGTGCGCACCAACTTGATGCTGGTGTTGAGACCATCAAACTTGACACTGCCACGCTTTTGCTTCAAACTGATCAGAGCTCTCTTGAAGAAAACCAACAAATCGTTGCCCCGGTTCACAGAGGGCAGATCAAAAGGATGAGACATGTGACCACCAGCGCCACCTTCTTGTATGATGATGAATTTCTTGAATGTGATCATTTGATGACAATCTTTGGATACAGATCATTTATTGTGAAGTTGCCAAGTGTCCTCACTTTGCCTGCATCAATGTGGCCTCCTGGTTTGATCAAATCTTCTCTTGTGGTCACAATGTAATTGTAACGCGGATCAATAAACAGCATATAATCAGTTTTTATGTACCCATCTGCATTGAGCTTCAGCAGTGCAATGTTAATTTGCTTCACGTCACCGGTACGGAACAACTGATCATTGAAGTATTTTTCAGCCATAGATGCATTATTTGCATATATGCTGTTGAGCTTCTTAATTGCATATGATACAAATTCTTGCTTGTTGTCCACAGCATTGTAGCTGGCAAGCAAAATGTCACCCATTCGAATGTTCAGACCTTGATCAATTTGTTTCAATTTATCTGGGTTTCTGATGAAAGGATCTAGAAAAAGAGTTTTCAACAACTTCATGCCACCCCGGCCTGATTGCTGTCCCAGATGCCCTTCATTTTTTTTCACCTCTATCTTCTTGTCTGCATGCACCAAATCACCACCAGTGGTGCTGTTGAACACATCACTGAATACAATGGCAAACAAAATTTCACCAGGACCCACACTGTTACCACCTGCATCTCGCAGCTCATTCAAACCAGATAAATTGCCTATGAGTGCATCAGACAATCCTTTGCCACGTGCCAAGACAGCCACGTTGCCAGCAAGATGGTCATTGAATTTTAAATCATTCTTGGTGTTAATGAATTCAACAAATTTCTTGAGATCTTCATCACTGCTATCAAAAATTGTTGACAACAGCACATTGTACCCTTTGCCTTGAAAAGCTGCAGCTGTATATTTCTTGCTGGTAAGAAATGATTGTATGGCACCTTCATATGAGGCATCACGTATCTCTTTTTTGAGCTTATCTGCAGTAGCATCTGGCACCTTGAATTCATCCACATTCTTCTCTTGATCCTTTTGAATTAAGACAGTGGCATCCTCTCTTACAAACAACACTCTGGTGTTGGAGGACTGCAGAACCTCGTCAAGCTTGGACTGTAAACTTATATACTTCTTGATGGGCATCATGGTTATTTATCTATAATCATAAAAAAACCCTTACGCTCAGGGCATAAGGGCTTTTCTATGTAACACACCACCACCAACCACTCTATGATAAGTGCTTTTATAATGTATTCAAGCATTTTATAAAGATAAATATGTACACCATGACCTTCAAGCAATACATGAGTAAGAAAAGTAAAAACAAGAAACCCAAGAAAAAGATCAAAGAATTTCCCAAATACAAGGGTGACATGCCTGTTGCAGAGAAATACAGTTGAAATACAATAGATCTGCATAAATCACCATATGCAAACAAACTTAATTGAAACCATTACTCAGTTGGCCGCAGCTTTAACCACAGATTGTGAGAAGTTTTTCGTCAAGGAGCAGAATGCTGCTTCCTCGAGACTTCGCAAAGGCCTCAAAGCCATTGTGGATGTGTGCAAGGCAGAGCGCAAGAACATTACGGAAGTCCGTAATGCACGCAAAGCTAAAAAAGCTTAAATCCAATACACTCTAGCAGATGGCACACATTACCTGATGTAATGCTATCTGCTAGAACTGTGGGTGCATAGTTAGATTCTGCATCAATGCGCAGCCCGCTCTCTTCACCCACCTGCAGAATATCTTCAACAAATTCCATGGGCCAGCCTTTGAGATAGTTGTAGTACATGTCCTTGTTGTTGTCTGTTTCCAGCACAACAGAATAGCCACAGAACACATGTGCATAAAAGGTTAACTCTCTAAAAGACAACCTGCTAGTAGGTGGATTGCACAAATCTGCATTGATTATCAAATTCATGCGTGTGAATTATTTAGACAGCAGTTCACAATTATTGAACTGCTGTGCATAGTTAACCGCACATTCAGATGGATAATATTCATTTTTTCTGTTAAATAATAACAAGTGAAGATCAGTTCCAGTTACAAGAATGTTGCTAATGGCAGTAACTACACCGAGAGCATCAGAATATCTGCTGCACCTCTGCTCATTGCCAATGCTCTGGTGAATCAAACCATTCTGAACAATCTGTCCACACTCACATTCAACTACCCAGCTCTCACTTCCAATACAGATGCACCAGTGCTGTTGTCTGGTGCACCCCTGTACATCACCAATGTGTACTACACAAACACTACAATGGATGCATACACTCTGCCATTGGGTGTGGAGGTGGATCTCACCCTGCTTGGTTACAGATTCAATTTTACAAATGGTATTTACTTGAGTGGGTCTTTTTTTGATAAAATATCAAGTGGTGTCATCATATCAAACTTTCTCAGCTCATTTGCAGAGATTACTGATTTTGTAAATGTGGCCAGCCTGTCCACTGCCTTCCAGCCATTCTCTGGTTATGAATTTATTAATTATGACATAGACAGCGACAACAAGCTGTCACTGATACTGCCACCATTCACAGCTGATGCTGAGCTCAGCATTGTCATCAAAGATCGTGGTGGGTATGATGCAGCAAATATTAACTTGATCACGGCCACCCCCACACCCACCATATCTCTGACACCCACTGTGACACCTACAAATACTCCTACCATATCTCTGACACCTACTAACACTGTGACCCCCACTGTGACCCCCACTGTGTCACCCACCTTGACGCCCACAAATACCCCCACGGTCACAGTTACACAGACGCCCACTGTGACAGTCACAACCACGCCCACTGTGACAGTCACAACCACACCCACAGTGACTCCCACCAATACCGTGACACCCACTGTGACTGTGACTCCCACCAACACTGTGACACCCACACGCACTGCAACACCCACTGTGACACCTACCAACACTGTGACACCTACTGTGACTGTAACACCCACCAACACTGTGACTCCTACTGTGACTGTAACACCCACAGTGACACCCACAGTGACACCACATGATGCATTCAGTCCCATCACATTGCTTGGCAATCAAGGCATATATGAGATACCCATAAACACAGGCAGTCCCTTTGTTAATTATGTTACTTTCTCGTACGATAATTTCGACATCCCGGACAGATACATCTGGTATGATAGCAGAAACAAGAGAGTGTTGCATGACACAGGATTCAGAGGCAATTCTGCATACAATGCTGCACTCAATGCATTAGGATATGATGCAGTGGTGGGACCAACCACAGGCCAAGAGTCTTTCATCAACCTGTCAAACATATACACATTGCCGTCCAATCTGGACACCTGGTATGTGACATTGTGTGTGATTGCACCACTGGTGAACTCATCATGGCTTGTCACTGTTGAAGACTCTGTGCTATTTGCACTGCCAGTTGCACCAGCCATATGGCTTGATTCAAGTCGCAGTGACACTGTGCTGGATGCATCTGGCAACCCGTGTGCACCAGATGCACCAGTGGCCACATGGCGGGACTTGAGCATAAACAACAGACACTTCTCACAGAACACCAGCAGTGCCAGGCCGTTGCTGTCATCTTATGCTGGCATGAATTACATCAAGTTTAATTCTGCCAATCTAACTGCCTTGACTGGCAACAGCAATTCTCTCACTTTCTCCAATGGTGTTTCTGGTGTGACTCTGGTGTCTGTGTCACAGTTTGGCAATGCAAACGTTGCTTTTGCCACTGTGCCTGAAACTATTTTTGCAAATACTGTGGGCATTGGCCAAGGCAATGGTTCCAGAATTAAATTCATGTCCACTCCTGTGCGAGTCAAGGTGCCTGGCATTCCTGGCAATCCAGGCAATGATGGCTTCTTCTTCTCTTCTGGAGGCAGAAGAACTGATACAGATGAGAATGATGGTGGCGCGCCATTGGACATAACCACAGCCACGGTGAAGAATCTTGTTACACCAGGTGTATTTGCAGCCACCATCAATTATGCTGCTGCTCAAGTGCAACTGTTCTTCAATGAAGCTGCTGCTGGCACTGACCCTGCATTCCAAACACCTGGCAATGTGTCATCCACCAATGCCTCCAAGGCTGCCATGGGACGCCGATTCATTGGTACAGAACCCTTCTATCACAATGGTGTCATTGGAGAATTCATAGCTTATGAAAGAATACTCACACCAGCAGAATTAACTACCATCACCCTATACTTGTCCAGCAAGTGGGGCATATAAAATATACAAAATTGCAATATTGCAAAATTATTTGTTGCGTTTTGAATTGAGCTTTTCTAACTGCTTGAGCACATCTGCATAATACTTGCTGGTCTTGTGTGCATCCAATTTGAACAATATGGTTTCACACTCTGTTTTGCACAAGTGTGATGTCTTTTTTCCCGTGCGTTTGGCCATGACATTACTTATGGCCTGCAAATGCTAATTGTTACAGCTTGGCAAGAGAGGCACTGAGCTTCTTGTTGAACTGCTTGTGAAAAGTGTTTGAGAAATTCTCAATGGCTTTGTTGGCAGCTTCAACACCTTGCTTGTTGATGATCTTCTGAATGTCCGAGGAATCAATGAGCGTGGTGAAGGTTTCCAATTCTCTGTTGTCTTCTGTCTTGATGACTGTTTCAATGACTAATTTCATGCAGCTACTTATGCCATCACATGCAAATGGCCACTAGATGTACACAGTCCAAATGCTTTGGAACTCTGCTGCAGTCAGATTGTAATACCCGCCGGTCTGCGGCTCAAAAAACAAAGGCTGCATAATATCTGCACCATGATCATCTTTGCCACCATCTGCATAGATGATGTTGATGGCATGCCCACCTGCAGTGCCATCCTCTGCTCTGGACATGGCCATGTAGTTGATCACACCAATGGCAATGCCTTGTGCATCACCTGGTGCATGCTGTGCATGATAACCACAAGCAAACAGTTTGAAAGCATCAGCAAAATTGTCACAATCCCATTTGTGGGTCCAATGAGTCCATTTGAGAGACCGCATCCACCATTTGTAGGCCGGCACAATGAGATTGTCCACCATGGTCTGTGCAGGACAGAAGTAATTGACATCAGACAGAACGAAATTGCGGGGCAGCTTGTTGTGTGAGGCAAAAGGAGACAACAAGTCTTGAGCAGGCACAATCATGTGAATATTTAGGAAACTGCCACCCCAATTGTTCGGCCGGCGCGGCCTGCAAATTTTTTACAGTAACCTAGGTAGTTACAGTAATATACCGTGGCTGCAATGCTACCGACTCCGCCAACTGGATCCTATCATGATGCGAGAATGATGGGGTTCTGCATCGCAATGATGGGGATAATTTTCACTACCATGTACAGTGTTACTATGCATTAATGCATTGGTATTGCTATGCATTACAGTTGTTACAGTTTTATTGGTAATTACAGTGGAGGCAGTGTGAGATGCTTTGCTCTTGTCAGTTCTATAGATGAGCCACATGTTAAATGCTAGTAACACTGTGATCACAGTAATGATGCCAGTTTTCATGTGCGTTTCTTGCCAAAATCGGACCGTTGTGCACGGTAAGCAGGTTTGTGCCGTGCACCTATGCTCTTGATGGAGCGAATGGTGGCTTCACGGAACTGACGGGCCAGTGTCTTGTTGCCGCAGTTATTTGCATGTCGGATAATCTTAGCCATGGTATTATTGTATGGGCAGCTGTTGCAGAGGCAAGCCCTTATGGGAATTTGCAAAAATTTTATAAAAATTTTTTAGCATGCACCTATGAACACACACCCCCAAACCTACTGTATATGCAAATTCCCGTGCTTGTTGTCTATAACCGTGGCGCTATAGAACCCCATGTCATTCTAGAACCGCGGTGCATTTTCAGACAC
>Ga0187842_1001569_pt1 | contig 10519 bp, 10 predicted proteins | sample SpaLakP09_SKY_41_FD_134514 | JGI IMG/M metagenome (GOLD analysis project Ga0187842, IMG submission 134514) | Oligotrophic lake water microbial communities from Sparkling Lake, Wisconsin, USA - SP09_SKY_41 | ecosystem: Environmental > Aquatic > Freshwater > Lake | place: USA: Sparkling Lake... | reverse complement strand
GCAACGCTATTATCGCTTTCGGAAAGAACGCTGGAAAAGTCTGCTGTCGTGTCGATTGTGGTATTCGCGGACACGATAAGTATACTGAAGGACCAGGAAAATGTCGTTCAATTATCCCATCGGGAAGAAATAAGGGTCTTGTATGTGGCAGGACCGAGTGCAAGTTTCATCATAATATCGCGGATTTCTTGGAACTTCCTGAATATTTTCGTTCCATCGTAAGTGGTTACAGGCTCACCTTCAACTACCATTTCTACTTAGATTTGGTAGATAGCTATAAAAAGCTTAATAATGACACTGTTACAAAGGAGGTTTTTTATGATGTTGTCATTAATACACTGAATCTATTTGATCATCTTCCGACACTGCCAAGACATGTTATGTTTGTCTATTTCTGCAACCTCCTAGATACTCCAGGCGCCAACGCCCTTGTAAGTAGTGGTAGGTATAAGAAATTTAAGACAGTGTATGATCAAAAATTGAAAGAGTTTTATAACGAGCCTTATCCACAATTCGTCGAGTACTTGAAAAGAACGTTTCAACCCGGCGGAAAATTCTTCAGTATTCAGAAGAATTTGGAGTATGCGCGCGAACAAGCAAGACTTGAAGAGGGGATTCGAGTGGCTGTTATCAAGGATAGATACCGTGTATGTTTTTTATTTTTATGTGTTTTATGTCTGGTAGTGTACTTTAAATAAAATTGATTTTTTTTAATTCTTTACAAATAACTTTCACACAATGTCGACAACAATTACTTTTCAAGAATATTCCGATAAGTCCTTTCTTATTAAGGGCGACGACACTATCAAGTTCAAAGATACTTTAAAAGAATTTGGAGGAAAATGGAACACTTCTCTCGGTGGTTGGATCTTCTCAAATACACACAAGGCCAAGATCCAGAAATTTTTAGAAGTTATTAACATGCACGTACCGTCGACAACACCTACAAAGCCCCTTGTCAAATCGTCAGGGAACGGTGAGTTAACCATAAAAGACTACACAGAGAAATCCTTCGTTCTTTATGGCGATACGCAGCCACACAAAGACAAGATCAAGGAACTAGGAGGTAAGTGGAATGCGAACTTGAAGGATGGTTTGAAAGGATGGATCTTCCCTATGACAAAGAAGAAAGTGATTAAAGAGTTTATAAAGAACTGTGGGGTTGATGATGAAGAAGTTTATTACGAAGCGGTGGAAGAAGAACCAATCAAGCCTATGCCAAGATTACTTAGAAAATAAATATTTTAAAATAATAAAATTTTAAAATATTTAACTAAATAAATGAAAAAAAATAAAGGAGTTATCAGTTTACGATTTATTATTATAACATTGGTATCTATATTATTGGTATTATTCATTATACAACTTCTAGCAAACATGAGAATTTTTTTTGTAAATGATAAATATTCTTTTAACTTAAATGTAAATAAAAAGAAAATATTAATATGTTCAATCGAAACTAGAGACTTGAAAATAGTTGATATTCATAATAAGAATGTAAACAAATACGCACAAAAACATAATTATAAATATATTTTTGTAAATGATTATAAAAACAATTTAGAACTGCCTGTATATTGGTGGAAAATACAATTTATATTAGATATGTTAAATACTAATAATTATGAGTATGTGTTATGGCTTGATTCGGATGCATTCTTTACAGATACTGAAATTCCCTTGGAAACTTTAATCGATATGTCACCTAATTCAAGTATTTATATAGGAACGGATTGGTCTATTGTATCTGGATTTTTTAAAATATATTGTGCTGGTGTATTTATGGTTAAGAACGATGAAATTGGAAAAGATTTTTTAAAAGATTGTATACATGCATATATCAATGAAAAAGACTGCAAGAAAGATGGCAAATATAATTTATCAGGTACATGGGCTGGAAAATGCTATGAACAAGGTGTTATGAATAAATTATTAAATGCAAAATATAAAAAAAATGTTTTTACTATCCCTCATTCTTTTGCTCTAAACCATTCAGTAATTTCTGGTAATACAGTAATATCGCACGTGTTCGGAGATAAAGAGAATACATATAACCAAATTACGAAATTTGAAGGCTAGTAACAATGTATAAATTAAAGTTAAGTTGGTTAAGATTAGTAACGGTAAAAATTAATCTGACTTTATCGCTAATTAACACTATTGAAGTTAAATTCTTAAGTACATCTTGGGGTAATTGATCGTTGATTGTAAATGTGTATACATATTTTGTTGTTGTTGGAGAATATGAAGGAGCAATTGATAAATAATTATTATCTTCAGCAATTTCTGTGATATTGCCTAGTGTGTAAATAATAGCATTTTTCAAAGAATAATCTGTGTTTGTTTGTTTAAAAAAGTAATTTATTCCAGCTTCGCCTGATACAGGGATATTATTTACCATATAATAATTACGATTTAAATATGATGGTAACGCTAGAAAATTTACAGAATTGGCAACATTCTGGTTGGCTGCGTCAAGAGTCTGTTTAGTAGTATCAAGAGTCTGTTTAGTCGTATTAAGAGTCTGGTTAGTCGTATTAAGAGTCTGGTTAGTTGTATCAAGAGTCTGTTTGGTAGTAGCGAGTTCCTGTTTGGTTGTATCAAGAGTCTGATTGGTAGTATCAAGAGCCTGTTTGGTTGTTGTAAGATCCTGGTTGGCTGCGTCGAGAGAATTCTTTTGAGAAATATAAAAATATATTCCAACTCCGATAACTACTAAGCAAATTACTAACGATGTAGTACATAAAATATTTCTATTAATCTTCATTTATTATAAATAATAAAAAAATTTTATAATAAAATGAATCCCGGTTATATAAAAATTGTATTCGCTATTTTATTGTACACGGTCATAATTTCATTAACAATAGCTAGCTCGCTTTTCAGCCTCGGGCAAAATAAAAATACAGCCTACTATGCACCTTTAGTTTTCACTTTTCTTCTATTTTCTTGGGGTATTTATGATCTTTTTAAATATAATCCAGGATATTTAAAGATAGGATTCGCTATCTCACTTTTAGTTTTTGTTGAACTTCTAACAGCGCTTATTAAAGATGATATGGATGTTGGTAATTTGGAAATTGCAAAACCAGGCGATGTTAAGCCTTTTGATCCTGTTCCATATTATGTGGCGATTCCATCTGCGCTTTTAGTTCTCTGGGGAGTTTATGATGTCGTAAAAAAATAAAATGTTATAAGAAATAAAAATGAAATCAGGATATATAAAAATTGGACTTGCAGTGCCAATGGCGGTGGTACTTATCGTCATCGCCGCTATTTATCAATACAGTGGATCATCTGCAAGTGAAAAACCGAGCGATCTTCCATTATATTTAGCGGCTATTCCACCTGTTCTCTTGGCATCCTGGGGTGTTTATGAGTTGGTTTATTAATTTTCTAACTTGTTAGTTACAAAATTGAAATTTGTATCCTCTGTAAAACAAATCAGTATTCGCGTACTGATTCACCTTGTTTTTACCTATTTTGAGAGCAATACACGCATCTTTCACACTTGAATATTTCACACTTGTATTATCATCTTCTCTGATCACAGTAACGCTTTTATTTGTAGCTACGGTGCATCTTATTTCATCTATTCCGTGTGCACGTATCCATTTGCGGAGTGTCGTTCGAGATGTATTATAAAATTTGGCCAGCTCGTCTTTCGTTTGTAGTTGCAGTTTTTCTTCAAGTTCTTCCTTGCTTGGTATCTTGTCTATACTATGAACTTTTAAAAGTTTTTGAAGATTTAGAAGTGTCATATTTAATTTTTCAGCTATCTCGTCGAGCGAAAATTGTATGACTAGTTTTATAAGATCATCCTTGGTTATTCTTTCTTCGCCTGTTTTTACAGATAGGAAATCTAAGTTATGATGTGCGAACCATTTGCGGATGATATGATTTGATACTTTATAATGAAGAGCTATTTCAGTTTGTGTTTTCCCTTTGCATAATGCGATGAGTTCATCCTTTGGAGGCGGATTATAATTATGAAAATCTTTTATATTTATACCGTGTTCATCGAGCCATTTCGCAACTGGGTTTGTGGATATTCCGTAACTCATTGCTATATCGGAAATGTTTTGAGTCTCTAGTATCTTGAGGAGGTACTCTTTTGGGGGTGCAGTGAACTTTCCGGTGATTTCCTCTATCTGAAGAGGCCATTTCTCTGGTTGATCGGGTTGTTTTTTCTTTTGTTCATCGAGAAGACGTCGCAATCGTTCTTCTTCTCTTTTCTTTTCTTCAATTATTTTTTCTTGTTTGATTTCATCTATCTTTCTGTAAATTCGACCAAATACTTTTGATATATCAAAATCGTGCTCGTCCGGATTGAATCTTATCCAATGACTATCATCAATTCCAAGGTTCTCATTTACAAAATTCATTCTTTCGCGTTCTTTCCAGGGCTTCCTGTCTGCGTGCCCGTTTTCATCACATTCAATTACTATTTTGTGCTCTGTAAAATAAAGATCGATATAGTAAGTTCCTACCTTGAATTGATCTTCGAATTTTTCTGTTTTAAATGCATTTGTTATGGCTGAAAGAGTCTGCTGCTCCTTTGTAAGACACTTCATATTTGTTGTTTTAATTTGAAATTTGTTGAGAATATGCAGCACATCAGGAGATATACGTTTACGAGTTTTTATAAGGATTTCAATTACCCCGTCACGAGTAATTAGGATTGTTCTAGGATCTAACTCAGGTTCCTTGACACCTGGATAATCTCTAAATACTAACTGATTGGACTTAGAAACATTTTTTAAAGTAGTTGAGACAGTCGTATAACCTAGTAAACTAACAATTTCATAACCTACAAAATATTCAAAACAAAGATGGTTGCTAATATATGAATACATTGTTAGTTCATTATATTCTTCGGTCTCAAATTTATTGCATTCTTCACTATTTTCATTTTTTAATTTACATTCAAGATCTTTGATTTTATTTTTTAACGAATGTATTGTTTCAACTTCTATATTTTTAATTTCAAAATTATTTTTTCTTAAAATTTGTAAGGATGATGATGATATAGTTTTACGAGTTTTTAAAATAATTTCTTCAACTCCAAGACGATTTATTAGAATTGCCTTTGGACTTATTTTAGGAATTTTTACCCCAGGATAATCTCTAAATTCTATTTGATTACATTTAGAAACATTATTTTTTATAACTTCTGCAGGATTTTTATAACCTAAAAGGGTAGTTAATTCGTAACCTATGAAATATTCAAAGTAAACATTATTAATAATATATGAATATATTGTTAAGTCTTTTTCTTCTAGAACTTCAGTATCAACTGCAGGTTCAGTAACAACTACAACTTCAGTATCAACTACAACTTCAGTATCAACTACAACTTCAGTATCAACTACAACTTGAATTTTTAGTTTATCTGGTAGATTTATTTTATATTTAATGAGTATATCTAAAGACTCTTGTGATGTTTTCTTCTTTCTCTTTTCTAAAAGTTCTTCAATGCCTTTTCTATTTATTAAAATAGTTCTTGGATCTAGATAAGGTTCTTTAATACCTGGGTAGTCTCGAAAAATAATCTTGTTACAGTCGGAAATATGTTTTGTAATAACATTTCCACTGTTTTTATAGCCTATAAGTTTTGCTATAGCAGCACCGACAAAATATTCGAAATACACGCCGTCTTCGCGTGTGTATGAGTAGGTAGTCAAATCATTATCTTCGTCTTCGATGTCTTGTTCCATTTTTATATAAAAAATCATTTCTTTAAATCTAAATGAATGATTTCTCGGAAATTCATTTAGATTTTCCAAAATCTATAGTGAATTTCCCAACCTCTTCCCACCTTCTCTTCCACCACTTCCCAAATTTCTCCCTCCTTCCACCTCAATTTTTTTAAAATCACCTTTAGATTTCAAAAAAATAATCCACCTTAAACATCAAGCTTCTCCTCTATCTCGTCCTTGCAAGCTCGAATTATGTCTAGAAAATAGTAGTAAGCATTCTTCATATATTGAGCTGTAAGACCGCTGATAATTACGCGCCCCGAATGAAAGACTAAGAAGGTGTTGTAGCGGTCTTTATTGAGCTTCTTGTTTCTTTCCTTCTCAGAAAGTTTCTCCAGGTACTCAGTATAAGTTGTCATCGTTTCGTTCCAGGCTTCTTCGGCCTTGTTATATGAAAGTTTTTTTATTTCCATATCGGTGATATTATACTCTAATGGCACCTTTATATTTACACCTGTATATCCGAATGATGTTTCAAGCAGAGAATAAAATTGTGTTTGTATGCTCATGTATCTCGAGAGTGCTTCTCGGTCGATAAGAAAGCCGAGACTGAAGTCCACGTTGCGCATCGCAGGTACAAAAAGAACTTCAAGCTGCTGCTTCGTCTCGTCGTGGTAGGTCCAAATGTCCTTTTCGTCCTTGATATAGTCCCAAATATACGTGATGCATTTTTCAGCATGCTCATCAAACTTGCAGCCTGTTATTTGAAACATTCCGTTCTGGCATATCTTAAAGTTGACAGGCTTGCTGTCTAAAATTATTACGACGGTAAACGAGTTTCTGAACCACTTTGCTCTCTTCTTTTTTTGAGTCTTTTTTTCTTTGAGATCCACACCCTTGATATTGTTTTCAAACTTCATGGTGATGATCGAGCCATCGGTTATGTCTTTGTTTGGATTTACATATTCAACCTTCTTCTTACGACCTCTTTTCTTTGGGATCATAATATAATCAGTGACGGGTAGATAATGATATAATTTTTCAAGATTGATGGATACATTAGTCTTAACTATAAAAGTTTTTGTAGAGACCTTAATATCATTAAAATCAGGAAATATTAAATTTTCGGCGGCGCCTTCTTTGGTTGTCATTTTTCTAATTTAAAGAAATTTTGTCTTTAAATTCAATTTTATTATTTAATAAATAAAAATTTTTAAACTATTTTAGTTTAAAAATAAGTTGGATTTTTCAAAATTTACATTTCATCCATCATCATAGCAGCCTTGCGGGAACGTCTAGATCTGCGAGAGCGTCTGGACTTCTTGGATGCACTCTTCTTACCGGAGCGTCTGCTTCTGCGAGAACGTCTGGACTTCTTGGAGGCACTCTTTCTGCTTCTGCGAGAACGTCTGGAGGCACTCTTCTTACCGGAACGTCTGCTTCTGCGAGAGCGTCTGGACTTCTTGGATGCGCTCTTTCTGCTTCTGCGAGAACGTCTAGAGGCACTCTTTCTGCTTCTGCGAGAACGTCTGCTGCGCTTAGAAACAGACTTTCCAGAACCCTTCCAGGCACTTGCAATAGCCTTCATTCTGCTCTTTGCACTCATACCAGCATATTGAGCGTTTTTGCTCTCAGACTTGACGAATTGCTGGTAAGCATTCAACTTTCTTCCAGAACGAGAACGCTTGCTTCTGCGAGAACGTCTGCTCTTCTTAGCGGAACGAGAACGTCTGCTTCTGCGAGAACGCTTAGCACTCTTCTTTCCAGAGCGAGAACGTCTACTTCTGCGAGAACGCTTGGATTTAACAATCATGCTCTTCAATAGACTCTTCAAAGAAGAACGTCTCTTTCTTGAGACAGATGATCTCTTGGATCTAGATTTTCTAGATCTCTTAGAACCGGCACCATCAGCACCACATGATCCACGCATCATAAGCGCGTCTCTTCCAACAACAGAAGTTGCTGCATCCTCATAAGCTTTCTTAAACAATAACATTTGGGGGGATTTGGTCATTTTTATATTATAAAAGAAAAAAAAATAAAAAAATAATATAAAAAAATATGAAAAATCGTGTTTTTATAAAAAAATATGTATTCGATATACTTGAGCATATAACAATGAAACTAAATTATGTTCTTTTTTATTAAAATAATCACTTTATTGCACGCGTTTTGTTCTATCCATTCGATTTTAAGAAAAATTTTTATTTTAAAATAGTTATCTAAAAACTATTTAAATAAATATAAAATGTCAGTTTTTAATGATGAATACAATGTACTTCTAAAATATTACAATGACAACAAAGATAAAGAATGGCAAGAATGGTTAAATTTTGATAGAATACTAGACAAACCTGGAAAGCAAGGTATAGTTGGATTATTCGAAACAAAAGACAAAGATAAGGCCAAATATATCTTTAAAATGTCCCAAGATATAAATTTTTTAATAAATCATGAGATAACCGTAATGAACGGATTAAGTGATATATCTTCATTCTGTCCCCATTTTTGTAAAGGTTTCGGCAGTATAAAATGCAAAACCGAGCCTAAATATAAAAAAGATAATACTGGCAACCCCTTCGATGTAAAAAGCAAATATCCAATTGAAACTGAGGTTCTACTTTGCGAGTTTATTGATAAAAGTGCAAAATTTTATAATTATATAAGATCGGATAAGATACCGGAGGCTGTATTATATTCTATTATAAAACAGGTATTACTAGCCATCTCGATAGCTCAAAAACAAAAGAAATTTACTCACTATGACTTACACTCTTTTAATGTGATGATAAAGAAATGTAATAAAGATTTGGTGTTCCTTTATAAGTTAGATGAAGATAACGAATTTTGCGTACCCACTTTGGGGTACTATCCAATCATAATTGATTACGGCTTCTCTTATATTTCGGATATGCAAGATAATCCTTTATGGCCGTCAATGGGACACACAAATGTGGGATTTATGAGTGATCGATTCGATTGGGTAGCTGATCCTAAGTTATTTCTTGTTACGGTATCAGAAGAAATTAAGAACAAAAGAGCGTCCAATAAGTCCAAAAAATTCCGACGAATTGTCAAAAATATGTTTGCGTCTTTAACAATAGATTGGGGTTCTGGTTGGGATGAGATAGAAGAGTTTTCAGCATCTGATTATGTTTTGCAATTTCTTGAAATATACAATGAGTCATCGAACGTGTTCGACAAATACGATTATTATTGTATAGACCTGATCGAATCCTTGATTATTCTTCCCCTTGAAGAACAAAGTTATGATGGGATCGATAAAACTTATAAAGCGTTTTTAAAAGAATGGATAAAGATAGAAAATGAAATATCAAATCATTTTTATAATCTTTATATTCTGAAACAAATTGTGGAACTCGCAAGAGATGTACGACCGGATTTTATGAATGACGACACGAAAAAACAAGCTTTACATGACTTCAAAAAAGGCGTTTTTGGTGCAATTGATAAAGTATCAAAATATGTAACGCCAAAGAATCTTGATTGTGAGAAATTGTTATGTAGTTTACTTTTACTTGCAACTAATATCGAGGGTATTTTATTTAATATTACAAACAAAACTATGAAAAAGAAAGATAAAGAATACAGGAAATTGCCCGTGAAATCAGTCGACGAGATATATGCTATCATAAGTACAAATCTAGGGGATGATTATGTTTATAACGAAAAGACGAATGTGATGATCATCGATGCTCATAATAAGAATTTAGATTTGTATAAAATAGATAAAGATGATTTGGAGGATATTAATAACTTAACACACCTTGCTCGTGGTAACTATATTTACTCTTTGTACACCTCTGCCAAATAATTTTTTTATAATATATTGTATATTATAAAAATGTCTAAACCGATGCCTACGGATACAAAACTTTATAACAAAATCAAGAACGAAGCAAAAAAGAAATTCAACGTATATCCTTCTATCTATGCTAACTCCTGGGTAGTTCGTGAATATAAGAAGAGAGGTGGTGGCTACTCGGGCGCACGATCAAAATCACAAGGATTACTGAGATGGTATAAAGAAAAATGGATAAATGTTTGTAAGTTGCCAAAAATAGTACCTTGTGGAAGGTCGAAATTATCACGATCTGCATGGAAGAAAAAATATCCATATTGCAGGCCACTTTATCGAGTATCACCCAAGACTCCACGAACCGCAAAAGAATTTTCACCTAAAGAAATCAAAAGAAGATGTATGGTAAAGAGATCAAAGCCTTTGAAAAAAGTCAGATAGAATAATATTCACGAATAAAACCATCTACAAAACTTTCAATTATATTTTTGTCAAGCTTATACTTATTACCCCCCTGGTGATTAAAGGTGTATCGAAAAAAATTTCCTTATCATCATCTTCATAATCTAATGTAAAGTCTGGAATTATAATGTTGATTTATAAAATCAGTTACAAAATGGTCAATTATACCTTGGTCAAGCTTATACATACCACCATCCAACGGGACAAAAGGTCTAGAAAAATTCGTACCATCATCAATAAATATACGATTTTCAATAATACTAAATTTCCGATCATCGCTTTCAATACGCATATTTAGATTGTTATGTTCATCAAATTCAGATGTAGCTTCTGGAATGAATATTTGAATTCCTCGTGCTACTCTTTCTAGAAGATCTCTAGATGTTACTGAGATCAATACTCCAACAGTGGCTGCGGTACCATCGTAAATACGGCGTGATTTAGCAACCGTACTCTTACGGCGTGATTTAGCAACCGTACTCTTGCGGCGTGATTTAGCAACCGTACTCTTACGGCGTGATTTAGCAACCGTACTCTT
>Ga0187842_1001568_pt1 | contig 10521 bp, 7 predicted proteins | sample SpaLakP09_SKY_41_FD_134514 | JGI IMG/M metagenome (GOLD analysis project Ga0187842, IMG submission 134514) | Oligotrophic lake water microbial communities from Sparkling Lake, Wisconsin, USA - SP09_SKY_41 | ecosystem: Environmental > Aquatic > Freshwater > Lake | place: USA: Sparkling Lake... | reverse complement strand
GGCACCGTTGAAACCGCGCTCAGCGCACCGTTCCCGGCTACGGCACCGGGCAAGACCCGTCTGACACCGGATCGCAGCGCACGGGCCCTGCTGGATGTCCTGAGCGGCCTCGGGCCCGAGGCCAGCGGCGGCTTCTATGCCTGGGACGGCCAACCCATAGCCTGGTGACCTGCATGAAGACCCAGAATATTGCCGTCATCGGCGCCGGTATGGCGGGGCTGACCGCTGCCACGGCCCTCAAGGCTGCCGGTCACGATGTGACGGTCTTCGACAAGGCGAGGGGCCCCGGGGGCGGATGTCCACCCGGCGTCACGAGACGTCGGCCGGTCCACTCGCCTTCGATCATGGCGCTCCGGCCTTCACAGCCCTGGGTGCGGACTTCCTGGCCCAGGTCGAGGCCTGGATCCTGGCCGGACTGGTCGAGCCCTGGCGCGCCGGCGGTGAGGGGCTCTATGTCGGGGTTCCGGGAATGAACGCACCGCTCAAGGTGATGGCCGCCGAACTGGTCACCCGCTGGTCGGTGACCGTCACCGGGCTGACGCCGGTCGGATCCGGCTGGCGGCTGGCGGGTGCCGAGGGAGCCGGCCCGTTTGACGCGATCATTCTGGCGATCCCGGCCGAACAGGCCTCGGGGCTTCTCGACGCCGTCGACGCCGACCTCGCCGCGCGGGCTCGGGCCTGCGTCTCGACGCCATGCTGGAGCCTGATGCTGGCCTTTGACGGGCCGGTGGAATCCGCCGGAGCGGTGGTCCTGGGCGAGGGTGGCGCAGCCTGGGCGGGTCGGCAGAACAGCAAGCCCGGCCGGCCAGGACCAGAGGCATGGGTGATCCAGGCCAGTCCCGCGTGGTCGTCAGCCCATCTGGAGCGGGCAGCGGACCAGGTTGCGGGCCTGATGCTCGACCAGTTCCAGACTGCGGTTGGAGCGCCCCTCCCTGGCGTGGTCTCGTCGGTCGCTCACCGGTGGCGCTATGCCCGCGCCGGGGCCTCGGAAGGGGCCCCTGCGGTCTGGGTCCCTGAACTTGGGCTCGGCCTCTGCGGCGACTGGCTGGGTGGTTCGTCGGTGGAAGGGGCCTGGCGATCCGGCCGTGCGGTGTCAGAGCTGCTCACCGCGCGCTGATCGTGGGCCGCTAGAGCGGACGGGCGATCAACCGGCGCGTCAAATTGCCCCTTAACTTCCAGCGAGATTCAATCCACCGTCGCGCGTGTTAACCAAGAGCGCGCCTCGGTGAGCGTGTCGTGGTTCGACGGGGAGACGGGTAATGCGTTCGCCGGCCGACATGGACATCGTCCAGATCGACATCAGCACCAAGTGCCACCTGAACTGCTCGAACTGCACCCGGCTGATCGCCCACCAGCCGTCGCGTGACGACATGGCGCTGCAGACCTTCGAGACGGCCGTCAACAGCATGCAGGGCTGGAACGGCCCCAACAAGGTGCTGGGGATCATCGCCGGCGAGCCGACCCTGCACACCAATTTCGAGAAGATCTCCTGGCGTTTTGCCGAGCTCTGGGGCGGTCCGACCTCGAATGAGGGCAAGATGCCCATTCGCGACTTCAATGATTTCGCGAGCCAGCGGCTGTTCGACCGCGGCAATGGGCGGGGGCTTTGGACCAGCCTCGGGGCCGGTTTCTACAAGCACTATGAGACCGTCATGGCGGTCTATGGCCACTGGAACACCAATACCCACGAGTCTGCGGGCTATCATCAGGCTCTGCTGGTCTCGCGTGCCGACTACATCAAGGCCACCGGCATGTCCGAGGAGCTTTGGGTCCAGAACCGCGACGACTGCTGGGTGCAGAAACTGTGGTCGGCCTCGATCAACGACAGGGGGGCCTATTCTGCGAGGTCGCGGCGGCGATCGACCGGCTCTATTTCGGCGGCAAGCATGCCTGGCCGGTGGAACAGGGCTGGTGGCAGCGCAAGCCCGAGGACTTCGGCTCGCAGCTGGATCTCTGCAACTATTGCGGCCTGGCCCAGCCGGGGCCCTCGCAACTCGACCTGCTGGAACGCGACATCATTTCCGACGAGCACCTGGCCCTGCTGAAGAAGATCGGCAGCCCGGCGATCAAGAAGGACAAGTACGAGCTCTTCAACCGCACCGACCACGTCGAGCAGCGCAAGGTCGACACCCGCGACAACTATATCGGCGGCGGCGGAGCCGGTCGTCGGGTCGGGATCGGCCACAAGTCGACCAAGCCCAAGAAGCTGTCCTGCGTGCTGGTGTCGGTCGGCTACGGCGAGGACCTGGCCGAGACCCTGCCGCGCAATATCGGCCTGTTCGATGAGATGGTCGTGGTCACCTCCAGCACGGACGAGCGCACCCAGGCCCTGGTCAAGGAGCACGGGGCCAAGCTGGTGATCTCCGATCGCTGCTTCGATGAGGACCACGCCTTCAACAAGGGGCGGATGCTCAATGACGGTCTGGCGGCTCTGACCAGCCCCGACTGGATCATCCTGACCGACGCCGACATCATCCTCAATCCCGACACCCGGGACCTGATCTTCACCCACTCCTGGAATCCGGGCTGCCTGTACTTCACCGAGCGCATGGACCGGACCGTGACCGAGGGGCAGTCGCCGTCGGTGAATATGGAGCCGAACGGCTATTTCCAGATGTTCAATCCCAAGGCCCTGGCCATCCGGGATCGCTGGCCCCAGGTGATGAGCGAGGAGTTCTGCTCGGCCGGCGGCATCGACACCTGGTTCTGCCAGCAGTGGAAGCGCGAGAACCTGATCGGCATCAAGGACTTTGCCGTCGAGCACCTGTCCAGCCGCTTCCTCGGCGAGAACTGGAACGGCGTGACGCCACAGACCGGCAAGTGGCGTCAGCTGGGCATCCTTACGACGGGCGGCTTCTCGACCTTCCTGAAGATGAGCACCCTGCCGGACGTCATCAAGCTGACCGACACCCTTTTTGGCCAGAGCAAGATCATCGAGACCAAGGACGTCAACGAGCACGTCCGGGTTCTGCCCGATGGCCTGGAATTCATGGGCAAGGCTCTGGGCCGTAGCCACATCCACGTGGCCTTCAAGGACTGATCGGGCCCCGAAGGCCTAGACCCGGTTTGTCACCAGGCTCTGCGCGTCGGCATAGCTTTCCGGCACGCCGATATCGATGAAGTCGCCTTCGAAGACCTTACCGCCCAGTTGGCCGGCCCGGCAAAGGCCGGGCAGAATGTCGTTTTCCAGTGAGCTCGGCGCGATGGCGGTCGGGATGATCGAGCGTTGCAGGCGGTAGGCTCCGCCGTTGATCAGGCCCGGGAGCGTGGGCGCGAGGCCGCGGGGCTGGAAGGCCGTTACGCTTTCGCCTTCCAGAACGATCGTCTCATAGCGATCCGCGAGCGGGATCTGTCGCAGGGCGAGGGTGGCAGGCCACTCCCGTGAGGTCGAAAGGGCCGCCCAGTCAAAGTCGAACCAGGTGTCGCCGTTGACCAGCAGGAAGGTCTCGTCCAGCTTTTCCCGGGCCTGGGCGAGGGCCCCGGCTGTTCCGAGCGGGGCCGTTTCGACCGAGATGGCGATCTCCAGGCCATGGTGATCCTCCGGCTGGAGGCTCGCGACATAGGCCTCGATGATGTCGGCCCGGAACCCGGCCAGCAGCAGTATGGACCCAAAGCCGTGGCGATGCGCCTTGTCGATCAGATGCTGCAGAAACGGCCGACCGGCGACGGGCAGCATCGGCTTGGGCATGTCGCGGGTCAGGGAGCCGAGGCGCGAGCCCGAGCCCCCGACCAGGATGGCGCACTGGCGCAGGCGGCTCATCGCGGCACGCTCCAGGCCTCGGCCCCTTCAAAGGTGACCTTGACCGAGCTGGCCCGGCCGCCGGCTGCGTTCAGGGCCGAGATCAGGTGGTAACGGTTTTACGGATCCGTGCAGAACATCAGGAACCCGCCACCGCCGGCTCCGGAGACCTTGCCGCCCCAGGCCCCTTCGGCCATGGCGAGATCGAACAGGCGATTGACGGCGTCGGTCGCGATCCCCTTGGCGGTTCGCTTCTTGGCTTCCCAGGAGCGCATCAGGATCGCGGACAGGTCCCGCATGTCACCCTTGAGCAGGGCCTCGCGCATGACCGCAGCATCAGCCTTCAACTGGTGCATGTTCTCGATGGTCTCGGCATTGAGGGCGCGCAGGCCGTCAATCTGCTCCTGGATAATCCCTTCCGACCGGCGGGACTGGCCCGTGAAGCAGATGACCAGCGAGGATTCGAACTCGTTCAGGAAGGCTCTCGGCACCCGCAGGGGGCTGACCATTACCCGGTCATCCGCCAGGAACTCGATGAAGTTCACACCGCCGAAGGCTGCGGCATACTGGTCCTGACGGCCACCGGCGAGGCCCAGCTTGCGGCGTTCCAGTTCGAAGGCCAGGCGCGCGACATCGCCGGGACCGAGGGGCAGTTCGAGCGCGACCCGGAAGGCTTCGATCAGGGCCACGACCAGAGCCGACGATGAGCCGAGTCCCGACCCGGCCGGAGCATCAATCGTGGTCGAGACGGTCAGGGCAGGACGATGGCCGTCGAGATAGGTCTCCACGATGTGCTCGTAGACCGCCTTGTGCAGAACCAGGCCATGGTCGAGGTGGATCGGGGCATCGGGCTCCAGACGCTCGTCAGCACCAATATCGCGGGCCCGGAAGATCGTACTTCCGTCCGGATTGTGCATGATGTGTGCGAACGCAAAGCGATCGATCGTGGCGTTCAGCACCGCGCCGCCGAACTGGTCGCAATAGGGCGAAAGGTCTGTCCCGCCTCCGGCGAGACCCAGTCGCAGCGGAGCCCGGGACCGGACGTCGAAGGGGCGAAGGGCGCGCGCTCTGGACATGCTCAGATCTTTACACGGTTCGGGGGCAGGCGGTGTGGTGACCCTTTAGCCGGTGATCGCGACACAGGCGTCAAGAGGTCCACAGGTCGGGACCTGCGAGGACAGGGCTTGGCACGGGTCGGCATGGCGAGGGGGTGAAACCTGCGTCAAAAGGATACGGCGATGATGCCGGTGATCCCTGTCCTGCAAGGCTCAAACCACGGTGCCAGGGCCTCAGGCTGCGGCGGCAGGCCGGTCGGCCGGAATCGCCGGGGCCTGGTCCTGGGTCTGGACGAGGCAGCCGTACCAGCCCAGGCCCCGGTAGGTTTCGTAGCCCGGGGTCAGGGCGTAGCCGACGGTAACCTCGCCGTCGGCATAGCTGCCCATCACGCCGCCGGACGTGTTGAGCGGGAAGGTCTCGGTCAGGACGCCCTGGCCGTCCGAGGCGGCCAGCACGCGACCCTTGGCGTTCAGCAGCATGACCCGTGACCGCGACCGCTCTTCCGGGGTCAGACGGATGCCGTCGACCACGGCCTGGGCCTGGGGCTTCCAGTCGAAATGGACACCCAGGACGCCCAAGATCTTTCCCCGGCTCTGGCCGCCCTCGCGGATGGCGGTGGCATAGGTGGCGACCGGGGCGTCATTCAGGGCCTTCACACGTTCGACGTCGCAGGCGACAAAATCGTCTCCGGTCCTGGTCGCCAGGGCATCCTGGAACCAGGCCGTATCGGCCACGGAAGCGCTGCGGGCTGCCGGATAGAGGTCGGGGCGGCCCGTTGCCAGGACGCGGCCCCGGGTGTCGCAGATCCACAGGTCCAGATAGACGGTATAGGCATCCAGAATGACGCCGAGGCGCTGGCTGGCGTAGCGGTTTGCCTCAGCCGAGGGCGCATCGGCGCAGGCCACCACGGCGGAGTCGGTGGCCCACCAGCGGACGTCGCAGGTACGTTCATAGAGGTTGCGGTCGACGATCTCGATCGCGTTCAGGGCCAGGTCCGCCAGCCGCTGGCCGCGCATGTGGCCGAGGATGGCCCCGCCGATCGCCGTCAGTTCGTCGAGGTCGCCGCGAACCTCGCTCTCGAGGGCCGCAGCCACCGCGTCGATCTCGGTGGAGATCTTCTTGAACTCTTCGGCGACGATGGCGAAGCCCTTGCCGGCTTCGCCGGCCCGGGCCGCGACGATCAGGGCATTGATCGAGAGCATCTTGGCCGCCCGGTTGACCCGCGCGATCTCGCCGATCTTTTCACCGGCGACGGTGCTGAGCCGCTCGGAGAGGTCCAGGATCCTCTCCGGACGCAGACTGGCGTCTTGTGCCAACTTTGCAGACCCTCACGCAAAACCTTACCGACTGGCGGAAGGCTCGCGCACGGGTGTGTCCGTGTCACTCGACCTATGCGACATAGGGCCGCAGAGAAGGCTTTCCTCCCCAATCCGGGGAGGAAGTCTGACCGGTCGCCGCCAGATTGGGCGGCGTGTGCTCAAAACTCGCGCAAATCCGTCAGCGGATCTAGACGTCGACCTCGGCGTCGAGGGCGTTGTCCTGGATGAACTCGCGCCGCGGCTCGACCAGATCACCCATCAGACGGCTGAACATGTCGTCGGCGTCGTCGGCGTGGTGGACCTTGACCTGCAGCAGGGTACGGGCCTCGACGTCCAGCGTGGTCTCCCACAGCTGGTCGGGGTTCATCTCGCCCAGACCCTTGTAGCGCTGGATCGACAGGCCCTTGCGACCGGCGTCGAGCACGGCCCCGACCAGATCCATCGGACCCCGGACGGTCGTAGACTTGTCCTTGCGACGGAAGACGGCGCGGCCCGAGAAGATCTCGGCCAGGGCCCCAGCCCGGTCGGCCAGGCGGCGGGCATCGGCGGCATTGAGAAGGCCGTCGTCCAGCACGACGCTCTCGGTAACGCCGCGACGGACGCGCTTGAAGACATAGGCCGTGTCGCCGCGCTCGCCGCTCCACGGGCCGTCGCCCTCTTCGGCATAGAGGTCGAGGCGGGCCGCAGCGGCCGCGATGTCGGGCTTGTCGCCCAGCAGGCCGGCCAGGGCCGTCTGTTCGACGGCAAAGGCCGGGGCGCGGGCGGCCAGACGATCGATATTGCCCTTGGCCTGACGGCACAGCTGGATCAGGGCCAGCAGGTCCTGGCCGGTGCGGCGCTCGCCCGACGGCAGGTCCAGCTCGGCCCCCTCGACGCCTTCGTCGATCAGGAAGGCGTCCATCTCGGCATCGTCCTTCAGATAGCGCGAGGACTTGCCCTTGGCGGCTTTGTAGAGCGGCGGCTGGGCGATGTAGATGTAGCCGCGCTCGATCAGTTCCGGCATCTGCCGGTAGAAGAAGGTCAGCAGCAGGGTGCGGATGTGGGCACCGTCGACGTCGGCGTCGGTCATCAGCACGATCTTGTGGTAGCGCACCTTGTCGGCATTGAAGTCGTCGCGGCCGATCCCGGCCCCGAGCGCCGTGATCAGGGTGCCGATCTGGTCGGACGACAGCATCTTGTCGAAGCGGGCCCGCTCGACATTGAGGATCTTGCCGCGCAGGGGCAGGACGGCCTGGTTGTCGCGGTTGCGGGCCTGCTTGGCCGAGCCACCGGCCGAGTCACCCTCGACGATGAAGATTTCGGACTTGGCCGGATCACGCTCCGAACAGTCGGCGAGCTTGCCGGGCAGGGAGGTGATGTCGAGCGCGCTCTTGCGGCGGGTCAGTTCACGGGCCTTGCGGGCGGCTTCCCGGGCGGCTGCGGCTTCAGCGATCTTGCTGACAATCGCCTTGGCTTCGTTGGGATGTTCCTCGAACCAGCTGGCCAGGCCTTCCTGGACCAGGCCCTCGACGGCCGGGCGCACTTCGGACGAGACCAGCTTGTCCTTGGTCTGTGAGCTGAACTTGGGGTCCGGCACCTTGACCGACAGCACGCAGGTCAGGCCTTCGCGGGCGTCCTCGCCCCCGACACTGACCTTTTCCTTCTTCGTGATGCCCGAGCTTTCGGCGTAGTTGGTGATGATCCGGGTCAGGGCCCCGCGGAAGGCCGACAGGTGGGTGCCACCGTCCCGCTGCGGGATGTTGTTGGTGAAGCACAGCATGTGCTCGTGGTAGCTGTCGTTCCACCACAGGGCCAGGTCGACCTCGACCTTGTCCTTGCGGCCGCGAATGACGATCGGCATTTTCAGCAGCGGGGTCTTGGCCTTGTCGAGGTGGCGGACGAAGGCCCCGATGCCGCCCTCATAGTGCAGCTTTTCTTCCCATGGCTCGGCGTCGCGCAGGTCGCGGAAATAGATGGTCACGCCCGAGTTCAGGAAGGCCAGTTCGCGCAGGAGGTGTTCCAGCGTCTTGCGGTCGAAATCGATGAACGCAAAGGTGTCCTTCGACGGGAAGAAGGTGACTTCCGTGCCCGTCAGGGTCGTTCCCTCTTTCGGGCCGTCGGTGCGCAGTGGCGAGTCGCCGGTCTGGGCCAGCGAGGTCACCGCGTCGCCGCGCTCGAAGCGCATCTGGTAGCTGTGACCGTTGCGGTGGATCTTCAGTTCCAGCCAGTCGCTGAGCGCGTTGACCACCGAGACGCCGACGCCGTGCAGACCGCCCGAGACCTTGTAGCTGTTCTGGTCGAATTTCCCGCCGGCGTGCAGTTGGGTCATGATGACCTCGGCCGCCGAAACGCCCTCGCCCTCGTGGATGTCGACCGGAATGCCGCGCCCGTCGTCGGTGACCGTCACCGAGCCGTCGGCATTGAGAATGACCTCGACCTTGGTGGCGTGACCCGCCAGGGCCTCGTCGATGGCGTTGTCGACCACCTCATAGACCATGTGGTGCAGGCCCGAGCCGTCATCGGTGTCGCCGATATACATGCCGGGGCGCTTGCGCACCGCGTCCAGGCCCTTCAGCACCTTGATCGAATCCGCGCCATATTCGCCGCCCATCACTTCGGGGGCGGCCATCTGCGAGCCGTCCGCGGTGGTCAGGCGATCGCCGGACTCGGCGTCGCTGGTGTCTTTGGGGTGGCCCTTGGTCTCGTCGGTCATACGTCTTCCAATGCAGTCAGGCCGAGTTCACTGACGCGAACCCCCAAAGCCCGACCCTTCAGGTGGTCGAACAGCGACTCGTCCGTGCCGGTCAGGAAGGCCTGGAGCTTGAGCGCCGTGATTTCGTCGGCCAGGGCAGCCCGCCTTTTCAGGTCGAGATGCGCGGCGACTTCGTCGAGCAACACTATAGGATTCGGCGCTGATTCCGCACGCGAAAGTCGCGCCGCCTGGGCCAAAACCAGGTTCAGAATCAGCGCTTTCTGCTCTCCGGTCGAACATTCGGCAGCCGGACGGTCCTTCTCGACATGCAGGATGGCCAGATCGCCGCGATGCGGTCCGGTCAGGGCCCGTCCGGCGGCCCCGTCGCGGCCCCGCGCAGCCGCCAAAGCCTGGGCGAGGCGCAGCTCGATCTCGCCGAAATCGAGGCCCTCGATAGCCATCTTCTCCCACTCACCGGTCAGGGACAGGCGGGCCTGGGGGAAGGGCCGGTCGCCGCGACCGTCGATCTCGGCCTGCAGGGCCTCGAGGGTCCGGGCCCGGGCCTGGGCCATCAGCGCGCCGGCCTCGGCCAGCCGCGCCTCCAGCGCCGTCAGCCAGACCGCATCGGCGGGGGCCCCGGCCTCCTGGGCATCGGTCAGTAGCCGCATGCGCTCGCGCTGGGCCTTGTCATAGGCATTGGCATGGGCCGCATGGGCGGGCTCGCCGGCAAAGACCAGGCGGTCGAAGAAGCGCCGGCGCTCCGACGCCGCCTCGAGAAACAGCCGATCCTGGGCCGGGGTCAGCCAGATCGGCCGCACATGATCGGCCAGACGGCCCGGCGGCACGGTCTCGCCGTCGACCCGCACCAGCCGCCGGGTCTGGCCGCCGGTTTCGACGCCGGTCCCCAACTGAACGGGTTCGTCCAGCCCCGACTCGACCAGGGCGGCCACGGCCCAGGCCCGCCCGGTCGTCTCGCCCGGCATCCGCCGCCCGACCTCGGCCAGGCTGGAGCCGCGCAGGCCGCGACCCGGCGACAGCAGGCTGACGGCTTCCAGCAGGTTGGTCTTGCCCGCGCCATTGGCCCCGAACAGATAGACGCTGGCCCCGCCGGTCTCGAGACGGGCCTGGGCATAGGACCTGAAGTCGGTCAGGGTCAGGGTGTTGATCGCGGCCGACGCCATGAGGGTGTCTTACGGCAGGTTGCGGTTGGCGTCACGTTTGACCGGTGCGGCGGCTCAGACCCCCTTACCCCATCGAAGGGGGAAGGGAGAAGACACGGCTTCGCCGCCTCACGCGGATCACCGCTGAAGGTGTGGGAAGGGCTGCGGAGCGTCCGGGCCTCGCCCGGAGGATTGAGTAGTGAATACCGTTTCGACGAAGTCTGAACGCTCCGCGTAGTCCGTTATCCGGTGAGCCTTCAGGACGCGGGGTTTTAACCCGCTCCCGACTTCGGCCCCCGGCGGGTGGAGGGGAAGCGACCCCGTCCAGACCGTCCGGGCGATTTCAGCCCGGACCTGTTGCGCATCCGCCGGACCGCCGCCTGGAGAACTGATCCCGAGCCCCGGTCCGAAACGCCCGCCTTCCCTGGAGGGACAGGCCACGTCTCGCAAACCGGGCACTTGAGGCCCCAGATGACGGCCGCCGGGACGCTGCCCGCTCGACCACCCCAGACCGCCGCAACGGTCGCCGTACGTGCGCCCTTCCCGTGCGATCTGGTGGGATGATTATGCGGGGGG
>Ga0187842_1001560_pt1 | contig 10559 bp, 12 predicted proteins | sample SpaLakP09_SKY_41_FD_134514 | JGI IMG/M metagenome (GOLD analysis project Ga0187842, IMG submission 134514) | Oligotrophic lake water microbial communities from Sparkling Lake, Wisconsin, USA - SP09_SKY_41 | ecosystem: Environmental > Aquatic > Freshwater > Lake | place: USA: Sparkling Lake... | reverse complement strand
CGGAAGGTAACGCGGGTTTGTACGTTTCTCGATTGTACGCTTTGCATTGCGCCAGCCCGGTTGTCGAGTACGCATAATGCGGTATGAAAAATCACTTCGCGTCCGCGCATCAGTTGCAGTTGGCGCAAGGCATTTTCGTGATTTCCAGGTTTGCCAATTTGTAAATTGTCGAGCGTGGCGACCTGATCGGAGCCGATAATGACAGCTTCTGGTGCTGTGCTGGCGACGGCCTCGGCTTTCTGGCGTGCCAGCCGCAATGCCGTCATATCCGGCGTTTCGCCCGGTAAGGGCGCTTCATCAATCTCCGGCGCCATGTAATCAAAAGGAATTTGCAGCCGGGACAATAATTCGCGGCGATAAACAGAGCTGGATGCCAGCAGGATTCGTGGATTGGACATGAAAATCGTGTTTTGGAAATAATGGTTGATGCGCGCGCTGATCCCGGACTTTTTTTGCGGCTTGTTCTGCCATCTAAGCGGCCAGCGTTAATGCGGCTGAGTATAGTAATTTTGCATAAGTCCTGTAAAATCCGCATTTCGCCGTAAAGCAACTGAAAAAGTCGGTCTGATTCTTTGACTTGACAGCGTGATTGCTGTTATTATCGCAGGTTTTCTGGGTTAAATAATCCTATGCAAGCTTTGGTGATTGACGCATTTGCGTTTTGCAGGCTCGAAGAGCAAGCTTCTGGAAGCATACAAGTCGCGGATTTATCACGTCTTTCCGAAGAAAGCGCGAATGCTGACGGTGTGCTGAACTGGAGCCTGTCCGGTGGTAAAGATCAGTACGATCATCCGCAACTGGTGCTCTCTGTCCAGGGTAACGTGAATTTGATGTGTCAGCGTTGTCTCACCCCGTTTGCATTTGAGATTGACTCAGAGTCTGTATTGATACTCGCCAAAAACGAAGAAAATGCTGATGAAATTGACGCATTACTCGAAGATGATGAGATCGATGTTGTAGTAGGCAGCAAGACATTCAACGTCATGGATTTGATCGAGGATGAAGCGCTGCTGGCAATACCCCAATCGCCCAAACATGCAGTATGCCCGGATGTATCCTTGGCTTCAGCAAACACTACTGCAGCGATTGACGCAGAAGTCGGTAAAAAAGAATCACCTTTTGCCGTACTGAAGACAATAAACGGGCGTACCTAGTGGCATTATTCTGAAAAAACACTCAGGTCGAAGTATTGTTAGGGATTCTTGGTTGGCGAAGTAAGCATTCTTCAACCAGGTGTGTAAATTTTTAGAAACATTTTTTGAAGTATTAGGAGTTATCATGGCAGTTCAGCAAAATAAAAAGTCCCCATCCAAGCGTGGTATGCACCGTTCCCACGATTTCCTGACTGCTCCACAGTTAGGTATCGAGCCAACAACTGGTGAGACACATATGCGTCACCACATCAGCCCAAATGGCTTCTACCGTGGTCGTAAAGTATTGAAGACTAAGAACGACGAATAATTCGTTTCTTGGTAAAAAAAGCGGCGTGACAAGTCTTGTACTTGGCGTCGCTTTTTTTACGTCTGCAGTTTTTGAAATCAGTGCTTTTTTGCTGTTCTTTCCAGGAAAATCATCGGGCTTTTTCTGGGCTTGGTGAAGTTTTTTCCCTTTTTTTCTCGTTTAATTTCTTTTTGGCAATGAAAACAACTGAAACAGTCCTCTAATTTGATACACTAGACGTTTCAGATTGAAGTTTTGCAACACCACACATGACAATAAAAATTTCCATAGACTGCATGGGCGGCGATCACGGACCTGCAGTTACCGTGGCGGCAGCAGTTGCCTTCGCAAACCGCGAACCAGATGTCGAATTTCTATTGGTTGGCCTTGAGGCTGCGATACAAGCAGAGCTAAAAAAGAACCACGCCAGTAATCATCCACGCCTGAAGATCATTCATGCCTCTGAAACTATAGAGATGGATGATCCGATCGAGGTCGCATTGCGCAGAAAAAAAGATTCTTCGATGCGCGTGGCCTTGACCGAGGTGAAAGAGGGGCGGGCGCAAGCCTGCGTTTCAGCGGGGAACACCGGCGCATTGATGGCAGTTTCGCGCTATGTGTTAAAGACGATGCAGGGTGTCGACAGACCGGCAATTTGCAGCATGCTCCCCAATCAGAAAAACCATCCTACCTATATGCTGGACCTGGGGGCAAATGTTGACTGTGAGCCACTGCATTTGCATCAGTTTGCCATCATGGGATCGGCACTCGTCTCTGCGCTGGAAGGTAATGACCGGCCAACGATAGGTTTGCTCAATGTTGGCGAAGAAGATATTAAAGGAAATGATGTCGTCAAGCGCACAGCGCAATTGCTGCGCGAAGATCATGAGCGCGGTTTGCTGAATTTTTACGGTAACGTAGAAGGCAACGACATTTTCAAAGGCACGACAGATATCGTGGTTTGCGATGGTTTCGTCGGTAACGTGACCCTGAAAGCGGCTGAGGGTATGGGGCGTTTCGTGAAAACGACCTTGACCGAAGCATTCAAGAGCAACCCTCTAAATATGCTTGGTGCATTGATCGCCCGTGGTGCGCTGAAATCGATATCCCGTACCATGAACCCCTCAAACTACAATGGCGGCAGCTTGCTTGGCTTGCGCGGGCTGGTGTTCAAGAGTCATGGCAGTGCGGATAAGTACAGTTACGAATGGGCGATTCAGCGGGCGTTTGATGCCGCAAAAAATGATGTACTGACTCGCATTTCTACCTCAATGGCAAAACTGATGCCGGTGGCAGACCCGGTATCGCTGGATAATAACGACTTTATAGCGCAAAAAACCGCATGACAATTTTCAGCAAAATTATAGGCACCGGCAGCTATCTGCCGCCGAAAAAAGTAAGCAATCAAGAGCTTGCAGATCAGTTGGCCGCAAAAGGCATAGAAACTTCGGACGAATGGATCGTTTCCCGCAGTGGCATCTCATTTCGCCACTATGCGGACGAAGGCGTGAATTCCAGCGATCTCGGTGTTGCGGCTGCCAAGCAAGCTCTGGATGCGGCTGGTATGCAGCCGAATGATATTGATCTGATTATTCTGGCGACGTCGACGCCGGACTGTATTGGCGGATTTCCGAGCACGGCCTGCATTTTGCAAAATAAACTGGGCATTCAGAATGGTGCTGCGGCAATGGATGTGCAGGCGGTCTGTAGCGGCTTTATGTATGCCATGTCTGTCGCTGACAGTATGATCAAATCCGGCGCTCATAAAAATGCGCTGGTGATTGGCGCGGAAGTTTTTTCCAGAATCCTGAATTTTGAAGATCGTACTACTTGCGTCCTGTTTGGGGATGGTGCTGGTGCGGTTGTTATGTCACGTTCAGAGGTACCGGGCGTGCTGGCAACCAAACTCCATGCCGACGGTAGCTATGCAAATATCTTGAATGTGCCGGGCAGTGTTCAGCAAGGAGCGATTGCCGGTAGCGCCTATCTGCATATGGACGGGCAAGCGGTATTTAAGCTGGCAGTAAATTTGCTGGAAAAAGTTGCCAATGAAGCGCTGGACGCAGCCGGCTTGAAGGCTGAAGAGATCGATTGGCTGATTCCACATCAGGCGAATATCCGCATCATGCAAAGTACAGCAAAAAAAATGCGCTTGCCGATGGATAAAGTGGTGGTGACGGTGGATCAGCAAGGGAACACCTCTGCAGCTTCGATCCCGCTGGCACTGGATCAGGCGGTACGTGACGGACGCGTTAAAGCTGGTCATAAAGTGTTACTGGAAGGTGTTGGTGGCGGATTTACCTGGGGTGCCGCCATCATCCAGATGTAATTGTCAAAAACAACCCGAGAGAGATATAAAAATATGAATCAATTTGCGTTTGTATTTCCCGGACAGGGTTCTCAGGCCATTGGTATGCTTAATGGCTTTGCTGATAATCCGGTAGTGCAGGAAACCCTTGCCGAAGCATCTGATGCTTTGCAGTTCGATCTTGCGAAGCTGATTGCGGAAGGTCCAAAAGAACAGCTGGATTTAACGACGAACACGCAGCCAGTCATGTTGACTGCCGCCGTCGCTTGTTATCGCGCCTGGATTGCAGCCGGCGGCACTACGCCTTCCATCGTGGCCGGACATAGCCTCGGTGAATATTCAGCGCTGGTTGCTGCAGGCGTCATCGCATTTAAAGACGCGGTTCCACTAGTGCGTTTCCGTGCGCAGTCCATGCAGGATGCAGTTCCTGTCGGGCAGGGCGGTATGGCAGCGATTCTTGGCCTGGCAGATGAGGATGTGATCGCTGTCTGTGCTGAGGCAGCGGCAGGTGAAATCGTTGAGGCGGTCAACTTCAATGCGCCTGCGCAAGTTGTCATCGCCGGGCATAAGGCTGCTGTTGAGCGTGCCTGCGAAATTGCGAAAGCAAAAGGTGCTAAGCGAGCCTTGCCTTTGCCGGTTTCTGCGCCATTCCATTCCTCATTGCTGAAGCCTGCATCCGACAAATTGCGCGAGTATATGGCTGGTCTGAGTTTTGCAACTCCGGAAATCCCGTTGATCAATAATGTCGATGTGGCGATTGTGAATGAGGCGGCAGCTATCAAGGATGCTTTGGTGCGTCAGGCTGCCAGCCCGGTGCGTTGGGTTGAAACCATTCAGAAAATGCATGCAGATGGCGTGACGCACGTGATCGAATGCGGTCCGGGTAAGGTGCTTGCCGGCCTGACTAAGCGAATTAATGGTGAGCTGATCGGTGATGCATTCTTCGATCAGGTGAGTATGTCTAAAGTTTTGGAGCTGCTGAAATGAACGTGTCATTGGAAAATCAGGTTGCGCTGGTGACCGGCGCATCACGCGGAATAGGTAAGGCCATCGCAATTGCATTGGCAAAGGCGGGTGCCAAAGTTATCGGGACAGCTACGACAGAGACCGGTGCGCAGGCAATTTCTGCCTATCTTGAAGAAACTGTGCCAGGTTCTGGCAAGGGTATCGCTTTTAATGTGAATGATGTTGAGCGCTGCAGTGCCTTGGTTGAGGAAATTCAGAAAGAGTTTGGCAGCTTGTCCATCCTCGTTAACAATGCCGGCATCACCCAGGATCAATTAGCCATGCGCATGAAAGAGGATGACTGGGATAACGTGATCTCCACCAATCTGAATTCTGTTGCGCGTCTGTCGCGTGCAGTCTTGCGCGGCATGATGAAGGCAAAACACGGCCGTATCATTAATATTACTTCGGTGGTTGGCTCTTCTGGTAATCCGGGGCAAATGAATTATGCGGCAGCAAAAGCTGGCGTAGCGGGCATGAGCCGCGCACTGGCGCGTGAGATCGGTAGTCGTGGCATCACGGTTAACTGCATTGCGCCGGGTTTTATTGACACGGATATGACCAAAGCGCTGACCGATGAGCAAAAAGCCGCTATTCTGACGCAGATTCCAATGGCTAAACTTGGCCGTCCGGAGGATATTGCTGCTGCAACCGTATTCCTCGCATCGTCTGATGCGGGATATATCACCGGAACTACCCTCCATGTGAATGGCGGAATGTATCTTGCATAATTCGTTTTGTTGATAAATAAATGCAATTTCGTTGAAATTAAGCGGAGTTGTTACTTAAAAAACCTGGACTTGCTTTTTTTGCGTACAAACCTGCTAAAATGCGCGCACTTTCTGTAAGCCCTTATTTTGATTTTTTCACTGGAGATACACATGTCCGATATCGAACAACGCGTTAAGAAAATCGTCGCTGAACAACTGGGCGTCGCTGAAGCAGACATCAAAATTGAATCCTCTTTCGTTGATGATCTGGGCGCAGATTCTCTCGATACAGTTGAATTGGTGATGGCACTTGAAGATGAATTCGAAATGGAAATCCCTGACGAACAAGCTGAAAAAATCACAACAGTGCAACAAGCGATTGATTACGCAACTGCACACGTTAAGGCGTAATTCATCACCCCGTTTTTAAATCCAGGAGAAGCGCTTGAGTCGTACGCTTAAACGTCGTGTCGTCGTTACCGGACTTGGTTGCATTTCCCCAGTCGGCAATACTATTGCCAGCACATGGGAAGCGATCAAAGCGGGTCAGTCCGGTATTGCAACGATCACCAAATTTGATGCAACTCCCTTTTCTACGCATTTTGCCGGAGAAGTGAAGGGCTTTAATGCCGAGGATTACATCGCGGCTAAAGAAGCTCGCAATATGGATACCTTCATTCACTTCGGCATTGCTGCGGGGATGCAGGCGTTTCAGGATAGTGGTCTGACCGTAACTGATGAAAATTCCGATCGTATCGGAGTCATCGTTGGTTCCGGTATTGGTGGTTTGCCACTGATTGAAGAAACCAAGGAAACACTGATAGAACGTGGTCCACGTCGTATCAGTCCATTCTTTGTTCCCGCTTCCATTATCAACATGATATCGGGTCATTTATCGATCAAATATGGTCTCAAAGGACCAAATCTGGCGATTGTGACGGCTTGTACAACAGGCTTGCATTGTATCGGTTCTGCTGCACGCATGATCGAATACGGTGATGCAGATGCGATGATTGCCGGTGGAGCGGAATCAACGATTTCCCCTCTGGGCTTGGGCGGGTTTGCTTCCGCACGCGCATTGTCTTCTCGTAATGACGATCCTACGACAGCATCGCGTCCTTGGGATAAAGACCGTGACGGTTTTGTTCTGGGTGAAGGCGCTGGCGTCATGGTTCTCGAAGAGTATGAGCATGCGAAAGCACGTGGTGCGAAAATCTATGCTGAGGTGGTTGGTTTTGGTATGAGCGGCGACGCTTATCACATTACTTCACCGAACCTGGATGGCCCACGTCGCAGTATGCTGAATGCATTGAAAAATGCAGGTTTAAATCCAGACCAGATTCAGTATCTGAATGCACATGGCACTTCGACTCCGTTGGGCGATAAGAACGAAACCGATGCGATTAAAGCTGCATTTGGTGATTATGCTTATAAGTTGACTGTCAATTCGACCAAGTCTATGACCGGACATTTGCTCGGTGGAGCAGGAGGTCTGGAATCTGTGATCACGGTCTTGTCTTTGTATGAGCAGATATCGCCACCGACTATCAATATATTGAATCAGGATCCTGAGTGCGATCTCGACTATTGCGCCAATACGGCGAGAGACCTCAAGATTAACTACGCGATGAAGAATTCGTTTGGTTTTGGTGGAACAAACGGAACTTTGATTTTCGCAAAAGTTTAAATATTTATTGTCAGTTCAGATCGGGCACTTTATTTCGAGCAGGAATAAAGTGCCTTTTTCTATGTCTATCTCACTTATTGTCAATATCCGCCAATCTCGTTTTCTGACAGCCTTATTGTCGGCGATGTCGATAGCGGCATGTTGTTCAACTTATCTTTTCCTTGCTGCCTTAAATGTAAGTGGCGGCCTTAAGCTGTTTGCTTGTCTGAGCGTAAGTCTGCTGATCCTGCTGCATGTTTACCGCTTACTTAAGCAGCCTTTGCCTTTTCAACTGGTGATCCAGGATGAAGGGCATTTATTACTCATTTATCCGGATCATCGTTTGCGCGTTGTATTGTGCAAACATAGCGTTATCTGGCCAAAACTAATGGCACTGAGGCTGATTTCCGGGCAAGATCAGATCGTTAATCTGATACTTTTTCCCGATTCTATGGATGAAAAAAGTTTTCATCGACTGAAGGTGAGTTTGTTATATATGAAAAGAAGGTACAGCTCGGACGATTTGTTTAAATAAAGTAACGGATGGGAACTTTTCTCTCTGCATGGAACTCTATTGAGAGTAAGCGATGTTCTTTTATGTTTTTATATGCACGCATTCACATAAGATGCGGTATGACCAGAATAAAAAATAGGGATGATTGAGTGACGACAGAGCGCGAGATAGACCAAGTGTTGGTTGAGCGCGTGCAGCGTGGAGATAAAAAGGCATTTGAGCTTCTGGTTTCCAAATATCAAAGGAAGCTGATGCGGCTCGTGTCCCGGCTCGTCTATGATCAGGCGGAGGCTGAAGATGTTGTGCAGGAAGCTTTTATTAAAGCCTACAGGGCATTGCCCAACTTTCGAGGTGAGTCGGCGTTTTATACGTGGTTGTACCGGATTGGTATTAACACAGCGAAAAATCATCTGGTGACTCAGGGCAGACGTGCGCCGACTTCGACAGATTCCGATGTGGAAGAGGCTGAAGGATTTATTGATGCGGAAGGTTTGAGGGATATCAACACGCCGGAGTCATTGTTGGCGAGCAAGCAGATTGCCGAAACAGTGAATATGGCCATGTCACTGCTGCCTGATGAATTGAGGAATGCGATTACATTGCGTGAGATTGAAGGACTGAGCTACGACGAAATTGCAGAGGTCATGCTATGCCCGATTGGTACTGTTCGTAGCCGGATATTCAGGGCGCGTGAGGCGATTGCTGAAAAATTACGTCCTATTTTGGGAACAAATCTGGATCAGAGATGGTGACATCTCACTTGAACGAATGAAGGATTTACATAAGCATCTCTGCCGACCAGTTGCTATGGCGTCGTCGGTAAGAAATCAGGTAAATTTTAAAATTAAATCAGTAGCAGTCTTGTAAAATTATGATGAATGAATCTACCCGGCTCGAAAAAATATCCGTATTGCTGGACGGTGAAATCGACGATGCAGAGATGGATGCTGTCCTTGCCAATTTGCTGACAGAAGAGGGCAAGGAGGCATGGGCTATGTACCATCAGGTTGGCGATGTGTTGCGCTCAGAAGATCTGGCCATGCCGATGAGCCGGGATTTCTCTACGCGCTTTGCTGCCAGATTTGCCGATGAGCCGGTATTTTTACCGTCTCAGGCAGCATTGAAAAAACAATCGCTGTTTGCACAGGGACGACAGTATTTTCGCTTTTACATGCTGGTTGCTTCGGCGACAGCGGCAGCATTGTTTGCATTTTTTATTGCACCACAATGGGTATTGCCCGGACATGAAGTCATGACACAGGCTCAGTCCGAAAAGGCGCGTGATATGGCAAAGATTCAACTTGCTTCTGCTTCCACGCCTTCCAATCATGATTCTCTTCAACACAATGATGCAGATAAAGATGTAAAAAAACAGCAGGATCGTAAAGTTGCGCAAGTAGAAATGTTGCGTAACCCTGATCTGGATAGTTACCTGATTGCACATCAGCGCTTCTCTCCCGCGATCAGTAATGGTGCTCAATATGTCACCCGTGCGAATGCGGTTTCTGCAGCATCGGAGAAATAATTCATATGCAGCCTCATCGCTTTACTCTTTCATCCTTGCTGTTGAGCGCCGTACTTGGTGTTTTTTCTGTCCCGGCCAATGCACGCGATGTTTCGGATGAGAAACGCGACATAGAAAGCATATTGCTGAGAATGCAGTCTTCAGCGCAAAAGCTGAACTATGCCGGAACCTTTGTGTATCAACAGGCAAGTCAAATCCGGACTTCCCGGATCACCCATCTGGTGAACGCTGACGGGGAAATCGAAAAACTGGAAATTCTCGACGGAAAGCAGCGTGAATACATCCGCAAAGATGATGAGGTTACCTGTTATCTGCCAGACAGTAAAACGATACAAATCGAAAAAAATGTTACCCAGGAAGTGTTTCCTGCATTGTTAGGCAAGAATGTACAGACTTTACCAGACTTGTATTCCGTTAAAAAAGGGGAAATGAGTCGTGTGGCAGGTGTTGATTGTCAGACGTATGCCTTAGAGCCGAAAGATGCTTACCGTTATGGTTACCGCTTGTGCTCTGAAAAGCATTCCGGATTGCTGCTGCGGGTGCAAACGGTGAATCCCAAAAATGAGGTGATAGAGCAGATTGCCTTTACTCAGTTGAATTTGGGAGAAATTGATAAAAATAAAGTTCGCCCGAGCTTTCAAAATGTTACTCATTGGCGTATTGAAAATTTGACCGTGCAATCCAATATCCGTTCCGGTTGGGTTGTGAAGTCTCTTCCTGCGGGGTTTAAGAAAACCAAGGAGATGACGAGATTGATTCCGACACCGGCGTCTCAGACGTCGGCAGATGGCAAACCGGCTAAATCGCATCAGGTTATTCAAATGATTTTTTCTGATGGATTGGCTGCTATTTCGGTATTTATCGAACCGGATACAGGGAATCGAACCGAAGGCAGTTTGCAGCAAGGTGCCATGACGATAATGGGAAAACGTCAGGGAGATTATTGGCTGACTGTGGTGGGGGAAGTTCCTGCTGCGGCGATACGGCAAGTAATCAACTCGATTGAATTGAAATCTAAATAAGTGAATGACACCATGAACACAAAAACACTTTTTCCAGTCAAAAAAATTGTTTCCACATTGATGCTTGGCGCCTGTGTGAGTTTTGTCGCTCCTCTGACGATGAATGCCACACCGCTTGCAGAAGCGGCTCCGGCGGTAGCAGGATTGCCCGATTTTACGGATCTGGTAGATAAGGTCGGACCTGCTGTTGTGAATATCCGCACAACGGAGAAGATACAACAGTCTCAGGTGGCTCCGGGAATGGACGATGAGCAGATGCAGGAGTTCTTCCGTCGCTTCTTCGGTATGCCGATGCCTAAGCAGGCGCCTGCACCAAAAAATCGTAAGCAGGCGCCGCAGCAAGAAGAGGAAGTGCCGCGTGGTGTTGGT
>Ga0187842_1001558_pt1 | contig 10566 bp, 10 predicted proteins | sample SpaLakP09_SKY_41_FD_134514 | JGI IMG/M metagenome (GOLD analysis project Ga0187842, IMG submission 134514) | Oligotrophic lake water microbial communities from Sparkling Lake, Wisconsin, USA - SP09_SKY_41 | ecosystem: Environmental > Aquatic > Freshwater > Lake | place: USA: Sparkling Lake... | reverse complement strand
GGCAAGAGGCTGGCGGCGCCGATCAGGGTGGCGTTCGCAAAGATGGCCACGCCATGCGCCGCTTCCAGTGCGGGGCTGAGCCGTTGGGCGAAGGCGACGAAGATAAGCGCCTGGATGCCATAGACCAGCATCGCCAGCGCAACGCAGGCCCAGGGCCGCCAGCCGGCCCACAGCCCGGCCCAGGCCCGACCGGTACCGAGCAGCCCGGCCAGCACCCGCCTGACGCGCCCGCCCGACGGTGTGGCCGCCTTGAGCGCTGCGATGAGCGCAGGGCGCCGCAGCAGGCCGGCAATGCCGATGCTGCCCAGCGTGGCGGCCACAGCCAGCACTTCCAGGATCGGCTGACGCTTGCCTGCCAAGCCGCCGCACAGGGCGCCCAGCAGCAGGGCCGGGCCGCCAATCAGTCCTATCGCGTCAAGCGTATGCGCGGATCCGGCGAAGACCAGGGCACCCAGATACAACAAGGAGACCGTACTCGTGGCCAAGCACAGGGCAGGCAGCCAACGGCGGGGCAGGGCCTGGGGGGTGGGGGAGGCGCGCACGGCACCGATTATGGTGGGCAGGCGCCAGCGGTGCACCAGGGCCGTGCCCTGACGGGCCGCAATGAGCACGCTGCGCACCGCTAGCGAATCCCCTGATGAGGGACATGTCAGCTTTCGGTCAGAATCCTGGGGTTAAACGGAGACAAAGACAATGGAGAAAACCTGGCTCAAAAACTACCCTGCGGGGGTGCCAGCCGAGATCAATGCGGATCTGTATCCGTCCTTGGTGGACCTTATGGAGACCGCGTTCCGCAAGTTCCCGCAGCGGCAGGCCTACACGATGATGGGCTGCCAGATCACTTTTGCCCAGATCGACGAGGCCTCGAAGGCGCTGGCCGCCTATCTGCAAGGCCTGGGCCTGGAGAAGGGTGACCGCGTCGCCCTCATGATGCCCAATGTGATGCAGTACCCGGTGGCCGTGGCTGCCGTGTTGCGCGCCGGGTATGTGGTCGTCAATGTCAACCCGCTGTACACGCCGCGCGAGCTGGAGCACCAGCTCAAGGATGCCGGTGCGAAAGCCATCGTCATCCTGGAGAACTTCGCCGCCACGCTGCAGCAGGTGCTGGCCAATGTGCCGACCAAGCATGTGATCCTGGCCTCGATGGGCGAGCTGCTTGGCTTCCCCAAGGGGCTGATCGTCAATTACGTCGTGCGCAAGGTAAAGAAGATGGTGCCGGCCTTCGAGCTGCCTGGCGCCGTCACCTACAAGGACGCCGTGGCGCGCGGCCGCACCCTCACGTTCAAGGCGCCGAAGGTTGGCGCGAGCGACATCGCCGTGCTGCAGTACACCGGCGGCACCACCGGCGTGTCCAAGGGCGCCGTGCTGTTGCACCGCAACCTGGTCGCGAACACGCTGCAGGCCGAGGCCTGGTACCAGCCGGCGCTTAAAAAAGTCGCCGAAGGCTCGCAACTGGTCAGCGTCTGCGCGCTGCCGCTGTATCACATCTTCGGCTTCACGACGAACATGATGCTGTCCATGCACTTGGGCGGCACCAACATCCTGATCCCCAATCCGCGCGATCTGCCGGGCATGTTCAAGGAGTTGTCCAAGCACCGCTTCAATAGCCTGCCGGCGGTCAACACGCTGTTCCTGGCGATGGCCAACCACGCCGACTTCGACTCCGTGGACTGGAGCCATTTGGTGATCTCGGTCGGCGGCGGCATGGCAGTGCAGCAGGGCACGGCCAAGCTGTGGCTGGAGCGGACCGGTTGCCCGATCGTCGAGGGTTACGGACTATCGGAAACCTCGCCGGTGGCGAGTTGCAACCCGACCGACAGCAGCGCCTACTCGGGCACCATCGGCATGCCGCTGCCCAGCACCGAGATGTGCCTGCTCGATGACGAGGGCCGCGAGGTGCCGCCCGGCGCCACAGGTGAGATCGCCATCCGCGGTCCGCAGGTGATGGCCGGCTACTGGCAGCGTCCGGACGAGACGGCCAAGGTGATGACGGCCGACGGCTACTTCCGCACCGGCGACATCGGCATCGTTGATGATCGTGGTTACTTCAAGATCGTCGACCGCAAGAAGGACATGATCCTGGTCAGCGGCTTCAACGTCTATCCGAACGAGGTCGAGGACGTGCTGACCCTGATGGATGGCGTGCTTGAAGCGGCGGCGGTCGGCGTGCCGGATGCCAAGTCCGGCGAAGCGGTCAAGGTGGTCATCGTCAAGAAGTCCGGCGCGATCGGCAACATCACCGAAGCCGATGTGCGGGCCTATTGCGAGGCCAATCTGACCGGTTACAAGCGGCCGAAGATCGTTGAGTTCCGCACCGAGCTGCCGAAAACACCGGTCGGCAAGATCCTGCGGCGTGAATTACGCGACAAGACTTGAGTCTTTGAATCGGCGCGATAGGACGCTAGCGCGTAGATTGCAGCCACTGGAGACAACGGCGTGCTGGATCAACATTACATCAAGACCGAAGCCGGTCGAGCCGAGATCAAGACCCGCGCACTGGTGGCCTCGCGGATGGCGCGCAATCTGCTGCTGGTGCTGGATGCCAGCAAGACCGCACGCCAGTGGGTCGGGATGGTGCAGGGCGCGACCGAGGCTGACTTTGAACTGCTGCTGAGCCAGGGCCTGGTGGGCCTGCCCCCTGGGACTGTAGTCGCCGCCGCTGCCGCCCCGAGTGCCGCGCCCCAGGTGGCGCTGGACGGCTCCCAGCTGCCGCAGATGAGCTATGAGCAGCTCTACGACTACCTGACCCGCCATGCCAAGCAGTACCTGGGTCTGATGAAGGGCTACCGCGTCGTGCTCGATGTGGAGCGCTGCTCGGGCCTCCCCGAGCTTCAGAGCTACGCGCTGCGCTTCATCGACATGGTGCGCGAGGCGCAGGGCGAGGAACTGGCGCGCCAGGTCCGCCGCGCGATGGGCATGCAGGCCTGAGAGGCCCGTCCTGATGGCACACTGGCGGCTATGCCCCGTTTTCATGTCGACATCCCGCTCACCCAAGTCGGTGAGCTGAGCCTCCCCCCCGCCGCTGCTCGCCATGTGCAGGTGCTGCGCCTGCAGCCCGGTGGCGCCATCACCTTGTTTGACGGTAGCGGCGACGAGTGGCTGGCCGAGGTGCTGGCCATGGGCCGCAGCGAGGTGAAGGTGCGACTGCTGACCCGCCAATCCGCACGGCGCGAGCTGGCGCAAGACGTGACCCTCGCCGTGGTGATGCCGGCCAATGACCGCATGGACGGCATCGTCGAGAAGGCCACCGAACTCGGTGCAGCGGCTATCCAGCCGCTGATGAGTGAGCGCTCGGTGCTGCGCCTGCAAGCTGAGCGAGCCGAGAAGAAGGTCGCACACTGGCAGGGCGTGGCGGTGGCCGCCTGCGAGCAGAGCGGGCGCTGCGTGGTGCCGCGCATCGCACCGGTCATGAGCCTGAACGCCTGGCTGCAAGGCCTTGGGCCGGCGAGCACCGGACAACAACGTCGCTGGCTGCTCAGCCCCACCGCGGCGCAGCCCCTGAGCGCGCAGGCCGCCGCCGCGCAAACGCTGGTGCTCAGCGGCCCCGAAGGCGGCCTGAGCCAGGCCGAGGAAGACGCAGCGCGCGCCCAAGGCTTTTTGGCCATGAACCTTGGGCCCCGCATCCTGCGCGCCGACACCGCGCCGCTGGCGGTGCTGGGCTGGCTGGCCCTGTCGTCCTGAGGTCGACCCAGCCATGGGCAAGCTGGCCTCACCCTGGCGCCTGCGCCTGCTGGGGGGATCTCGGCGCCAGCCGCGGTGATCGTCTGGTTCGCAACTTCGACTACCGCAGCGCGGCCGCGCTGCAGGACCGTTCACCGGGCCTGCATCAGCTGGTGACCTCGCCGCGCGTGCTGCGCCAGGCCGAGCAGGGCGGTGGCAAGGGAAGAATGTTGGCGGGTTTTCATGAGCGGGTCTCCTGAGCGTGAACTGGGAATGCTCGCTCATCGAGCCGCCGCTGCCTTAGGCTTGCGTTAGCTGTGTGTCCGCGCATGACGCGCAGGCCCCCCTCAGTCGCTGGGGGCTGGCTCCACGGCCGGTTTGTCCTTGCGCGCCGAGCCAGCGATCAGGTCGAACTTGAACATCCGGCATTCGATCGGTCCGTTCCACATCGGGATCTTGCGCGACTCCTTCAGGCGCATCTTGCTGGGCAGTTTCATGTCCGGGCAGAGCAGCCAGGCGGTCCAGCCTGCTGGGTTCTGCGTGTAGGCCCGCTTCCAGTGCGCAGCCAGGCGCGGGAAAAAATCGTCGCCGGCATCGCGCGCTTCGGAGCCGCCCGCGTCCCGGTGCATCGAGACATTGCCGGCCTTGCCGCGCACCTCGATGCGCTCGCCGTAGGGCGGGTTCATCATCACCGTGCCGGCCATGCCTTGCGGCAGCTCGGGAGCCGGGCGCTCCAGCGCGTCACCGCCGTTGAACTGGATGTACTGCGCCACGCCGGCCCGCTCGGCATTGCGGCGCGCGAAGTCGACCATGCGGAAGGCCACGTCGCTGCAGAAGATCGGCACGGCCGGTGCATGCTCGCGGTCCTTGGCGGCCTGCTTGATCGCCTGGAAGCGACCGCGCAGGTTGTCGAAGGGCAGTTGGCGCTCGAAGGCAAAACGGCGCTGCATTCCGGCGGCCATGCCGCAGGCGATCTGCGCGGCCTCGACGGCGATGGTGCCGGAGCCGCAGCAGGGGTCGTGCAGCGCGCCACCGGTCTCCGCCGTGCCCTTCCAGCCGGCGGCGGCCAGCATCGCGGCAGCCAGTGTTTCCTTCAGCGGCGCGTCGCCCTTGTCCTCGCGCCAGCCGCGCTTGAACAGCGGCTCGCCCGAGCTGTCGATGTAGATCGTCGCGTCCGTCGGGCCCACATGCATGATCACCGGCAGGTCGGGCATGCGCGTGTCCACACTCGGCCGCTCGCCGGTCGCATCGCGCATCACGTCGCAGATCGCGTCCTTGACCCGCAGCGTGGTGAAGTTCAGGCTTTGCAGCGGCGAGCGCTGGGCGACGATGTCCACCCGGATGGTGTGCTGCGGCGTGATCCACTGCGTCCAGTCGATTTTGCGAGCCAGCGTGTAGATGTCGTCCTCGTGCCGGTAAGGCCCGTCAATCAGCTCGATCAACACGCGCTGGGCGAGACGGCTCTCCAAGTTGAGCTTCATCACCCCTTCGGCATTGCTTTTCACCGACACGCCGCCGCGCAGCGCTTCGGTGTGGCACTTGGGAACGATGGCCCGGATCTCCTGTTCGAGCAGGGGCTCGACGCCGCTGGCACAGGAGAGAAAGAGGTAAAGGGTTTCTTGATCGAAGGAGGGCATGGGGCTGATTGTCCCATCACGGGCTCCTGTGCCCACGAGTCGCGGGCTCGTCAGCCGGCACGCCTCGCGATCACATCAGGCCCGGCGGGCAGGTGCGGGTTCGTTTTGCGGGTGGCGGTTGGAAGCTGGTTTGAGAGATTGGGCCGCTCACATTGAATGGCGGCGTTCGCGCAAAACAGCCATCTGCCGGCCGCAGCATCGATCTTCCGCTGGACATCCAACACCTGTCGGCTGACTGCGGCCCGCAGACTCGTGGCTCGGAAGTGACTCCATCCGCCGTACCCGACCCAGTCCAGACATGTAGCGCTACTTGCAGGACGGCGCAACGCACCGCTTCCCTCTGCGCGAGTTCACGAACTGGCGCAAGACACGTGCGCCTACCTTCATGCGGAGATCAGTGGTACGCCGCGCAAGGCCTGGACCAGCGTGAACAGGAAGGCGGCCGTCCATATGCCGCTGGCACCCCAGACCAAGAAACGGGCCGCAGGAAGACGCAGCACAACGATAGCAGCGCCAAGGATTGGCAGTATCTGTCCTGCATGGATGCCGATGAAATGCGCCACGCGCAGGTCGCCTCCCGTCATCGACCAGCCCAGGATCGGCAGGTGTGCACCGACTGGCGGCGGCATGCCGCCCAGCAGCAGGCCGGCCGAGGCACCAAGCACGAAGGTCAACACCAGGCCAAGCAGCACGGAGAGCCGATACGCCGGGGCCAAGCCGCGCTGGCCGTGCTTCCAGAGCTGCCAGGCCAGTGCCAGCTGCGTGCCCGTGAGTATCAGCGCGCCCATACCCATCAGCGTGTACATCGTGGCGTGAAATGAATCACCGACGTTGTAGTGTGAGGCCTGGCCAAGGGCTGCCTGCACGTAGATGTAGACGACCTCAAATCCGCCCGTAGCGATCAGTGTCCAGACGATTGCACCCACTGCGCGCGACCTTTGCCGCTGTGCCGGCAGGTGGCCGATGAACCAGGCCGTCGTGAGCGCCAGGAGCGCAACCGAGGCGCTGAACTTCATCGGCTTGACCCAGACATTCACGTCGCGCAGCGTGCGTGCGTCGAGGGCCAGACCGAGCAGGGCTGGCAACATCAGCGCCAGCATCAGCATGCCGAAAGCAACGAGTCGGGGCTCGCGTTCCCACAGTATCCGCAGAACCTGCGCGGGATCTTTCGCAGCCCGCGTGGGGTGCACGGTGTTTGTCATGGTCATCGCTGTCTTGACAGTCATGGAGTCGCCCCTCGGCGGCTAGGGTAGAGGAGCCGCAGCACGGCGAATGCGAGCAAGCCGGCAGGCCCAAACATGAAGGTGAGCAGCAGGCAGGGCAAGGCCAGGGCTTGAGGGAGTCCCAATTCGCCGGCGCGCCGGGCGATCCAGGTGCCGACGAACAAGTCGAAGGCCAGGTAGTGCAGCCAGCCTGCAGCCAACAGCCCTGGCTGATCGAACAGCAACCGCACCTGCTCCAACGAGCCAAAGCCGCCCGGCCCCCAATAGGCGGCGATCAGGGCGAGATAGGCCAAGGCCAGCAGCACGGGGATGGCGCGTCCGGTCACTTTCCACACGGCCGGTGTCCAAGGGTGGCCGGGCGGTGAGGCGATCAGCGCCAGCCAGCCACTCAGGGCCAATATGTTGCCGATCTGGAAAGCGAGGGCAGGCGCGTCCATTGTGTGTTGCTTCCTCAGTCGCATCTAAACGTTGTTCAGATGAACGATAGCGCGGCATCTAAACGATGTCAAGTTATAGTGCGCGCATGCCGCCTGCCACCCACTCCTATCATCACGGCGCCCTGCGACAGGCACTGATCGAGGCCACCGAAGCCCTCCTGACGGAGCGCGGCGCCGAGGCGTTCTCGCTGCGCGAGGTGGCCCGACGCGCAGGTGTGTCACCGGCAGCACCGGCCCACCATTTCGGTGATGCCGCCGGCCTGCTGACAGCCGTGGCGACACTCGGTTTTGAGAGCCTGACCCTCGCACTGAAGGCGGCAGACTCCCGGGGCGGCCATTCGGTGAGGGCCAGGCTGCGCGAGCAGGGCCTGGCGTACGTGGCCTTCGCGCTGCGCCACCCTGGGCGGTTTCGCCTCATGTTCCGCGGTGGTGTGCTGCGGCCCGATGCCCTGCTTGACGCCCACGGCCATGCCGCCTATCAAGTGCTGGAGCAAGGTGTGCGGCGCGCCTTCGGCCTGGCGGATATCGAAGCCACTTCGGCTGCTGCCTCGACTGCCGTGCTTGCGCTGTGGTCCGTGGTGCATGGCTACGCCCATCTGGCGATTGCCGGGCGTTTCGAGCCGTTGCATTGCGCAGGGAACGTCGACGATTTCGCGGCGCGCACGCTGGGGGTCGTGCTTGACGCTGTGCTGGAGGGCACTGTACCGACCGCGCCGCTACGCGCGGGCCCGGCTACTTGACCCACGTGTCGAGCGGGATGGTCCGCAGCAATGCGAACCGTTCGATGAGCATCGACGCGCCCAGGACCAGGGTAAGCGGTGGATCTAGACTGTTGACCAAGCGCTCCATCGCTTTGAAACAGGTGCCGCAGGGCAATTTCACGATTGCTGCGGAGTATCGCGGGCCCATGCGTCGGGACACAGACGACGCGACGAACGCCGACCGCGGGTCCGCATGGATAGTCTTTATGGGTATGGGCGATGACGGGATTCGCCGGGACTTGATCGGACAGGCGGCAACCCCTCTGGGCGCACCGAGCCGCAGGATGTTGAGCATGATTCTTCTGACTTCAAGGCTGCTTGTCAGCGGTTAGCTTCGGCGTCAGCATGAGAAACGGGGGGCGGATGTCTGCACCGAGTCGATTGCACCAATCCGCCGGCCGCAACAGCGGTCTTCTGCCGGCGTGATGCTCGGGCGGCGTGGGCGGCGTATCAGGCTTTTGCAAATGACGGCATCGCCGCTCGGACCAAGCATTCGTCTGACTATGGGCCTAGCAAGTCAGTAAACGCCAGGCAACCGACAGCGTCAGTTCGGCAGCGCCTGGCGAATGATGCCAGTCGCTGCAGAGCGGGTCCCCAACTGCCGCTTGCGTCTCAGCTCACATCGCCTTGCGCAGATTCGCTGGCGCGATCTTCAAGGCTTCGCGGTACTTCGCAACCGTCCGCCTTGCCACCTGGATGCCCTGTTCCTCCAGCATACTGGACAGGGCGCTGTCGGACAGCGGCTTGGCCACGTTCTCGGCGGCGACGAACTGCTTGATCAGTGCGCGCACGGCCGTGCTGGAGGCGTTGCCGCCGGCTTCGGTGTTGAGGCCGGAGCCGAAGAAGTATTTCAGCTCGAAGGTGCCGAAGCTGGTGGCCATGTACTTGGCCGTGGTCACGCGCGAGATGGTGGATTCGTGCAGGCCCAGCTCGTCGGCGATCTCGCGCAGCACCAGGGGCTTCATCGCCAGCGCGCCATGGGTGAAGAAGCCTTTCTGCCGCTCCACGATCGCCTGCGAGACGCGCAGGATGGTGTCGAAGCGCTGCTGGATGTTCTTGATGAACCAGCGCGCCTCCTGCAACTGGCCACCCAGGGCGCTGTTGCTGATGCCGCCACGGGTGGCGCGCAGCGCGTTGGCGTAAAGCTCGTTGATGCGCAGCTTGGGGGCGACCTCGGGGTTGAGCATCACGCGCAGCTCGCGGCCGACTTTGCGCACGATCACGTCGGGCACCACCGCTTGCGCCTGGCCGCGGGCGAAGCGCCGGCCGGGCTTGGGCTCCAGCGAGCAGATCAGGCTTTGCGACTCGCGCAGCAGGTCTTCGTCGGCGCCGGTCAGGGCCATCAGTTTCTTCAGGTCGCGCTTGGCCAGCAGCTCCAGATGCTGCTTGGCTACCAGGATGGCGATGGCCTGCGCTGGACTGCGTGACAGGGCGCGCAGCTGCAGCACCAGGCATTCAGCCAGGTCCTTGGCGCCGACGCCGGTCGGGTCCATGTTCTGCAGCCACTTCAGCGCGATGCGCAGATGGTCCAGCAGGTCCTCGCGCTCCTCCGGATCGGAGGCCAGCGCCTCGGCGATCTCTTCCAGGCTGTCTTCCAGGTAGCCGTCTTCGTTGAGCGACTCGATCAGCACGCGCAGGGCCATGTGGTCGGCCTCGGACAGGGTCATGCCGGCCAGCTGCTGGACCAGGTGCTCCTGCAGGCTGATCTCGCCGCTGTCCTGCTCGCTGCGCTCACCGTCCTCGTCGCTGCTGCCACTCCCGCTGCTTGAGTTGCCGGGCAGCTCTCGGATGCCGTCGAAGTCGTCACGCTCGGTGCCGTTCTCCCAGTCTTCGCGCTCGGTGGTGCCGAAGTCCTCGGCCTTGATCTCGGGCGTGGCGTCTGCTTCAGAGCCGCCACCCAGCTCGCCATCAGCGCCGCTGTCTTCGCCAGCCGTGGACGCGCTCTTCAGCTCGGCCAGCTCGGGCGTGGCGACGGAGAAATCCTCCTCCGGCTCCAGCAGCGGGTTCTGCGCGAGCATCTGCTCGACTTCCTGATTCAGTTCCAGGGTGGACAACTGCAGCAGCCTGATCGATTGCTGCAGCTGGGGCGTCAGCGCGAGGTGCTGACTGAGTCGAACCTGGAGGGACTGTTTCATCCCGGCCTACATTCGGAAGTTTTCGCCGAGATAGACCTTGCGTACATCGGCGTTGGCAACAATCTCGGCGGGCGACCCTTCGGCCAGCACGGAGCCTTCACTGATGATGTAGGCGCGGTCACAAATGCCCAGCGTTTCGCGCACATTGTGGTCGGTGATCAGCACACCGATGCCACGCGCTTTCAGGAATCCGATGATGCGCTGGATCTCCAGCACCGCGATCGGGTCGACGCCGGCGAAAGGCTCGTCCAGGAGGATGAAGCGCGGCTGCGTGGCCAGCGCCCGGGCAATCTCGACGCGGCGGCGCTCGCCGCCGGACAGGGCTGGCGCCGGGCTGTCGCGCAGCTTCTCGATGCTCAGGTCATGCAGCAGCGATTCCAGCATCTCGTTGATGGTCTTGGCTGGCAGCGCGCGGCCGTCAGGGCCCTGCTGCAGCTCCAGCACCGCGCGGATGTTCTCCTCGACCGTCAGCTTGCGGAAGATTGAGGCCTCCTGCGGCAGGTAGGAGATGCCCAGCCGCGCGCGCTGGTGGATCGGCAAGCGCTGCACCGGCTGGCCGTCGATGCGGATCTCGCCCGCATCGGCGCGCACCAGGCCCACGATCATGTAGAAGCTGGTGGTCTTGCCGGCACCGTTGGGGCCGAGCAAGCCCACGACCTCGCCGCTGTGCACATCGAGGTGCACGTTTTTGACGACCTTGCGCACGCCGTAGG
>Ga0187842_1001555_pt1 | contig 10581 bp, 11 predicted proteins | sample SpaLakP09_SKY_41_FD_134514 | JGI IMG/M metagenome (GOLD analysis project Ga0187842, IMG submission 134514) | Oligotrophic lake water microbial communities from Sparkling Lake, Wisconsin, USA - SP09_SKY_41 | ecosystem: Environmental > Aquatic > Freshwater > Lake | place: USA: Sparkling Lake... | reverse complement strand
GCCAACTGCGACTCCCACCTGGGCCATGTTTTTACGGGTGAGGGGTATGAGGTGCCCACAGATGAGCGCTGGTGTATCAACTCAGTAGCCCTCTATTTGGAAGAAAAGCCCCTCTGACCTCTCTTTAGCGTTAAATTCACACGTTTTCTTTATCATTTCGTTACCTGAACTTCCTAGGTAGAGCAGCCCCAACACCTCTAGATTGGCCCAGTCGATGATTCACGTACCCTCATGAATCGAGGCCCGTTGAAATTTCAACCTTAGAGAAAAGGACGAAAATGTCAGAAGAGAAGAACATAGTTTCTCGTCGCTCAGTACTCAAAGGCGCAGCAGTCGGTGGAGCAGCACTCGCCGCCGGTAGCTCGCTTTCAGCTGGTACTGCAAGCGCAGCAACACGTTTAAAGGGCAGCACAGTCAAGTGGACAACACGTGGTGGCGGAGCAACAGGCGATGCAATTGCTAAGGCTGTCAACGATGCCTTCACAAAGAAGACTGGCGCTAAAGTTGTAGCTCAGCAAGTTAACTCAGATGACTTCCAGAATAACTTTGCGCAGATCATGCAAGGTTCACCTGATGATGCATTTGGTTGGATGGCTGGATATCGCTCAAACCACTTCGGTGAAATGGGTCTTCTTGCAGATCTCACACGTGAGATTGGCCGCCTTAAGGGATCACTTCCTACAGCAGCAATCAAGGGTGCAACAAGCCCAGTATCAAAGAAGCCTTACATCATCCCAACTACTTACTACCCATGGGCATTGCACTACCGCAAGTCAATGGTAAAAGAAATTGGAATGAACCCAGAGAAGATTGATACTTGGGATGACTTCGTTAAGTTGATGACTCTTACACAGAAGAAGGGTCTTGTTGGATACTCACTCGGCGCAAAGGGCGGCTGGGAAGCAATGGGTACATTCGACGTACTTAACGCACGTGTAAACGGCTACAAGTACCACATCGACCTACTTAACGGTCGCGCAAAGTGGACAGATGCTCGCACAAAGGAAACATTCAAGTACTTCGCAGAGCTCATCCCATTCATGAACGCAAACGTCATGGATATTTCATGGGATGGCATGCGCGATCTTCTTCTTCAGAAGAAGACAGGCGCAATGTTGATGGGCTCATGGTTTGCAAATGACTTCAAGGCGAAGTCACAGGCAGATTACGACGATCTATGGGTCGTTCCATTCCCACAGATCAACCCTAAGTTCGGTATCGACACAATTGATGCACCACTAGATGGTGTTTCAGTTGCTAAGAACGGTAAGAACGTTGATGGCGGTAAGGCTCTTGCAGAATTCTGGGCTTCACCAGAAGGTATTGCACAAGCTGTCAAGGCAGGCGATACAAATATTTACGTATCGAAGTCATTTGATACATCAGGTTACGATTCATTCAACAAGCAGAAGCTTGCAGTTCTTGCAGCAGCAAAGAACATCATGTTCTTCCTAGATCGTGATGCTCGTGGAGACTTTGCTGGTCCAATTGTCGGTCCAGCTATTCAGAACTTCATTAAGAAGCCTTCTGATATCAACAAGATCCTCGAAAACGTGCAAGCACAATGGGATGCACTTCCTAAGCAATAAAAATTAGCAGCGTGAGTTGTTAATTGAATATATAGATAGTAAGTTAAAGGTATGAAGTCGGCGGCTACGGTTCAAAAGAAGCGTAGCCGCCGCTCTCTTTCCAAAACAGATCGCTTTACTCTCGCAACATTCGTTGGAATTCCAACTCTGCTTCAGATTATTCTTCTCTGGGTTCCAGCAGTCGTCACAATTATTCTTTCTTTCACATATTGGAACGGTATTCGCCTTAAGGATATTCAGTGGGCTGGAATCCAGAACTATAAAAATATCTTTGTAAATAACCCACTTTTTTATCAGGCACTCAAGAACAACGCAATTTGGCTGGCATTCTTTGTTCTTATTGCAACACCGCTAGGGATTTTGCTTGCCTACCAAATTGACCGCGGCATTAAAGGCCACGCTTTCTATGAATCAATTTATTACTTACCCGTCGTTCTCTCTCTTGCAGTAATCGGAATTATCTGGAACTTTATGTTGCAGCCTGGTGGTTTTGTTCAGGGGCTGATGGGTCGCGATATTGGAAATGCCATCTCAATTTGGGGTAATCCCAAGATCAATACCTGGGTTATTTTAGGTATCGCTTCGTGGCGACATATCGGTTACATCATGCTTCTCTACTTATCTGGCCTTAAATCAGTTGATCCAGCTCTCAAAGAAGCAGCTGCAATCGATGGCGCAACAGATTGGGAGATCTTCCGCAAGATTATTCTTCCAACAATGAAGCCTGTAAATATAATCATTGTTGTTATCACTCTGATTGAATCGCTTCGAGCCTTCGACTTGGTTTACATCATCTACGGAAGCCCAACGATCTTCCCACTGCTTAACCTTTTGGTATTCCAGAACTTTGCAGGACAAGGTATTTCTATGAAGGGCGCTGCCTATGCAGTCATCCTTCTCCTACTCTGTATCGTGCCAATCATTACCTATCTCCGAATCAGTTTCCAAGAGGACATCAAATGAGCACCGCAGTAGTTCAGAGCGCGGAATACCGCAATAACCAGAAGCGCAAAGACACATTCATCTCAATCTTTATTGGCATCTTTGCCTTTGTCTGGATCTTCCCTATTCTCTGGACTGTATGGACCTCACTTCGTCCATACAACGACATCATCTCTTACGGAATTTTCTCATGGCCACGCCGTTTAACTTTTGATAACTACATCAACGCAATTCGAGAGATGAAGATCGGCGTATACCTACTCAACTCTTTGCTTGTGACTGTTCCATCAGTAATTTTGACTCTCTTCTTCGGCTCACTTGTTGCATTCGTAGTTACTCGCTATCAGTACAAGTTCAATCTCTGGATTCTCTTGCTCTTCACAGCAGGAAATATGCTTCCAATCGTTCTTACATACATCCCGGTCTTCTGGATGTTTATCTGGATCGGTGAGCTTTTCGGAAATAGAAACCTCTTGTACAACAACTACGGCGGCTTGATTCTGGTTCACGTGGGATTCCAGGTGGGCTTTGCAACCTTCGTACTCTCCTCCTATATGAAGACGATTCCGAAAGAGATCTCTGAATCGGCGACCATTGATGGAGCGAACGTATTCCGCCATTACTGGAACGTCATCTTGCCTCTCTTGCGCCCAGCTCTAGCTGCGCTCAGTGTGCTGATGACTACATGGATCTATAACGAATTCTTCTGGGCACTTGTCTTGATGTCAGATGACTCAAAGCGTCCCATCACTTCAGCGCTGCGTCGCCTTCAGGGCCAGTACGTCACAGACTTCAATCTTCTTGCAGCCGGTGCAATCATTGCAGCAGCTCCTACGGTCATTATGTTCTTTGTTCTGCGTAAGCAATTTATCGCAGGTCTTACCCTCGGCTCCACAAAGGGTTAATTACAAAGCTGCGTAATCAATCTTGATGCAGCGATCCATCACAACAGATAGCCCAGCTTCACTACCTTGTGTTGCAACTTCTGGCACAGAAATTCCTAACTGTAACCAGATTGCGCTAGCACCAATTTCAATACTCTCATCGAGTACTGCCAGACAATCCTCTGGCTTGCGAAATACATCGACAATATCGATGTGAACGCCAATATCTTTCAGTGACTTATAGACCTTCTGGCCCAGCACCTCATCCAAGAGTGGGTTGACGAAGAACAATTCGTAGTCAGATTTTTCTTGTAGATATCGGGCAACCCCATGGCTTGCTCGCTCAGCTTTATCTGAAATCCCAACAATTGCGACAGTCTTGGCAGTGCGAAGAAGGTGAGGAATCTCTGCTGGCGCTGGATGCATGTGAACATCCTACTCAGGCGTAAACTCAGACCTGATGATAAAGCGCATAATCAAGTTATTTACCGACCGAAAGTATTGGGTCCGTCAGATTGCCATTGCCGGATTATCTGGAGGCGTAGCTTGGTTCTTGGGAGATTTACTCATCCAAGATGGTGGCGTTGTAGCTGCCATTGTCTCAACGCTGAGTATTCGCATCTCTCTTCATAAATCTATCCGAGAAGGCTTTGGCCAAATTATTGGAACGGCGATTGGTGCCGGAACAGCTCTGCTAGCAGTCTCCGTCTTTAACTTTGGATTCCTTGCAATTGCAACGACAATTATTCTGTGTGCTGTTGTTGCCAGAGCACTGCACTTAGGTGAAGTTGCTGCTGTCAACGTTCCTGTTACTGCGCTCATTGTTATCGGCCCTGGAATCTCTCAGAACACCGCTGTGCACCGCTTAGGCTCAACCCTCATTGGGGCAGCAGTTGCAATCTTCTTCTCATACTTCTCTGTGCCCAATACTCCTATTGATAGAGCGCGAATGCAGATTAGATCTGTCTCAGAGAAAGCTGCGGCGCTACTTGCGCAGATGTCTGAAGGAGTAGCAGCTGGGTATTCGCAGAAAGATGCAGGTAAGTGGCTTGCACAAGCACGGCTTCTTGTTGAAGAAGTCCCCGCCATTCGAGCGCAATCTGTTGAAGCACGTAGCCATGCACGATGGTTTCCCACTGCTGAAAAAGATGTGGCGGAGGAGATGTATATCGAGGGAATTGCAACAGAACATACCCTCGTACAAGTGCGCACCATTGCTCGCACACTCTTTGATTCCGCTGTACAAGGTGGAATTGCAGATTCGACCAAGAAGCAGATTGCTGTTGCGCTCTCTGCTGCAAGCTATGCGATCTCTGCTCACGTTGATCTGCCCGATGACATCAACGATTTTTCTTCGTCTCCAACCGATGACGCGCGTGAAGCAGGCTCTGCCCTTGCTGAAACCTTGATTGAAGATGGCAAAGATGTCGATCAAGATCAGATAGTCCGAGGTCTCTCCATCGTTGCCAATATTGGAATCATTGCTGATTCACTGGATCAGAATTCACCTGCCTTGAAAGATGTGATTACGCCGGATGAGCCTGCAAAATCCAAGGTCCTGGAAGTTTCCCCGCTCGAGCAGACAGCAACGCTTTGGAATAGAATTGTTAAATCGATCAGAAAGTACTTCTAGGGAGAATTTGATATGTGTACCAAGGTTGAATGTAAGAAGTGTACAAAGCCAACATGGCAGGGCTGTGGCGAACATATTGAAGAAGCTTTAGAAGGTATTGCCCTAGAAGATCGCTGTAGCTGCAAGTGAAGGCTATACAAATAACAGCATTCGGTGGCCCTGATGTCATGAAGTACGTCGATCTTGCCGACCCCGTTGCAGGAACCGATGAAGTAGTTCTTGATGTCACTGCTGTGGGAATCAACTATGCGGATACGCATCAGACTGAAAACTCATATCTTTCACCACAGACTCTGCCGATGATTCCAGGCATTGAAGTTGTTGGAACTCATGCTGGCAAGCGTTATTTAGTGAGTGTTTCATCTGGGGGATATGCGCAGAAAGCGATTGCCCATACATCTGTTCTCTTTCCAATTCCGGATGCAGTTACTGATGAGCAGGCCTTGTGCATGTTGGTGCAAGGAGCAACTGCGTGGCATCTGCTCAAGACCATGGGAAATCTGCAGAAAGGTCAATCTGTTGTTGTGCATGCAGCAGCTGGCGGTGTTGGCACGATTGCGATTCAGCTGGCAAAGATGTGGGGCGGCAAAGTTATTGCTGTGACTTCATCTGATGCCAAGGCATCCCTTGCTAAGTCACTAGGTGCGGATATCACAGTTGATGCACAGTCATCAGATCTCACCGCAGCACTTCGTGAGGCAAATGGTGGCCATGGAGTCGACCTTGTTCTTGAAATGGTGGGCGGAACAACCTTTGATCACAGCCTTGCTGCTCTTGGCGCATTTGGAAAAATCATCACATTTGGAATGGCATCACGCACTGCGCCAACACCAATTCATCCAGGTGCTTTGATGCATGGATCAAAGACTGTCTCAGGTTTCTGGCTTGCCAATTGCTTTGGAAGTAAAGAGATGCTCAATGATGTTGTGGCGCAGCTCTTCCAACTTGTGGCCGATGGAAAACTCAAGCCAGTCATTGGTGCGACATATCCACTGAGTGAGGCTGCAGATGCTCATCGTTCAATGCTTGCTCGTGAATCTACGGGCAAAATTGCCCTCGATCCTGCGCGGTAATCTGCGCGAATTTTCTACTTTTCTGACTTACCCCTAGACTCCTCTTTCTACCATTGCCCCCCTAGCTCAGTCGGTAGAGTGTTTCCATGGTAAGGAAAAGGTCACCGGTTCGATTCCGGTGGGGGGCTCGCAAGCTGCAGTACAGAAGTGATAATTAAATATGTACTACAAAAGTTCGTTCCACCCTTGGCGGGGTAGCTCAGCTTGGTAGAGCAAGCGGCTCATAATCGCTGTGTCGTGGGTTCAAATCCCGCCTCCGCTACTAGTAATACTGTGTGGAATACGCACGGATTTCACCAATAAAGGTGCTTCAGGTAATCTAAGCGCCTGTTAGAGCATCATCTACGAAGGAGTTAAGACCATGGCAAGTAAGAGCGCGGACGTTCGTCCAAAGATCACCATGGCATGCGTGGATTGCAAAGAGCGTAACTACATCACTAAGAAGAACCGCCGCAACGATCCAGACCGCATGGAACTTAAGAAGTTCTGTCCACGTTGCAAGTCATCAACTCTTCACCGCGAAACCCGCTAATGCTCAACCCCGATTCTGTCGGGAGTACCTTCGCGGGTACAGATTCAGTTACCGTTTCTCAATCTGAAATAGATGCCTTCTGCGCCGTCATTGGCGAGAGCAATACAACTATTGCACCCCCCACATTCACCATTCGCATCACGCTGACTCAATTTGAAGAGATTCTTACTCGCCCAGAAATTGGACTCGATTGGTCGCGCTTAGTACACGGTGATCAGAAATTTGAAATCTTCTCACCTGTTAAAGCTGGCGATAACCTGACATGTGCTGCAACTATCGAAAGCTATCGCCTAGCTGCTGGAAATGAAATCGTCTCTGTGCGTTCAGACCTTAAGCGTGAAGGAGAGCTCGTTATCTCTGCGTGGTCAACATTGGTGGTGCGCGCATGATTGAAGTCGGCACAGTGTTGGAAGAGAAAGTTTTCCATCTCGATCGCGCACTCTTGAAGCAATATGCAGATGCATCTGGGGATCAAAACCCTATTCATCAGAATGAAGAGTTTGCAGTATCTGTGGGACTTCCCAATGTGATTGCCCACGGAATGCTCACCATGGCTCTGGTCGGTAAATATGTCTCTGACTTCGCAGGAGGCTCTGCCAACGTTCTCGAATACAGTGCACGATTTATCAAGCCTGTCATTGTTCCTGCTGGTGAAAAGGTTGATCTCACGGTCTCTGCAACCGTGGCTGAAGTGCAAGATGGAAAGGTTTCACTTTCATTGAGTGCAACTTCTGCAGGCGTGAAAGTATTAGGAATGGCTAAAGCGGTAGTTCAACAGTGAGTGCTCCAGATCCAGTTCACGACCTAGCAAAGGCGCGCCTTGCAGCCCGCGCTGAGAAGAACTTTGCTCTCTCTGACCAACTGCGCAATCAGATTGCAAACCAAGGATTTGAAGTAGTCGATGTTGCCGGGGGATATGAACTGCGCCCCAAGAAGCGTTTTCCTACCTATGAGTCCACGCGCGATATTCGCCCCATTAATTCAGGCAAGTATGAAATCACTGTTGCAATGATTATTGATGGCTTCCAAGAAGATGCCGTGACAACTATCAAAACGATTAAAGAACATAGCCAATGCGCAATTGCGATCTTGGTTGTGGGAGAACCTGGTGTGTTAGTAGAAGAACTTGATGCACGCACCTCTTTAGTTCAACTCACCGAAGACTTTGGCTGGGGCGAAAGTGCCAATGCACTGCTTCGTAACGTGACCAGTGAATTCATCGTCATCATGGATCCATCTACCCGCTTCACAGGCGATGCCATCACTCCAGTTCTGGCAGAGCTCAAGAAACGAGAATTCGTTGCAGTAGGTTGGCGCGGAGGGCTAGTAAACCTTGAAGATGATTGGCGCAGCGTTGACGATAAGGGCGCTGGCGAAGTTGATGTTCTCTTTAGTTACTTTCTTGCCATGCATCGTGAGGATGCACTCACGGCCCGTGGTTTTAGCAATCGAGCGCTCTATTACCGCAATGCAGATATTGAATTTTCACTCAACCTTCGCCACTCCAATGGCCGTTTATTACAGATGGATTTACCGCTTGAGCAAGATCGCCATCACGGTTATCACGATACTGACCCTGAATATCGCGATGCTCAATCGAAGAAGAATTACGACCGCATTCTTGAGCGCTTTAGAGGCAAGACTGCAATATTGAGTCCACGCAGGTAGCCTTAGAACATGGCTGACCTTCGCGATTACACATCTCTTCGTGTGGGTGGCCCTGCCAAAAAGTTTGTTGAAGTGGGCACAGAAGCAGAGATCATTGCAGCGATTGAAGCTGCGGGAGATACCCCCATTCTCATTATTGGTGGCGGCACAAACATTCTCGTTGCAGATAGCGGCTTTGAAGGAACTGTTATTCGTATTAATAGCCACTCGATGCAAGCAGAAGTTGATGCATGTAGCGGTGCAACGCTGACTATTGGTGCAGGTGAGAACTGGGATGAATTCGTTGCAGTAACACTTGATCGTGGCTTTGCAGGTCTTGAAACCTTGAGTGGAATTCCTGGCACAGTCGGTGCTGCACCTATTCAAAACATCGGTGCCTACGGCCACGAAGTAGCGGAATTCATTACACGCGTGCGCACATATGATCGCCAAGCAAAGGGCTTAAAGACTTTTACTAACTCTGAATGTGAATTCTCCTATCGCAACTCACACTTTAAATCCCACCCTGGTCGCTATGTGGTTTTGGATGTGCAATTTAATCTGCGCGCAGGTGAGATGACTACCCCCATTACCTATGCAGAACTTGCAGCCAAACTTGGCATTGCAGTGGGGGAGAAAGCACCTATTGATGCAACGCGTAAGGCAGTTCTTGAACTGCGTGGTGCAAAGGCATGCTTCTTAATCCCAGTGATCGCGACTCTTGGTCTGCAGGATCCTTTTTTACCAATCCGATTGTGACAAAAGAGATTGCAGCCACACTTCCTGAAGGTGCACCCAAGTGGCCAACATCAGATGGCATGGTCAAGACAAGTGCTGCATGGCTGATTGAACATGCTGGCGTGCATAAGGGTGATAGCCATGGTGGCGCACGTGTTTCAACAAAGCATGTGCTTGCGCTGACTAATGCAGGAAATGCAACGGCTACAGATATTGCAGAGTTAGCAAAGAGTGCTCAACAGAGCGTCTTTGAGAAGTTTGGAATTACCTTAGAGACTGAGGTAAACCTTGTGGGGCTTAGCCTTTAAATTACTCTGAGAGTAATTTCTTAATACGCCCAATACCTTCAACGATATCTTCATCACTTGTGGCATATGAGAAGCGCAAGTATCCCGATGGACCAAATGCTTCGCCAGGAACAGCTGCTACTTCAACTTCATCCAAGATGATGGTGGCAAGTTCTGCAGAGGTATTAGCTACTTTGCCGCGAATAGTTTTGCCGAGCACGCCCTTGACTGATGGATATACATAGAAAGCACCTTGTGGTGTGGGGCATGCAAATCCTGGGATCTCATTGAGAAGTCCAACAATAAGTGTGCGACGACGGTTAAATGCTTCACCCATTGTGTGAACTGCATCGAGATTGCCAGTAAGGGCAGCAATTGCTGCGCGCTGTGAAACGTTAGAGACATTTGATGTCAGGTGAGATTGCAAGTTCGTTGCTGCCTTGATGACATCCTTGGGACCGATCATCCAGCCCACGCGCCAACCGGTCATTGCATATGTCTTTGCAACACCATTAATAATGATGCAGGCATCAGCTAGCCCTGGAACAAGAACAGGAAGTGATGGAGCGCTAGCACCGTCATAGAGCAGGTGCTCATAAATTTCATCAGAGATGATCCAGATATTGTTCTTCACGGCCCACTCACCGATTGCCTTCACCTGTGCAGGTGAATAGACAGAACCCGTTGGGTTAGATGGTGAACAGAAGAGAAGAGCCTTTGTCTTGGGTGTGCGAGCAGCTTCTAACTGTTCGACTGTAACAAGATAATTCTGTGATTCATCGGCAAATACTTCAACGCTCTTTCCGCCAGCTAGTTTGATTGCTTCTGGATATGTAGTCCAGAAAGGTGAAGGCAAGATCACCTCATCGCCTGGATCAATAATTGTTGCAAATGCTTGATAGACAGCTTGCTTGCCACCGTTGGTAACAAGTACCTGATCTACTGTGATGTCATAGCCTGAATCGCGCTTTGTCTTATCAACGATAGCTTGACGAAGTTCAGGTAGCCCTGGTGATGGTGTGTAGCGATGATTTGCAACAACTTTTGTTGCAGCAGCTGCTGCTTCAACGATGTAATCAGGAGTTGGGAAATCTGGTTCACCAGCGCCAAAACCAATAACGGGACGACCGGCAGCTTTGAGCGCCTTTGCCTTTGCATCAACGGCCAAAGTGGCTGACTCTGCGATAGCTGCAATTCGTGCGGAGATTCTGCTCATGGGGGAAGTCTGCACCATGGCGAGCGTGCCTTGCGCGCTC
>Ga0187842_1001554_pt1 | contig 10591 bp, 12 predicted proteins | sample SpaLakP09_SKY_41_FD_134514 | JGI IMG/M metagenome (GOLD analysis project Ga0187842, IMG submission 134514) | Oligotrophic lake water microbial communities from Sparkling Lake, Wisconsin, USA - SP09_SKY_41 | ecosystem: Environmental > Aquatic > Freshwater > Lake | place: USA: Sparkling Lake... | reverse complement strand
GATGAATCTTGGTAGGCCGTGCGGGATTCGAACCTGCGACCAACGGATTAAAAGTCCGCTGCTCTACCAGCTGAGCTAACGACCCAAGGGCTTCGGTGGTAGGCCGTGCGGGATTCGAACCTGCGACCAACGGATTAAAAGTCCGCTGCTCTACCAGCTGAGCTAACGACCCCCGAAGAAGCAAGATTATGGAGGAATTTAACTGATCTGTCAAATGCCTCCGGGTAATTATTTACCGTTCAGTCTATCTTTTGCGGCCACTGCGGCAGCCGAATCAGGATAAGTCTTGATCAGATCCTGCAAAGTCTTCTTGGCAGCCTTGTCTTTCAGCTCGATCTGGCAGCTGGCGATGTTCAGCATGGCGTCCGGTGCTTTTGGGCTGTCCGGATAGTTTTTCAGCACCAGCAATTGGGCATTGATGGCACCTTTGCAGTCGCGCTGGGCATAGAACGAGCTGCCCAGATAGTATTGTGCGCTGGCGGCATAGCTCGATCCCGGGTAACGCAGCACGAAGTCGGACAAGGCCGTACCGGCCGCTTTGTAGTCGCCCGATTTGAAGGTCTGCATGGCGGCTTCGTAATTCTTCTGCTCGGCCGGATCGACTTGGGTGGTCTTGCCGTCAATGACCACTTCGCGCGGTTCCAGTTTGCGCAGGCGGTTGTCGAGGTCCACGTAGAAATCCTTCTGGCGCTTCTGGGTGTTGCTGATTTCATTGGCCAGCACTTCGATTTGGCCGCGCAGCTTGGCCACTTCCTGCAGCGTCAGTTCGTTCTGGCTGACCAGATCGAGCGTGCTGGACTTGTCGGATTTGGTGTCGATGCGGGCGTTCAGTTCGGCGCGCATGGCTTCGACTTTGGCGCGCAGGTCGAGCAGGGCGCGGCGCGCTTCGTCGTCATCGAACAGGCCGGCGTGGGCTTGCAGCGGCAGCCAGGTCATTGCAGCCAGCAGGGCGGCGGCGCTCAGGCCGGATTTGGAGAATTTCTTCATGTCGGGCACTTTCACACTCTTCTAAAAGGAAATCGGGGCAGCGAACGGTAATTCCGTCGGCTGCCCCGTATTATGCCTGTCACCCGGCAAAAGGGTAGTGCTTTTGATTACTTGTAGACGATGTCTGCGCGACGGTTCTGTGCCCAGGCTTCTTCGTTCGAGCCGCTAGCTTTAGGCTTTTCCTTGCCCAGCGATACGGCTTCGATCTGGCCTTCGGCCACGCCCAGCGTGGTCATGGCTTTACGTACGGCTTCGGCACGTTTTTGACCCAGCGCCAGATTGTATTCGGCGCCGCCGCGTTCGTCGGTGTTGCCTTGGATCAGGATAGAACGGGCTTTGTTTTTGCCCAGATAGGCCGAGTGGTTTTCTACCACTGGCTTGCCGTCTTCACGTACCACGTAGCTGTCGAAGTCGAAGTACACGCTGCGGTTAGCCAGCACGCCTTTTGGATCGTCCAGCGGATCCAGCGATTTGGTTTCTACTGGCTGCACGGTACGGGTGTCGGCTGGAGGCGTGGTTTTTTGTTCTACCTGACGCTCAACCACTGGAGGTGGTTCCGAAATTTTCACCGGGGTCGAGCAGGCCGACAGAATGGCGGCGGTGGTGAGAACGAAAGCTAAGCTGCTGAGTTTGCGCATGGATTGCTCCTAGATGGATTGGTAATTACTGCATGAACGGGCCCCAGGTGGGCTCCTTGATATTGCCCGCCTGAGTGGTCAGGCGTTGTTTTACACGTCCGTCTACCGATACCACAGCCAGCGACTTGCGGCCACCTGCCTGCGTGGCGTACATGATGTAGCGGCCATTCGGAGCAAAGCTCGGGTATTGGTCGTCGGTGCTGTCAGACAGGCGCTGTTCCTGGCCGCTAGCCAGGTCCAGAGTGTAAAGCTGGAAGTTGCCGTCGCGCCGGGAGATGTAGGCCAGAGTCTTGCCGTCTGCCGAGATGCGCGGGCTGATGTTGTAGTTGCCGCTGAAGGTGATGCGTTTCGGATCGCTGCCGTCCACGCCCATGCGGTAGATTTGCGGGCCGCCGCTGCGGTCGCTCATGAAGTAGATGCTGCTGCCGTCAGGCGAGAACTGCGCTTCCGAATCGATGCCGTTGCTGTTGGAAACGCGGCGCAGGTTGCTGCCGTCGGCATTCACCGTGTAGATCTGGGTGTGGCCGTCTTTGGACAGCGACACCGCCAGCTTGTTGCCGGCTGGCGACCAGGCCGGCGAGGAATTGCTGCCTTTTTCGTTGGCTACCACGGTGCGGGCGCGGGTGATCAGGTTCTGGATGTAGACCACCGGCTTTTTCTGCTCGAACGACACATAGGCCACCTTGGTGCCATCGGGCGACCAAGACGGCGAAATGATAGGCTCGTTGGAGCGCAGCGCCATCTGTTCGTCTTCGCCATCGGCGTCGGCCACCAGCAGTTCGTAGTGGCGCTTGTCGTATTCCTTGACGTAGGAAATGCGGGTGGAGAAGGCGCCACGCACACCGGTGAGCTTGAGGAAGACGTCGTCGGCAATGGTGTGAGCGGTCAGGCGGGTGTATTGTGGGGCACGCGACAGGCCCAGTTGCGACAGTTCGGTCTGTTTGACGGTGTCGAGCAGCTTGTAGCGCACTTCGTAATCGCCGCTGGCGGCCTTGGCCACGGTGCCGATCACGAGAGCGTCGGCGCCTTTGGCTTTCCAGCCGGCGTAGTCGATGTTGTTCATGCTGGTGATGACGCCAGCGTCGATCAGCTTGAAGGCGCCGCTACGTTCGAGGTCGGCCTTGATGATGGCTGAAATCTGCTGCGGGGCGATGGCTTCGTCGGCGAAACCGGCCACGGCGACGGGGATCTGGTTGCTGCCGACGCCGGAAATTTCGATGCGCATCTGGGCCTGTGCCGTACCGCACAGGGCAACAGTCAGACCAGCGGCCAGACCGGCTGCCAGCCATACCTGATTGAGTTTTTTCATGGTGTACATCAGTGCATATCCTTCATGTTGAAATCGGCGACAAATTCGCGCTCTACCGTACCATCTTTTTTCTTGGGTAGTGGGGACGATTTGGCAATCGCGTTCTCGATTGCACTATCGTAAGCAGCCGAGCCGCTGCTTTTCATTTTGCGCACGCCGATGATTTCACCGGTAGGTAACTGGGTAATCTGATAGGTAGCGGTCAGGCTATCGTCGACCGTACCGTAAATCAGGTTGCTCTTGATTTTGGCGCGGATCGCTGCCTGATAGCCGCCATCGACGCGGCCACCGGTCGATTTCTCGGCCGTGCCGTTGCTGCCTTTGGCGGCATTGCCGGTGATGCGGCTCATTTCCGCAGCAAAGGCTTTATCCTTGGCGGCTTTCTCCGCCTTCTCGGCTTTTTCCTTGGCCAGTTTGTCGGCGGCCGCTTTCTTCTTGTCCTTTTCAGCCTGTTCTTTGGCGTCCTTGGCCTTCTGCTCGGCTTCCTTCTTCTCGGCCAGCTTCTTCGCTTCCAGTTTGGCCTGCTTCTCGTCGGCTTCTTTTTTCAGCTTGGCCTGTTTGGCTGCTTCGAGTTTTTCCTGTTCCAGCTTCTGCTTGGCTTTCAGGCGTTCGAGCGCGATGTCCGGCTCTTTCGGCGTGGGTGGTGCCGGGGTCGGCGTCGGCGGCGCAAGCGGGGTTTCCGGTTCCGGCTCGGGCTGCGGTTCAGGCTCCGGTGCAGGCGGGGCCGGCGGCGCCGCTTCCTGCACTTTCATGTCCCAGATTTCGGCCTGCACTTCGGTGGGCGTGGTGTTCTGCCAGCTCACGCCTACCCACAGGAACAGCAGCAGAATGGCGTGCACCGCCGTGGCCAGCAACAGTGCGCGCCAGCCTTGGGATTGTCGCGGCACCTTGTACGGGCCGCCTGCCATTGCGGGTTTCATGTTCTGCACGGTTTATTTGGTGGACAGGCCTACGCGGCTGATGCCCATTTTCTTCGCTTCCGAAATCAGCTGGATCACGTCGTCGTACTTGCTTTCCTTGTCACCGGCGATCAGCACCGGATAGTCAGGATGGTCGGTATGGATGGTGCGCAGTTTTTTCACCAGTGCGTCGCGGTTCGGTGCCGTTTCCGGCGCTTCTTCTTCCTTGCCTTTGATGCCGATGGACAGGGCGCCGTTCTGTTTCAGCACGATCTGCACGTAGTCAGCCGGCGGCTTGGTGGATTTTTCTGCGCTCGGCAGGTCCACCACGCTCGGGTCATTGGACGAAGGCATGACCATGAAGATGATCAGCAGTACCAGCATCACGTCGATATACGGCACGACGTTGATTTCCGATTTCAGCTTGCGGCCACGGCCGCCGCGCATGCTGCTGGAGAAAGACGAAGCCATGAATGCTGCCCTCTTAACGCGACTGACGCTGCAGAATGTTGGAGAACTCTTCGACAAAAGTCTCGAAGCGGATCGCCAGACGATCCACATCGTGCGAGAAACGGTTGTAGGCCACGAAGGCCGGAATCGCTGCGAACAGGCCGATGGCGGTGGCGATCAGCGCTTCGGCAATGCCGGGTGCAACGGCTGCCAGAGTGGCCTGCTGCACGTTGGCCAGACCGCGGAAGGCGTTCATGATGCCCCACACCGTACCTAGCAGACCAATGTAGGGGGAGACGGAACCGACCGAAGCGAGGAAGGCCAGATGCGATTCCAGCGCATCCATTTCACGCTGGAAGGCGGCGCGCATGGCGCGGCGGGCGCCGTCCAGAATGGCGCCATGATCCATGGTTTCGCGGCTGGCAGCGTACGCCGCCTTGCTCTTGATGAACTCGCCCATGCCCGCTTCGAAGATGCGCGCCAGCGGGCCGCTGCTAGCGCGGTCCTTGCCGGCGTTCTGGTGCAGGGCGTGCAGATTGCCGCCAGCCCAGAAAGTCTTTTCGAATTCCACCGTCAGGCGACGGGCCGAACGGATCGCAAACAGTTTGCTGAAAATATAGGTCCAGCTGGTCAGCGAAATAACGAACAGCAGCGCCATGATCAGCTGCACGATCAGGTGTGCGTTGGCGATAAGGGACAGGAAGGAAAGGTCTTGGGTGACGTTCATGGAAGTTCAGTCTGGGCTAGCTGTTTTGATGGTACTGCGCATTTTATCGACGACCGAGGCAGGGATGGCACAGGGATGCATATCCGTGCAGACGCATGCCACCTTCACCTGAGCGGAATTGAGCAGCCGTTCGCCGCACCATGCCTGCTGGATGAACTGGATGGAGGCGCGCCCCATTTTTTCGATCGAAAGGGTTAATTTTAGTACATCGTCGAGTTTTGCGGGGGCGTGATAGTCGCTGCTTACGCTTTTGACGACGAACAGGATGCCATGTTCCTGCGCCAGTGCGTGCTGCTCCACCTGCAGGGCGCGCAGCCATTCGGTGCGGGCACGCTCGAAGAATTTCAGGTAATTCGCGTAATAGACGATCCCGCCGGCGTCGGTATCTTCGTAATAGACCCGTACGTTCCAGATAAACTCTGCTGGCATGTTTGTTTAACTACAGGTGAGGATGAGCAATATTTTACTATAGTAAAGCCTTTTCCCCGCCGGATGCCAAGGATTGTAACAAGCGCTTACGTTTTGTTTAGCAATAGACTAAAAACTGGCCGGTTACTGCTGCACAAATCGCGGCACAAACTGCGGCACAAACGAAAGCAGGGCGACAGCCCCGCTTTCGCAACGGGGCTAATTACAGTTCGCGCTTGATGGCCAGCGGGCCATAGGCCTGACAGGTCGGCATCATTTCGATGCGGTTGATGTTGACGTGGGCCGGCAGGGTGGCGATCCAGTAGGCGGTGTTGGCCACGTCGTCGGCGGTCAGCGGCTGGGTGCCTTCGTACACTTTGGCAGCGGCCGCATCATTGCCTTTCAGGCGGACATTGGAGAATTCCGTGCCGCCGCACAGGCCGGGTGCCAGATTGGTGGCGCGCACGCCCGTGCCGACCAGATCGGCACGCAGATTCAGGGTGAACTGTTCGACGAAAGCCTTGGTGGCGCCGTACACATTGCCGCCCGGATAAGGCGTTTCACCGGCCACCGAGCCCAGATTGATGATGGTGCCGCTGTTGCGCGCCACCATGCCGGGCAGGATGGCGCGCGTCATTGCCACCAGGCCGCTGCAGTTGGTGGCGATCATGGTATCCCAGTCCGCCAGCGAGGACTCGTGCGCCGGCGTGACGCCCAGTGCCAGGCCAGCGTTATTAATCAGTACATCGATGGCTTGCCATTCGGCTGGCAGGCCGGCCAGCGCGCGCTCGATGGAGCCGCGGTCGGTCACGTCCAGTTCCACCGGCAGGGCCAGTTCGCCCAGTTCTGCCGCCAGTGCCTGCAGGCGGTCGATGCGGCGGCCGCTAATCAGTACTTTGTGGCCGTTGCGGGCAAAAATGCGGGCCATGGCAGCGCCGAAGCCAGCGCTAGCGCCGGTGATGAAGACGATCATGATCTGTCCTTGTGGGTGAGTAGGAGGGTGGGCAAAATTGTAGCCGAAATGCTTGCGCTGCCGCACAGCAACGCAAAAAACACGCATTTAATTATTGTCTTGACAATGGCTTCCTTGCTCATTTCAGGCGCATAAATTACAATCGGGCTTCCATTACGTCTCACGTAACTGGCGAAAAGCTGCGCGGTGCACCAGAATAGTGCATCATGCGTGCAGTGAAAGGTGGGGCTCCACCGGGAAACGTGAGATTTCAACAGCCGTTCGCCTGGGCAGCCATCGATGGAAAGCACGAAGAGGCTGCCTATGCGCTATTGGCGTCCCTCATTCGATCCAGCCTGCCAGTAACAAGTTACTCATTCGATTGGAGTTTTTACATGTTCGCAAAAGATCACACCCTCGCCAACGTCGATCCGGAATTGTTCGGCGCTATCCAGAACGAAAACACCCGCCAGCACGATCACATCGAACTGATCGCTTCGGAAAATTACACTTCGCCAGCCGTAATGGAAGCGCAAGGTTCCCAGCTGACCAATAAATACGCCGAAGGCTATCCGGGCAAGCGCTACTACGGTGGTTGCGAGCACGTCGACGTGGTCGAGCAACTGGCGATCGACCGCGTGAAGCAGCTGTTCGGCGCCGAAGCCGCCAACGTGCAGCCTAACTCCGGTTCGCAAGCCAATCAGGGCGTGTTCTTCGCCGTGCTGAAACCGGGCGACACCATCATGGGGATGTCGCTGGCAGAAGGCGGCCACCTGACCCACGGTATGCCTCTGAACATGTCGGGCAAATGGTTCAACGTGGTGTCCTACGGTCTGACCGCAGCCGAAGACATCGACTACGATGCCATGGAAGCTCTGGCCAAAGAACACAAGCCTAAGCTGATCATCGCTGGCGCATCGGCCTTCTCGAAGAAAATCGATTTCGAGCGTTTCGCTGCGGTGGCTAAAGCCGTTGGCGCCTACTTCATGGTCGACATGGCGCACTACGCCGGCCTGATCGCTGCCGGTCTGTATCCTAATCCGGTGCCACACGCTGACTTCGTGACCTCGACCACGCACAAATCGCTGCGCGGCCCACGCGGCGGCATCATCCTGATGAAGGCCGAGCACGAGAAGATCATCAACTCGGCGATCTTCCCCGGCATTCAGGGTGGTCCGCTGATGCACGTTATCGCCGGTAAGGCGGTAGCGTTCAAGGAAGCGCTGAGCCCAGAGTTCAAGGCTTACCAGCAGCAGGTCGTGAAAAACGCCGACGTACTGGCGAAGACCCTGATCAAGCGCGGCCTGCGCATCGTTTCGGGCGGCACCGAGTCGCACGTGATGCTGGTGGACCTGCGTCCTAAGAATCTGACCGGCAAAGAAGCCGAAGCGATTCTGGGCAGCGCTCACATCACCTGCAACAAGAACGGCATCCCTAACGATCCGCAGAAGCCATTCGTGACTTCGGGTATCCGTCTGGGCAGCCCTGCCATGACCACCCGTGGTTTCGGCGAAGTGGAAGCCGAGCAGGTAGGTAACCTGATCGCCGACGTGCTGGATAACCCGCACGACGCCGCCACCATCGACCGCGTTAAAGCGGCGGTGAAGGTATTGGCTGACATGTTCCCTGTCTACGCCAAGTAATATCGTGGTAAGGTGGCGCTGACACTATCGGCGCCACCTCACGGAAGCAAGCACCTATGAAATGTCCTTTTTGCCAGCATGAAGATACTCAGGTCCTCGATACGCGCGTATCCGAGGAGGGCGATGCCATCCGCCGGCGTCGTCGCTGTGTGAATTGCGACAAGCGTTTTACCACCTACGAACGGATTGAACTGGTGATGCCGTACGTGGTGAAGAAAAACGGCAGCCGTACCGAATTTACTGCCGATAAGCTGCGCGCCAGTCTGATGCTGGCACTGCGCAAACGTCCCGTCGCGGCACCTGCCGTGGATGCCGCCATCCTGTCCATCGAAGAGAAGCTGCTGACCAGTGGCCAGCGCGAGGTGGAGTCGGGCTATATCGGCGAACTGGTGATGCAGGAACTCAAGCGTCTCGACAAGATTGCTTATATCCGTTTCGCTTCCGTCTACAAGAACTTCGAAGATCTGGCCGAGTTTCAGGACGCGATTGCCGAAGTGGGGCAGGAACGCAAACCGCGTAAAGCCTGATCCAGGCTGCTGTCTTATCCCATCGGGCGCACCTTTGAGGTGGCTCAGCCATTGCCTTTCCCCTGCGCGTAATTTCTAGCATTATCGATTGCTGAAATGCGTAGGTGTGCCATGCGTGCACGATCCTCTCTATCCGGTTTTACTTTGCTCGAAGTGCTTGTCGCCTTGCTGTTGCTGGCACTGGGCGTCGTCGGCAGCGCAGCCATGCAGCTTGTTGCGCTGCGAGTGAGCCACCAGGATCAGTTGCTGGTGCAGGCAAATCATCTGGCCAGTGGGCTGGCGGAGCGCATGCGCGCTAATGTTGCCGCGGCACGCGATGCATCGGCGGCCAATCCCTATCTGTTTTTCTATGATGCTGCAGGCGATGCGGCGCCCGCGGCGCCGCCTGTGCTCTGTTTTGACGGAGGCTGCGATGGTTGGCAACTGGCGCAGTTCGACCGCTACGAAGCGCAGTGGCAGGTGTTTCAGCAGTTCCCTGCTGGCCGTCTGCGTATCTGTCGTGACGACCATCCAGTGCAGGCAGGTAAGCTGCAATGGGACTGTACGGGTAGTGTTGCTGCACCGCTGGTGATTAAGCTGGGCTGGCGCGGCAAGTATGCGGACGGTGGGGCCGAAAGCGATGGCGCGGCAGGTATGGCAGAACTGGCGCCAGCGCTGGCAATGACGGTGCGGGTGCCACGATGACCCGGTTTGAATGCCAAACTGCGCGCAGTGCTGGCCGCACGCTGGTGGAATTTCTCATCGCGCTAGCGCTGACCATGCTGCTGGCGCTGCTCGCTAGCGGCATGCTGATGGCGGCGGCCCATGGCTATCGGCAGCACAACGATCAGCAGGACTTAAGCGACGCAGCCCAGCAGGTCTTGAACGTCATTGCTCAGGCTGTCCGGCAGGCTGGCTATGTGGAGTGGGATAGCAGTGGCGCACCGGTAGGCTGGGTGGGCGAGGTTCCTGCCGCTGTTGCCGGACTGGATGGGCGCAGCCTGTCCCGCAACAGTGACGGCATATCGGTGCCTTTGCCCGGCGTAGCGCATGGCAGCGACGTGCTGGCCGTGCGCTATGCCGGATCGGGTGGTGGCGCATCGGGCGATGGGTCCATGCTCAATTGTGCCGGCTTTGGTGTGGCATTGCCTGACGATCCGGCTGCGCAGGGCTGGAGCATTTTCTATGTGGCGCTCGATGCTGCGGGTGTAGCGGAATTGCGCTGCAAATATCGCTCGGCATCCGGCTGGGGCAGCGATGCACTGGTGCGCGGTGTCGAATCCTTTCAGGTGCTGTATGGGGTAGATACCGATATCCCGGCCGATGGCGTACCCAATGGCTATTTCAGTGCGAGGACGATTAATCTGCTCGATGCCAGTCTGCTACTGGAAGGGGCGAACCCAGCGCAGCGCCTGCTGGACCTGCAGCGCAAGACCTACTGGAAGCGCATCGGCAGCATTCGCGTAGCCCTTGTCCTGCATGGCGAAGTGGCGAATCGGGCCGATACGGGCAGCCGCCAGTTTGATCTGTTCGGGGCCAGCTATTCGGATGTGCATGGTGAAGATGAGGGCGTTCGCATCGATGAACGCAGGCTGCCGGAATCGCAGCGGCGCCGCACCCGTGTGATGCTGGCTACCACCGTTGCGCTGCGCAATACGCGGAGCTAGCAATGGCGCTCGATGAGCAGCGTGGCATGGCGGTGCTGCTAAGTCTGGTGCTGCTGGTGATAGTGCTGTTACTGGGTACGTCGGCGGCACAATTGAGTTTGCAGGGAGTGCGGGCAGCACGTGCGGCCCGTGACAGGGAAGTGGCATTTCAGGCAGCGGAGGCAGCTGTGGCAGATGCAGAACATGATCTAGAGAGCGGCAGTGCGGTGCTGACCCCTTGCGCTGAAACCCCGGCCTGGCAGAAGGTCGATGTGTCCGGGCATGAGGATGGTGGCGCTTGTAGCGTGGAATTTGGCGCCCATACCGGTGCCGTTTTCGATGTGGCTGGGGGCGCACTGCCTTTCAAGCGGCCCCGTTATCTGATCGAACGGTTGGTTTGCCACCAGCCCGGCGACGCCGCTGCGG
>Ga0187842_1001548_pt1 | contig 10614 bp, 10 predicted proteins | sample SpaLakP09_SKY_41_FD_134514 | JGI IMG/M metagenome (GOLD analysis project Ga0187842, IMG submission 134514) | Oligotrophic lake water microbial communities from Sparkling Lake, Wisconsin, USA - SP09_SKY_41 | ecosystem: Environmental > Aquatic > Freshwater > Lake | place: USA: Sparkling Lake... | reverse complement strand
TGTGCTGGAGATCCACTCGGCCAGCCGCCTCAAGAGCAAGTCGCAGCGCATGGTCAGCAGCGTGCTGCGGATCTATCACAACTTCCAAGGTCTGCTCGACTACTCAGAGCGCGACACGCTGACAGGTCTGCTGAATCGCAAGACCTTCGATGAGAGCTTCCTGAAGGTGCTCTCCGACATCCCGGCACGTCCCGTCAACAGCCATGAGGCCGAGGACCGGCGCCACGAGGCGGTGACACCGCACTATGTGCTTGGCGTCATCGACATCGACCACTTCAAGACTGTCAATGACCGTTTCGGCCACCTGATCGGCGACGAGGTGCTGCTGCTGCTGTCGCGGCTGATGCGTGGCTCCTTCCGCTTCCACGACATGCTCAACCGTTTCGGCGGCGAGGAGTTCGTCGTGCTGATGCGTTGCGACGAGGAAATCCATGCCGGCGAGGCCTTCGAGCGCCTGCGCCTGAACACCGAGCGCTATGCCTTCCCGCAGGTCGGCCGCATCACCGTGAGCATCGGCTTCACGGAGGTTCGCGCCGGCGACGGTCCTGCGACGGCCTTCGAGCGAGCCGACAAGGCCGTCTATCACGCCAAGGGCCATGGCCGCAACCAGGTGCACAACTACGCAGCTCTGGTGGCCAGCGGCGAGATCCAGGAAATCGTCCAGCACGACAACAGCGACGCCGAGCTGTTTTGACCGCCTTTGCGGGTGGGGCAGCAGACCGGGGCAGCAGCAGTCCCGCTGCAGCGGGCAGATCAGACGCGCGATATTCCCGTCGCGTTTAAGGCCCGCTCCAAGGTCGCGGCCTGGCCCAGCTCCCGCTGCTGCTTGACAGCCAGGCCTATCGAGGCGATGAGGTTCCTCGCTTGGTCCGTGAGGGCTGCCCACGGCCGATGTCGCCGAGCCAATGCTGATGTGCGGCGGACGTGAACAACTTCCGCCTGCCCCGCCTTTGAGATTGCGCTCGGTGATCGATGCATGCCGCGGTGACTTCCAGCGATATCCTCGCCGCCGTTGGGGAATCGATTGCACGACCCAGGCCGAGAAGAGTATCGAGGTGAGCATGGAAAGACGGACAACCGGGGCGACCCGGCAAGCGCAGCGTTGGCAATGGGCCTGGCCCGGCGCGAGGCGGCAGGAGCACGCGTTGGACGCCGGCATGGATGCGGCCGCTCGTGGCGATCTGTCGGTCACACTGGATGAGTCCGTGGCCGGCGGCGGCGGGCGACGCTTCAACGAGATGTGCGCCTCCTTGTCCAACCGCGTCGCACAGATCCGCAACAGCGCCAGCATCCTCGCCATGGCCGGCGAGGAACTGGCCAGCGGCACGCGTCGGCTGGACGAGCGCACGCAGGCCCAGGCCCGACAGCTGGCCTCTGCGGCCGATCAGGTCCAGGAGCTTGGCGGGCGCGTGCAGGACACTGCCCGCAACGCGCAGGCGGCGCACCAGGTTTCGACGCGGGTCCGCGAGGCGGCCGAGTCCGGCGCGGCGCTGATGCAGGAGGCCGTGGAGCGGGTGAGGCGGATCGAATCGAGCTCGCGCGAGATGGGCGAGATCATCGCGGTCATCGACAGCATTGCCTTCCAGACCAACATCCTGGCGTTGAACGCGGCCGTCGAGGCCGCCCGGGCCGGTGAACAGGGGCGTGGCTTCGCCGTGGTTGCCAGCGAGGTGAGGGCACTGGCGCAGCGCAGTGCGGCGTCGGCGGCGCAGGTCAAGCAGCTGATCGCGCAGTCTGCCGAGCAGGTGGACCAGGGTGCCAGGCGCATCGAGGCGCTGGGGCAGACGCTGGGCGACATCGTCGGCGGCGTGCGCGAACTCACCGGGCGCGTGGGCGAGATGGCCGACACCAGCGCCGCCCAGGCGCAGGGCCTGGCCTCGCTGGCTCAGGCAGTCCAGGGGGCCAACGACCTGACCCAGAAGAACGCCGAGATGGTGGCCGACTCGGCGCGTGCCGCGCGGGAGCTCGGCGAGCGCACCGAAGAGCTGTCGGCCGCAGCCCAGACGCTGCGGCTGCGCCAGGGCAGTGCGGACGAGGCGCGCAGCCTGGTCGAAAAGGCGGCTGCGATGGTGAAGCGCAGCGGCGTGCGGGACGCGGTGCCGCGGCTCGTGGACCGCTCCGGCGGCTTCTTTGACCGCGACATGTACATCTTCATCTTCAACCGCCAGGGCGTCTTCACCGCCTTCGGCCCCAACCCCAGTCTGCATGGCGGGCATCTGCGCCAGGTCCAGGGATTGCAGTGGGAGCGCTTGCTGCGCGACGGCTTCGAGCGCGTCGACCAGGGCGGTGGCTGGGTGGGTTACCAGACCGTCAACCCGGTGACCGGTGTCGTCAACGAAAAGGTCTCCTATGTGCTGCCGCTGCCCGGCGACCTGCTCGTGGGCTGCGGCGTCTACAAGGTCTGAGTCAGGCCGGTGGCAGCTGGCGTGACTTGACCACGGCGTAGCGCGCCAGCGTGCGCTCGCGCGCCACCGCGTGGTCTACGACGGGGCGTGGGTAGTCCACCCCCTGCATCGCCAGCGGCGCGCGCTCCCACGGCGCGTGGATGGCCTTGGCGTCGAGCCCGGCCAGCTCGGGGCAGTAGCGGCGGATGAAGCGGCCCTCGGCGTCGAACTTCTCGCTCTAGCTGGTCGGGTTGAAGATGCGGAAATAGGGCTGAGCGTCGCAGCCGCTGCTGCTGGCCCATTGCCAGCCGCCGTTGTTGGCGGCGAGATCGAAGTCCAGCAGCTTTACGGCGAAGTAGGCCTCGCCGCGCCGCCAGTCCAGACCCAGGTCCTTGGTCAGGAAGCTGGCCGTCACCATGCGCAGGCGGTTGTGCTGGTAGCCGGTCTGGTTGAGTTGGCGCATCGCGGCGTCCACCAGCGGGTAGCCGGTGCGGCCCTCGCACCAGGCCTGGAAGAGGGCGTCGGCATGCGCGCCCGTCTCCCATTGAATGCCGTCGTACTCGGGCCGGAAGGCCGCGCGCATGGCGTGCGGGTGGTGGTGCATGACCTGGTGATAGAAGTCGCGCCAGATCAGCTCCGACAGCCAGATCTCGGCGCCGTGGTCGCCGCCCAGCATGCGCTGGTGGGCCAGGCGCGCCAGCCGGCGGATGGACACGGTGCCGAAGCGCAGATGCACGCTCAGGTAGCTGGGGCCCTTGGCGGCCGGGAAGTCACGCTTTTTGTCGTAGTCGCCGATGCGGTCGAGGAAGTCGTCCAGCAGCGCCCCGGCGCCCCGGCTGCCTTGGCCGATGTGTTGGGACAGCCTGGCCGGCTTGAAGCCGATGTCTTGCAGCGCCGGCACGCCCTTCGCAAGCTCGGTTTTGGCCAGCGCGTGCGCATGGCGCTGGACTGGATAGCTGCTCAGGTAGAACTCGTCCACCTTGCGCAGCCAGGCGTTCTTGTAGGGCGTGAACACGCCGTAAGGGCCGCCGACTGCCGTCATCACCTCGCTGCGCTCGAAGACGACATGGTCCTTGAACGTGCGCAGCTCGGCGTTGAGAGGCTTCAGCAGCTCCGCCACCCGAGCGTCGCGCACCAGCGCCTGCGGTTCGTCGTCGTGGTTGGCGAATACGGCCTGCACGCCCAGTTCGGCGGCCAGGCGGGGGATCTCGTCGGCCGCCCACGCATGGCGCACGATCAGCGCGCCGCCGAGCCGGCGCAGGTCCTCGTCCAGCACCTTCAGCGCGCCGAGGATGAACTCGACGCGCCGGTCCGCGCGGGGCAGGGCGTCGAGGATGTCGCGGTCCAGGATGAAGGCGCAGAAGACCTGTTTCGCGCAAGTCAAAGCCCGGTACAGGGCGGCCTGGTCTTCCACACGCAGGTCGCGTCGGAACCAGACGAGGGCGCGGTCGACGCGATCGGCGGGGGGATTCATCCCTACAGATTAAGGTCTTTGCGCGCGTTCATGGCGGCGCTGCCTTGCCAACTGCCGGTTCTCCCCGGCGATAAAAGCTGAAGCGCAAAGAGCCCAGAATAAAATGAGTCATGCCTGCCGACCGGATCGTCCTGACCAACCAGTTCCTCATCGCCATGCCCGGCATGGCTGACGAGGCCTTCGCAGGCACCGTGGTCTACCTCTGCGAGCACAACGACAACGGCGCCCTGGGCCTGGTCATCAACAAGCCGATCTCGCTGACGCTGGGCACGCTGTTCGAGAAGGTCGAGCTCAGCCCTCCCAGCGACCCGCTGGCCGACACGCCCGTCTACTACGGCGGCCCGGTGCAGACCGACCGCGGTTTCGTGCTCCACGAGCCGCTGGACGCGCAGGGCGGTCACTACAACGCCACGCTGGCAGTGCCCGGCGGCCTGGAGATGACCACCAGCCGCGACGTGCTGGAGGCGCTGTCCAACGGCGCCGGCCCGCGCAAGATCCTGGTCACGCTGGGGTACAGCGGCTGGGCCGCCGGCCAGCTCGAAGAAGAGATCGGCCGCAACGGCTGGCTGACGGTGGACGCGTCGCCGGCCATCATCTTCGACACGCCGGTGGAGCAGCGCTACGAAAAGGCACTGGCGCTGCTGGGCGTGGACCCGCGCATGCTCAGCGCGGACGCCGGTCACGCATGATGAAGGTCGACGCTTCCGCGCCGATGCTCCAGTCCTTTCTTGCATTTGATTTCGGCACCCGCCGCATCGGCGTGGCTTCCGGCACGCGCCTGCTTGGCGCTGCCGAACCGCGTGCCACCGTCCAGAGCGGCGATTTCGACGCGATTGCGGCCCTCGTCAAGACCTGGCAACCCGACGCCCTCGTCATAGGCGTGCCGCGCTACCCCGATGGCGCGCCGCACGAGATGACCGCCAAGGCGCAGAACTTCGGCCGTCGGCTGGCCGGGCGCCACCACCTGCCGGTCTTCGAGGTGGACGAGCGCTACACCAGCGTGGAAGCCGAGGCTGAAGGCGCCCACGATGTGGATGCCGCTGCCGCCGCATTGATCCTTGAACAGTTTTTCAGAGAACACCCATGAGTGAACTGCTGCTCGATGCCGAGGCTCTGTACCTCGAGCTCAAACGCGGTGTGCAGCGGCTGCTGACACCCGACACGGCCCTGGTGGGCATCTGGAGCGGCGGTGCCTGGCTGGCCGAGCGCCTGGCGGCGGACCTGGGGCTGGTGTCCGGCACCATCTCCAGCGCCCTGCACCGCGACGACTTCGGCTCGCGTGGCATGGCCAAGGCCGACCACACCAAGTTGCCTTTCGAGGTCGCTGGTCGCGACATCGTGCTGATCGACGACGTGCTCTACACCGGCCGCACCACGCGTGCTGTCATCAACGAGCTGTTCGACTTCGGCCGCCCGGCCAGCGTGCAGCTCGCAGTGCTGGTGGACCGGGGCGGGCGGCAGCTGCCCATCGAGCCGGCGTTTTCGGCGGCCCGCGTGACGCTCAGCAGCGAGCAACACCTGCGCCTGGCCCGCAGCGAAGATGGCCGCTTCAGCTTCGAGGTGAAGTAATGTTGAGCAAGCGAAATCCCCAGCTGAACAAGCACGGCGAGCTGATCCACCTGCTGTCCACCGAAGGCCTGCCGCGTGCGGTCATCGAGCAGATCCTGGACACGGCCGGCAGCTTCCTCTCGGTCAACGACCGTGAGGTCAAGAAGGTGCCGCTGCTGCGCGGAAAGTCGGTGTTCAACCTGTTCTTCGAGAACAGCACCCGCACCCGCACCACGTTCGAGATTGCCGCCAAGCGCCTGTCCGCCGACGTCATCAACCTCGACATCGCGCGCAGCTCCACCGCCAAGGGCGAGACGTTGCTGGACACGGTCGCCAACCTCAGCGCCATGCACGCCGACATGTTCGTCGTGCGCCACAGCGAAAGCGGCGCACCGCACCTGATCGCCCAGCACTGCGCGCCGCATGTGCACGTCGTCAACGCCGGTGACGGCCGCCATGCGCACCCGACGCAGGGCCTGCTGGACATGTACACGATCCGGCACTTCAAGGGCGACTTCCGCAACCTGACGGTGGCCATCGTCGGCGACATCGTGCACTCGCGCGTGGCACGCTCCGACATCCACGCGCTCAACATCCTGGGTGTGCCCGAGATCCGCGCCGTCGGCCCCAAGACGCTGGTGCCCGGCGACCTGCGCGACATGGGCGTGCGCGTCTGCCACGACATGGCCGAGGGCGTGAAGGACGCCGACGTCATCATCATGTTGCGCCTGCAGAACGAGCGCATGAACGGCGGCATGCTGCCCAGCAGCGGCGAGTTCTTCAAGCACTTCGGCCTGACGCACGACAAGCTGCGGCTGGCCAAGCCCGATGCCATCGTCATGCACCCGGGGCCGATCAACCGCGGCGTGGAGATCGCGTCGGATGTGGCCGACGGGAAGAGCAGCGTCATCCTGCCCCAAGTGACATTCGGCATCGCTGTCCGAATGGCTGTCATGGCCATCCTTGCCGGGAACGAAGCATGAAGATCCTCATCAAGAACGGCCGCCTCATCGACCCCGCCTCGGGCCTGGACCGCATCGGCGACCTGGCCGTGGCCAACGGTCGCATCGTCAAGCTCGGCGACGTGGGCGAGTTCACGGCGGACCGCACGGTGGACGCCACCGGCCTCATCGTCGCGCCCGGCCTGGTCGACCTTTGCGCCCGCTTGCGCGAGCCCGGCCACGAGCATGAAGGCCTGCTGGAAAGCGAACTTGCCGCGGCTGCCGCTGGCGGCGTGACCAGCCTGGTCTGCCCGCCCGACACTGACCCCGTGCTCGACGAGCCCGGCCTGGTCGAGATGCTGAAGTTCCGCGCCCGCAAGCTCAGCCGCTGCCGCCTGTTCCCGCTCGGTGCGCTGACGCGCCAGTTGAGCGGTGCCGCGCTGACCGAGATGGCCGAGCTGACCGAGGCCGGCTGCATCGGCTTCTCGCAGGCCGAGGTGGCCATCAAGGACACGCTGGTGCTGAGCCGCGCGCTGCAATACGCGGCGACCTACGGCTACACGGTCTGGTTGCGCCCGCTGGACGCCTACCTCGGCGGCGGCGTGGCAGCCAGCGGCGCGGTCGCCACGCGGCTGGGCCTGTCAGGCGTGCCGGTCAGTGCGGAGACAGTGGCGCTGCACACCATCTTCGAGCTGGTGCGTGCCACTGGCGCGCGCGTGCACCTGTGCCGCCTGTCCAGCGCCGCCGGCGTGGAGCTCGTGCGCGCCGCCAAGAAGGAAGGCCTGCCCATCACGGCCGACGTGTCCATCAACTCGCTGCACCTCAGCGATGTGGACATCGGCTACTTCGACTCCGCCATGCGCCTGACGCCGCCGCTGCGCCAGGGCCGCGACCGCGACGCGCTGCGCGCGGGTCTCGCCGACGGCACCCTTGACGCGCTGGTGTCCGACCACATGCCCGTGACCACCGACGAAAAGGCCGTGCCCTTCGCCGAGGCCACGCCGGGCGCGACCGGGCTGGAATTGCTGCTGTCCCTGAGCCTGCGCTGGGCGCAGGACTCCGGCCTGCCACTGCAGCGCGCGCTCGCCGTCATCACCGCCGACCCGGTGCGTGTGCTGGGCAGCGCGCTGGGCTCGCTGGCCGCCAGCGCCGGGCGCCTGGTGGAAGGCGGCGTCGCCGACGTCTGCGTGTTCGATGCCGGCGCCAGCTGGGCCGTCACGCCCGAGCTGCTCGCCAGCCAGGGCAAGCACACGCCGTTCGCGTTCGCGTCCAGCGGCTTCGAGTTGCCGGCGCGGGTGCGGACCACGCTGGTCGCGGGGCACATCGCCTACAGCGCCGAATGAAGGCCGTCTGGCGCCTGGCGCGCCTGACACCGCATGTGCTGCACGGTCTGTGGATCGTGCGCACCGCCTTCGGCCGCATGACGCCCGGGCAGCGCCACGAGCGCATCCAGTGGTGGTCACGCAAGACGCTGACCATCCTCGGCATCGAGCTGAAGGTGTCGGGGGCGGCGCAGCCAGGAGGTCATCTGCTGGTGGCCAACCACGTGTCCTGGCTGGACATCGCCGGCGTGCACGCCGTGCTACCGCAGGCGCGGTTTGTCTCCAAGGCCGACGTCAAGCACTGGCCGGTCGTCGGCGCCTTGGTCACGGGCGCCGGCACGCTCTACATCGAGCGCACCAGCAAGCGCGATGCGCTGCGCGTGGTGCACCAGACGGCCGAGGCGCTGCAGGCGGGCGACTGCGTGGCGGTGTTCCCCGAGGGCACGACCGGTGCCGGCCCTGAGCTCTTGCCCTTTCACGCCAACCTGCTGCAGGCGGCCGTCGCGACGGAGTCCCCGGTGCTGCCCGTGGTGCTGCGCTGGCACGAGCCGGGCGAGCGTTTCAGCCCGTCGGCACGTTTCATCGGCGACACGACGCTGGTGCAAAGCCTGTGGGCCATCGCGTCCGCGCGTGGGTTGGGTATCGAGGTGCAGATCCTGCCGCCCGTGCCGACAGCAGGGCAGGACCGGCGCACGCTGGGTGAGACGCTGCGCGGCGCGATCAGCGCGCGGCTTTGAGCCAGCCGAGACCGGTCGACGTGTCGCCACGCGGCCGGTATTCCAGACCCATGGCGCCGGGCCAGCCGCGGTCCTGAAGCAGCGCAAGGTCAGCGGCGTATTCGCCAGCCTCGGGTTCGTGACGGCCGGCCACGCCGGCGATCTGCACATGGCCCAGCATGCCGAGGTCCAGCGCGCGAGCCAGGTGGGTCAGCGACTCACCCTCGGCGACGCGGCAGTGGTACAGGTCCAGCTGCAACTGCACCCGTGGCGAGTTCAGCGCCGCCAGCAGCTCAAGCGCCTGGGCCTGGCGGTGCAGGAAGTAGCCGGGCATGTCGCGCCGGTTGATGGGCTCGACGACCAGCGGCAGCGTCGACTGCGAGGCCGCCCAGCCGAGGTTGGTCAGCCAGGTCGCTCGCGTTTCGGGTGCGTTGTCGATCAGGCCTGACAGCAGGTGCACGCGCTCGGCGCCCAGGCGCGCGGCGACATCCAGGCCGCGCAGGGTCGAATTGCGGAACTCGGCCTCGCGGCCGGGCAGCGCCGCAAAGCCGCGCTCGCCGGCCGCCCAGTCACCGGCGGGCGCGTTGATGAGCACGACACGCAAGCCCTTCAAGCGGGCGCTGAGCGCGTCGATGTCGTGCAGGTGGGGCTGCTGCAGTTCGACGGCGGCAAAGCCATCGGCCCGCGCGGCGTCAACGCGATCCAGGTAGGGGTGCTCCGTGTACAGCCAATCGAGATTGGCCGCGAAGCGTGCCGGGATCACTTGGACTCCGCCACCAGCGCCGGGTTCAGCCGCGGGTCGTTGTACATCTTGAACTGGCGGTAGACCTTGAAGTAGGCCCGGCCGGCGCGCGAGTCGGCCAGCAGTTCATCAAAGCATTGGCCGAGGTCGGCGCGCTGCTGGACCAGCCTTTGCAGGCGCTCGCCGCAAGCCTGGCGATGGGCGTCGTCCACATCGGCGCGCAGGGTCTGCTCGCGCATCGCGGCGATCTTCAGGCCCAGGATGGAGATGCGGTCCAGCATGGAGCCGGCCGTCTCGCTGTTCAGCCGCGCTCCGGGCGCGACGGTGGAGCGGGGCAGGGCGCTGGACAGCGTTGCCGGGTCGACCAGGCCCAGCGCACTCAGCAGGAACTCGTCGATGCGCTCGATGGCGTCGTTGCGAGCCTGGTTGTGGCCGTCGATGGCACGCTTGTTGGCGACGATCTCGGCGTCGGGCGCCTGGGTGCGGCGGGCCAGGTCTTCCTGCGCCCACAGGCTGCGGTTGTGGAAGTGGTTGACGGCGATCCAGCCATGCACATCGTTGGCATCGACAGCTGCGGGCGCTGCGGCCAGGGCCGCGTCATGGGCGGCGATTACTTCGGTCGAGGAGGGCAGGGCGGCGGTCATAGGCGGGGGCGCTGTCAGAATTCCGCGCCACTGTGAGTGAACTGCAAATGATAGAAGCCAGCCCCCGACCCAAGCCGCTGATCGTGCGCCTGCGCAACTTTGTCGGCGACACGGTGCTGAGCCTGCCGGCGCTGCGGCTGCTGGAGCAACACGGCTACCGGCTGGAGCTGGTGGGCAAGGGTTGGGCGCGCGGACTGCTGGAGGCCGAGGGCTGGGCGGTGCATGTGCGGCCGGCCAAGCTGGGCGACCGGATTCGCCAGCTGCGCGAGCTGCGGCAGCGGTTCAATGCGGAGGACCCGAGCTTCGACAAGCGCGCCAACACGCTGCTCTTCCCCTACGCCTTCTCGGCCGCGCTGGACGCGCGCCTTGCCGGACTCAAGGCCGAGGGTCACGCGGGCGACGGCCGCACCTGGCTGATGCGTCGTGGCCACCCGCGCCGCCAGGGGCGGCATACGCTGGTCGAGTATTGGGAGCTGGCCTGCGACTTCCTCGGCATCCAGGCCGAGCCGCCGGCCGACATCCACATGAAGGTCACCGACGCGCAGCGCGAGCAGGCACTGGCGCTGCTGGCATCGCATGGCATTGGGCCAGGCGGCTTCGTGCTGATCTGCCCGTTTGCCAACGGCAAGGTGGAGTTCCTGGACCGCAGCTGGCCGGCCTTCCCGGACTTCGTGCGACGCCTGCACGCCGCAGGCCGGCAGGTCGTCATCGTGCCGGGGCCGGCGGAGGTGGAGGGTGCCAAGGCGCTGTACCCGGACGCGACTCGCCTGGATGGCGTGGCGCTGGGCGTCTACAACGCGCTGCTGCAACTGGCCGGCGTCGTCGTCGCCAACGACACCGGCC
>Ga0187842_1001545_pt1 | contig 10638 bp, 8 predicted proteins | sample SpaLakP09_SKY_41_FD_134514 | JGI IMG/M metagenome (GOLD analysis project Ga0187842, IMG submission 134514) | Oligotrophic lake water microbial communities from Sparkling Lake, Wisconsin, USA - SP09_SKY_41 | ecosystem: Environmental > Aquatic > Freshwater > Lake | place: USA: Sparkling Lake... | reverse complement strand
GACCATCAGCGCATCGCATCCGGTGGCGTCCTTCAGCGAATAGATTTCCTCGAGCCGATGCGGGCTCGGCGGCGCTGCGCCCGGCATGCTGAGAATGCTCTCAAGCTGGGTGAGCGCTGCCTGGTCCGAGTACCCGAACGTCGGAATGTAGTTGCGCACGAACAGGCGGTAGCCGATCCAGGCCCACGCAAGCGTGCCGAAGTAGCTGAACAGCAGGGCGACGCGCGAATACTCGAGCCTGACGATTGCAAACCCGACCAGTAACCCCGCAAACGACAGCGTTACCGACAGGCCAACCAGGCTGTTGCCCTCTGCCGCGGGCAGGTGCAAGGACCGCAGCGTGAGCACGAATGCGAAAAGGTATGCAACGCAGGACCAGATCAGGGTGCGGGTAAACAGGTTGGTGACCAGGCCGGTCGACCGGCGCAGCATTTCCGCCCCAAGAATGGAAAGACCCAGCAGCACCAGTCCAAGTAGCGCCCACCCCACCATGCGGCTGGCCCGGCGGATGATTTCGGATCCTCGGGCGCGTACTGCAGGCGCTGAGCGGGGAATACTATTTGTTTTCGTCATTCGCGATTCTAGCCTTGCGTCCACCGCTCACCCCGGTCGTCGGTGCCATGGATTTACAAATATTTTCAATCTGAAACCAATCATTCCGCGATCACTGCCATGCCGTTTCAGCAAGTATGATGGCCGGACGTGGTGGAAGTAGGTGCACAGTAGGGCTCAATTCGAAGGGGCGGTCTTCCTGATCGCTCCGGCGCGGGCGGACAGGCAATTGACGGCCGGCGGCGGCGCACGATTATAACTGTACCCCTGCCCGGATTTCACGAAAGTGGGCGTAAGCGCAACGACCCGGCCGCACCTGCCGCGCGTGCGGACACCCGCTTCGATGGTTACCCGGACTTCACAATCCGGCACAATGCTGGTTTGTCACCGGAATGGCTTCGCCTGTCTTCCACTGTGGTGAACACCGCTCATATCGACTGGAACGCTTATGCAAATTGACCCCTCGATCTTCAAGGCCTATGACATTCGCGGCATTGTCGGCAAGACGCTGACTCCGGAAGTTGCCCGTGCCATCGGCCTGTCCTTTGGTTCGGCCGCTGTCGAGCTTGGCGAAAAATCCGTGGTGGTGGGCCGCGATGGCCGTCTGTCCGGTCCGGACCTGCTGGGCGGGCTGGTCGAAGGCCTGCGCGCTGCTGGCCTTGATGTCATCGACCTGGGCATGGTCGCCACGCCGATGGTGTATTTCGGCACCAACGTCGAACTCGACGGCCGCCGCGCGACGTCGGGCATCATGGTGACGGGCAGCCATAACCCGCCCGATTACAACGGCTTCAAGATGGTGCTGGGCGGCAAGGCGATTTATGGCGACCAGATCCAGGCGTTGCGCCAGCGTATCGATGCGGCGAATTTCACCAAGGGTGCCGGCGACTACAAGCTTGTCGACATTCGTCAGCAATACCTCGACCGGATCTTAGGCGACGTCAAGCTGGCCCGCCCGATGAAGATCGCGCTGGACGCCGGCAACGGCGTGGCGGGCGCGTTCGTCGGCGACCTGTTCCGTGGGCTGGGCTGCGAGGTCGTGGAGCTGTTCTGCGATGTGGACGGCCATTTCCCGAACCATCATCCGGATCCGGCGCATGTCGAGAATCTGCAGGATCTGATGAAATGCCTGCGCGAGACCGACTGCGAGCTGGGCCTGGCCTTCGACGGCGACGGCGACCGCCTGGGCGTGGTGACCAAGGACGGGCAGGTGATCTTCCCCGACCGCCAGTTGATGTTGTTTGCCGAGGAAATCCTGTCGCGCAATCCCGGTGCGCAGGTGATCTACGACGTGAAGTGCACGGGCAAGCTGGCGCCGTGGATTCGCCAACACGGCGGCGAGCCGCTGATGTGGAAGACCGGCCATTCGTTGGTCAAGGCCAAGCTCAAGGAAACCGGTGCACCGATCGCCGGCGAAATGAGCGGCCACGTGTTTTTCAAGGACCGCTGGTACGGTTTCGACGATGGCCTGTACACGGGCGCCCGCCTGCTGGAAATCCTGTCGCGCCATGCCGATCCGAGCGCCGTCCTTAACGCGCTGCCGAATTCGAACTGCACGCCCGAGCTTCAACTGAAGGTGGCCGAAGGCGAAGCCTTCACGCTGCTCGACAAGATTCGCGCCAATGCGAAGTTCGACGGAGCGAAGGAAGTGATCACCATCGATGGTGTGCGCGTGGAATATCCGGACGGCTTCGGTCTGGCCCGGCCGTCGAACACGACGCCGGTGGTGGTGATGCGCTTCGAGGCGGACAACGACGCCGCGCTGGCGCGCATCCAGGCCGAATTCAAGCGCGTGATCCTGGCGGAAAAACCGGATGCAAAGCTCCCGTTCTGACGTGGCGCAATCGGCTACCGTCGCGACCCCGGCGCCCCAGGCGTCGGGGTCGCCGTTTGTATTGCCTGCGCGGCCGCGCATCCTGATCGTCAAGGTGTCCTCGCTCGGCGACGTCGTGCACAACATGCCGCTGGTGCATGACCTGCGCGCGCGCTGGCCCGATGCCGAGATCGACTGGGTGGTCGAAGAAGGCTATGTCGATCTGGTCCGCCTGCTGCCCGAGGTGCGCCGCGTGATCCCGTTTGCGCTGCGTCGCTGGCGCAGACGCTTCTGGCAGGGCGAGACATGGGCCGAGGTGGGCGCGCTGCGCGCGGCCATCCGGGAGCAGTCGTACGACGCCGTGCTGGAAACGCAGGGCCTGCTCAAGACGGCCATCGTAGCGCGCACGGCTGCCCGCGCCGCTGGAGCACCGGTGATCGGGCTGGGCAATGCTACGCAGGGTTCGGGCTACGAGCCGGCTGCGCGGCTGTTTTACACGACGCCGGTAACGGTGCCACGGCAGACCCACTCCGTACGGCGCTCGCGCCTGCTCGGCGCCGCACTGACCGGTACGCAGCCGACCACCGTTCCGCGTTTCTTCGGGCCGGCCGCCACTACGCTGCATGTCGACGATCCGCTTTGGCGCGATCTGCCGCAGCGCTATGCGGTGTGTTTCCATGCCACGGCCGGCGCCAAAAAGCGCTGGCCGGTGGCCAACTGGCACGCACTGGGCCAGAAGCTTCACGCCGAAGGGCTGAGCGTCCTCCTGCCGTGGGGCAACGAATCGGAAAAACGCGATGCGCAAGCGCTGGCCGCTGGCATGCCCGGCGCGCGGGTCCTGCCGCGCTTTTCCGTGATGCAAGGATTTGGATTGATCAATCGCGCCGAAGTGGTGATCGGCGTGGACACGGGCCTCGTCCACATCGCCGCCGCGCTGTGTCGGCCGACTGTCGAAATCTACACCGCCACCTGGCGCTGGAAGACCGAAGGCTACTGGTCTGACCGCATCGCCAATGTGGGCGACGACGGCGTCGTGCCGGACGTCGACGAGGTGTATGCCGCCGCGCGGCGCGTGCGCGGGGTGTCTGTCTGATGCTTCGTCTTGTTTACAGTCTGCTGTGGCTGTTGATTCTGCCGCTGGCATTGTTGCGTCTGGTCTGGCGTTCCCGCAAGGAACACGGATACATCGAGCATGTGGGCGAGCGCCTGGGTCGTTATGGCGGCCTTTCCGCTCAGGGGCCGTGGCTGTGGGTGCACGCCGTGTCGGTCGGCGAAACGCGCGCGGCGCAGCCGCTCATCGACGCGATACTGGCCGAGTATCCGCAACATCGGCTTCTGCTGACGCATATGACGCCAACCGGGCGCCAGACCGGCGCGCAGCTTTATGGCGACAACCCGCGCGTGCAGCAATGCTATCTGCCATACGACATGCCGCCGCTGGTCCGACGGTTCCTGTCGTATTTCAGGCCGGACGCCGGGCTGATCATGGAAACGGAAGTGTGGCCGAACCTGGTGCACGTGACGCGCCGCGAAGGCGTGCCGCTGTTTCTGGTCAACGCGCGCTTGTCGCCGCGCAGCTATCGCCGCACGGCGCGCTTTGGCAGCGCGGCGGCGTCGCTGTACAACGACTTCACCATGGTGCTGGCGCAAACTGCCGGCGATGCCGAGCGATATCGCGCGCTTGGCGTGAAATCGGTACAGATCACCGGCAATCTGAAATTCGACATGCAGTTGCCGGAAGCGGGTCTGGCGCGGGGGCAACAGCTGCGGCGTGCGTTTGGCGGACGGCAGGTGCTTGCCGCAGCCAGCACGCGCGAAGGCGAGGAGCCGTTGATCCTGGAGGCGTTCGCGCGCTGGCCCGGCGCGCGCCGGCCCGCGCTGCTGTTGGTGCCGCGGCATCCGCAGCGGTTTGACGAGGTGGCGGCAATGGCCGCACGCGCCGGTTTCAGCGTCCAGCGCCGCAGCGCGCTCGATATCGACCGGGGCGACGCGCGAATTGACGCCGACATCGTGCTCGGCGATTCGATGGGCGAAATGGCGATGTATTACGCGGCATCGGATATCGCCTATATCGGCGGCAGCCTGATTCCTCTGGGCGGCCAAAATCTGATTGAAGCCTGTGCGGCGGGCACCCCCGTGCTGATGGGACCGCATACGTTCAACTTCGCACAGGCCACCGAAGATGCGATTGCGGCGGGCGCGTGTGAGCGCGTGGCCGACGCGGACGCATTGATGTCGGCAGCGGCAGCGGTGCTCGACGACTTACCGCGCCTGACGCAGATGCGCGCCAATGCGCTGACGTTCGCGGGGCTGCATCGGGGGGCGACGGCTCGCACGCTGAGCGCGCTCGCGCCAGTGTTGCGCTGACATACAGCGCCGGCCGGTACCCATAGACTATTGGTGACTGATGGTTGCGGGCGGCTTTCGGGCCACTTGCGCACTAACCATGATGACGCTTCACCTGATCGAAGGAGTCCATCCATGCCCAAGATGTTCGTGTCCCGTTGTCTCGCCACAGTGCTGGCGTTGGGAGCCGTTGTGATGATTTCAGCCTGCGCCACGGGCCAGCCGCCGGATAATCCGTCGGCCGGCGCCAGCCTCAATGAAACGCGCTCGAGCGGCCCCAGCCGCTGGGAACTGGTGCGCTGGCAGCGCACGGACGGGTCGCTGCGGGATATTCCCCACGGCGATAACGGCGAGCCGATCGTCTTCAATTTCAGCGACGGGATCGACTCGTCCCAGGGCACGGTCAGCGGCACCAGCGGCTGCAATCGCTTTACGGGCGGCTATGGCAAGACGTCCACGGGGATTCGTTTCGATCGCATCGCCGGCACCCGGATGGCCTGCCCGGGACCGCGCATGGAGCTGGAGTCCGCGCTGCTCAAGGCGATGCAGTCGCCGCTCACGACCGTCGGCACGCAGCCGTCGGCAGGGTCGACCGGACGCCAGATCATTTGGAAAACCGCCGACGGCGAACTGTTGCAGTTCGTGGAGCGCGAGGGCGTGGGCAGGCGCGGCGACAAGATCGATCCGGCCACGGGCGGTGCCGGCGGCAAAGAGAAAATCGTGTACATCGACTCTCAGCGCGTCGAGTGTTCCGGCGTCGGCAAGATGCAGTGCTACCGCTGGCGCGAATCGCCCGATGCGCCGTGGCAGCTCTGGTATGGACCGATCGAAGGGCTCGATTTCGAACCGGGGGTGCGCTACAAACTGCGCGTGCGCGAGTACCAGGTACCGAATCCGCCCGCCGATGCCTCAACAATTCGCTGGCAATTGCTCGACGTGGTGGAGCGGCAACGGGGCGGATGATATCGCCGATCGTTTAAAATGCCGGCCTGATTCTTGTGCGCTCGGTCAGGTATCGAGCGCCGGCTGACTGTCCAGGCTATCCATGATCTCCAGCAAGAACCGGCTATCGACGATGGCCGATGTCCTAGTCTTTGCGTTTCCCATTCTTGTCCTGTGCGTACCGCGGGGGGCAGGGGTGTTTCTGGCGGGTGTCGTTCTACTGGCAATCCTGGGCTGGCGGCACATGCGAGACGCCTGGCGCCAGCATAGTGCCGTCCTGAACCCGATCACCTGGGCCGTGCTGCTGTTCCTGGCGGTCTATGTGGTTTCGAAGGTCTACCACCATACGCCGTGGAACGTGATCGACAATCCATCGCGTGCGCTGTTGGCCATCCTTACCTGCTGGGTCATGGTCTGCGTGGCGCCCAATGCGGATCGCCTGTGGCAGGGCATTACTGTAGCGCTCGGCGTGGCGCTGCTGATCGTCGGCTATCAGTACCTGGTGATGGGCAATGGCCGGCCTTCGGGATGGGTGCAGCCCATCGCATTTGCCAACATGGTGGCGGCGCTGGCGCTGGTCGGCTTCGCGCGTCCAGGCGAAAGCCATCGCATTGACGCGCTGGCGTGGCTCAATGTTGCCTGTGCGGTGCTCATCCTGGTCATGAACGAGACGCGCGGCGCCATGGTGGCGATGCTGCTGACGATGTTTCCGTTGCTTCTGGTGCGATATCGCCGATTTGGTCTCAAGATGTTCGTGGCATCCGCCGTCGCCATCGTTGTGCTCCTGGCGGCCGGCTACGCCGTGCCGGGCAGCCCACTGGCCAGGCGCGTCGATCAGGCGGTGACCGAGGCAAGCCGCTTCGTCGAACAGGACAAGGTCGAGACGTCGGTCGGTGCCCGGCTGAAGATGTGGCAAATCGGCATGTCGTATTTCGCCCAGCATCCGGTGATGGGAGCTGGCGTCGGACAGTTTGCAACGGTTCTGAAGGCATCCGCGTATTGCCGGCATCAGGCCGAACTGGTCAGAAACGCCGATGCTGAAGACCTGCCGGAAAAACAGGTGGTCTGCGTGCTGGAACACGCCCACAACGACATCGTAGAGGCGGCGGCGACCACGGGCGTTCCGGGTTTGTTGGCGATGCTCGGGCTGTTTCTGGTGCCGGCCGTCCTGTTCCGGCGGGCATTGAAGACCTGCCACGCCGCCACGAACCTGCGCGGCGTGAGCCTGGCCGCCGCTGGACTCGGCGTGGTCATGGCGTCACTGATTTCCGGCCTGACGCAGGTCACCACAGCGCATCAGGCCAACATCGTCTTCTATGCGGGGCTGATTGGCCTGCTGCTGGGACTTGCGGCGCGCGAGGCCCGCAGCACCGCGCTGCAATCCAGCTCGTCCGATGAGAAGGTGCGCCAGGCAGGGACCTCCGCTGCGCGCGTCGGCGATCTGGGTCGCGTTGCCTGAAGCGACGGATGTGACCCGGGCGGCGGGGCGCTAGCTTTGCGGCAAAACGCCTTCGCGTCGGCTGCGCTCCCGGCGCACCGCGCCGGCGCCGGCCACCCCCACCTTCCCCTTCCCCGGCAATCTATACATCGCCCCCGGCGCCTGCGTCAGCAGGGTATTGATCCGCACCACATCCTCTTCCGACAGCACGCCCGTCGATGCCTTGAGCCGCAGGCCGTTCATGATCGTGTCGTAGCGGGCCTTGGCAAGGTCGCGGCGTGTGGAGAACAGTTGCGCTTCGGCGTTCAGCACGTCGATGTTGATGCGCACGCCCACTTCGTAGCCAAGCTGGTTCGATTCCACGGCGCTTTGTGCGGAGCGTTCCGCCGCTTCCAGCGCCTTGACCTGCGCCAGACCGTTGAATACGCCGGAATAGGTCTGCCTCGCCTGCTGTGCCGCGGTGCGGCGCGCGAATTCGAGGTCGCTGGCGGCCTTGTCGGCCAGTGCCAGCGTCTCGCGCACGCGTGACTGGATCTGGCCGCCGGCGTAAAGCGGGATGCTCAGCTGCACGCCGACCACGCCGGAATTGTAGCGACTGCCGACATTGCTGAGCTGCGTGGCCGTGCCCTGGGCGTTGGTGTATCCGTAGGACGCCACCAGATCCACGGAGGGCAGGTGGCCGGCCTTGGCCTTGTTGGTTTCGCGCTGGGCCGTTTCGAGGTTGTAGCCGGCGATGCCAACCTGCGGATTGGTCTGCTCGGCCTGCGACGCCCAGGCATTGACGTCTGCCGGCATCGGGCCGGGAATCGCGGCTTCGGGGCGAAGGCCCATCAGCTCGTCGACGGGCTTGCCGGTGATCTGCTGCAGCGTGGCGCGCGCGACTTCCAGCGCGCTTTGCGCCGCGATTTCCGTGGACGTGGCCAGATCGTAGCGCGCCTGTGCATCGTTGGCGTCGGTGATCGTGGCAGTGCCGACTTCGAAGTTGCGCTTGGCCTGTTCCAGTTGTTCGCCGATGGCCTTTTTCTGCGCGCCTGCCAGATAGAGGTTGTCCTGTGCGGCGAGTACATCGAAGTACGCCTGAGACGCGCGCGTGATCAGGTCGAGCTGGGCTTGCTGGAACGTGACTTCGCCGGCCAGCGATGCCAGTTCGCCCTGCTTGTACGTTTCCCACCGATCCCAGCGGAACAGCGGTTGCGTCAGCTGCAGTGCCCAGGTATTGGCGTTGAAGTAGCGCGTGGTGTCGACCGGCGAACTGTAGTCGGCCATCGTTCGCTGGGCGCCGGCGGTGCCCAGAACCTGCGGCAACAAGCCCGCGCGGCCCTGCGGCAGCTTCTCGCGCGTGGCCAGCAATTGCGCACGGGCGCTGGCGAACTGGGCGTCATTGGCTTGCGCGTCGCGATACACCTGCAGCAAATCGGCCGCCGCCGCGGCGGGCATATGCAGCCAGGCGAGCAGGGCGGCCGCGAGTACCAGGGGTTTCCTGGCCGCACGGGGCACGGCGGAAAGCGCAAAACTCATGACTTCTCCAGCTCGGCCAGCGGCGCGCGCGGCCAACTTCGGTTAGTGCGACGGGTGTACTACGGCAAGGATGAGGTACGGCGACTACGACGACTCGGCGGAAGCTGCGGGGGCTGCTTTGCTGCCGGCGGACGGTGGCCAGCCGGCGCGACGCGGCGTCGACGGGCACAGCGCTACGGGCATGACAACGGTTGCCGCAGCGGCGCCGCCGGCGCCGGCATCGATCTGCCAGGAACTGCTAGTACTGCGGGACGGACGGATCCACCTGAGTCGACCAGGCATGAATGCCGCCGGTCAGGTTGTAGACCTTGGCATAGCCCTGGCGCTCCAGGAAGCTTGCCACCTGCATGCTGCGCGCGCCGTGGTGACAGATGCAGACGATCTCTGCGTTCTCGTCGATGTCATTCAAGCGCGCGGGGATCTGACCCATTGGAATATGCGTGATGCCGGGCATCGCGGCGGTCTGGATCTCCAGGTCTTCACGGACATCCAGCAATACCGGTTTGGCGCGGCCGTCATCGGCCAGCCATTGTGCGAGTTCGGGGGCGGAAATCACCTGCATGGCTGGCTCCGTATCAGAACTTGAAGCGTGACGGCTGGGCGGCGCCTTGCAGCGGCTTGGCCAGCGTCTCGAACAGGTTCACCACCTGGTATTCGGCGTCCGAGACGCGCGTCACGATGCGGGCTTCCATCACCGGCGCGGTACCGACGATGGCGGCAATGCGACCGCCCACCTTCAACTGCGACAGGATCGATTGCGGGATTTCCGGCACCGATGCCGAAATGCAGATCACGTCGTACGGCGCGGCTTCGGCCCAGCCGTCGGCGGCGTTGCCCTCGGCGACATCGACATTCGAAATGCCGGCGTCGGCCAGATTCTTGCGAGCCAGCGCCACCAGTTCCGGATGGATGTCGACGGTCAGCACGTGGCGGCCGCGATTGGCCAGCAGCGCGGCCATGTAGCCCGAACCTGCGCCGATTTCCAGCACATTTTCATGCTTGCGCACGTTCAGGTCCTGCAGGATGCGGGCCTCGACGCGCGGCGGCATCATGTTTTCGCCGGCGGGCAGCGGGATCTCCATGTCAACGAACGCCAGCGCGGCATATGCCTGCGGCACGAACTGCTCGCGCTTGACCACGGCCAGCAGGTCCAGGATTTCCTGGTCCAGCACGTCCCATGGGCGGATTTGCTGTTCGATCATGTTGAATCGGGCTTTTTCGAGATCCATCTTGCCTTTCCTTCCAGATACTTGCGGGGTGCGCTGCCGGATGCGGATGCCCCGCCGTCAGCGCTGTTGTTTCGATTGATGCCGGCCGCGCCACTCCCGGGCTGGCGTTGGCGCCCGCCGGGAAGTTACGCAAAAGCCCGCTATTTTACCTCCGGCGACACCGTTGCACCGTTTACAAACGATTGCCGCCGGGATGTCGACCGGCACTGTTGCGTCGTCGCAGCGCGGCCGCCGAGGCGCGCGGGAAATATTCATGTCCCCCGCTCCTGCCCGGCGTCCTTGTCGGATTGCGCGGCTGCGCGCTCGGCCAGCAATTCGTCGCGGATTCGTTCCCAGACAAAGGGGCCGTCTGGCGGCGGCAGCGGCGTATCGCGCGCCGGGCCCGCGGTCAGGCCGAACAGCAGCACCTGGATCAATTGATCGACAAATGCCGCGGGATCGATCACCGCAACGTTCACCTGAGCGAAGGCGCTGCGCCACAGCATCAAAAAGACCAGCGGCGCACAGATCAGCGTGGTGGTGGGATTGGTCGGCGCATTGCGGAATTCTCCGCGCGCGACCCCTCGCGCCAGCACCTTGGCGAACAGTTCATCGCCGGGCCCCATCACTTCGTCCTGATAAAACTGCGCGATATCGGGAAAATTGCCGGATTCGGCGATGATGAGCTTGGTCAGGCCCGCCACGCGCGTGGCGCCGATCAGTCCCCACCATCCCAGTAGCAGCTCCCGCAGCAGTTCCGGCGTGGAGCCCTCGAAGGTTTCGACCAGATCGGTACCCTTGACCACCGCGGGCACCATGTT
>Ga0187842_1001540_pt1 | contig 10658 bp, 6 predicted proteins | sample SpaLakP09_SKY_41_FD_134514 | JGI IMG/M metagenome (GOLD analysis project Ga0187842, IMG submission 134514) | Oligotrophic lake water microbial communities from Sparkling Lake, Wisconsin, USA - SP09_SKY_41 | ecosystem: Environmental > Aquatic > Freshwater > Lake | place: USA: Sparkling Lake... | reverse complement strand
GGTGGCGAGACGGCGACCGAGGTCAGCACCTTTGCCGCCGGCATGGACCGCCCCTTCGGCATGGCCTTCTGGCCCGTCGGCCCCAACCCGCAGTACCTGTACGTGGCCTTCGTCAATGCCATCGTCCGCTACCCGTACAAGAACGGCGACCTGGTGGCGACCGGCGAGCCCGAGGTCGTGGTGCCCAAGCTGACCGCTGCGGTCGGCGCGCATTCGTCGCGCACGCTGGTCTTCTCGGCGGATGGCAAGACGATGTTCCTCTCCATTGGTTCCGCCACCAACATCGCCGAGGGCATGCCGCCTGCGCCGCCCGAACCCGTGGCGCAGTGGGAAGCGAAGCAGGGCCTGGGCGCCGCCTGGGGCACGGAGCTGGACCATGCGCTGGTCATCGCCTTCGACCCTGACGGAAAGAACAAGCGCACGTTTGCCACCGGCCTGCGCAACTGCGTGGGCATGTATCTGCACCCGCGCACGGGCGACCTGCTGTGCAGCGTCAACGAGCGCGACCTGCTGGGCGACAACCTGCCGCCCGACTACCTGACGCGCGTGAAGCCCGGCGGCTTCTACGGCTGGCCCTGGTACTACATCGGCGCCAACGAAGACCCGCGCCTGCCGGGCCTGCGCCCCGACCTCAAGGACAAGGTGACGGCGCCCGACCTGCTGATCACCGCGCACTCGGCGCCGCTGGGCATGGTCATGTACGCCGCCCCGGCGGGCGCGCGCGCCGCCTTCCCAGCGGCCTACGACGGCGAGCTGTTCCTGGCGCTGCATGGCTCCTGGAACCGCCACACCCGCACCGGCTCCAAGGTCGTGCGCGTGTTCATGAAGGGCGGCGTGCCCACCGGCCGCTATCAGGACTTCATGACCGGCTTCGTCGTCAGCGACAAGGAGGTCTGGGGCCGCCCGAGCGCCGTGCTGGTGCAGGACGACGGCTCGCTGCTGGTGGACGACGACGTGACCGGCGAGATCTGGCGGGTGGCGCCGAAGTAGGGCTAGGAGCCTGTCGGGCTTGGAGTCGGGTGCGCGTTGGGCCTGCAAGGGGGCTCAGCCTAGGCGCAAAGCGGAGCTGGGCTGGCCGCCCAGCGAGCATTTGCAACGACGGATCAGCCCCCTTGCAGGCCCAACCCGAAGGGCCGGGGAGATTTGCGGGACGATTCGGCGTTGCCGACTCGTTGTGGGGGTAGACCCCACGCCTCGTCGGCGCCTTGCCTCGCCCCGCAACTCTCCCCGGCGCGCACCCGACCCCAAGCCCGACAGGCTCCTAGGCAATCCGCCAGGCCAGCACCGGCCCGCCGTCATCGATGCGGACATGCGCGGCGGGCTGGAAGCCAGCGGCCTGCAGCGCGGCCAGTGCGGGCCGGGCGGCGTCTGCCGGCTGGGCCAGCCTTGCCTCGGCGGCTGGGCCGAGGAAGGACAGGTAGACCGCCTGGCGCGGCAGCAGCGCCGCCAGGTGGCTGCGCCAGGCCGGGCCCAGGCGGGCCTCGGCCTCGGCCGCGTCACCCGCGTAGAAGCGCTCGCCCAGCGCCTGCCAGAACGGCGAGGCGCCCGAGGCGTCGCGCCAGCCCGGCAGTTCGGCGATGAGCCAGTCGCCAAAGTCCGCCGGCTGCCGGGCGATGAGTGCGCGCGCTGCGGCGATGAGGTGTGACAGGGCGGCGGTCTGAGCGGCGTCGCCCAGCCCCGGGGCGAAGTACAGCTCCGCCAGCTCGGAATGGCCGGTGTGGTCATTGCCGAGCAGCAGCGTCGTCTGCACGCGGAACAGGCCCAGCTCCTGCGCGGCATGCACCACGCGGCCGATGTGGAAGTGGTAGCGGGGCAGCGTCAGGCCCAGCCGGGGCACGAGCAGCAGCGAGGCCGTGCCGTCGGTGAGGCTCAGGCGCTGGCCGCCGGGTTCGGTGCTGATGTGGACCTTGTCGGTCATGCGCGGTCCTCCGCATTCAGTGGCGTGGCGAGCAGGCGCTCGCCGGCGTGGGCACCTAGCGCGGTAGCCGTGGCCTCGTCGACCTGATCGCCGATCTCGGCCAGCACGGCGGCAAAGCCGACGCGCGACGGGCGCACCACCAGGTGCCAGCGCTGGCGGCCCGTGGCGGGGCCGACCGTGACCTCGCGTGCGTGGCGCACGCTGCGCAGCGAGGCCAGCGGCGCCTCCACGGTGGGGCCGCCGTCGAAGATGTCGATGTAGCTGTCGGCGTCGAAGCCCTCGTCCTGCAGGATGGAGAAGGGCAGCTCGCCCACCGGGTGCAGCTGGCCGATGGCCCACTGCGCGGCCTCGGGCAGCAGCGCCACGTAGACGGGCGAGGGCGGCATCAGCTCGGCGATGCAGGCCCGGCTGCGGCCGCCGATGACGGCCTCGGCCTCGGGGTAGTCCATGCCGAAGAAGCGCCGGCCCACGGCGTCCCAGAACGGGCTCTGGCCGGTGGCGTCGGTCACGCCGGGGCTCTCGGCGGCCATGCGCTCCGAGAAGCGCTCGGCGTTGGCGTGGATGAACAGCAGCCGCGCGCGGCTCAGCAACTGCGCGGCCGGGCCGGCCTCGTAGTCGGGCTCCAGGTAGAACGAGGTCAGCAGCGTCGCACCGGTCAGGTCGTGGCACAGGTGCAGCGTGTGCATGCGCTGCGAAACGCCCAGGGCGGCGCTGGCATGCACGACGAACTCGTTGCGGTAGCTGTAGAAGCGGTCGAAGAAGCCGGCACTGGCGGCGATGCCGGAGCAGCCCACGACGCGACCCTCGCTGTCGGCGCTGGTGTCCTCCAGCACGAAGAGATAGGTCTCCTCGCCGCTGGCGTCGTCCAGGCTGGCAAAGGACTGCATCGATGCGGCGATGCGCGCGGCCAGCTTGGCCTCGTCGTTGGGCAGCGAGCTGATGCCATCGGCACTGGCCGCCGCCATGCGCACCAGCGCCGGCAGGTCGGCCTCGGCCACGGGCCGCAGCAGCAGGTGGTTCATGGAGTCTCTCCCTCGGTAGATACGGTGCGCCAGGCCAGCGCGCGCTGGCTGCGCTCGTCGCGCGGCGTGTGGCCGAAATGGCTCTTGTAGGCGTTCGAGAAATGCGGCCCCGACGAGAAGCCGCTGGACAGGCCGATCTGCAGGATGGACTGGCTGCTTTGCTGCAGCAGGCGTTGGGCGCGCGCCAGGCGCAGCTGCAGGTAGTGGCGCGAGGGCAGGCTGTCGAGGTGCTGCTTGAACAGGCGCTCCAGCTGGCGGCGCGACACGCCCACGAGGCGGGCCACCTCCTCGGTGGGCAGCGGCTCGGCGAGGTTGGCCTCCATCAGCGACAGCGCTTCGGCCAGCTTGGGGCTGCCGGCGCCGCGGCGCTCGCTGTAGCCGGCGCGCTGGCGTTCGTCGCGCGGGCGCAGGTTCTTCAAGCCCAGCCATTGCGCCAGCTCCTGGCCCAGGCGCTCGCCGTGCCGGGCGGCAAGCCAGGCGCCGCACAGGTCCAGGCTGGCCAGGCCGGAGGCGGCGGACAGGCGCTGGCCGTCGGCGCTGATCTCCCACAGGCCATTGGCCCAGGCGACGGCGGGGTGGGCCTCGGCCAGGCTGTCCAGCAGCGCCCAGTCGGCGCAGGCGCGCTGGCCGTCGAGCAGGCCGCAGGCCGCGAGCTGGGCCGCGCCGGCGTCTATGCCGCCCAGCACGACCCCGTCGGCCGCCCAGCGCTTGAGCCGCGCGGCCAGCGCCGGCTCGCAGGGCGTGGTGTCGGCCGAGACGAGGATGACGGCATGCCAGTCGGCCTGCTCCGGCAGTGCGGTGGTGTGCAGCTGCGCGCCGTTGCCCGCCGTGACAGGGCCGCCGCTCAGCGACATGCACTCGCCGCGCCAGGCCACCTCGTCCTGCAGCTCATTGGCTGCGGCCAGGCTCTCCAGCACGCCGGACAGGGCCAGCATCGAGAAGCCCGGCTGCGGCAGCAGGGCGACACGACGGACGGGCAGGGACTTCATGCCCGCATCGTCTCATTGCCAATGCATCAGCGCCGCCACCGCGAGCAGGGCCAGGGCCATGACGAGGTAGAGCGCCTGCAGCGGCAGCATCCAGCGCACCCACTGGCCGAAGGGCACGCCCGACAGCGCCAGCACGCCCACCGTGATGCCCGAGGTGGGGATGATGGGCGTGGTCAGCTCGCCGAACTGGAAGGCCAGCACGGCGGTCTGGCGCGTCACGCCGACGAGGTCGGCCAGCGGCGCCATGATGGGCATGGTCAGCGCTGCCTGACCGGTGCCGGAGTGGATGAAGAAGTTGATGACCGACTGGATGACGAACATCTTCTGCGCGGCGAACACCGGCGAGCTGCTCGCCACCAGCGGCGCCAGCGCATTCAGCATGGTGTCGATGATCTGGCCATCGCGCATCAGGATGACGGTGGCCTTGGCCAGCGCGATGACGAGGGCCGTGCCGACCAGGTCGCGCGCACCGTGCAGGAAGGCGGCCATGAACTCGTCCGCCGACAGCCGCGCCACCATGCCCACAGTGACGGCCATGACCAGGAAGAGGGCCGCGATCTCCTCGATGTACCAGCCGTACTTGACGACGCCGACGATCATCACGCCCAGCGTGGCCGCGAACAGCCACAGCACCGCGCGGTGGCGGCCGGTCATGCCGGCGAAGTTCTCGAAGCTGGCCATGTCCAGCGTCTTGCGGCGCTCCTGGTCCATGGCATAGGTGGGGCTGAGCGTGGGATCACGGCGGATACGCGCGGCCCACCACATCAGGAAGCCTATGGTCAGCGCGGTTGCGATGGCCCAGCAGATGGCGCGGTAGCCCAGCCCCGAGAACAGCGGCACGCCGGCAATGCCCTGGGCCACGCCGACGTTGAAGGGATTGAGGAAGGCGGTGGCAAAACCCACCTGCGAACCGACGAAGGGGATGGCCACGCCGGTCAGCGTGTCCAGCCGCAGCGCCAGCGCCAGCGGGATGAAGATCAGCACGAAGGGAATGGCTTCTTCCGCCATGCCGAAGGTGGCGCCGCCGAGCGAGAACAGCCCCACGAAGACCGGGATGACGGCCGCGCGCACGACGGCCGAGCGGTTGTGTGCGCGGGCGACCGACTTGATCAGCGCGTCGATGGCCTCGGTGCGCTGCAGCACGGCAAAGGCGCCACCGACGATGAGCACGAAGCCGATGATCAGCGCCGCCTCGACGAAGCCCTTGATGGGCGAGGTCAGCAGCGCGACCAGCCCCTGCGGCTTGGCCTCCACGACGTGATAGCTGCCGGCGACGATGACGTTCTTGCCGTCAACGAGCTGGGTGTCGAATTTGCCGCCCGGCACGACCCAGGTGGCGGCGGCGATCAGTGCCAGCAGGACGACCAGCAGGACGTAGGTGTTGGGGAGTTTGAGTTTCATGGCGAGAGCAGGTTGCCGGTGCGGTAGGCGGTTGCGCCGGCCACCTTGGCCAGGCGCATGCCGCGCGTGGCGAAGCGGCGCGAGGTGCGGGCGAAGCAGCGGCCGGCGGCGCGTGCATGCACGGGCGTGCGCGTGTCGGTCAGCGGGCAGATGATTTCCACGACCAGCTCGCCGGCCTCGACCCAGTCGCCTGGCGTCTTGGCGAAGACGAGGATGCCGCTCGCGGGCGCCGTCAGCGGCTCCACACCTTCAAGCGGTGTGGGCTCGCAACCCGCCGGTGCGGGCGGCGCCAGGCCCTCGACATGGCCCAGGTGGCGCAGGAAGGCGAGCAGCGCGTCGGCGTCGTGCTCGGCCAGGTCGTGGGCCACCTCGGTCTCGCCGCGCAGCTCGACCGTGGCGGCCAGGCAGGCGTTGGCGTCGATGGGAAAGCGCCCCTCGAAATGCGCCGCCAGCTCCCACCAGATGCGCGAAGCGGTCTCGTCGAAGGGGTCATCGCCCGAGACTTCGCTGTAGAGCAGGGCCTGGGCGCCCAGGTAGCCGGCCAGGGGCTGGAAGGCAGCGGTCTGCGGCGTGCCGGTGTAGACGTGCATGACGGCCTGGTTGTCGCAGTGCAGGTCCAGCACGAGGTCGGCATCCATGGCCAGGGTCTGCAGCAGCTGCTTGAGCGCCGCCGTCTCGCTGGCGGGCTGCACCTGGGCCAGCAGTTGCCGGCAGGCGGCACGGATGACGCGCGTGTTGGCGGCGCGGTCCGCACCGAGCTGCGGCTCGACGAGGGGGATGAGCGCCGCCGTGAGGTGCCTGAACTGGCGGTTGAAGTTCAGGCCGGTGCCCATGTCGAAGCGGCCGAAGGCCGAGCCCTGCACGTCTTGTGCGAGGCCGATGGGGTTGGCCATGGGGATGAGGACGATCTCGCCCGCAATGGCGCCTGCGGCCTCCAGCGCACTGAAGCGTTCGATGAGGGCCTGGGCGACGAGCATGGGCGGCACTTCGTCGGCATGCAGGGCCGCGTGGATGTAGGCCTTGCGGCCCGATTCGGCGCGGCCGAAGTGCAGGCTGCGCAGGCGCCGTTGCGTGCCGGCGCTGGCGGCCGGCAGGTCATGGAAAACGGTGCGCATGTCAGTTCGCCGCGAGCGGGGTGAAGAGCGGGTTGGCCATGCGCACGGGGATCACATCCAGCCGCGCCTTCAGCACCGTGTAGTCCTCGCCGCCCAGCGCGCCGCTGAACCAGCCGACCAGGCCAGGGCCCTTGTAGAGGCGGAACTCGAAGCCGATGTCGGGTGCGCTGTCGCCCTCGCGGGGCCTGGCGCGGTAGGCCAGGCCGCGCACCTCGGGCAGGGGGCTGTCCAGCAGCTGAGCCATGGCCGTGGTGATGGTCGAGTCGCCGAGGATGTCGAGGAAGTAGCCGTCGCTTTGCAGATAGGGCTTGTAGTCGCTCGCGGCGGGGTCGATCTTGGCCTCGCGCAGCTTGTGGGCGGCGGGCGTCGAGACGCCGGTCTTGAGGTTGTGGCGATCGCCGCGGTCCAGGTAGCTCAGCACCGCGCCGCGCAGGTTGAAGACCGGCAGCTTGGGGTCGGATGTGGCGGCGGACAGGTCCACCAGCAGCGCGCCACGCGCGCCTATGACTTCCACGGAAGGGCCCTTGACGACGATGGCGGAGTTCTCTTCCACGCCTATGCCCAGCGTGTAGCCGAAGGACCGCATGGCCGGCAGCATGCGGCCGATGCGGCCGCGCTTGAGGAAGTGCTGGTCGACGAACAGGTCGGACCCGACAAAGCCCAGGCCGCGGTCGTACTCGCGCTTCTCGCGCCACTGGCCCTTCAGGATCTGCATGTTGTCCTGCGCATCGCGGAACATCATGCGGCTCATGATGGCCGCGCCCGCGCTGGTGCCGGCCACCACGCCGCCGCCGTCGAAGACCTGGCGGATGGCCTTGAGCATCGCGGTGGGTTGGCCGCCCGGCTGCAGGGTGTCGACGATGAGCTCCTGCGCACCGCCGGCGAAGAACACGGCCTTGGAGGCCGCGACCTTGGCGATCAGCGCCGGGTCGTTGAGCCTGGCCTGCAGGTCCACGTCCTTCAGGCGCGGCGCGACGGGAATGTGCTCGGCGTTGGCGCCATGGCGGTTCAACACGCTGACGATCTGGCCGGCGCTGCGCTCGGGGTTGGCGGCGGCGGTGGCGAACACGGCGATGCGCGCGCCCGCGCCGCCGGCCTCGTCAACGATGCGCTGCCAGACGGCGTCGTTGTCAGTCTTCAAGGCACCACCGATGACGATGGCCGTGCCGGCGTGGGCCGCCGTGCCGCACCACAACGCACAAAACATAAGTCGGTTGAGGAATTTCATGAGGTCATGTTGGCAGTGCCAGGCCTGAGCAGCCAGCGGGTTAGGCCCCAAACCAAGGCATCACGCACCACGAACGCAATTGCATGTCGCATCGCTGCAAGCGCTGTTGCGGGGCCGCGCCGCGTGCTTGCCCAGAAGCGACGCGCATTTGCATGCAAGCGACCGGCGAGCCAAAACCCCATAGGCAACACATGCACCGCATCCCTAACCTGAAAGGCATCCGCTCCACCCCTTCACAACACGAGGCCCTATGACTTCAGCACCCTCCTTCACACGGCACGCGCTGGCCCATGCCGCATTGCTCTGTCTCATCGCCCTGCCGGCGCAGGCCCAGGAACAGAAGCTCGAACGCGTCGAGGTCACCGGCACCAGCATCAAGCGCCTGGAAGGCGAGACCGCGCTGCCCGTGGACGTCATCAAACGCCAGGACATCGATAAGCTCGGCGTGACCACCGCTGCCGAGTTGCTGCAGAAGATCACGTCCAACGTCGGCGGCCTGACCGACGGCGCCTCCATCAGCGACCAGAGCGGCGGGCAGCGCGGCTTCAACGGCGCCAACCTGCGTGGCCTGGGCGTCTCCAGCACGCTGGTGCTGCTCAATGGTCGCCGCCTGGCCAACTTCGCCAGCCCTGGCGACGACGCCGGCGTCGACTTGAACAGCATCCCGTCGGGCGCCATCCAGCGCGTGGAAGTGCTCAAGGACGGTGCCTCGGCCATCTACGGCACCGACGCGATGGGCGGCGTGATCAACTTCATCACCCGCAAGGACTACCAGGGCGCTGACATCAGCGTCTATAGCCTCAAGACCGACGAAGGCGGCGCCGGCAAGACGACCGTGACCATTGGCGGTGGCTTTGGCGACCTGCGCAAGGACCGTTTCAACGTGTTCGCCACGCTGGACCTGCAAAAGCTCGATGAGCTGGACGCCTCGCAGCGCAAGTTCATCCGCGAGTACAGCCTGCCGACCAGCCTGCCGCCGCAAGCGTCGAGCAACTCCTTCCCGGCCAACATCGATCTGACCAGCGGCCAACTGACGGCGCTGAACAACTTCGTGCGCGCCAACCCGGGCACCGCGCTCAAGGGCACGAACGCCGACGGCACCTGGAACCCGGGTGGCCCGAACTCCGGCTCACGCCGCGTGAACCTCGGCAGGGCCAGCTGCACGGGCGCGCCCAACCCGAACTTCGTCGACGGCACCAGCCTCGGCGGGCGCGAAGGCTGCTCGTATGACTACGTGGCCGGCTCGCAGATCTACCCGAAGGCGGAAAAGCAGAGCCTGCTGGGTCGTTTCACGGCGCAGGTCAACGATGACAACCAGGTCTTCGCTGAAGTGATGCTGGCCAAGGCCCAGACCGACTACGCCGCGTCGCCGGCCACGGCGCGCTTCCGTACCAGCTCGGGCATCACCCTGCCCGCCTCGCTGCAGGCCGTCACGGGCATCACCGGCGCGGTGGACTTCCGCTTCCGCCTGGAAGACGCCGGCCAGCGCACCAGCCGCGTGAAGAGCGACGCCACCCGCCTGGTGCTCGGCGCCACCGGCAACCTGGCCGGCTGGGATTACGACACCGCCATCAGCCAAAGCACGAACAAGGCGACCGACACCGACCTGTCGGGCTGGGTGTCGCTGACCAAGCTGGAAGCCGGCCTGAAGGCGGGCGCCTACAACCCGTTCGTGAAGCCTGCCGACCGCTCGGCCGGTCAGTCGTTCATGAACTCCATTCGCCTGGATGGCGCGGAGCGCATCAGCAAGGGCACCTCGACCAGCATCGACGGCAAGCTCACGCGTGCACTGGCCGAACTGGCCGGCGGCGACCTGATGCTCGCCCTGGGTGCCGAGCTGCGCAAGGAGAAGACGGAGTTCCGCGCCTCCGACGTGCTCAAGGGCAATGACGTCAACGGCGACCGTTCCAGCTCGGGCGAGTTGCTGGCCGACACGTCCCACTCGCGCAACGTGGCCGGCGTGTTCGCTGAACTCAGCGCGCCTATCACCCGCGAGCTCGAGGCCCAGTTTGCACTGCGTCACGACCGCTACAACGGTGTGTACGACGCCGCCACCAAGAAGACCTCGCCCGATCTCAGCACCACCAACCCCAAGCTGGGCGTGAGCTGGCGGCCCAGCAAGCAGTTGCTGACCCGCGCCTCGTACGGCACGGGCTTCCGCGCACCGACGGTCTCGGAGATGTTCCTGCCGCTGCGCTCCGGCATCACCGCCAGCTTCGTGCGCGACCCGGTGAGCGGTGAAGTCGGCCAGCTCAACATTGACCGCTACTCCAACCCCGAGCTCAAGCCCGAGAAGTCCAAGCAGGCCAGCCTGGGCGTGGTGTTCGAGCCGGTGCGCAACCTCATCGGCAGCGTCGACTACTGGAACATCCGCAAGTCCGACATCATTTCGCAGATCGGCGAAGAAACCATCTTCACGACGCCCGCGCTCTACAACGACCCCAAGGTGGTGGCTCGCGATGTCGACGGTTTCGTGGACTTCATCACCGTCAAGAAGGAAAACCGCGGCAAGCTGAACACCTCCGGTTTCGACGTGTCGCTGAACTGGCGCGGCGAGGCGACCAGCATCGGCACCTTCGGCGCCGGGATCAATGGCACGCTGATCACCGAGTACAAGTTCGCCACCGACCCGCGCTCGCCGCTGGTCGATGGGCTGGGCAAGTTCAAGGACGACAAGGCCGTGCAACGCTGGCGCCACAAGCTGAACGTGGACTGGGACTACGGCCCGGTGAGCCTGACAGTGACCAACACCTATCTGGCGAGCTACCGTGACCAGAACGTCGACGGTCTGGCTGCGCCGGCCTACAACAACCGCGACGTCAAGGCCTACTCGCTGTGGGATCTGACTGCCAGCTACCGGTTCACGCCCGAGCTTCGTCTGCGCGCCGGCATCCTGAACGTGGCCGACAAGGCGCCCCCGTTCACCAACCAGTCGCGCTACTTCCAGGTCACCTGGGACCCGACCTACGGCGACCCGCGCGGCCG
>Ga0187842_1001537_pt1 | contig 10664 bp, 12 predicted proteins | sample SpaLakP09_SKY_41_FD_134514 | JGI IMG/M metagenome (GOLD analysis project Ga0187842, IMG submission 134514) | Oligotrophic lake water microbial communities from Sparkling Lake, Wisconsin, USA - SP09_SKY_41 | ecosystem: Environmental > Aquatic > Freshwater > Lake | place: USA: Sparkling Lake... | reverse complement strand
TGCCCCGGCATACCGCAAAAGACTACAGGGGCGTCTCCGATGGATGACGCGCTGGTCGGTCCAACTTCCAGCGCATAAATGGGGGCGGACCAGCGCAAGATCTCGGCGATGCGCGCCAGGCGAATGCCAGGTGCGTCGGTGCCCCGGCGCTGTGTCGGCAGGTCCTTATCGCCATCCGTCACGAGCACGATCGCGTCAATTGGTCGACGGCGACGTAGTTTGCATACGTGCTTGAGCCACGCGGCGTCGGGTTGGCCGTTCTCGCTGGAACCCCTCCACAAAAGGATGGCATTGTCGGTTCGCACCCATCCGCGCCCAGCGATGGCGGGAAGCAGGCGTTGGATGGCCGCGCTATCACCGGTGAGCAGCAGCCATGGCTGGCGGTAGCGCCAGCGATAGCCGTATGTAGCGCGGAGTTCATCGCGCAAATCAGCAAACTCATCGCGCTCAGCAACCGCATCGGCAGACGCACACGCCTCCGGTGCCGCCAGTTGGTGCTCCCTGTCAAATTCACGCTTGACGAGTCGCGATGTGACCGCATCGACCACCCCGCGCACCAGGATCAGTAGTAAGACCAGACTCAGCACAAGGGACTGCGCTTTCCATCGTTGCGCAGGCTGGGCCAGTGCCAGGCTTTGGCCTTCAACCCAGATAAACATGCTCGCGGCGATCAGTAGAGCAATAATCATCAGAGCAGATCCACGGCGCTTCGGCTGCAAGCCTAGCTTTTTGAACATGACGTGGTCCTCAAGCTTGCAACGGAGAAATCACCAGCATGCGGTGATGACCTTGCTCGTTGGTAACAACCAGTTGGGGGGCAATCTCTTTGCGGCATCGCTCGATGGCCGTCGCCACACCAAGCCAACCTGAAGCCGCACCGGTTTGACCTAGGGCGACATCGAGGGTGAATTGCTGATGCCCTTCGGATCGGGCTTCGCCAAATTGGCTAGCGTCAATTACGGATTTCATGCTGTTCAAAAATTCAGGCTCGAATCCCGACGTCCACCAGGCATCGAACGATTGCGCATCCCGTGTGCCCCAAAGAAGCGCTTCAGCGCATTGCTGTTTGAGGTTGCCCGGATCAAATGCGACCGGGCGATGGATGTCGACAAGGGAGGCGTCGTATTCCGGCCCCAGATGGCACAGGACAGCGGCCGCCGCCTCCCCTTCCTGATCTGCTGGTGTTGGCCGTAGTTGGAGTGCGACTGCGAGCAGAACGGCCCGCTCTAACTCCGAAGCGGCAGCATCCAGCCATTGATCGAGTACCAACAAACCCACGGTAGGCTCTATCAATCGAAGGCTAGCCACCTTGGGTAGCCAGTCCTTCGACGCCTCGTGCCACGCGGCCACCAGTGCTGCGTTATCGATTCCCGCATCGACCTGTAGCCGCACATGCACAGGAACATTCTTCGGGACGGCTTGTAGATCGTCACCCAGTCGTCGCAACAGGTGTTCGATTAGTGCAGCCGCAGGTGGAGATGTGGAGTCCGGACCGCGCAAACCTTCAGGCAACGTCGAACACCGCACCATATCTGTCCCGCCCAATGGAACCATCTGCCGAAATCCATCGCCACCGTTGAGGAGTAGCACATCCATGTCGGCGTTGCCCAACGCTGTTTCGTAGGCGCTGGCGATCACGCGAATGGCACGCTGACCCCGCCGGGTCTCGGACGCAAGCCGTTCTTCCCGAAGCTGATTGCGCAGGTTCGCGTAGTTGATTTGCTCGTCGTAAGCATGCAAGCGAAAGCCAAACAAGAGCGCCCATACCAACGGCGAGATCCCAAGGATGAGCCAGAAGCGTGCGCCATAAGTCGGCATGCCTTTGGGCCACAGCATTAGCGTCAGTACGACACCGAACGTCGTCAGCATGAAGAACAGCAGTAGCCACACCATCCAGCGAGGTGGGGTTGGCATCGACACACCGGCCGGTACGGCCTCCAAGCGTACTGGCATGCGTTACCCAACGCGCCCGTTGGCGAACGATGCGATCAGCCGACAGCCGCAGGCGCATCGGTGCCCATCCAGAGCGACAGGAATGCCACCATCGCGGAAAATCCCCGAGCCTTCAACGATGACATTCGCGCCATGCTTGGGGCATGACACACGGTCGCCAACACGGGCGACACCGCGGCCCTCAAGCTTCATCGTGGTCGAACCCGTCAGGACTTTGCCACCGTGGTCGTTGGCATCGCTGATTCGAACAAAATTTGGCATGGGCTTTTATTCTCCTGATTTTTCATAAACAATCTTTTCATAATAATAGTCATTATCAAAAGACGGCTTGCCGATCTTTCACCTCATCGATGGCTATCGACCCAAAGCATTACCTAACCCAATGGAATTATTGGCGGAGAGCATTGCTCGATTGGAAAGGGGTACAAGCAATTTAGCCGCATTGGGTCGTCGAGCGCATTAACCTGCACTGCTGTTAGCACCCCGTGCTCGACATCTCTCATCACCTCTGGCGATCCTGATTTATGCATGCCATTGTCCCGTGTTTGTTGCGCCTTCTGAAAACTCGTGCTTAATGGTTTACATGTCTTGCGTGCTCACACCAGCGAGCACGTCCTGTCCCGCATGTTCGATCTCCGGGGGAAACCTGGGCTCCACGCTCAGCAGCATGGCCAGCCAATGCAATGCCGCGCGCATCAGATCGACAGGAGCCAGGCACGGCAGCAAGATCCACCAGAGCGGTCCGCCGTGCAGCAGCCGTTCCGGATAGAGATAGAACACGTTCCAAATCGACATGTGCGGCCAGGCTCCTTTCCATAGGCGCACGAATGGTTGCGGCACGCTATCCGGCCCTTCTTCCATGTAGCGGCGGATGTATTCCCACCAGGCGCGGCCTCGCGCCGCATTGCCTGCGGCGCGGCCAACAAAGATCAGGCCGCGCATTTGCGCTGCTTCCATGTCCACCCAGCACAGGATCAAGCGGCCATCTCCTTCATTGGCCTCTTTCTCACTCACTGGCTCGGGCGAAAATGCGGCTGAATTGTCCAACGTGGCCCGGGCGTCGTCCCAGTCATGGACGGTGATGCCGCCCGCGCCGGGCGGGTGGTGCACATAGACCTTGCGCGTTACTCGATTGAAGCGAATCAATGTGCGGCGGGTGGTGAAGTAGTCTTTGCGGACTAGCGGCAATGCGAGTTTCCTGAAGAGCCACGCAACACCCCATAGCATCAGTAGCAGGACTACAAGAGCAAAGATTGCTTCTCCACGATTCCCGATAGGGATTCCTGATTCGCTAACACCTCTAACGAGGCTTAGCGTCACGATATAGACGGCTTCGCAAAAAAAGCCGATCACCCCCACCGGAATCAAGCACACCGCAAAGCCCAACATCCCACGTTGTGCCTCGAACTGCCCGCATACCTCCAGATAGGTGTCGTTCTTTTTGAATACCGATGCATTCGCAATCGGCCGCTGTGCGGCTCGCTGGTCGTGCGCCATACCGTCTGTCATGGGCAGACTCGGATCAATACCCGGGGATTCCCAAATCCTCAGTGCCCACAGTTCGCCAGGTGGCAGCGCGCCTCCTTGAAGCGATGGATCGACTCCACGTTGGCACTGAGTCGAATAGCTTCTACGGATGGGAGAATGGGCTGGGCGAGCCCGCGGGCGACACGCTAGAGGAAGTGCGTCACGAGTTGCAGATCTTGCTGGCTGCCACGCCAGCTCAGACCAAGCTGGTCACTGGCGCTGACTTCGATCCTGAGGCGTTCGAACGTGTATGGCTTTCGGAAGCCGTTCAGCGCGCTGCGAGCAGCTTCGGTTGGCGAGGGTTGGCCGAGGCGGTATGGGCGGCGGCGTTTCGAGAAGTTCTCTCAGCCGCGCCACCCGTGCCGGACGCATCCCGTTAGCGCCACTGGGCCAGTTCAATCGCTAGTCCCGCTCCCACCTGCGACGCGATGCACGCATTCTTTCGTAGAATGGGGAATTTTCATCCTTCGCCATTCCGTTCCTATGGACCATTCGAAACTTGTCGAGCGATTAAAGGCAGAGGTAATAGGACATGAAGACTTTTATCGTTTCGAGGTAGGGGATCGCATTGAGTACTACGATCCCCAATGGTTAAGTGAGGAGCTACTAGCCATTCCACTCGTCCGGGATCACGTCGGCCGCCTCTTAAATCTCGGAAACTCTCGAGGGACGATCCAGATCGGCACCTTTGCGCGTTCGCTTATGGCTGCCTGCGTAGAACAAGGAGCGGAACAGGCTGTAGCTAGGCTCATGAAATATCTTGAGCTAGACCATAACCCCTGCTGCGAAGTGGCATTGCTAGGGGGAGTCCATGTGGAAGACTCGTTCGAAATATTCCCTGGCGTCTTCATCGCTCCCATCTCGCAGGTACCGTCGACCACGCTGCAAAATTTTATAGCCCAATTGCCGCAGCATCCACAGTTGGAACGTATGTTCTCGCCGTTCGCGAGCGTAGATATTCGGGAGGACTTGCGTGTTCCACAAGCCGCTCTGTACAGAGAAATGCTAATTCGTCCAAAAATCTGCGATCCTAAAAATATCGAGAAACCCACTGCCGAAGAGTGGAACGATTTAGCCCTTCTTTCGAGGATTACACAGCTATTGACGTTAGCTGGCCCCTCGTCCCCCATCATGAGGCGACAATATCGCGAACTCGATGACGATTGCATCCTGAAGGGTCACGTCGGTCACGGCTGGGCAGCCACATATGAGGAAACTCGAGTTGACACGGTGACGACGCTTTCGAAGGCGGAGTTAGCCGACCTGCGCCCGTTCGTTGAAAAATATCTACAGACCGGCGAAGCGTTGTGGGCAATTGTCGATGTTCCCTTACACCGTCTCAACGAAGCGGTCCGGCACAAAAATCTTATCGACAAGGCCTTGGACTTGGGAATCGCGTTAGAAACGTTACTACTTCACAACTTGTCGAATTCTGCACAGCTTTCATATCAGCTGAGGTTACGCGGCGCATGGTTGATGGGAGCAGACGTGGAAGATAGAAAAAAAATTCAAGAAACGCTGAAGAAACTATACGACTTTAGATCTAAAGCAGCCCATGAAGGTAAGCTTCCGACGAAACAGGCGCAGCTGGACAAAGCGACAGTACTCATCGCAGATGGTCTTAGACTGTGCGCTTCCATGATCAAGACGGTGATTTTCATGAAGGGGCAGATCGACTGGGACCACCTTGTGCTCGGAGGTGGTCCCGCCGTCGCTCCAACGGCCGCCCCCCATCAGTAATGCGTGCGCCATAGGGAGGCGGTAGTGCTCCATGGCCGCGTGGCATTGCTATCGCCAATCGGGAGCTAAGGCATCGTAGGACCTTTCGCAGGCCAGCCCGGCTACTTTGAGCTGGTCGGCGTAGTCAGCCAGGATTCCCGAAGCCTTGTCAGACCGGCCGAGCACGTCGATGAGCACATCGAGGGGGTCTCCACCTTGCTGACCCTGGCTAACGGGGATTCAGCGAGTGCGATAGGCGCGGCCTTACGTGCTATCCGTACCGCATTGCTTGCCGCCCGCCAGCAATCCGCCACCCCGGCAGCGCCTGTGCAGGCGGCATCGTACCTTGCCGATGTGCTGCGCCAATACGATGCCAACGGCATTCACATCGGCAGCGGGTTGCCCAAGGCAACATGCCCGTGCGGTCTGTGCCAGAAGGTGCGCAAGTTCGAGGCGACACCCAGCGCCACCCCGGCAGACGCGGCGAGCGAGGCGGACAAGAGGGATGCGACGCGGTATCGGTGGCTACGCGACTCCGACCGGCTGCCCGAGGAAATCGACGGCGAGATCGTCGTTGGGACGGCAGGCGGGGAGGACGTGCTGTTCGACAGCGCCTTGGATAAGGCCATCGACGCCGCCATCCAGCGCGAGCGGCAACAGGGCGAGGTGCGCGCATGATCCGCCGCGAGTACAACAGCTTCGGCTTTTGCTGCGGCCTTGGCGGCGGCGCCAAGGGCTTCAAGAAAGCCGTCTCCCGCGTCGGCAACATGATCGGCACGTGGCGTTGCATCGGCGGCATCGACAACGATCCGGCCGCCGCGCGCGACTTCGAGACGCTGGTGGGTGTGCCCTGCACGGTGATGGACCTGTTCACCCGCGAGCAGTACACCGCTTTTCACGGCGTCGAACCGCCGGCGGGTTGGCGCGAGGTCACGCCGAACGACATCGTGCGCGCGGCTGGCCACCAGCACCCGCATTGCGTGTTCATCTCCAGTCCGTGCAAGGGCGCGTCAGGCCTGCTATCGGAGACGCTGAGCCGCACGCCGAAGTACCAGGCGCTGAACGAGCTGACGCTGCGCTGCGTCTGGCTGATGTGCGAGGCGTGGAAGGATGATCCCGTCGAACTTATCGTGTTCGAGAACGTGCCGCGGCTGGCCACGCGCGGCCGGCACCTGCTCGACCAGATCGGCCAGATCTTGCGGCACTACGGCTACGCTGTGAACGAGACCACGCACGACTGCGGCGTGATCGGCGGCCTGGCCCAAAGCCGGAAGCGCTTTCTGCTCGTGGCGCGCCACACCGCCAAGGTGCCAGCGTTCCTTTACGAGCCGCCCGTGCGCCGCCTGCAGGGTGTCGGCACCGTGCTTGGCCGCATGCCGCTGCCTGGCGCCGCAACTGGCGGCCCGATGCACCGCGTGCCTGCGCTGCAATGGAAAACGTGGGTGCGTCTGGCCTTTGTCGAGGCCGGCCGCGACTGGCGCAGCCTGAACAAGCTGGCGGTGCAGGACGGCTACCTGCGGGACTATCTGATCCTGCCCGAGCGCCGCGGCGGCCATCTGGGCGTGCTTGACTGGCATGAGCCCGCGGGCACAGTGGCCGGCGAGTCGCTGCCTACGAACGGCGCATTCTCCGTGGCCGACCCGCGGCATGCCGCCGGCGCGGCGCAATACCAGCAGTACGGTGTGCTGCGGTGGGGCGAGCCGTCTGGCGCGATCATCGGCGTGAAGTCGCCGGGCCAGGGGTCATTCAGCGTAGCTGACCCGCGTCACGCCGGCCCAGCCAAGCACAACAACGAATACCGGATCGTGCCTTGGTCGGACGCCGCCGGCGCCGTCACCAGCGCGCACGGCACCGGCCAGTGCGTGGCTGATCCGCGCCGCGACGGTCCGACGTTTGGCAAGTACGCAGTGACGCCCTGGAACGAAGCGACCGGCACGGTGATCGCGGGCAGCACCACCGGCCAAGGTGCATTCGCTGTAGCCGATCCCCGGCCGGGCATGCGGCGCGAGCGCGGCGACAACTACCTGACGGGTGGCCACTACGGCGTGGTCGGTTGGGATCAGCCCAGCGGCGCCGTGTCGGCAGCTGCCGGCCACGACAACGGCCGGTGGTCGGTGGCAGACCCGCGCCTGCCGGCCGCCAACGAGAAGGTGGTCGCGATCATCCGCGCGCTGGACGGCACGTGGCACCGCCCTTTCACCACGCTGGAACTGGCTGCGCTGCAGTCGTTGATCGAGCCGGAGGAATACCTCGAACTGGATGGCCTGAGCGATCAGGCCTGGCGCGAGCGCATCGGCAATGCCGTGCCGCCGGACGCGGCCGTGGCGATCGCCGAGGTGATGGGAACCACGCTGATGCTTGCTGAGACGGGCGAGACGTTCATGCTGTCGTCGACGCCGGTGTGGGTGCGGCCGGTGGCTATCGCGCTCACGGTGGCGCAGCAGTCGGAGGCAGCGTGATGCTAGCCATTTCCGGTTCTTGTACCGTCGCTCGTGCCATCGATGACAGCACGCGCCACCTTCAGAAGCACCCCAAAAGCGTCGCCCTCGGAGTGTGCCGGGGCATCCCAAATCGGGGTGTACAGGTAGTCGACATCCTCGTCGCGCTTTGTCTCAGTGATGACAAAGCTACCGGTATAGGCCCCGCCGCCATGTGGACCGTAGACCGAAACACTGATCCTGCGTCCCTTGTATTCCGCGACTTGGGCTGGCATGGCCGTTCTCCTAATCTTTTGGGCATCCTAGCATGCTGACCGACCACTGCTACCAAGGCGACTGCCGCGACGTCATGCGATCGCTGATCGCCGCTGGCGTGCGCGTGCAGTGCATCGTCACCAGCCCGCCGTACTGGGGCCTGCGCGACTACGGCGTGGACGGCCAGCTTGGCATGGAGCCGACGCTGCGTGAGTTCGTCGCGAACATGGTCGAGGTATTCGACCTGTGTCGCGAACTGCTGGCCGACGACGGCACGCTGTGGCTGAACATGGGTGACAGCTACGCCGGATCTCGAGGTGCTGGCGCGCCGTCGGAGTCCTCCACGTTGGTGGGCAATGGCCACCGAGGCGGTGGACCCAAGATCAAGACCATGACCGCGAGCCGCCGCCGCGACGACGCACCGATCCCGCGCAGCGACGTGCGCGTAGAGGGTCTGAAACCGAAGGATCTGGTCGGCCAGCCATGGCGCCTGGCCTTCGCGCTGCAGGACGCTGGCTGGTGGCTGCGGCAGGACATCATCTGGCACAAGCCGAACCCGATGCCGGAAAGCGTGCGCGACCGCTGCACGAAGGCGCACGAATACCTGTTCCTGCTTACGAAGTCGGAGCGCTATTTCTTTGATGCGGATGCGATCAAAGCGCCGGCCACGTACGGTCCGACGCCCACGGGCGTTGGCTTTGGCCACGGATTCGACGCAGAGCCGAAGGAGCGCGTGCGCACGCCCTCAGGCTGGGATACCGGGCCAGGGGGGCATCGATCGCAGACTGGGCGCTACCCGCGAATTCCGGGGAATGTGAATCCGGCCAAGGGCCAAGCTGCCTACGAGGCAGGCGACGATCGCCACCGCACGAAGGCGGGGCTCCAGGCCTATGCCCAGAAGGTGCGCGAGAGCGTGAAGCGTGGCGACTTCGATGGGAAAACGAACGACCTGCCGGGGCGCGAGGCTTTCCGCGCGATCACCGACATGCGAAACAAGCGCAGCGTTTGGCCCATCCCGACGCAGTCATACAGCGGCGCGCATTTCGCCACGTTTCCGGAGGCGCTGGTCGAACCCTGCGTGCTTGCCGGCAGCCGGCCGGGTGACATCGTGTTCGACCCGTTCATGGGTTCCGGCACGGTGGCCAGCGTTGCGCAGCGGCTCGGTCGCAGGTGGCTGGGCGCAGAGCTGAATCCCGAGTACATCGCCCTTCAGGGCGAACGGACGCGACAGCCTGGACTCGTGCTGGAGACCTCGGCATGAGCCTACAACCCCGTTTTCCCCTTGGCGACGCAATCATGCGCGAAACCGCTAGCCGCGCTCATTGCGGAGTCGCGGCTGGGATACTCGACTTCGATCTTGTGGCGCAATCCAGGGACCAAGGAGTTGACGTGGTCTGCCTTTCGCTCGAACAGGACCGATGCCTCCCACACTCCCGGGTGCGGCTCGAAGGCTTCGCAGTACGCAAAGAAATCGCCAATTTCCAGGAAAAGGTGCTCAGCCATGATGGACGCCTCCCAATCGATTATCGCGGAATCGTAGCATGACTACCTTGACCCGCCCTCTCCCCACGAAAGCTCTGTCCATCCGCCAGCCGTGGGCCTGGCTGGTCGTCAACGGCCACAAGGACATTGAGAACCGGACGTGGGCTACGCGCTTCCGCGGCCCCGTGCTGATTCACGCCGCCAAGGGCATGACCGTCGCTGAGCACCGCGCCGTGCAGGACTACATGGCCGAGATCAGCGTCGGCTACGTCAAGGTGCCCGCGATCGATGAGCTGGCGCGCGGCGGCATTGTCGGCCTGGCCGAGGTAGCCGCCTGCGTGCCGCCCGAGCGCCGGACGTCGCGCTGGCACATGGAGGGCTGCCACGGCTTTGCCCTGCGCGCCGCCCAGCCGCTGCCCTTCACTCCACTGGCCGGCCGCCTGGGCTTCTTCGACGTGCCGGCGGACGTTTTATCCCAAATTATTCAGAACCAATAATTAAAGGACATTGAGATGAAGACCATCGCGCTACTGCCCTGCCCCTTCTGCGGGCTTCCCGGCCAGATGAAGACATCGCAGGCCTGGTCGGCCGCCAGCTGCACCGACGTCGCCTGCTGCGGCCACCAGATTGCGCTCACGCATCAGAGCGAGGGCGGCGCAGCTGCGGCGTGGAACCATCGGGCGCCGGCCCTGGCTGAAACATGTTCAGTCCACTGATGCGCTTCAGACCGCCGGCGTCGGCAGCGGCATAAACCCAGACGGGTCACCCTCGATAACGTCGAGAATTCGAATGGCCGAGGTCGTCAGGAACTCTGGAACCTGAATGTCTTGGCCAGCCCAATAGCGGCGTGCGCGCAAGATCATCGGCTGCAAAAATTCAGTTCCCTGCGGCAATCCAATCAGGTTGAAGTCAGCAATATGGGAAGGCGCATCCGGTTCCACAAGTTCGGCGCTGTAGATCCGGTGGCCCAAAACAAAGCCGCCGGAGAACGCTTGCATGCCTACATGAGCATCCTCGATCTTGGTAAAAAGAAACGAGCAGTTCAGTCTGCTTGGCAAGTGCGGCGCATTCTCTTTCCTTACCATCTCAAACACCAACTCACGCGACATCGCCCAAGGATCGCCCTTGTCTGTGCGATATGCGTTGATGATTCGCCCGAAATTTCCAGCCTCGATAATTGACCCAGATCGAAGTGGCAGATGAGTGATGTGAAAGAGAGTGGTCGGCTTGTTCATGTCAGGGTTTTTTCTGCTTGGAGAGAACTGCCAAATGGTCTGCCCACGCCTGCAT
>Ga0187842_1001534_pt1 | contig 10673 bp, 14 predicted proteins | sample SpaLakP09_SKY_41_FD_134514 | JGI IMG/M metagenome (GOLD analysis project Ga0187842, IMG submission 134514) | Oligotrophic lake water microbial communities from Sparkling Lake, Wisconsin, USA - SP09_SKY_41 | ecosystem: Environmental > Aquatic > Freshwater > Lake | place: USA: Sparkling Lake... | reverse complement strand
GGTCGAGCCCAGGGCCGTCACGGCCGAGATGATCACGACGGCGATCAGGGCGGCGATCAGGCCGTACTCAATGGCGGTGGCGCCCGACTCGTCGGACATGAACTTCGAAACAAACTTGGTCATGACTGAAATCCTTCTGTGTTTAAGCGAGCGATCGTTGACACCAACAGGGTCATCGGCCTGTGCCCGCTTGACCCCCTCTTGCACGATCATCCTGCACCTCACGGATTAAGGACGAGTAAAACGGACGAACATAAGCGCGATTTCTTTATTGACGTTGCGTTTACTATGATTTCAGGCGCGATTGCATGATTTCAGACTTTCTTGAGGATTGCGGAGCAGTGTCGCGAGACGCTCACGCGCGCGCCCTGTTCACTGGAAGTCGACGCCATGACCCGATCCCTCTCCCCCGCCCGCCTCGTTGCCGGCCTGGCCGCGGCTGCGGTCGTGTTCGCACCCGCCATCGGGACGGCGCAGTCCGGCAGCCTGAACGTGGAGATCGACCAGACCCAGCGGGTCCAGCTGCGCGGCCCGGCCGGGTCGGTGATCATCGGCAATCCCGCGATCGCCGATGTCACGGTGGTGGACGCCAACACCCTCTACATCACCGGAAAGGGCAACGGCGTAACCGAGATCGTTGCCGTCGACACCATCGGCCGCACCGTGTTCCAGAGCCAGATCGTCGTGACCGACGGCGCGGGCGCCGGCCGGGTCCGGGTCTGGCGCGGCGGCCAGGCCACCGAAATGGCCTGTGCATCGTCCTGCTCGCCGTCCGTCCGCGGGACCAGCGGCCCGATACCGACGCCCTGAGGGACCGGACGGTGTCCCCCCGCTCCGTGAATTCCCGGCGAAAGCGATTCCGCGGACCCTTCGCCCGCAGCCTGATCCGTTCGACCGACGGCTCCGCAGCGGTGGAGTTCGGCATGGTCGCCCTGCCGTTCATGCTTATGGTGTTCGCCATCCTTGAGCTCGGGATCGTCTTCGTGACCGATTCCATCCTGGAAAACGCCACCATCGAGACCGGCCGTCTGATACGCACCGGCCAGGCCAGCGCCCAGTCGATGACCGCGACCACCTTCAAGACCTCGCTGTGCGGACGGATGAGCATCTTCTCGACCGACTGCGCCAGCCGGGCCACCGTCGATGTCCGGGTGATCCCGCAGTTCGCCACCATCCCGCCCGATCCCATGACCGGCGGCACCTTCGACAATGGTGTCCTGACCTACAGCAACGGCGTGCCCGGCGACCTGGTCCTGGTGCGGGTCTGGTACCGCCAGCCGCTGCTGACGACCTTCCTCGGCCAGGGCCTGTCGCGCATGAACGACGGTGCCGCCATGCTGACCGCCACCACCGCCTTCCGGAATGAGCCGGCATGATGCGGCGCGGCCTGTTCCTTCGGCTCGGTCGCGACGAGCGGGGCGTCTCGGCGGTCGAATTCGCCCTGCTCGCCCCCGTGCTGATCGCCTTCTATTTCGGCATGGCCGAGTTCTGCCAGGGCTTCATGGCCCAGAAGCGGATGGGACACGTCTCGGCCATGGTCGCCGATCTGGTGGCCCAGGAGGAGACGGTCTCGACCGCCAACCTTGAAGACATCTTCGACATCGGTGGCCTGATCATGAAGCCGTTCGCCACCAGCGGCCTGAAGCAGCGGGTCAGCAGTGTCACGCGCACCGCGGGCGTCGACAAGGTGGACTGGAGCCGGGGCGACGGCATGACCGCCCGGGTGGTCGCCTCCACCATCACCCTGCCGGCCGGCCTGATCGCCAACGGTGAGAGCATCATCGTGTCGGAAGCGACCTATGACTACGACTCGCCCGTCGACTATTTCATGCCCGGCATCACCCGCTTCTCGCACATCTACTATCTGCGGCCGCGGACCGTCGACAAAACCCTCTGCTCGAACTGCTAGGCCCCCGTCAGGGCCTCTCTCAAAGCCCTGATCTTGGCGTCTGTCTCGGCCAGTTCGGCGGCCGGGTCGCTGTCCGCCACGATGCCCGCGCCGGCCAGGGTGCGGAACTGCCACCGGCCGTCCGTGCGCTCGAACGCGGCGGTCCGGATCAGGACGGAGGCCGTCAGTCGCCCGTCATCCTCAATGTGGAACAGACTGCCGCACCAGGGCCCCCGCGGGGGTTCATGGCCCGCGATGACCTTCATCGCCTCATGCTTGGGCGCGCCGGTTATGGACCCCGGCGGGAAGGTTGCCTCGAGCAGGTCCGCCGGGCCTACGCCGGCGCGGGCCAGTCCCGAGACCGTCGAGACCAGATGATGAACCGTCGGGTGGCGCTCGACCTCGAACAGCGCCGAAACCGAGACCGACCCCGGCACGGCGACGCGCGACAGGTCGTTGCGCATCAGATCGACGATCATCAGGTTTTCCGCCCGGTCCTTCAGGCTGGCGCTGAGCTCGGCGGCGAGGGCCGCGTCCCGGACCGGGTCCGGATCGCGGGGGCGCGTGCCCTTGATCGGCCGGCTCTCGACCCGCCGGCTGGCCGGATCGAACGTCAGGAACAGCTCCGGCGAGTTTGAGACCACCGCCCGGTCGCCCAGCCGCCAGAAGGCGCCATAGGCGGCGGCCCGATCCGCCAGCCGCAACATGACGTCGAACGGATCGGCCCCGGCCCTCAGGTTACCGCTCCAGGCCCGCGCGATATTGGCCTGGTACAGCTGACCCGACGCGATCCGGGCGACGACATCGGCGACCGCAGCCAGATAGGCCTCCGGCGGTGCCTCGGCCTTGAAGCCGTCGGCGGGCGCGGACGGACAGGCCGGCTCCACCGCACCGGACAGCCAGCCTTCCGCGCGGTCGGCGGCGGCGCGCGCGGCCTCAGGGCTGTCGCCCCGGCCCAGGACCCGTACCGCGCCGCCCGGGTGGTCGAAGGCGAGCATGGCCGGATAGCGGGCCAGCATCAGGTCGGGCCAGACCGGCTCGCGCGGCCCGGTTGCCACGCGGGCACCCGCGTCATAGGCGAGCAGGCCGACGACGCCGGCGGCGAGGTCAGGACGGCGCAGGATGTCCAGCGCCGCGCCCGGCCCGGACGGTCCGACATGGATCAGGTCCGGTTCCGCGGCGACGAACGACCAGCGGCCCAGAGCCCCGCCGTCCGAGAGCAGGGCCAGCGGCCCCTCCAGATCTCGCAGGCCGGCGGCGACCGCCAGCGGATTCCGCCAGGGCCGGTCGCGGGCGTCGACGGAACGGGAATCGACCGGGCGCACCGCCACGGTCACCGCGCCAGACGCGCGCCGATCCGGTCGCGCAGGGCCGCATCGACCCCGAGCGCCTGCTCCAGATAGGCGTCGGTCGAGCCGTGACGGTCTGCGATCCCGGCCAGGGCCGTGTCCAGATAGACGGGCTCGACCCCGAGGAAGGCCACGACGGCATCGTGGGAGGCGACCCGTCCGGTCTGGGCCTCAAGCTGGCGGGCGATGCCGGGCGCCCGGCCTTCCAGGTCGACGGCGGTGTTCGTCAGCAGATAGTCGGCGACCATGTCGTCGTGATGGACCCCCAGAAGATGGTGGGTCAGGGCGGCCAGCAGGCCGGTGCGGTCCTTGCCGGCCGCGCAATGGATCAGGACCGGGCCATCCGCCTCTCCGAGGGCACGGAAATAGCGGGCGAACAGGTCGAGATGGGACGGTTCGAACGCAAGTTGCCGGTAGGTCTCGGTCATGAAGCGCCGGCCCGAGTCAGGGGTCAGATCGGCGGTTCGCAGGAAGGTCAGGTGCGGTGCCTCGCCACCATCGTCATGGTCGCTCTCGATCACCGTGGCGCGGAAGCCGGCCGGCCGCTTCGAGGGCTGGGCCCGGCGCTCGGACGGGCGGCGCAGATCGACGACGGTGCCGAGACCCAGAGCGCCAAGTCGCTCCAGATCGGCTTCGCTGGCCCTGGCCTGGTGTCCCGAGCGGTACAACTGGCCGGGCGCGATATGTCGTCCCGCCGCCGTGGCGTAGTCGCCGTAGTCGCGGAAATTGTCGAGGGCGTCGAAACGATGGATGCGGCCAGTCATTCGCCCTGTCTAGACGACCCTGTCGGCGCGAACCACCGCCCAGCTGTCACGGCTTGCTGACAAGGCCCTGCATGGCGTCGAGATAGGCGACGAAGGCCGTGCGGCCGAGCGGCGTCATCGTCGCCTCGGTCAGGGGCTTGCGGCCCTCGAACCGTTTGCTCACGGCGACGAAGCCGGCGTCTTCAAGCTTGCGGAGGTGAACCGACAGATTGCCGTCGGTCGCCTGCAGCCGCGCCTTCAGGGTGTTGAAGTCCGCGGACTCGACGCCGGACAGGACGGCCATGATCCCGAGGCGCACCCGTCCATGGATGACATCGTCGATGCGGTTGATATCGAACGCGTCGGTCATGGGTCAGGCCCGCGCCTGCCGCATGAGCATCCAGCCGGGCAGGGCCATCAGCAGGAACAGGGCGGTCGCATAGGCCAGATACTGTTCGGCCTGACCCGTAAAGAGCGCCATGAGGGGCGCCGCCACAAAGGACGCAGCCGCCAGCAGCCAGAGCGGTCGCGATCTCAGCATCGCGCCCGTGACCGCCCAGCCGAGCCCGTAGAACACCATGACGATGGAGGGGACCAGCCAGAAGCCGGTAAAGCCCTGCGATGCGCCCATGCGATAGTCATTGATGATCAGGGCGACGAAGAGGGCGAAGATGCCCATGCCGACGGCCGCCCAGACCGTGCCGATGGCGCGGTTCGCTGCGGTCAGCACCCCCGTGCGACGCCGACTTCCGGTCAGGTTGAGGGTCAGGACGGCCAGGAACAGGGCCGTGGCCGCCAGCCAGCTCACGCCCATAATCCCGGGGACCTCGAACATCCCGTTGAGCTCGGCCCAGAAGGCCAGGCTGCCGGCGCCGAAGGTCAGGCCGGCCGCCATCAGGATGGGCGCGCCCTGCATGGGGGCCTGGGCGCCTTCTTCCGCCAGACGACGCATCCAGGCGATGTCGGCGACGGGGTCTTCGTTGTGCTCGGTCATGGGTTCAGGGTCCTTTCAGAGTCGGCGGCCGAAGGCCAGCCAGAGGCCGGGCAGAAGGGCGGCAAGCGCCAGTGTACAGGCCTGGACCAGGTACTGGTCCGGCGTTCCGAACAGCAGGGCACCCGCTGCGGCACCGCCGAGGCCGACCAGGCAGAGCGCGCCCATATTGGGCGTCCGGGTGCGGAGGGCCGCAATCCCCCAGCCCGTGGCGTACAGAAGAAGGCCGGCCACCGAATTCCAGCGCATCAGTCCCCAGTCGCCCGCTGCGTAGGACACCACGGCCAGCGCCAGGGCGACGCCCACAAGGGCCACGACGAAGGCGCGCGACCAGCCGGCGACGCTGCGGGCTGCCTCGCCGCCGATCCGGCGAAGGCGGATGAGGCCGGTCATGAAGACGGCGACGGCGACGGCCCAGTTGAGGCCCAGAAACGCCGGATGCAGGTCCAGCGCGCCGCTCAGCACGCCCCACTGGAACAGGTTGGCGGCACCGAAGACGGATCCCGCCAGCACCAGCAGGCGTCCGGCGCAGACCGTCACGCCCGGCTCGGCGCGTGGCGTATCAAGGGTGAAGGCGGCGGCGGTCATGGGGGCGTCTCCATTTGTCTCCCCTTTATGTCACAGACACTTTAATATGTAAAGTACTTCTTCAACCACAGCCCAATGCCCCCCGGGGCGCTTGCCCACCGCGCCCTGACGCGGGACAAACGGCCCATGTCCTCCCGCCTCCCCATGAGTCTCCAGCGCATCGCCTATGAGGTGCGCGAGGTCTGCAACGGCGTCGAACTGTCGGTGCTTGAGGCGGCGGTCGCCCGCACCGGCCTGGGCGAGGGCGCGACGGCGATCGACATCGGCACGGGCAATGCGACCGTCGCCATCCGGCTCGCCCAGCGTTTCGGCCTGGTGATCGCGGCGATCGAACTGGACCCCTTGATGGCGGAGCTGGCGCGAAGCCGGATCGAGGCGGCGGATGCGACGGGTCTGGTCTCGCTGACCGTCGCCCGCGCGGCTGAGATGCTGGCGCATACCGAACCGGTCGACCTGATCGTCGCCCTCGGCACCACCGATGTCAGCGGCGAGGGCCGGCCGACGCCCGAGGCCGGCTTCGTCGCCCTGCGCCGCAGCCTCAAGCCCGGCGGCTGGCTGCTGTGGGGCGACGTCGTCTGGCTGGCGGAACCGCCCGCCCCGCTGCGCCAGATCACAGAAGTCACCAACCAGTATACGGACGACGCCGGCTGGCGTGCGGCGGCCGCGGCCGCAGGGTTCGAGGTCGTCGATGGCCGGATTTCACCGCAGGATGTCTACGACGCCTATGCCTGCGACTCTGTCGCCGCAGCCCGCGCCTGGGTCGAAGCCCATCCCGACGCGCCCGAGGCCGCCTCGATCCTGTTCAACGCCGACCGCGTCCAGGCCATTACGGAGTTCGGCCGCGACTACATCGGCTTCGGCCTCTATCTGCTGCGCAATCCGGACTGACCGGTTCAGGCGGTGCGGATGATCCCGCCCGTCGCCTCGACCGGCCAGGGCGTCAGTCGGGCACCCGCGCAGGGACCGCCGACACAGGCCCCCGACAGGGGCTCGAACACCGCCCCGTGCCAGCCGCACAGGATCAGCGACCCGTCCGGCACCAGATACTGGTCCAGTTCGAGCGCCAGCGGAAAACCCTGATGCGGACAGCGATCGACATAGCCGGCCACCTGACCGTCCCGCCGCACGACAAAGCCATGGAAGAAGGCCTCGCCGATCTGCAGCACGAAACCGCGCGCGCCGGGGTCGGCGATGTCGGCCTCAACGCACAGGGCCACGCCCGGCGGCGTGGTCCAGACGCGTTTGCGATCAGCCGGGGCGGTCTCGCTCAATGGCGCTCGACCTTGAGCGGGCGGGACAGGAGGGCGTCGATCATGCCCTGCACGGTGGTCTCACCGGCCAGAAGCGCCGCGACGGCGAGGGAGATGGGCATGTCGACACCCATTTTCCGGGCCAGTTCGCGCACAGCCGGAGCGGATTCATAGCCCTCGGCCACCGAGCGTTTTCCGGCCAGGGCCTGTTCCACCGTCTGGCCCTGACCGAGGGCCAGACCCAGGCTCATGTTGCGCGACTGCGGGCTGGAGCAGGTCAGCACCAGATCGCCGAGGCCGCACAGGCCCGCCACGGTCTCGGCCTGTCCACCCAGGGCGACGCCCATCCGCGTCATCTCGGCGAAGCCGCGGGTGATCAGGGCGGCGTGGGCGCTGCGCCCCAGACCGCGGCCCTCGCTGATGCCGCAGGCGATGGCCAGCACATTCTTGATCGCGCCGCCGACCTCGGCCCCGATCAGGTCCGTGGCCAGATAGGGCCGGAAGGCCGGTGCCGACAGCGTCTCCATCAGGGCCTCGCCGAGGGCTTCGTCGGCGCAGGCGAGGGTGACGGCACTGGGCAGACCACGCGCCACCTCGCCGGCGAAACTGGGCCCGGACAGGACCGCCGCGGGCGCCGCGGGCAGGGTCTCGGCCAGCACATCCGTCATCAGCTTCAACGAGCCGCGCTCGATCCCCTTGGAGCAGAGGATCACCGGCACGCCCGCCCGGTGGTGCGCCGCAAAGGCGGTCAGGGTCGACCGCATATGCTGCGCCGGCGGAACGGCGAGGATCAGGTCGCAGGCACCGAGATCGGCCAGGTCGCTCGTCACCGATACATGGTCGTCGAGCTCGATGCCGGGCAGGAAGGCTTCATTGACGCGGCGGGCCCGGATGCTCTCGACCACCTCGGGCTCGCGCGCCTGCAACAGGACCTCGAGGCCGGCCGAGCCGGCGACCTGGGCCAAGGCGGTGCCCCAGGCACCGGCACCGATCACGCCCGCGGTCTTGAACTGCATGGTCACTCCCTCAAGCCTTGGCACCCTTGCGGCCCGGCGCATGCGTCGGGTCGTTGAGCGCGCTGTATTCGTCGAGCGGCCAGCGCGGCCGGGCCGCGGTGTCGATGTCCGACACCAGACCCTTCCGTAACCGCTCCGCCCCCGCCAGTGCGATCATGGCGGCATTGTCGGTGCAATAAGCCATGGGCGGGGCCAGAAAGGCGAATCCGTTTTTCTCCGCCGTCTTCTGCAACGTCGCGCGAACCGTCCGGTTCGCCGCCACCCCGCCCGCCACGACGAAAAGACGGTGGGGATGCTCTTCGGCATAGGCCTTCAGCGCCCGGTCCGAGCGTTCGGCGAGCTGGCGGGCGATCGCCGTCTGGACCGCATCGGCAAGGTCGGCGCGCTGCTGGTCGGTCTCGCAGGTCTGGGCCAGTCGGGCCGCCGCGGTCTTCAGTCCCGAGAACGAGAAGTCGCAATCCTTGCGGCCCAGCAGCGCCCGCGGCAGGTCGAAGCGCGCGCCGTCGCCGCCCTCGGCCAGTTTCTCCAGCGCCGGACCGCCCGGATAGCCGAGCCCCAGGGCCTTGGCGATCTTGTCGAAGGCCTCGCCGGCGGCATCGTCGATGGTCGTGCCCAGCCGCGTCATCTCGCCGACGCCGCGGACCTCCAGAAGCTGGCAATGCCCCCCGGAGACCAGCAGCAACAGGAAGGGATAGTCGACCGGCTGGCCCAGCCGCGCCGAGACCGCATGGCCCTCCAGATGATTGACCGCGATCAGCGGCAGGCCGCGCGCCAGCGCCACCGCCTTGCCGAAGCTCAGGCCGACCATGACGCCGCCGACCAGACCGGGCCCGGCGGTGGCGGCGACGCCGTCCAGATCCGCCCAGCCGAGCCCGGACTCGTCCATGGCCCGACGCACGACGCCGTCGATCATCTCGACATGGCTGCGGGCCGCGATCTCGGGCACGACGCCGCCATAGGCCGCGTGGTCGTCGATCTGGCTGTGCACCACCGAGGACAGGACCGTCGCCTCGCCCTCCGGCGACAGACGCACCACCGAGGCCGCGGTCTCGTCGCAACTGGTCTCGAGGCCGAGCACGGTGAGCGGGCCGGTTGCCCGGCTCTCCTCGCTGCTATAGTCGGCGGACCTCTCCATCGGGTCGAGGTAGCGACCCTGTTCTCCCGGCGCAACGACTCATGGCCCCTCTCGTCCGCATCGGCACGCGCCGCTCCAAACTGGCCCTGACCCAGTCGGGCATGATGCAGCGTGCCATCGGCCGGGCCCTCGGCGTCGCCGACGCCGATCTGCTCGAAGCCGTGCCCCTGGTCGAGATCGTCACCACGGGCGACCGGGTGCAGGACCGCCGGCTGATGGAGATCGGCGGCAAGGCGCTGTTCACGAAAGAGATCGAGGAAGCCCTGCTGGAAGGCCGCGTCGACGTGGCCGTCCACTCCATGAAGGACGTCCCGGCCGACCAGCCCGACGGCCTGTGCATCGCCGCCGTCCCGCCACGCGAGGATGCCCGCGACGCCTTTGTCAGCGAGGCCTTCGCCACCTTCGCCGACCTGCCCGTCGGCGCGCGGCTGGGCACGGCCTCGCTGCGGCGACAGGCCCAGGCCCTGGCCCTGCGGCCGGACCTCCGGATCGAAATGTTGCGCGGCAATGTCGACACCCGCCTGCGCAAACTGGCCGACGGCGAGTTCGACGCCATCCTGCTGGCCGTGTCCGGTCTAAACCGGCTGGGGTTCGAGGCGGTGATCCGCGAGCGGCTCTCGCTGGACGACTTCCTGCCCGCCCCCGGACAGGGGGCCCTCGCCCTGCAGACCCGGGCCGAAGATTTCGGCGCCGACTGGGTCGCGGCACTGAACGATCCGATGACGACGCTCGCCGTGGCGGCCGAGCGCGGCGCGATGACCGCGCTCGAGGGATCCTGCCGCACCGCCGTCGGGGCGCATGCGATGATTGCCGACGGCCAGCTGCGCCTGACCACCGAAATGCTGGTGCCGGACGGCTCCGCCCGCTGGCGGCGCGCCGGCGAGCTCGGCGACCTGTCCGCCGGAGACGTCATGGATCAGGCCCGCGCCCTCGGCCTGCGGCTCGGGGCCGAGGTCCACGCCGCCGCCGGCGACCAGCGGGTCGAACCCTGACGGCGATCCGCCGCGTCTGGGTCACGCGCGCCCAGCCCGGCGCCGCGCGCACCGCCGACCGCCTGGCCGCCCTCGGCTTCGAGCCCCTTGTCGCCCCCCTGCTGGCCATCCGACCGATCCCGCAGCCCGCGCCCGACCTGACCGGCGTCGCCGCCCTCGCCTTCACCAGCGCCAACGGCGTCATGGCCTTCGCCGTCCTGACCCCGGACCGCAGCCGCCCGGTTTTCACGGTCGGTGACGCCACGGCCCGGGCTGCCCGCGCGGCAGGGTTCGCCCGGGTGGAATCCGCCGACGGAGATCTGGACCGACTGGCCGCCCTGATCACCGCGCAGGGATCCGGCGCCGGCCCGTTGCTGGTCCCCGGTGCCCGGGAGCCGGCCGGCGACCTGCCCGCCCTGCTGCAGGGGCATGTCGAGGGCCGCGCCCTGCCGGTCTATGAGGCCGTCGAAACCGCCGTCGCCGCGCCCGACGCCTTCGATGCGGTCCTCATCCATTCCGCCCGCGCCGGCCGCGCCCTCGCCGCCCGGGGCCCCTTCGCGGGACAGACCGCCGTGGCCCTGTCCGCGGCCGCGGCAGCGCCCTTCGCGGACCGTTCCGACCTCGAAATCCGCCTCGCCCGCACACCCGATGAATCAGCCCTGCTCGCGGCGCTTGGCAATCCCTCGCGCCGCGTATAAAGAGCCCCTCTCGCGCGGGACAACCCACCCGCTGCGCCAAGGCC
>Ga0187842_1001528_pt1 | contig 10705 bp, 9 predicted proteins | sample SpaLakP09_SKY_41_FD_134514 | JGI IMG/M metagenome (GOLD analysis project Ga0187842, IMG submission 134514) | Oligotrophic lake water microbial communities from Sparkling Lake, Wisconsin, USA - SP09_SKY_41 | ecosystem: Environmental > Aquatic > Freshwater > Lake | place: USA: Sparkling Lake... | reverse complement strand
TGATAGGCCCGTTTTTTCCACTTGGGGAAATTTAAGGCAGATGGATGTAATTTGAGAGAATTCAAAACCACGCCTTAAAATGAAGTTTTCGTGCTCCAACACCAACGCCTCTTTGTAGCCTTGTTTTGCCAACCACTCCAATGCTTCGGCATTATTCTGGTTTCGCTGGGCCAAGGCGTGATTAAGTTCGACAATAAGCCATGGGTTGAAATCTTGAAGAGTTTTTTCCGAGCCCTGTAAAACATCAAAATCAAAGGAGTCAACGTCGATCTTGATCAAGTCAAGACGGCCGATATTTTGTCGGCGAACATAATCGTCCACGCTGGTAAAGGGATAAGACTTAATTTCGGGAGGCTTACCCCAAATCCGGAAGATCCGGTCATCACGTTTCCCTGATTTTTTGCCAACAGCCAGGGGCTCAACTTTAAGATTTGTGAATGCACTACAGTTCTCACGGAGCATTTCGACCGTTTCTGTTGGCTCGAACGCCCACACCTTGCCAGTTGGGCATAATTGGCAAAAAAGAGACGTGTAAATTCCCACATTCGCCCCGATATCAAGGCAATGCCAATCTCTTCCAATATTGTCCACACACCATTTCTTTGTTTGCATTTCGCAGTTCGGATAATAGTCACGGAATTCTGCGTAGTAAGCCGAGAGCCTAATTGCTTTGTCATTCCAGCCAGGAACCATGCTTTCTATTTCCTGCTTGGCGGCATCGCCTTGCTGGTTCTTTTTTTTCTTACGCCAAAACATCACAGTCGGATTGCCTCCACATTTAGCATCATCAATCTTCCGCTTTCTTTTTGCATATGGGGCAAGTATGCCTGACTGAAGTCATCCACGCCAAGTAGGCCCACGTCGGAGTCTCTCCAATCATACCTTTGGATATTTTCAAACCCCGCCTCCTTCAAACCCTGACGTAAAGTCTCAAAATCGAAAATCATCCCGTGCCAGTCGTAACGGTCTTTTTGGCCTCCGATGAGAAGGCCCAGCAACTGCGGCAGGTTTTTATTGGCTTGGTACTCCGCGCAACAAGCCTCGAAATCCATGGTTGAGATCCTTAATATGCCTCCCGGTTTTAAAACTCTCTGCCATTCCCGAAGAATACCCACCCATTCTTTTCGTCCGAAATGCTCTATGTTGGCACAGGAATAAATTAAATCCGCATAGCCATCTTCAAAGGGAAGTTTTCTGAGATCCGCCTTAATGTCTACACCTGGACTCGGTTGAATATCAATATTTGTATATCCAGGCATGATTACCTTGCCACACCCCAAATGAAGTTTTTTCATACTACATCTTTCTCGCAACAAAGACAATTTTCCAATCCCGGGGAGTGGCTTGGCGGCGGGGATTTTTCCAGGTACAAATTCGCTCACATTTCATCCCGGACATCTCCAGAAAACCGCAAAGCTCGGCAGGCAACCAAATCCTATGAGTATACCGGTAGGTTTCCGGTTTTCCCCCTTGGGAACGGATGACAACCTCCAGATCTGCCCTCATTTTCCAAAGGTCCGTGGTGGTCTTAGTTCGAAACACTATTCTCTCTTGCCCGCGGCAAATAGTGCGCGCCGGCGTGGTTGTCCGCGGGGGATCAAGGATCGCGGCCAAACCGTTCCATGCATCAAAGACAAGCCTTTTGCCTGTTTTCAGCCGAAGGGAAATTTCCGAAAAGAAGCGTAAGAGGTCTTTTTCAGTTTGGAGATAATTGACCACGTGAAAAAGGCTAAGTGCTCCATCTACGGGCTTTCGTGGCGCTTTATCTACCCCGCCCAAGGCGAGCCGAAGACGTTTCCCGAGATAAAAGCGGTTGCGCTCCTTGGCCAAAAGAATCATGGCCGGATCTGTATCCACCGCCGTAACTTTAAGACCTCTTCTAAGAAGAGCTTCCGTGTGCCGGCCAGTTCCGCATCCGATTTCCAAAACCTTGCTCGGTTGCCCTCCCAGCAACGCCATAGCCAAAGAAACTTCTTTTTCGTAGGGCTTTTCTGCAAAAATCTGATCGTAGATTTCGTGAAATTTCATGAATAAAATGCCTGAATTTCCTGACATATGAACTCCACATCCGTCTCCTTTAGTTTCATATGCATGGGCAAACACATCCCATGATCCCAAAAATAGCCTGAAGACGGGAAAGCTTTTGATTCCGATTGCTGGATGGTCTCTTGAATTTTCGATGGGAGCCATCGGGCCATGGTCCGATTATTTCGCCAATCCAACAGGCAGGGTTGCCGATGCAAAGGATAAAAAACCGATCTAGTTTGGATTTTTCGACTTTCCAAATGAGCCGCAAGTTCCTTGATTTTTGGAGCTAGGATCACGCAGCGAAAAGCTACTTGGTTGGACCCAGATGGAGCTCCCAAGATTCTTAGGCAACCTACGCTTTGCAAGCCCTTCCGGTACATTTGAATCAACTCTTTTTTTCTATTGATGATACTGTCTAATTTATCCAGCTGGGCACACCCCATGGCACTTTGAATATCGGTCATGCGAAAATTATATCCGATAGCCGGATGAATAAATGAGCCACGATCCAACCTCCCTTGGTTCCGAAGCAATCTAAGCTTTTCATAGATTTTTTCGTTACGGCAGGAAATATATCCTCCTTCTCCAGGAGTAATTGTTTTATCTGCAAAAAAAGAAAAGCAGCCAACATCACCGAAACTGCCCACGTGCTTGTCCCTCCACATGACCCCCACGCCTTGGGCGGCATCTTCGATCACTCCCAAACCATGTTTCCCGCTAAATTCATGAATCGCGTCCATGTCGCAGGAAACTCCAAATAGGTGAACTGGCATCATGGCCTTGGAGCGACGAGTAAGTTTTTTTTTCGCTTTGGCCGTGTCAAAAAGGAAAAAATCAGGATCCACATCAACGCAAATAGGCGTCGCCCCGCACAGAATTACGGCAGTGGCAGAGCCCATGAATGTGACATCGGGCACCAAAACTTCATCCCCGGGACCGATTCCCATAGCCAGCAATCCTAAGGTTAGAGCTAAGGTTCCATTCGGAGCTAGAACTCCATATGGGACCCCAACAAGACTATTAAGCCTGCCCACAAAATCAGCACTAAACCTTCCCTCAGTAATCCATGCACTTTTAAGAACAGAGTTAATTTTATCAGATTCTTCCACGCCAAGAAATGGATCGATCTGAGTTACTAAATAGCTTTGCATCAAAATATCTGATTACCGAAGCTGATCGTTATGGCCTTTTTTGTTTTTCCTTAGATCTCCCCACAGAAAAAAAGGCAATCTTTTTGGTAAAACGTTTTTCATTCTTAATTTAAATAGGCTTTATGGGGCTGTAGGGAGTGTAGAAAGAATATAATTTTAAGAGTTCCTCTATTCCGTCCATTAATCCTAAGCGGCAATCGAATCCAATCGCTTTTGCTTTTTCAAAGGAGACCATAAAATTTCGGATGTCTTTGTCCCCCAATTTTGCTTCCATGATTTCACAGGGCACCCTCTTTTGTATCTCAAGTGCGATTTCCCTTTTGGTGAAATTCATGCGCTCGGAGCCCATGTTAAACACTCCCCCCACCATTTTCTCAACATGCTCAAGACTGAAAAGATACCCCGCCACGAGGTCGAGGACATGCATGAAGGTCCTGCGCGAATCCGCATCATAAAGAACAATGGTTCGATCTTGGACCGCCTTTTCCACGAAATCGTTAACTAGGAGTCCAGATCTCATTCGGGAACTTGCGCCAAAGACCGTGGCCCACCTCAAAGAAATGCTGTTTTCCCTGGCCATTACGATTTTTTCCCCCTCTTGCTTACTGATGCCGTACAAACTGACCGGATGAACAGGGGTATCCTCGGTGCTTCGAGACCCTGAGGAGCCGTAAAGGGAGGTTGTTGAAGCAAAAACAAGTAGTTGTTGCTTGCCTAATTCCTTGGCGATTTGACGGGTAGCCTCAATGTTGATCAGTTTTGCTGAGTGGGGGTTAGCCTCACAAGCGGGGTAACCAGAAATTCCCGCCAAATGAAACACGGCGTCTTTTCCCTTTAGATAATCTCTGTTTTCTATCCGAATGTCTCGTTTGATGATCTCCAAGTTTTTTTGGCCTACCAGGTGAAGAACAGGATCGTATCCGTATAGAAAATTATCGACCAAGGTGACAAAAAAGCCACGCTCAAGCAAAGCCTCGCAAAGCGGAACCCCCGTATAACCCGCCCCACCAGTCACCAAAACCTTTTTCATTTAGAGAACCCGAATGTTTCCTTAAAATACCTGTCGTTGTCATAAATATGGGTGATTTCAGGATGAATGCCGAAATTTTTGATGCCTCTTTTTTGGTAGACTTTAAGGATTTTCTCTTTTTTAAGGTTTATATAGTCCCCCTTCACGTAGGGCGGAATCTGGAGACCGTGCTGAATTTCACCGCCGTAGTCACTCAGAACCGCGTCCTCAATCGCTTCTTCCCTGCTTTTCCAGGAGATGGGTTTGCGGCTTGGAAGAAAAATCTCGGGAAGCGCGTGTTTTTGTCCGACAATGGCCTTGGCCAATTCGTAGGTTATAAAAGGAGATGCGGTAAAACCATCCCTCTTAGTGCCGTTGGCAAACCAGATCCCCGGCATTTCGGACTGCCCCAGGAGGGGGAAGGTGTCACTGCTTACGGGTCTAAATCCTGGGCCTCGCAAGCGGATGTTGCTGAAGAAAAATCCCGTGTTGATTTCCTCCATCAGCCCTCGCAGCAGCGCATGAAGGGCATGGGCTCTAGGTGCAGGCTCTGGATCAAACCAAACACCGGATGACGCCCCCAAATAAAATTCGCCCTCTCCATAAGGCACAATATGAACCCCACAAGCCCCGCCTCGGTCCACGGTACGGACAACCTTGTCGATTTGAAAAATAGACGGGTCGATTCCGCCGCTTTCACGAACCCAGTCCGGCATGGAGACATCCAAAGCTGAACCAGCCCCCCAAAGGAGCCTCGGCGTTTGTCTTCTTAAGGCCGGCAACTGATCCACAAGTTTTTGCGCAAAGGAGCCGTTAGCCAAAACGACATGCTCCGCCTCAATGGACAGTCCGGATTCTGATCTTACTAGGTACCCACCTTTCCGACCCCAGCCCCCGCCACCTCCGGCACGAATCTCCACCGCCCGATCGTTCACCAACTCCACTTGGCGAACCTTCAGGGCATTTTCATAGGCTTTTAGGACTTTCCGAGGGTCAACACGCCCGTCCGGAATTTCCAAAATTCTTGAGATGGCAGCATGGTTTGAGGGAGCCAGCCAAGGAACGGATTCGGATTTGAGAAGACGGTGGGGAATGTTTTTTTCGGACATCTGTTTAATGATGTAGTCCGTACTACGAATCTCGCCGGAGGAGCCAAAGGCATTGTTGATGACGTAAGTCCCCCAAACAATTTTCGGAGGTGCTTCAGTATTTGAGTCTATCTGCTGAAGAAGCCCCTCCCACAAGGCCATCCCCTGGATAGTCATCTCGGCCTTGGCCCGTAGTGCAGGGTTTTCAAATTGGCCATGGGTGAGTTCCGCCCAGACGTTAATCATCGCGCCAGCCGCCACAGTCGCCCCTCCAGCCCGGTCCGACGGGCCGAGGACGACTATTTCCTCAGCCTTCATGAAGCCAGAGAGCTGAAAGGCTGTGCCCAAGCCCAAAGCAGAGTTCCCTATAACAAGTACTTTGGTTTTTTTATCGGTCATAGAATCTGATCATTAGATACCTAAAGTTGAATAGCCTCAAGATTTTCATTTTTCATGCCCCAATCCGCGCCGTTAAGCCGGTGGGAGGATATTCCCAGTGCTATATCACACATCCGCTTTTTATGAACTTCATAGGGTATTTTTTCTTGAAAAAGCAACCTTGCCGAGCGGTCATGGTCGGCGTGGAAAACCCGATGCGGGTGGGCAAAAATGGCCTGGCGTAATCCTGCCCCGTGCAGTTGCGCCAAAAGATAACTGTCTAGATGCATATAGAATTCCGTTGTCTCATATGCTCCCTGGATTTTTTCCCATGCCTTTTTGGAAGCAATAATGAAGTCGCCACCAGCATTCGTGTGAAGCCCCAAGAATTCGAAATCAACACCGCCGGCAAATCGCTGTGCAATAATTTTCTTCCAAGATGGCCTCTTTCCGAAGATGACATGATCTCTCCGGTCCAGAAGTTCATCTGCCAATGGAAGGCTGCCGATCTCTTCTTCACAACCAGGCGTCACAGCAACGTCGATAGGCAATCTCTTCCGATCGTGTCGCCGATGCAGCGTATTGGCGCTTTGGCGCGCATATTGCTCCATCAGCTCTGGGCTCTCAAGAGGTAGCGCATCAAAAGAGAAATCCCACCGATCCGCGCGATAAAAGAACCTTTCGTCTATTTTGCCATCACAAATATTTCTAACAATTGACTCAGAAATGAAAATGTCCTGATTCAAAATGACAATAAGGCCTGATGCCGCATGTCGGACAGCAATGTTTCGCCCAAGATAGTCTAGGATTGGCCTTCCTTTCCCTTGGGAGAATTCATTATGCTGCTTTTCGCTTACCACCATGATTTTCAAGGGGGAAAGCAATTTCCAGGGAATTTCTAATTCGAGAATCGTCTTTCCAGATGGCGAATTATAGTCGCAAATAACAAATTCAAACATGCCACCATATTTTTTATTCAACCAAGAGTAGTAGTTTATAAACTTTTTAAATCGCAAGATTTGATCCCCGCCATAATTATCGTTTCGCAAGCACATGCAAATAGTGACCTTCATTAGTTTATTGCTAGTTTAAAATTAGCGCGTGATGTTTTTCTTCTTTTGTTTTGCTTATCTCTTTGAGATAGTTTTTGATTGCAAGAAGCTTGGGGACTTTTTTTAAAATATGTAGGCAGACAAACTGCGCGCCTTTTCTCATTCATGTGTTAAAAATAATTGGGTTTGCCGAAGAATAATAATTGGTTTTTGTAAGGCTACACCTTAAGTATGTTAGCGGGCTGAAGGTGGCAGTTGCATTTTTTATTTTAATTTAACCTTCGGTCTTAATAAAAGCTCGTTTTTTTAGAAAGCTTGCGATTGATTTGCTTATAATGGCGTTGCCTTCCGAACCAAGCTCCGCAGAACAATGGATGTGATCCGTATAGATCGTTTGTTTTTTTTCTTTAAAGACCTCAAGAAGATTTAGATATGGTGTTCCGTTTTCTTGATGAGCTTTTTCATATGAAGAAGCCATCTGAAGATAAGAAATTTTATAATCCAAGGGCCCAACCTTAGAAAGTTCTTCTTCGGTTAAGTTTTTCCCTATCGCAGGGCAAGGCTGAAGGACCGATAGATATTGCGCTCCTTGCTGACGGCAGATGGCGTGGTTTAATTCAAGATACGTCTCCAGTTGGCTCAGTTGTTGTTTTTGCCTTTGCTGGCGTTGGGACCCAAAGGTCTCCCCGAGCGGGTATTCCATGGGCATGAGTGGCGTGGTCCTAGGTTTTGTTTTTTCGTCGAGCGACCGGGCAAGAATCAGCGCAGAATGCCCGATGAGATGGCTCAGGAAAAGATTTCGGATGCCGGGCATGCCGGCGAGAGCCTGATTGAGCTCCCCCGCGCCCCAAAGGGCAACCAGGGCAGGCTTGGCGTGAAACCCGACTGGGCTGACGGTCCGAAAAATTGGCGATGGAACCTCCAGGAACTCAAGATCCCCCTTCACCTTGTAGTGTTCATTGAAGCCGTCCACACTAATCACCAGATCGAATCGGCCGGCATACATCATCATCAGGATGGTTTGCTGTGGAAGCTTCCAAGCCCCATCCGCACCATTGTAAACCCGGATGGGCCTGCCGTTCGCGGAAATATAATTCTTCTCCAACTCGACCGTCAGGGCTCCGTCTTCGGGTCGGATGCCGGCAAGCTGACAGGCGACAGATCCCCCGGTTACCAGAACCTGATAAACATGGGGATCGCGTGCTTGCGGAAAATCCCGTCCAAAAAGGCCCTGACGATTGATGCCGGGACCGGCCTTGTGCACATGGGCAAGGTAAGGATGGACGGCGAGGGTAGCCGTGTACCCCGCCAATGTGCCGCCAATTTGTGAGGCAAACGCGTTGTTGCCCGCCCAGGCCACACCAGAATCAAACCAGCTCTTGGTTTTTAGCCACCAGAAAAGCCGGCCCCCTATCTCTGCAACAAAAAAACCAATGGCCAAGGCAAAGAAGATCTTGCCCACCCTCTCCAAAAACCGGCGCTTCAAACCTTTAATTCTCCACAGATCCAATCGTACGTTTTTTTGAGTCCATCCTTCAGCTTCGTATCCGGCTCCCAGCCCATCAGTTTTTTGATCAGGGTGTTGTTGCTACTGCGACCCCGCACACCTTTGGGGGCGCCCAGATTGTATTTCCTCTTCAGCTTCACCCCGGCGATTCCTTCCGCGATGTCCACCAGTTGATTGATGGAGACCATTTCCGCGCTGCCCAGGTTGATCGGCTCCCGTGTGTCGCTCTCCATGATGTCCGTCGACCCCTTGATGCAGTCGTCGATATACATGAAGCTCCGAGTCTGGTGGCCGTCGCCCCAGATTTCGATCTCCCCGGTCTTGTTTTTCTGCGCCTCCAGGACTTTTCGACAGATGGCCGCGGGCGCCTTCTCGCGCCCCCCATCGTAGGTGCCATGCGGCCCGTAGACATTGTGGTAGCGCACGATCCGGGTTTCTAACTTGTAATCCTCACGGAAGTGTCGGCACATCCGCTCGCTAAAAAGCTTTTCCCACCCGTATCCGTCCTCGGGCATCGCCGGATAGGCGTCTGACTCCTTCAGCCCAGGATTCTCCGGAGTAGTCTGCTTATCGGCCGCATAAACACAGGCGGAAGACGCATAAAAGAACCGTTTGGCTCCCGCCTCCTTGGCAGCCATCAGCATGTGGGTGTTGATAAGCACCGTAAGCATACACTCCGCCTTGTGCAGCTCGATAAAACCCATGCCCCCCATATCGGCAGCCAAGTTGTAGATCCACTCCATTCCCTTAGCCGCCTTCCGGCACGCCTCCAACTCCCGCAGGTCGAGCTGGTGATTGTCCACATCGTCGAACTTCTGATACTACTCCGAAAAGGGCTTCAGATCCACCGCGCGAATGTTCTTGATCCCCAGCTTCCGAAGGTGCGCCACCAGATGGCCGCCGATGAAGCCGCCGGCGCCGGCGACCAAGATGGAGGATTTGGGGTGGGAAGTTTTGCTCATGTTTTTTGGTAAGACCTCCTTGATAGGGATTAAGACATTCTTGGCAAGCCGTGTGGGCTTGAAATTAGGCGCGCCTTATTTTATTTCTTTCTACCCAACTCTTTTAGCCACGCGGCGGCCTCCGCATCGCTTGGCATCCTCCAGTCGCCCCGAGGAGAAAGTGCGACCGATCCCACCTTCGGACCGTCGGGCATAGCGGAGCGCTTGAATTGCTGGGAAAAGAAGCGCCGCAGAAAAACCTCAAGCCAGCGGCGAATGGTAGGTGCGTCGTAACGGCCAGAGAAAGCCAAGCTGGCCAAATAGGCAATTTTGGCCGGCCCCAGCCCAAACCGGGCAAAGTGGTAGAGAAAGTAGTCATGCAGCTCGTACGGGCCGATCGTACTTTCGGTTTTTTGCCGTTGGCGTCCCTTCCGGTCGACCGGGAGCAGCTCGGGACTGATAGGAGTGGCGGCGATGTCGTGCAGGATTTTGCCTGGGGCGCCGGCAAACTCCTCATCGGCGCACCAGTCGATCAGGTAGCGAACCAGCGTTTTCGGCACCCCGATGTTCACGTGGTACATGGACATGTGGTCGCCGTTAAAGGTGCACCACCCCAGGGCGGCCTCAGAGAGGTCCCCGGTGCCCAAGACAAATCCGCTCTCCCGGTTGGCCAAATCCATGAGAATCTGGGTGCGCTCCCGCGCCTGGGAGTTTTCAAAGGTGATGTCATGGCGGCCGGCCGGATGCCGAATGTCCCGGAAATGCCTTTTCAGCGCCACGGTAATCGGAATTTTTTCTAGGGTAACCCCAAGACTCAAGGCCAGTTTCTCCGCATTGCTACGGGTGCGGTCTGTAGTTCCGAACCCGGGCATGGTGACAGCCAGGATGCCCTTACGAGGCAGCCGCAGGGCATCGAAAGTGTGGACGGCCACGAGCAGGGCTAAAGTGGAATCCAGGCCCCCCGAAACGCCCACAACCAGTTTCTTCGAGCCGGTGTGGCGCAGCCGTTTGGCAAGACCTGCAGACTGGATGGAAAAAATCTCCCGGCAGGCTTTCTCCCGAAGACCCGGATTCGCAGGAACAAAGGGTGCCGGCGGGTTTGGCCGGAGACTTCCCGGCAGACGCACGGAAGCACGGGTTTTCGTAGGGACCATTATGCAGGATCCCGCTTTGGCGGCGGAGAAACTCGTGCTGGTCCTGCGGTCGTGCTCCAAGCGGTCGAGGTCGACGTCGGCAACCGTCAGGCTCCCTTCAAAATCGAATCGGGAGGACTCAGCAAGAATCGTTCCGTTCTCTGCCAGCATGGCGTGTCCCGAAAAGACCACATCGGTCGAGGACTCCCCCGGACCCGCGGAGGCGTAGGCGTAGGCCGCAAGACAGCGGGCGGACTGCTGCCGAACGAGATCCTGGCGGTACGAGGCCTTGCCTAGAATCTCATTGCTGGCGGAAGGGTTCATCATCAGCTTGGCGCCAGCCAAGCAGAGGTTGCCGCTGGGTGGCTGGACTGCCCAAAGGTCCTCACAAATCTCCACACCCATCACCGCGCCGGTG
>Ga0187842_1001527_pt1 | contig 10706 bp, 12 predicted proteins | sample SpaLakP09_SKY_41_FD_134514 | JGI IMG/M metagenome (GOLD analysis project Ga0187842, IMG submission 134514) | Oligotrophic lake water microbial communities from Sparkling Lake, Wisconsin, USA - SP09_SKY_41 | ecosystem: Environmental > Aquatic > Freshwater > Lake | place: USA: Sparkling Lake... | reverse complement strand
GCCGTGGATTGTATCTTTTTACTCTTTTTTGTTAAATTAAAAAAAGTATGGACATTATTTGTTCGAACAATTAAATTTATGTATAAGTTGATAAAAAAGCGCATTAATTTATGTCGCTTTTTTATTAAAAATTATTAAAAAATTGAGACATTTAGTATCGCAGAATATCACTGTGATTTACTAAAAATGGAGAATATATGGCGCGAATTCCATTAGTTCCTCTTGATCTTCAAGAGCCTAAAGATATTGTTGATGCAGTTCGTAAAAGACGTGGCGGAGATTTATCTGAATTAGATCGTTTGCTTTTGCATAGCCCACAATTTACTGAAGGGTATAACTTCTTTTTAGGTAAGGTAAGAAATAACCTCACTACTATCCCCAAATTACGTGAGTTAGCTATGTGTACAGTAGCGGTCGTTAATAAAGCTGATTATGAATATAATGCACATTTACCCCTATTTATTGAGGCTGGAGGCACTGCTGAGGAAGGGAAAGCGATACTTCATTTAGAAACTGCAATAAAAAATACCGAATTATTTGACCCAACTGAAATTGCAGTTTTACGACTTACCTTGGAAATGACAAGAGATGTCCAAGTTTCACAAGAAACTTTTGAATTAGCAAAGAAAACTATTGGTGGTAATCAGCAATTAGTCGATATTGTAGGGACTATTGCTACATACAATCTCGTCTCTCGCTTTTTAGTAGCTTTCGAATTACATTAATTTCATTCATTTAAGAGGATTTGAGGAGGTTTCATGGAAGTTGATATGTCAACACAAGGCTTTGAAAGAATAGTTCCTCATGATTCAACATTAGATGTAATTTCTAATGATTTACTGTTTGGAGAGGGACCTGTATGGAATAGTAAAACAGGGGAATTCTTTTGGGTTGATATTATCGGTGACACAATTTGGAAATACAAAAAAGGTGTCGGACGTGAAGTTGTAGTAAGGCCAAGTTATAAAGCAGATGGTTTGACTTTTGATTTAGAGGGGCGACTAGTTGTTGCTGGTTGGGCATGGCGAAAAGTATGGCGATTAGAGCATGATGGCTCTATTACAACTCTATGTTCTGAATTTGAAGGAAAAAAACTAAATACTCCAAATGATATTGTTGTTAAATCAGATGGCGCCATTTACTTTACAGACCCATCGGGGGCTCTAAATAATGTCGAAATGCAAGGTTCTGATTTGCAAAGATACCTCGATTATCATGGGGTTTTTCGAATTTCTCCGGATGGAAAAATTAGCCTAGTTGTTAAAGACTTTACATATCCGAACGGCTTAGCATTTTCCCCTGATGAATCTTTACTTTATATAAACGATACAAGAGAAAATTTAATTAAAGTTTATGAAGTAAATGCAGACGGTAGCTTAAAAAATGGAAAATTGTTTTGTAAGTTGGTTGGTCCTGAGGCTGGTGTTGCCGATGGCATGAAGGTAGATGTTGAAGGAAATGTGTATTGTACTGGGCCTGCAGGTATTCAAGTTTTTTCTCCTAATGGTGAATTGTTGGGTCGTATAAAGATACCTGGTCATGCAACCAATTTAGGATTTGGTGATGCGGATTGGATGGGCCTTTACATTACTACTTATACCTCTGTTTTTAAAGTAAGACTTGGCATCGCAGGGCTACCTGTAAAAATAAATTAAAGGACAGATATGAATTGGAATTTTGAAAAAATATTTGATTCTGGTGGACGTCCCCTAGGTGGATTAGCGTGGGATGGTAGTCAAATGCTTTTTACAGATGTAAACGACAGCTCTATATATGGCTATGATCCAAAAACTACAAAAATAACTTTAAATAGAAAATATACTAATCGAGTTAATGGGATAATTTTTGGTAATGATGGAGCACTATATGGATGTCAAGAAGGATCTAGAAGAATAATTAGAATGTTAGATGATGGTTCATCAACAGCTACAACTACTCATTTGCATGGAGTTCCGCACAATCATCCGCATTTAATTGATGGGATAAGAGGGGTCATTTTTGGTTTACAGATTGCTACCATCAACTTCTAGCATCAGGACCACAGGTTTTTCCAGCATTAGATCATCAATCTGTATTAAAACTTTCTTTGGGGCCAAGGCCACAAAGTCATTGGGAAATAGAAAGGGTGACTTTTGATTCAATTCGACCAAGGGGTCTAGCTCTTTCGATAGATGAGAAGACTTTATACGTTTCTGATACGACTAACGAGTTAGGCCAGGTTCGGCAAATCCGTGCTTATCCTGTATTAGTTGACGGCTCAGTTGGACCTTTTGTCGTTCTTCACACATTTGGTGAAGACTACAGAGGAGCGCATCGTGGAGCAGAGGGTTTATGCATCGAAGCTACCGGGAAATTAATAGCTACTGCCGGTGGAGATAGAGGCCCCGGTCCTATGATTTATATTTTTGCACCAGAGGGTTGGTTGGTGGAGGGACATCCATTACCTAATTGCTTACCAACTAATTGTGCTTTCGGTGATTCTGATCTTGATTCACTATACGTTACTTCAGAAGATGGGAAACTATTTAGAGCAACAAAAACTGGTTACAAGGGTCATCAACGGTTCTAATTTACAACAGGGGAATTGAAATGAAAAATAGTTTTTTTCATATAAAGATTTTTTTTACTGTTACATTTGTAATTATTTTTTCACTCCATACGGAATCCGCTTTAGCGCAAAAATATCCAGAGCGATTAATTAAGATAGTTATCCCATATCCGGCTGGTGCAATTGGTGACATAGTTATGCGTATGGTTGGTCAAAGGTTAACCGAAAAATTAGGTCAACCTATCGTCATCGATAATCGGTCTGGTGGAGGAGGTTTAGCGGCAACTGAGTTCGTAGCAAAAGCTGCGCCAGATGGCTATACGCTTCTTTTAAATGGCCCCAATCATGTTACTAATTTAGGATTATTTTCTAAAGTACCGTATGACCCGGTATTAGACTTTTCCCCAATCACTTCCATTGTTAACTCCCAAGTAGTTTTAATAGCTCATAAATCTTCAGGTATTAAATCTGTTCAACAATTAGTTGAATCTGCAAAATCGAATCCGGGCGCTATGAACTTTGGGTCATCTGGTAATGGTACTGGTACTCATTTGGCAATGGAAATGCTATTGAGAGCTTACGATATCAAGATAGCACACATTCCATATAAAGGTGGCTCACCGGCGATTACTGGTCAGGCAGCAGGACAAGTGCAGGTATCTTTTGCAGCTGTGCCATTAGCATTAAATTTTATTAAAGATGGCACATTAAATCCACTTGCTGTTGGCGGCTATCAGAAATTAGGTAGTTTGCCTAATACTCCAAGCTTTAAAGATCTAAATATTATGGATTATGACGTAGAGATTTGGTTTGGACTTTTGGCACCTAAAAACACTCCAACTTCTATAGTAAATACTCTTTATGAAGAAATTCGAAAATATGTTTCTGAGCCTGCTGTTATAGAAAGGTTTGCAACAATGGGTCTCACTCCAATCGCTTCATCCCCAGCACAATTCAATGCTTTTATTGTAGCAGAAACAAAACGCTGGCCACAGGTTATTCGTGAATTAAAAATTACAGCAGATTGATCTATGAATAGGTAAATAGATATGAATTTAAGTGATAAAGAATTTATTGAAAAATATCAAGAAAAAGGCTTTTTATGCCCAATTCCTGCAATCGGAAAAGAAATGGCAGCAAAGGCATTAGAAAAAATAGAAGAGGTTGAGGCTGCTAATGATGGAAAATGGCCCAATGACTACGCTCTAAAGCCTCACTTGGTTTATCCTTTTTTAGATGAGATCATTCGACATCCCACAATACTAGATGCAGTAGAAAAAATTCTTGGCCCAGATATTATCTGCTGGCAATGCCGTTTTTTTATTAAAAATCCTGGCGATGGGGGCTTTGTATCTTGGCATCAAGACATATCTTATTGGGGTATTGATATTAATGAAAATATTTTGACAGCTTGGTTAGCATTTACACCTGCAACAAAAGAAAATGGGGTGATGAAAGTTGTTCCGGGTACGCATAAATTAAAATTATTACCTCACCGAGAAGGAGCTGGAAGTGCATTGACAGTGCGAGGACAAGAGGTTGATGTTGATGTAGATGAAAGTCAAGCAGTTTATATGGAGTTAGATGCTGGAGAAATGTCTTTACATCACGTAAAACTTTTCCATGGTTCTGATCCAAATGAAAGTCAACAACGAAGAGTTGGCCTAGCTATTCGTTATATTCCAACTCGGGCCAAACCTTTAGAAGGGTTACCTAAAGACTCCGTATCCTTAGTAAGGGGGGTCGATAATTTTAATTATTTTCACCATGAATTTTCGCCAAAATCAGTAATGGATTCAGCTTCCGTTGAGCAGCATAAAAAAATTACTGAAACTTATAAGATTATTAATAATATGGCGGCAAGTCGTCTTCATGAAACGATTAGTAATCAATAGAGGGCTATAAATGTCAAAGGAGCTATTGATTGGCATTACTGGTAATGCTGTTGTTTTTACTGATCAAGATAATTTTGATGTAGATACTCGTTTTCGCCTAGCAAAAGAATATGGGTTTGATTATTTGGACAAAACCCCGCCAACTGGTGAATTAGAAGTTTATCAAAGAGCTAGTGAAAAATATTCACTTCCTATTCGTTGCGGAGGTTTTTATTACACGCGCAATCGTGATGAAGAGTTACTTATATGGCATATGCGAATTGCTAAGGAATTAGGTACTATCCTACAAAATATTCAAATTAAACCAAAAGACCATTCAGGCAAGTTTTTAACTGATCAAGACATTGCGGAAGTGTATCTTTATGCTTATGAACTTGGTGAGCGCTTTAATGTCATACCAAGTTTTGAAGTTCATATTAATATGTGGTCTGAGCATTTTGGCAGAGTTGTTAAAGTTGGTGAAATTGTTGAAAAGCAAGGAATTAAATTTAATTTAACTTTAGATCATTCACATGTCATTTTTAAAATTGACAACCCAATTGAACAAAAAATTATGGGGATGAAGTTAGATATTGACGAAGGCCGATTAGTATTAGATCCATCTAAACCTGAAAATGTTTCATTTGAATGGATTGATAGAAATTATGTGACTCATGCTCATGCACGACCATCAATACCTGCAAATCCAATTAATGTATGGGCCAAACATCCCAACGGAACTTATGGTCGTGGTGTTCAATATCCGTTTATTCGCCCCCAAATAGGTGAATGGCATTCACCCTGGAAAGAAGAAAATCTTAATCCGTGGAAAGAGGTTATGCGAAAGTTATTACGACATCATGCGACAAATTCTAATAGTCGTCTTGGTCAAATTTCAATGGAAATAATTCCTGCAGTTGATTATGGTGGTGGTGGGAAATACTCTTTAATTGAAAATAATCGAGCATGTGCGGATTGGATACGAAAAGAATGGACGAGTTTGCAATCAACTAATATTTCATAATAAGGGAATAATGAAAACTAAGGCAGCTATCGTTTATAAAGCAGGTCAACCTTTAATCATTGAAAATGTCGATTTAGAAGGTCCTCGTGAAGGAGAGGTATTAGTAGAAATCAAAGCTACAGGAATTTGTCATACAGATGAATTTACAAGATCAGGTGCAGATCCTGAAGGAATTTTTCCAGCAATTTTAGGACATGAGGGAGCTGGAATTGTAGTTGATATTGGTCCTGGAGTGCATTCGCTGAAAAAAGGTGACCATGTAATTCCACTTTATACACCAGAATGTCGTCAATGTTCGTATTGTATTAGCGGTAAAACAAATTTATGTCAAGCAATTCGGAGTACTCAAGGTCGAGGTGTAATGCCCGATGGATCTAGCCGTTTTTCAATAAATGGAGAAAACATATTTCATTACATGGGAACTTCAACTTTTTCAAATTTTACTGTTGTCCCTGAAATTGCATTAGCAAAAATCAGAACAGATGCTCCCTTCGATAAGGTCTGTTATATAGGTTGTGGTGTAACTACGGGTATTGGTGCCGTTATCAATACTGCAAAAGTTGAGCCTGGTTCAAATGTTGTTGTTTTCGGTTTGGGTGGTATCGGGTTAAATGTTGTTCAGGGTGCAAGGCTGGCCGGCGCAAATATGATTGTTGGAGTTGACACAAATCCTCAGCGAGAAAACTTAGCTCGAAAATTTGGTATGACGCATTTTATAAATGCATCAGATTTAAAAAATGATTTGGTAACTGCCATTATAGATTTAACTAATGGAGGAGCCGACTATAGCTTTGAGTGTATTGGCAATGTAGATGTCATGCGCCAAGCTTTGGAATGTTGTCATAAGGGGTGGGGAGTATCTGTAATTATTGGAGTTGCTCCTGCTGGTAAAGAAATTTCTACAAGACCTTTTCAATTAGTTACTGGACGAGTATGGAAAGGAACAGCCTTTGGTGGGGCAAAAGGTAGGCGAGACGTACCAAAAATCGTTGATTGGTATATGGAAGGAAAAATTAATATTGATGATTTAATCACCCATACTTTGGAGTTATCAGAAATTAATAAAGGTTTTGATTTAATGCATTCAGGAGAGTCTATTCGTAGTGTTGTTGTTTTTTAAAATTTAAAAAAGGAGTAGAATTTCAATGAAAATTACATATCCTATTCGCAATAATTTTATTCGCCTATTTTTTATTTTAATAACAGGATTAATAGGATCTTGTTTAGCGCAAGACTATCCAACTAGACCAATAAAAATGGTTATGCCATTTGCACCAGGTGGTGCAGGAGATTTTATTGGGAGAATTCTTTCAGCCAAAATGTCAGAAGTATTAGGGCAGCAAGTTTTTATTGAAAATAAACCTGGTTTAGGTGGTAATGTAGGTTTAACATTAGGGGCTAAATCTCCTCCAGATGGTTATACGATCGTATATGCAAATATAGGTGCAGTAGCTATTAATCCAGCACTATATACAAATTTGAATATTAATCCATTAAAGGATTTCACACCGATAACAATCATTGCTGATGTACCTAGTGCTTTTGTAGGTAATGCCGATTTTCCTCCCAAAAATGTACCTGAACTCATAACTTACTTAAGGGCTAATCCAAATAAATTTAATTTTGCAAGCCCTGGAGGAGGAAGTGCTAATCGTCTAGAGTCTGAGATATTTATGCAAATTACTGGTACTAAAATGGTCCACGTTCCATATAAAGGAGGAAGGGGACAGGCAGCAATTGGTTTAATTGGGGGAGATGCACAGGTGATGTTTAATACATTGCCATCTGTCAAACAATTTATCTTGAGTGGAAGAGTTAAGGGCTATGCAGTTACTAGTGCGACTAGACAATTAGACCTTCCTAATGTTCCAACTTTTTTAGAGTTGGGATTTCCTGATTTAGTTACAGGTTCCTGGCAGGGTATTTTAGTTCCTTCTAATACTCCAATTCCTATCGTCAATAAATTATTTACAACTATTACTCAAATCTTGGAGATGCCCGACATAAAAGAACGTCTATCAGGTGGTGGAGTAAATGTAATGGTTAGTAAGTCACCTGAGTCAGCAAGACAGTTTATACAATCTGAAATTCAACGTTGGGGCAAAGTTGTAAAAGATTCAGGTACAACACCAGATTAAATATGAAGTAACTGATTCATTTTTCATACTGAGGAAAAATATAATGAATAGTAAACATTTAAGTTCTAATTATCTAACGCCAGAACAAAATATTTTTTATAAGAATAATGGTTATTTAGCCCCTCTACCTGCTATTGGTAGCATGCTAGCTGAAGAAACATTATCTAAGATAGAATTTTTTGAAAACAAGTATGGCGATTTTCCTCAAAAAGGTTTAAAGGCTCATTTATATTTACCCTGGATGGAAGAAATTGTGAGGCATTCTAACATTCTTGAAGCAGTCGAATCTATTATAGGTCCGGATATATTGTGTTGGTCTAGTCGATTTTTTATTAAAAATCCCGGTGAAAAGGGTTTTGTTTCTTGGCATCAAGATGTCACTTATTGGGGGCTTGATGTATCGGAAAATATTTTAGCTGCTTGGATTGCTTTTACTCCCGCCACAAAGGCGAACGGTGTTATGAAAGTTATTCCTGGAAGTCATCAAAAAGTTGTCGAACACCGCGAGGGGGCTGCTAGTAATATGCTTCTTAGAGGTCAAGAGGTTGCTGTTAAGGTTGATGAAGATAATGCCATCTTTATGGAGTTAGATACTGGAGAAATGTCCTTACACCATGGACTTATTTTTCATGGTTCAGAAAATAATCATTCGAATGATCGAAGAATTGGATTTGCAATTCGTTACATGCCTCCTCGAGTTAAACCCTTAGATGGACTTCCAAGAGATAGTGTTATGTTAGTTAAAGGGAGTGATAATTATGGCTATTATGATTTAGAACCTAGTCCGAAAAAAGAGCTAGACCCGGATGCGGTTGCATTGCATAAAAAAGCTACAGAAACATACCAAGCCATTAATCGAGAAGCTGTTAAAAAGCATTTTGAAATGCTTCATGGAAAAAATTAAGCTTTCTTAAATCCAAGAGTAATATAAATAATTGTGAAAATATGTATGAATTTCTTATATAAATTAATCTTTATCTTAACCACTTTAAATGTTCATTCGTTGCTTATTAATTGAATTATTTTCAAGAAGGAATAGTTGATGAGTTTTTCTAAATTGCTAACTTTAGCTATCAAATTTTTATTATTATTATCTTTCTATAGTCACGCACAAGATAATACTCAAAAACCAATTCGGTTAATCGTTCCTTTTCCTCCAGGGGGAGTAACTGATGTTTTAGGTAGGATGATCGGCTTGAAGTTAAATGAAAGACTAGGTCAGCAAGTAATTGTTGAGAATAAGGCGGGAGCTAGCGGGATGATTGGATCAGATCTGGTTGCAAAATCTTCCCCAGATGGTCAAACAATTCTACTTTCTGCAAGTTCTCATGCAACATTTCAAAGTCTTTATGCAAAAGTACCTTTTGATCCAATTAAAGATTTTGAACCAATCTCTCTTGTCGCGACACTCCCATACGTTGTTGTAGTACATCCATCAATTGCTATTAAATCAATCAATGAACTAATACAATTCGCTCAATTAAACCCACAAAAATTGTCATATGCCGGATCTGCACCTGGTCAGGCTCAGCACCTAGGTGGAGAACTGTTTAAGAAGCTATCTAAATCAGATATTACATATATTCCATATAAGGGTTCAAGTGCTCAAATGCCTGATTTGTTAAGTGGGAGAGTACCAGTTGCTATTGATTCTTTACTTATCATGGGTCCTCATATTAAGAGTGGCGCTTTGAATCCGATAGCATTAACTAGCTTAAAACGATCTGATCTTTTGCCAGGTGTTCCTACAGTTTCGGAGTCAGGCCTAACCAATTTTCAAGCAATTGGTTGGTTTGGATTATTCGCTCCTATAAAAACAAACCCTATTTTTATTAATAAAATAAATGCAGAGGTATCGTCAATAATGAAATTAGTAGAAGTCAAAAGTTTATTACTAGGTCAGGGAGTAGAGCCATTTTATGGTTCACCAGATGACTTAAAAAAACATGTTACAAAAGAAACTGAGCTGTGGTCTGGTCTCATTCGAGAATTAGGAATCAAGGTAGAGTAATTTTTTAAAAAGGATAGTATGGATCTGGTAAAGCAATTTCGTAGTTATATTGATAATGGTGAATTTCTTTTTGCCCCTGGAGTACATGATTGCGTTACAGCAAAAATCGCTGAAAAGGTCGGGCATAAGGCTGTCTATATGGGAGGGTTTGGCACAAGTGCAGCCATTTATGGTAAACCAGACGTAGGATTGGTAACAATCACTGAAATGATTTCACATGCACGTAATATTGTAAATTCAGTTAATCTGCCAGTTTTTGCTGATGCTGATACCGGTCATGGTAATCCTCTTAATGTTAGAAGAACCGTACAAGAATATGAAAGAGCTGGGGTAGCAGGTATTCAGATGGAGGACCAGACTCATCCCAAAAAATGCGGCAACATGCCTGAAAGACATGTAATAAGTGTAAATGAAATGATTGAGAAAATAAAAGCTGCTGTTGATGCTCGTAAAAATCAAGACTTGGTTATAGCGATTAGAAGTGATGCCTATATTGATTCTGGTATAAATGAATTGATCGATAGGGGGCACGCTTATATAGAGGCTGGGGCAGATGTTTTTTGGCCTCTTCTCTATGACTGTAAGGGTGTTCATGAGATTAAAAAAGTGACCAGTTCTTTTAATAACTTTCCACTTATGGCCACATTAACTAATTACTCTGCAACAGCTTATTTAACTTTAGATGAATTTAAGGAGCTGGGATTTAGGGTCGTTATTTCTCCGTTTGCGGCATTGTCAATATCAGCTCCTATTATTATGTGTTTAATGCAAGAAATGAAAGATACGGGTTCTTTAAAAGCTTTTTCTGATAAGTTGATGCCTTTTGATGATTTAACAGATTTACTTGGATTACCTGAAATAAAAAAACTTGAGAATAAATACGGCATTAAATAATTTCAATGCTGTTTATAGAATTTCTTGTTGATTAGTGATATGCTTTTTGATTGTTATTTAGAGCGACCTAAATAGGGGGTGGCATATAGTTCATAAATATGTAGGGAAGTAACAAAAATTGCTTGATTAGGATTAAGGTAACTCAAACCACCAGAACTTTGCTGTGTGGCTCCCCGACCTGGACTCGAACCAGGGACCTGCGGATTAACAGGAAACT
>Ga0187842_1001524_pt1 | contig 10723 bp, 9 predicted proteins | sample SpaLakP09_SKY_41_FD_134514 | JGI IMG/M metagenome (GOLD analysis project Ga0187842, IMG submission 134514) | Oligotrophic lake water microbial communities from Sparkling Lake, Wisconsin, USA - SP09_SKY_41 | ecosystem: Environmental > Aquatic > Freshwater > Lake | place: USA: Sparkling Lake... | reverse complement strand
TTTGATTTCTTCTTTGATTTCTTCTTTGATTTCTTCTTTGATTTCTTCTTTGATTTCTTCTTTGATTTCTTCTTTGATTTCTTCTTTGATTTCTTCTTTGATTTCTTCTTTGATTTCTTCTTTAATATTATATTGATTTAAAATTTCAACTGTTTTAGGGGATATTTTTTTTGTAATATTTTTTATTATTTCCTTAACGCCTTCTTTTGTAATCAATATTGTTTTTGAATTTATTTTAGGCTCCTTTACACCCTTGTAGTTTTTAAATGTTATTTTATTTGAATCAGAAACATATTTTTTAATCACATCTGTGCTATTATATCCTAAAAGTTTGGCTATTTCTTTGCCGATAAAATATTGAAAATCATTGCCATCGTGGCTATACTCGTATGTTTCAAGCGCGGTTTCGTCTTCGATAATGAATTCAATTTCTTGATCTTCTGTCATTTTTATTAAAGAAATGGTATCTTTAAATCTTTTTATCGAAAAAGATTTTCCTTTTTCGATTAGTTTAGATTTAGTTCTATAATTAATTTATTATCCCTCAAAACACCCTCGATATCCCGTCATATTTCCACCTCAAACTCCGCCTTCTTGCCCTAAAACATGGAAACGTAGTTCCAACCAAGCTGGTTAAATAATATCTTGCAGACGTCTTCGTGGAATGTTTTTCTGTCTATAGTTTTTAAAATAGTAAAATCCTCCTTGTTGCACGGATGTTTATGACGACACAAAAGTTCATAAAGGACGAATTGGGTATTAATGAAGTTTTTTCTATCTAGATGTTTAAATTCTTTATCGTACATTTCTGTAAGCAGGTCGAAATCCTGCAGCAATATTTCCTCAAGATGCGATATATCATCAGGCTTCTTACCTGTCAAATTGTAATGGATAAGATTTATATTCTCATAGTGCTTAGTGTACCCTAGCTCCTTTAAAAATATACTGATGTGTTCCTTGGTAATGTTACTAAACTTTACGTTCTGATCATCGCTATCCACTAATAAATGATGCAGCTTAAACTGATTCTCAAGATCATCATATATTTTTTTAGATATGGTACTATTTTGCTTACCCTGATACTGGTTCATCGAATCTCTGAAATGAATCTTTCTATCATATAGATATTTATTACCTATGTTTACCCTGTCTATATCGCGATATGAAGATACATTCTTTAGGACGGTTTGCTGTATAGAACAATTCATACATATGTATATATTAGTATCAATCAAGTTAAAATCGCTACTGTTTTTACAATTTCTACAAATTATCTTATCCTTATTTTTTTTTAATACCTTATCAGGGATTTTCGGCAACTCGTTGAGGTTTAATTTATTCGCATATTTCATAAATATATCGACATACTCATTCACTATCTTATCCTTTTCTTTATTATTGCCAATGACTTTACCCATAAAATTCATCTTCAATGGCGTATTTAATAGTTCTTTATACTTTTCCAGTAATACTATACTTTCTGTTATATAAAAATTCAAATATAAACTGTTTTCAATATTGTAAATATACTCTTCTAACTCCTTCTCATTATTTAATAAGGATGTTAATGTATTCGGTCTAATGTTTTTTAACTCTGATGTCTTTCTTAAATCTTCAAGCTTTATCTTGTAGTCAGGAATCTTTTTTATCTCTTCTTTAAATTTATTTTTTAATTCGACATCTAAATTTATTATATCAACGTCTTTATCTTTCTCCATTTATTTACAAATAATTATTGTTTAAAATATTATTTAATTTAAATAATATTTAATATTTATAATAAATGGAATATTTTCAGTCTATATACGACCTTGTTTACGATTATATAAACCCACCAGATGTTTTTATACCAACAACCACCACCGTAAGAGAAGAAGATGTTGATAATCTCATCGATCAAATAAAAAAAGAAATTATTTTGGAAGATCGACATTTCAAAATCAAATACGAAGACTTACAAGAACGCCTAAATAACTTACATGAAGACGACTCTAAAGACCAGGATGATGACAATAATAACAATTTTGAAAAAATAAGTGTCAAAAAGAAAAAGATTCTAAAGACTACATTCTTCGCATGTATACTCCCTTAAATCTTCCCTACACATCGGACAATTAAATGTGTGTTTTTCAAACATTGTTTCATAACATATAATGCATAAATAATGCCCACAAGGCGTCTTGTGTTTTGTATTATCGTAACATACACAACACTCAAAGTTTTTAAAATACTTTGGATCCATCTTTTTCTCAAACTCAAACAATCTCCATGAATAATAATCTTCGTTCTTTTCCGTATCATTCACGTATTTACTTATATATTTATTGAAATGTATATTGGGATACAGGTCAATTATCTTTGTTGATATGATGGACTCTATAATTTTGTCTGATCTTATTAATGAAAACAAATTATTAGTAGCCTCTTCCTTTGTCTTTCTTTTTAATTGCTTGTCGTAAATTATTTCGTGATATAAGTGTACAGGATCATCATGCGACGAACAATACATATTGATTGTCTGAATCTGCAAAATGATATTATAAAAACATTGAACCATATCATTACTAAGCGTGTAACAATTTGATTTTTTTTGTAAACTTACTATAAAGCCTTCTTTTGTTTTTCGATGAAAAGTTATATTATCACGCTTCTCATCAAGCATAAATTCTTTTATATATGCATTAAATTCTTCGGTATCCATTTTATTTTTTTAGAATACTTATAAATAAATTTTCAATTTTTTAAAATTGATTTTTTACAATAAATTGTTTTTTTAAACAAAAATGTTAAAAGATATCCCGGAAGAATATAGAAACCTTAGCCTTCATATCGCTTTAGAACGTGCTGATACGAATAAAGATTGGGATACATTTAAGAAAATATACGCGAGTGCACCTGCTTTTTTAAGACAACATTTGCAGAACACTAGTATTATATTCGACTATAATTACGAGATGTTACCCACTCAAGAACAGGAAGACTTGTTTAAGTAAGATAAATATATTACTTAGTTTACTAATATATTTAATTTATTCTTCGTCATCTTCAATTTCTTTCTTATATTCAAACCTCTCCCTGGTTCCGATAAAAAATCCAGCGATTATTCCGATTACTGTTATCGCTACAATTACCCAAGCAATAGTTGTATCTGTCTGTGTTACAGGAGCCCATTTAATATTATCTGGATATAACATTGGTTTACCCTTCCATAATATACCTATTACAAGGAATAAACAAGATAAATATGCCCAGGGTATAGTGGCAAATAAACCGATGATTGTGCATGTTAATACTACCATAGCAATACCTTGACCGGTAAGGCCTACATAAAATTTATCGGCTCCGAAAATTCCGAAGAGATATCCTAATATAAGTGCGATTCCTTGACTTGGCGGTTCTGACATTTATTAAAATATAGAAAAAAAATATTTTTAAAGAAATAAATTCTATTATAAAATATGGAACAACAACTATCTATGGAAACGTCACCAAAGACGGAACGAAAGCACATGTCGAATCCGAAGAATTTTTGTGAGGAATTACTGAAGCTGAATATAAGGTATGAGCATTTGGTTGAAGCTCATGCATCTATTAACTGTACCAATGTGGCGAGAATGTTTATCGGTAAAAGCTCAAGAGGCGGTGTATCTGCCGATATTATTGAAACATGGATTAGGACTTTTGAATACGTCCAGCAGCACCCCGATGAAGACGATCATGATCAATATACCGCTCGCAGAATTGAACCTAAAAAAGAATACTATGATTATGTTGAATTGATTAGCAAGCCTATTCCCGAAGATGTTCGCGAAAGTTGGAAGCAATTGTCTAATCCGAAATTAGGAAAGGAGGCGCCAAAATATGGGTATACTATTGGTGTTACAAATGGTAAAGCAATAAAGACTTTGCACACAAGAATGGAGGAGATGTTTGAAAGAAGAAAAAATAATATTTGGAATAAGAAATTTGAAGAGGTGGTTCCAAAGAAAGATGTTGATTATAGAATGATGAACGTACCAGATCTGCGCGCGCTTTGCAAGGAAAGATCTTTGCCAAATGCGCATCTTAAACAAAAGAATTCAATCATTAAGCTTTTAGAAAGAAATCCTTTAAACTCGGTTTATACTGAACTAAGTGACGAAACAGTAGTAAACTATGATAAGATGGTTGTCAAGAAATTGAAAGCCCTCGCAAAAGAAAGAGGAATCGTTAAATATAATAATTTGAAAAAAGAAGAATTAATTAAGCTTCACGAGGATTACGATAAGGAAAAAATAATTGAGATTGAGGAGGAAAAAGAAGAAATTTCTCAAGTTAACAATGAAGAAAATATTAATAAATCACTAGAAGTTTTTAATTTTAATGGTAATGTTATAAGAACATTTGGAACATACGAAAATCCATTTTTTGTTTTAAAAGATATTGCGGATATTTTAGAATTAACAAATTATAGAAACGTTCATTCTAAAATGGACGATTACATGAAGGGTGTCCAAAAGTTGGACACCGATGGAGGCCCACAAAATATGCAGGTTATAAATGAAGCAGGTTTATATTATATGATAATCAAATCTACTAAACCAATTGCTAAAGAATTTCAAAAATTGGTTTTTAAAGAGATTCTACCAACTATCCGTAAGAAAGGAGAATATAAACTTGATAACAAGAGAAAGATGATACTTCAAAGACCTATGCGGCAACTTCTTACGCTCTCTGAAATTGATATCGAGGCTGAAGAATTAGAAATGAAGTTCGATATGTCTTTGTATTCCAATAAAACTGTAATATATCTAGCTTATATTGGAAAAAACTTGATAAAACTCGGTTTCTCTGATAAAAGATTATGCAAAAGAGAAGAAAAACATACTAGTTGTGAAAGTCAATTTGAGCAATTTAGAATTATTAAGGCATTTGAGGTTTCGGGACAACCTATTGAAAAAATTATTAAAGATTTGCTACATGTGTATAATGTTAAGTTTCATTTTCAATGTGAAATTTATAAGCCACCGGGTAGTTTAGAAAATTTTATTGAAATTGTTGCTAATATGTTAAACGAGCATGACTTGAAGTTTCAATTAGATAATTTGCGAGCGCGTTATAAAGAACTTGAAATTGAGAATTTGAATCTCAAATTAAGATTGAATGGCGAGTGCACCGAAGGGTGCTAAAAAATGTGTAAATTTGAGAATTGTTATCTAAAGATATAACAATTCTTAATAAAATGAAAGCAACTTTAAACATCGCCGAACTTATTGAAAAGAACTCACTAACTCGTCTTTCTAAAGACTATGAAGGTAAACTACTTAACAAGATTAAAACTAATTTTACAGATAACCAGCAACAATTATTTGTTGCCAGTTTTTATTGTTTTTTGAACTATGATACAAAAAAAGATTTTGTCATCGACTTTGATAATGTATGGAAATGGCTAGGATTTTCAAGAAAGGATAACGCCAAAAGATTATTAGAAAAGTTTTTTACTAAAGATATTGATTATCAAGTTTCAAAAGCTGCTCCTTCTATCGGAGGAGCAGCTTTTGAAGAGTCAAAATCACCTTCAAGAAATTTGGGTGGTGCAGGAATAAATAAAGAACAAATTATGCTTACAATTAATACCTTCAAAAAGTTTTGTTTGAAATCAGAGACAAAGAAAGCCGATGAAGTTCATGATTATTATATTAAGTTGGAAGAACTATTACAGGAAACAGTTGACGAAGAAAATAATGAATTGAGATTACAATTAAGCAATATTGAAAATAAATTTATGGATTTATCAGAGAAACATTTCAAACTTGAAGAGAATCATAAAAGAATATTATATAAAAAGAAAAGACATACCTTAAAGAAAGGACCTTGTCTTTATTTATTAAGAAATCCTGATGTTCAGTCTAAAATTAAAGTTGGGATTTCCAAAAATTTAAATTCGCGTTTATCAACTTATGTAACTTATTTTGAACCTGAGTTTATATTTATTATTTTTACAAACTCTAACAAGCTACTAGAACAATGTGTTAAGGAAAAATTTAAACAAAATATTTCAGAAGGTTGCGATGAATGGTTAAACGATATTGACACATATGAAATAATTTCTTATATTGAATTACAAGCTAAATTATTAAATTTGGAATTCACAAGTCATCAGAATATTGAAGAAATTAAGTGCGAAAGTGAAAATGAGAGCGAAGACGAGGTTATAGAAGAAGTTCAAACTGAAGACGGTATTCAAGAACAAATTGAAGAAAATAAATTAAAAACTTGTTCGAAATGTCTAATAAATCAAAACATTGACCTGTTTAATAAAGATAAAACAAAAAAAGATGGTTACCATGGAACTTGTAGAAAATGCGAAAAAGTCATTAAACAAGAATATAAATTACGTAAAGAAGATGAATTTGTTCCACTTACTGAGAAGAAATGTGTTTCTTGCGAAGAACTTAAAGATATTATCAATTTTTCAAGACATATGTACAGTAAAGATGGTTATGTACATAATTGTTTAGATTGTGCCAAACAAACTACAAATAAGGTACGTACAGCAGATAAAGAATCAGGAGTCAGATATAAGTGCGGTAATTGTGAAAAAGACTATGCACGTAAAGATACTTTAACAAAACATTTGAAAAACTGTAAGAGTGGATAATTCGGGAATTCCCGACTCGATATATTTACACAGTTTGTAAATATATCTTATTTCAATATATGTTTTATGATTTCTATTAAACTTCCATCTCTATCATAAATCCATATCTCGATATCATAATTATTTTTTAAAACACAATTCCACTTAGAAATATTTTTATCTAAGTCTAAATTATAAGTATAGATTGATTTTACTTCTATAAATTTAGGTTTATCAGGGTATTTAATCATAATATCAGGATAGTATCGACATTCCTTATCTTTAAAGTTATAAAGAAACTTTGGCATGAGGCTCGAATTTACAATAATATTTTCTTCTTCTTCCGCGTATAAATTAATTAAATCGAAAAGGCAATATGGTTCATACCCTTGTACCATTACAACATTTCCACTTGGAAATGTAAAAGGTTTTAAAGAAAACATTGATTTCTGAGCTTTTGAAAAAATTTCTTCGTTTTGCATTGCATGAGAACAGCCATATTTAGTTAAACATGTTTCAATTCTTTTATTTTTAAAATATTCAGAAGAAAATAATTGTTCTGTTCCGTATTTTTCTATTAACGTTTCTTTTCTTTTATCAATTGCGCATATAGGACATCTCTTACCTCTTTTATAATCGAATAAACTCAGGGTAGACGTGATATGTTTTTTATCGCATTCAACTTTTAAATCTTTGTTATTGTTATATTCTAAACAAGTATAATTAATTTTTTTCAAAATATCATTAACGCTACCTATGTCAAGTCTATTTTTTATATTTATACATTTAGAACAATATTCAGTTGAGCTACCTTTTAATAAATTTTGAATACTTGTGTATGTAAGGTTGTCACAGTTTCCACATTGATATGAACATTTTCTAGTACTTGAATCTAGGGTTAGTAATATATGTCCATTTTTTGTAAAGATTTTTTCAGAATAAATTTCAAAATTGTGCTTGTCATTATTTTCAGATGTACAAGTAGTACATAGCAAACTGTAATCATCCTTGGATTTACATTTTTTATTCATAAATGAAGTAACTTTCAAATTAGTTACATGATTTTTTGTACATCTGAAAGATATTTCATTATTTTTGGATTCATCAAAAGAAGTTTCTAACTGAAACCCAATGGATTCAAGAAATATTTTATGATTGTTATATTTTAACATTCAATTAGATTAATTATGATATTTTATAATTCAATTTTTAATTTTTGTGAAAATTAAAAATATAGGTGTAATTAAGGTGTTTACAATACAGGGAACCCAAGTGCCAATTTAACCCTGTATTTCAAGTTGTTTTAATTTATCAACTTGAATGAGTACCTTTATTTTCATAAAGGATTAGACTATATCTTAAGAAAATTTATAAATAAATTTCCCAACTACCATTTAGTCGTTGAACTGCATTCTACCAAAAATTGGTTTAGAACTTGGCTGCAGATTGCCCAATCTTCTAAAATTTTTACTATGCCCACGCCATTACGCTTGGTTCCGATAAGGTATTTCTATCTTATGGTAGTATTTAGAAGCTCTAAGGGGTTTCCCGCAATTTGATAGTTTTGCCGCGTAAGATATGCGACTAGCCGATTATATACACTCAATGAGTGGTGATAATTTACACTGTTTTCCCATAAAAGAATTATCACATCTTTTATAGCAGTCGACTGTTGGAGGCACGCTTGGGGCTTTACCTCCACTGATTCTAATAATATTATTATTGACAGCAGTGATGATGAATTCGTAAGTTTGAGCAGATTGCTGACCAGTTCCGACTCCTTGAGATCCAGCATAACCATTGACGGCGGCGGAGGACGCTTCAGGAATGATGCTAACATTGGTCAACTTACCATAATTTGTTGATCCCATAGGATCCAAGCAGATAAAATCAAGGGAATATGAGTATGAATGATAACCAGTAACAGTTGGGATGACTGGAGCGTGATAATAAGGGTTAACAAGAGAGAAATAGTCAGATCCCATCTGAGAGAGACGGTTGGTGTTCTCATAGATGAGGGAGGTTTGAAGGATGGGGTCAAGGGCAGTTGCAGTGGGTAGAGTGTATACAGCATTTCCACCAGTTCCGTTGGCAGCAACTCCGGAGGCGGCAGTGTAGTTAGACCACTCAGCTCTGTCAGAAGTATTACGAATAGCGAAGAACAAAGCCTTGATAGCGTGAGAGAAACGGATATCAAAATTAGGGGCATAGTTAGAGCCGGTGGGTTGATAATTCTGTCTTGGGGCTGTTTGAACCTGCTCGATAAGAATGTCCCTTGGTGCACACGCCATACGCTTACGTTCATCGTTGGAGACGATGGCATAGTTCGCCCAAACTTGAGTGGCGCCACTTAGAGAGGGGATACCAGAAGAAAGTTGGGTTCCACTGCTGTTGACTTGAGTACCAGTGCCGCTGTTATCAGTGGGGACAATGTTAAGAAGTTCATACCAATCTCTGAAACTGAAGTTAATGCGCATTTCATTGTAAGGAAGAGCAGCAGTAGGAAGAGCGACTCCACTATCACGTCCATAGAAGAATGGAAGAGGAAGATTTAGAGTAGCAGCCTGAAGGGTGTATCCGGGAAGAACAGGGTTAATCAAAGAAGGAATGTTTCCAATCATATTTTGATAACCGATCTGCTTTCCAGCAGGTACAGTGAAGGCAGACCAGAAATCAAGGTGATAACTATCAAATCTAGCAGCGACCAAATCGTTAAAAGTGATACAGCACTCACGTACAATGTTGTGCATCAAGTTGTTAGTCCACTTAAGACAGTATCCAACCTCGGCACTGGCCAACGTAACGGCAGGGGTTTGTAGTCTCAACCAAGTTTGAAGCAAATAATCTCCAGCACGAGAAATGCTGACTGACCATTCCTGTCCAAAGGCAGGTGTGCCTGAAGCTCTGGAAAGAACGACAGGGACCATGGTGAACCACGTAGCCTTACGTGTCTCTCTTACAAAATAAGCGGTAGCATCGGGGCCACCATACATATACTTTTCAATTTCGTCGAAAGTTGCTAAATCAATAAATCCAGAAGTTACGTTACTTGTGCAAATAGAAGCCATTGTTTTATTATAATAAAGAAAATAATTTGTTAAAAAAAAATTATTTTTTAAAATTCATTTAAAGATTTAATATTTTTTCTTGGATTTTTTTAAGTCTTTTAAGTCATAATTTTGAATTATGTATTTTTTAAGGTGAATCAAGTTCTAAATTTGTGATATGTTTTTAAATGTAGACGAAAATATAAACCAAGTTTTTCTAGGGTACCAAAGTAAACCAAGTCCCCCGCGACCACCTTTATAAATCTATTTAAAGATTTACAATTATATATAAAATGACAACTACTTCAAAAACTTTTACTAAAGTTAATGATATATTTCAATGCAAATTGAAACTAGAAGATGGTACAGATTTTACAATACCATTAAGAGAGGATGGATATATCTTTGCAACCGGATTATGCAAAGCTGCGGGAAAAACAGTTAGTAACTGGTTAAGATTAAAGGAAACAAAAGATTTCAAAACCCAGCTTGAAAATAAGCTTAAAAGTGATCTTCACATTCACATATCACAATTAATTGAAGTATATAAAGGTAATTCGGGTAGATATAATCAAGGTACTTGGATTCACCCTGATCTAGGATTAAATTTAGCACAATGGTGTTCGCCTAGTTTTTCTCTTCAAGTTTCAAAATGGTTAAGAGAACTTATTTTTACAGGAAGCGTTGAATTAGAAAATGAAAAATCAGAAGAAAAAATTAAAGAAGAATATGAGAAAATATTTAAAGAATTAAAAGAAAAGCTCGAAACAGCCGAAAATATAATCATTTCTCAATCAGAACAAAGTAATTATATTGAAAAAAAATATAAGCGTTTAGAACAGAATCATCAGTGTTATTTAAAACGAAGAGAACTCTACAAATTAAAAGAGGGCGCATGTATTTATTTAATTAATACGGAAGGTAATGATAAATTAAATTTTAAGATAGGTCAAAGTGGAAATATTACAGATAGAATTTCAGGCTTCAGAACTTCAAGTCCTTTATGTAAAATACTATTCTTAATGTATACTCCATTAAATATTGATATAGAAAGAAA